>Ga0182027_10001850_pt1 | contig 34591 bp, 34 predicted proteins | sample 712E1DmetaG_FD_121300 | JGI IMG/M metagenome (GOLD analysis project Ga0182027, IMG submission 121300) | Permafrost microbial communities from Stordalen Mire, Sweden - 712E1D metaG (Illumina Assembly) | ecosystem: Environmental > Terrestrial > Soil > Wetlands > Permafrost | place: Sweden...
ATCAGTCTCCTTTACGAGGTCAAGCCTCAAGATTTCGATTCGGCCTTAAACCTAGCTGCTCCAGTTAAGCCCAACGCTTAACTGAAAATAAGCCCCGGCTATAGAATCATACCGTCTCCTTTCAAAAAGTTTCTATACTCAAGAATAGATTATTCAGAACCTGTTCCAATAACATTTGCAAGAAGTTTGGTTACAGCTTCATTTGTAACTTCAGCAACAGCCAATTCCATATCCGGAAGATTATCTGAAAATTTTAACAGGTCAGATTTTCTATTGGAATTGGAACCTCCAAGCCATCCAGCCATTACATCTTCGTCCCAAATGATAGGATGCTTTTCTGGATCAAGAAAGGTCAGGCTGCCATACTCCTTAATGCTACCATCATCATTAAATATTGATTGTTTTATTGTATAATTGGCAGGTGGATTTTTGAGAAGGTATCCACGAATTCGCAGTGTAGGTTGGAATTTACCACCAGAATACATACCCCAATTTGCAAAACCATATGCAGTAATGAGAATAATAAGCTGAGCATCGCTTTTGCAAGAACTGTCTGCACAAATTGTTAAATTGCTTTGCTTTTTCAAATTTTCTATAGCGTAATCCTTAACAGAACGGCTGAGCATCCTTTTAAACTCCGTATTTAATGTATTTGCAAATTCATCTGTTTTATGCCGACTTTCATTACGAACATTGCTGGCAATTGCTCCAACCGCACCGCCCATCATTAACGGGGGACCACCAGAATTAAGAACCCATACATTGTCCGTAGCAAAAATAACCAGTGAATTTACAGATATTGCTTTTAAGCTCATCCTATTTTCTTTCGTGAGCATGATACCAGAGGAACAGGATAAGAATATGACAAAAGATATTGCTGAAATCATACAGTAATTTAGCCAAGACTTCTTAAACATATGGAACCTCCAGCAAAATGTTAGTTGATGGTTTAATAAAACCACAATGTAAATTTTGTGTTTTCAAAATTACAACTTTAACCCAATAATCAAATTAGCTCTGATATAGGGCAAAACAATGTTGTCAGATTCACCGCCAGTTGACGTTACATAAGAACTGCGACTGACATCAATCTTTGTTACGGTAGCAATTTTAATCCCGAACCGAAAATCGGCCCCCAACAGAATCGGCCCAACAAAGTAATACGTATCAAAACCAGAATAAAAACTGCCGCTGATCTGATCCGAGGTTAGAGAATATTCAGTGCTATTGCCTGAAATGTCCTCAACGGTGGTATCCGGTTCAGTTCCATTATTGGTGTTTTTGTCTGATATGAAACCACCACCAAGAAAGATAATTCCTATTGATTTATTTGGGATATTATAGGTTATTCCATTCACTTCAAAATCAATATTCATTGCTTGATTATAAAAACCGCAGCCAAGACCAAAGCCAATATTATAGAGACCATTCTTTCCAAAGGGGAAGAAACGGAGTTCGGTTTGCACATCTTGGGAAAATAAAGGATGGTTAGGTTTATAATAACCGTTTAGTGGATCGCCCAAATCATTTGCTTCAAGAGAAAACCCATATCCGCCTTGCAATATAAAACACGGCCGCGGCCTATACGGGTTGACTATCTTTAGTTCTTCTTGGGAAAAACAAACAATCGGCAGGATAAAAAGGAAAATCCCAACAACCTTATACATATTTGTCATTGTCCTTTAGTGTAAAGTAATTAAAGGATGATAAAATATATATTTTGGAAATGTTAATAGTGTTTAAAAGTGTGTTTATGTTTTTGCGCCACCTTCTTGGGTATTAGAGCGGGCAGCCTTCAATTCTTCTTTGTCATACCACCCATGATGAAATATCTTCAGGCGGCGGATCTTCTTCATTTTCTCTTTTGTTTTTCAGATAGTTCAATAGTGTTCTTACTACCTGGCAAATCGACATTGGGGCATTGTATTGCCTGTGAATCGATAACAAAACCATTTCCACCAGAATCTCTTAATACCTAAGAAGAACTTTGAACGGCTGCGAAAGTTGGAGGTTATATATAATACTGGTAGTGCCCCCTTACGTTCTGCATGGAGAGCCGGAAGCGCTCAATAACCAGCCGATGAAAGAGTTGGCGGTCAGTGCTAACCGTTTGACTTCTTTTCTTTCCTCCTGGTGGCGCATCTTGGTAATTGACATCCTAAATTATTATTGGATTATGGGGCGATGCTAATGCTTGATATTTTCAAGGATAGTCCCTGTGGAGTATTTTGTGTAATTATATTGTATTTATTGTTTGGTCCTGCTTTTTTAATTGCTAAACTGAATTGGTCATTGATATAGTTTTCCATGTATGTATCATCACCATAAGTCTTGTGGATAGCTTCTCTGGCCGTATTGGTATCTGCCGAATAAATTGATATTTCACGATACGGTCCATTCTTTATAGATGTGGGTGTCTCCGCAACTGGTGCAATCATAGGTTTTATTTCTTGTTTTTCATCTGGTTGACAATTTGCCTTTAATATATGCATTCCAACTAATTTGACACCTTTTTTTAAAAAGAATATTTCGGCGCCAGGATGTGCAGGTTTTACATAATAGGATGGTTGTTTGTTTCCCCGCAAATGCACGGGAAAACAGCAATTGGTATCTGAAAATATCCAAGAGCATCCAACTGCGTCAACGAAAGTTTCGGTGCCTTCTGCTGCAGTACATTGCGAAACAAATGACCCGCCTGCAATTCCATAGAGCGTTCCTAACAATAGCGTCGGCACAGCGCTATTTTGCGACGCGGTAAAAATGCCCTTTTTTACTTGAATGATTTCGATTCTATAGTCGCCAATTTGGTTTTTCGCATAGGGGAAGCCGCTTATTATTAACATTGTTTCTTCGTCGTTTTTAATTATTTTCCCAGAGATTGTTGAAAACAAAGCTTCGATATCGCGCCACCGCAGATCAGAGGATGCGCTATCTATATCATGGCTTATGGGTTCTGATTGCATTACCTTCGGATTTTTGTTTGTTTTATTATTTGTTGCATCAGCCAGCCTGTTTGCAAGAAGCCTGTGAAGTATCTTAGCAGATACTTCGTCGCCACTACCGACTTTAAATCCCACCTTGATCACATTTTATTCCCATATCTGTTTTACCTCAATATCAATTCCATTTTCAGGAATATTCAACTCTTTAATAGTTCCAAGCCCATTCCATTTAGCACCTCCTAAATTCCATTTGCCATTCTTATCACCAATAGCCTTACATCTAATCATTCCTATTGTTTTATCATTATCATCCGTGAGAACCGTGACCGATGACTCCATACATTTTTGAAAAAGGCTGTCAATAGCACCCTCAAGGATCTTCTTTGAAACTGAATAGTCTTTTTCCAAAAAGCCTTTAGCAATACCACTTGCTGATGGAGAAAGTATCGAAGCGTTTTCTTCCCCAACAATAGGGAGGGAAAATAAGCATATTGTTATATAAATTAATAGGGTGTTCTTATAGATTATAGAACAGAAAATTGATGAAAGATGCTTTTTCATAAAAGCTCCTTGAGTTTAAGCGTTTATAAAATATCGTTCGATTTTAACTCATGTCAACATAAATCCGCCGAGACTTGGATACATTGGCATCACCTTGGGAAGCTTGTTGTGATTCTTTGGTTTGCCCCATTCTTTTTTATTACGCCCCAAGAAGGGGCGTGTCTTTGAGGCCGCACTTTTTTGTTTAGCGATTAAATAAAATGCATTTAACCAAATCCTATTTTTATGTTTTTTGTATTTCCACCGCCACCGATCAATTCAATCGTTCCGGTTTATTTCAAACCAATAATAACAAAATATGTACTTTGTGCGAAACAAATTCCTACAAAAACATTTTACCGGAGGAAAAACTGTGTCGGGAGTTTTGTTTACTGCGCCGTTTTGGACGCCTCTGCGGCGCTTTTCAATTGCTCTTGCGCAAAAGAATCCACGGTTCTTGCTGTAACGGACGGCGAATAGCCGGTAAGCATGCGGAGGCAATTTTTAGGGCATGCGTCCACGCAGGCATTGCAGGAAATACAGCGTAACCGGTCGATCTCCCAAATTTTTTCCTGGCGCTTCACGAGGATGGCTTCGGTGGGGCACTTTTTTTGACAGAGCGTGCAAAAGGTGCATTTTTGAATGTCGATTTCAATGCTTCCGCGCGTGCCGGCATAGGGTTCACGTTTGACAAAAGGATATAAGCGCGTTGCCGGTTTCGATAGCGCCCATCCCGTGACCATTTTAAAAATTCCGAATGAACCCATGTTCTACCTCTCTGTGCAACTGATGCAAGGATCGATGGTGAGCACGATATTGGGCACGTCCGCAAGCTGGCAGCCTTTTAAAGCCACAACCATGGGCGCGATATTGGCGAAGGTCGGCGTTCTGACCCTAAAGCGCTGTAAAAACTTCGTGCCGCTTCCCTTTAAATAATACACGACTTCGCCGCGCGGCTGTTCGAGCCTCATGAAACTTTCGCTTCCCGCCGGAGGATTTCCCACCACTTTAACGTCTATTTCGGTATCGGGTATTTTATCGATTGCCTGATAAATCAAATCGAAGGCCTGATATACTTCCCTCGCGCGCACCAGACACCGAGCGTAGCAATCGCCCGCGGTTTCAACAACCGGTTCCCAGGAAAGTTCGCCATACGCGGCATAGCCGCGTTTTCTGGTATCGGAGGCAATACCGGTAGCCCGAAGCATCGGGCCCACGGCGCCAAGCGCGTAGGCGTCGTCCTTCGAAAGGACGCCGGTTCCCGCAAGACGACGTTTTACCGAACCGTCTTTTTCAAAGACTTCCGTAATTTCACGGCTCATTTTCTCTATGTTTTTAAGCTCTAAAGTTATACTCTTGAGCTTTTCATTTTCTATATTTCTGCGAACGCCACCCACTTTGCATGAGCCGAAAATAACGCGACCGCCCGTAGTTTCTTCCACAATGTCAAGAAGCTTCTCGCGGACCCGCCATGAATGCATGAACAGGCTTTCGAACCCGAACGCGTCGGCCGCAAGGCCAAGCCACAATAAGTGGCTATGAATACGAGACATTTCCCCCCAAATAACTCGCAAATATTTCGCGCGCTGCGGGACTTGGAGGTTCATCAGGTCTTCAACCGCCTGGCAATAGCCCTGTCCGTGAATAAAACTGCAAATGCCGCAAATACGTTCGGCAACGTAGGTCATTTCCTGAAAATCTTTTGTTTCCGCCAATTTTTCCAACCCTCGATGGATAAATCCAATTGACGGAATTGCTTCCACCACGGTTTCGTCTTCCATGACAAGATCAAGGTGGATAGGCTCCGGAAGAACGGGATGCTGCGGTCCGAAAGGTACTATTGTTCGTTGTGCCATGATGGTTTACTGCGCTTCTTGTTTTTTTGTGGCGATGTTAAACGGCGTTTTGATCGCGGTCATGTAAAAGTTTCCGTTGAAATTGAGTTTCATGTCCGGGACCGTGAGTCCGAAAAGGTCCTGCAGTTCGTTTTCGTACGCGAACGCGCATAAGTAAATATCGGTAATGCTCGGAACAACGGGATCGGCTTTTGTTACCATGACCCGAACATTGGTAAGCGCCAGGTCCTTATCAAAGCTATAGGTGATTTCAAATTCCTCGGCCAAGGTGCAGGAAATTTGCACGAGCCTGTTTCCGGCCGCTTTTAATTCCTTTACTTTCGCTAAAAGCTCCGACCTGTCGATGGTAAGCAAGGTATCTGCCATATTAAACACTTTCCACGAATTGTTCGTGTTTGAGCGCCGACGCTTTTTGTTCAAGAATTCCCAGGGCTTTAACGACCCCGTCGATGATCGACTCCGGACGTGCGGCGCAGCCGGGAACATACACGTCTACCGGAATGAGCTTATCGATGCCGCCCTGAACATTATAACAAGTGCGAAATATTCCGCCGCTCGTGGCGCAAATGCCGATCGCTACAACAACCTTGGGGTCGGCCATTTGATCATAGAGGTTTTTAATGACCGTTCGATTTTGTTCATTGACCGAGCCGGTGACCAAAAATATATCGGCATGCTTGGGATTGCCGGTATTGATGATGCCGAAGCGTTCTATATCGTACACCGGCGTAAGACAGGCCAATACTTCAATGTCGCAGCCATTACAGCTCGATGCATCGTAGTGAAAAACCCACGGTGATTTTTTCAAGTATGCCATAGATAAAGCCTCAAGCTATTTCAAAAATAGTGTAATTGCCATTAAATTAGTAACGGCAAGTGCGCCCGTAACAATCCATGAAGACGCTATGGTAAATTGCCAGGTAAGCCGGGCGTAAATATTATCGACTAAAACCTCAAGAATATATACTAAAATTGTCGCGGCAATGCCGATAATCGGCGTGGATGCAAAAAATAAATATACAAATCCCATGAGCATGATGTTTTCATACCAATGAGCGACCTCGATCATTGCGAGCGATGAACCCGAAAATTCCGTGGTCAAGCCTTTTACAAGCTCCTGGTGTCCGTGGTGCGAAGTGGAAAGATCGAACGGGGACTTGCGAAGCTTAATGGTTAGAATAAAAAGCACGCTGATAAAAATTCCGGGGAGCACGGCAATAAGCGGATGTCCATAGGAAACGATATCGCTTACATGAAAGCTTTTGGTTATCCAGTACATGCCGAGCGCCGCAATAAGAAGCGCGGGTTCATACGCCATCATCTGAAGTAGTTCTCGTTCCGCGCCGATAATGCTAAATGGAGAATTCGATGAAAACGCCCCGAGCACGAGAAAAATTCCCGCAACCGTAAGGGCGAAAATGGTCAAGAGCAAATCTCCGCCCACGAAAAAAAGCGTTCCCGTAAGAACGATAAAAATCAAAAAGCACGCAACATAAAACGTTTGATGATTATTGACGACGACCGTGCGTTTTTCCATGAGCTTAAGCACATCGAAAAACGGTTGCATAAGGGGAGGACCTTTACGGCCTTGCATGCGCGCCGTGAGGATCCGATCGAACCCGGCAAGAAAGCCGCCCAGAACTCCGCCGACGATTACATAGGAAAGGGCCAAGGCAATTTTTGTCATTGTCATAGTAGTACCACCACAAACATTCCTGTGATAAGCGCGATTCCAAGAAAAACGCTCGGTATCGTTAGTTTCGCTTCCCCAAAAGCCGAGCTCAGATAATAGTTTCGGTTCGCAACGTCTTTAACAACTCCCATGGCGCCCAAAAACGAGGCGCTCCCCGAAACATTGGCTCCGGACAAATAACCGAAAACATGTTTTTGCTTTCGCGGATAAAAAATAAATCCCAAGGGAACCAGAATAATAAGTCCAAGCATGATCGTCATAATCGTCAGGTTTCCCTGTGAAAGCGATATTGTCTGTCCGTAAATACTTGAAATATACGGCTCAATGGCAACTGAGGCGATAAGCGGAAAAAGTAAACACGTTAAAATCGTAGGAATCGCAAGTGAGGATAAAGCTATTGCCTCGTTCGAATCAACCGGCGAATCCAGTGCTTTTGCTTTTGAAGAAACGCTCAGGATTTTTCCCATCCACTTCGACCAAAAGAAAAGCGTGGGCGCGCTTCCATAGGCAAGCAGTATTGCAAGTATCGGGCTTGCGTCAATGAGCGCTTTTAAACAAGCCCATTTACTGATAAGCATCCCAAACGGCGCAAGGAACATGCCCGCGATCCCAATCAGCATGACGATGCCTAAAAACGGCTTTACAATAATGAGACTTCCCATGTCTTCAATATCGCGGCTTCCGATTTTATGCTCAACGGTCCCAACTGTAAGAAACAAGAGGCCTTTTGCAAGCGCATGAAAAATAACGAGTAAAATAGCGGCCCAAACAGCCTCATAGGTGCCGACTCCGGCGCAGGTCACGATGAGCCCCAAATTGGCAATTGTCGAATACGCCAAAACACGCTTGGCATTGCTTTGGGACACCGCAAGTAAAGACGTCATTAAAAAGGTCACGCCGCCAACCCCGGCAAGTAATAGCCCCGCAGTCGTATGCTGAAGCACAGGCGCCATTTTTATAATAATGAATACTCCGGCTTTAACCATGGTGCTTGAATGCAAGAGCGCGGAAACAGGAGTTGGCGCGACCATGGCCCCGAGAAGCCATGAAGAAAACGGCATTTGAGCGGATTTGGCTAGTCCCGCGAAACAAATCAGACAGGCGGGAATGAGCGCAAGTAAAGACCCCGCATGAATAAGCTTGTCGAGTTCGATGGTAGGGGCTTTACTTAAAAACGTCAGATAAAAAAGAGCGAGTGAAAAGCCAAGACCACCAAGAAGATTGAGTCCTAACGCTCGATAGGAGTTTCTTTTCGCCTCTTCGGTTTTAGAATAGCCGATCATCCAGAAAGAGCACAGGGTCGTAACTTCCCAAAAGAAAAAGAGCCATACTAGATTATTGCACAGAACAACGCCGAACATGGCCGAGAGAAACAGGAAAAATATAAAGAAAAACCCTCGGGTGTTGTTTTTTATTTCCGTATGATGTTCGTGATATTCCTTCATATACCCAAGCGCGTAAATGCAAATGATCGTTCCGATAATACCGATAATAAGCGCCATGATGATTGAAAGATTATCGACGTAAAATGCGTTTTCGACTTTCGGCAATTTTCCGCTGAGCTCGAGAAAAATGCCGATTCCTGCCTGCAAAATAATAAGAACGGGAATATATGATTCTTTTTTAGTGATTCCTTTGCAGCGCCAAAGAAGATAAAGGGAAAGTAAAATTTCGCCGCCGAAAAAGAGTTTTTCAAGGATAGGCGACTCGACTGAAAAAAATTCAGGAGAACCGCCTAAATGCGCTGTTGCCAAGGATATTGAAACAAAAATAAGCGAAAGGGAGCTTACCCAAACGATTACATTTCTGAATGTCTGGTTTGAAATGACGGCAAGGAGAAGCGCGGGAACAAGAGGAAACAAAATAAGAAAGGAAATCTGGTTCATCAAAAATGCCTCTTTTTTGTCGGAATATAATGCCGCTATTGCGCGGCAGTTTTACCGAAAAGAAAAACCTTTTATGTTCGGCCAATGAATTTTAAATGAAAACAAAGTTTTATAAAATACTATTTCGCGCCACGCGGCGCAAATAGATGCTTTTTGCCGCCGCAATTTTGAAGCATTTAATTGGTTTTTTGAGCGCGTTTGATTTTAAGAAATTGACAAAAATCCTCAACGCCTTGACCGGTTTTGGCGGCCATGGAAAAAATGTCGCATAGGTGATTAAGGCTTTTACATTCTTTTTTTACTTTTTCAACATCAAAATCAAGATACTGGGCAATATCCATTTTATTGATAAGTACGATAGCGGCACGCGAAAAAATCGACGGATATTTGAGCACCTTATCATCGCCCTCCGGGGCCGAGAGAATCGCGACTTTAAGGTCCTCGCCGAGGTCATAGGCAGCGGGGCAAACCAAATTGCCGACGTTTTCAATTATGCATATTTTTACATTTTTGAAATCAAGCTTTTCAAGCGCATGGCCCACGCTATGGGCGTCGAGATGGCATGCGCCCATTGTTTCTATTTGATATGCCGGGCTTCCGCAGGCTTCAATGCGCTCTGCGTCGCGCCGCGTTTGAATGTCTCCCACAATAACGGCCATTGATTGGCCTAGTTGCCTGGCCATTTGTTCGAGGAGCGTGGTTTTTCCGCTTCCGGGGGAGCTTATGAGATTTATGGACAAAACATTTCGTTCGCTAAAAAACGACCGGTTTTGCGCGGCGTATTCGTCGTTTTTTTTCAGTGCCGAAAACCCGAGTTCCATGGTCTTAAGGTGTTTTGCGTTTATTGAAGATTCTTGGTCAAAGGCGCCGATGTTTTCTTGATGATGATGGTCGTGAGTATGGTCGTGGTGGTGAGTGTGGTCGTGATTGTGTTCATGATCATGATGATGTCCATGAGCCTCTTTTATATTCATAGGTTCTTCATATAATTCGCTGCATCCGCATTCTTCGCACATATTATTCAGTCTCCATTTCTATGGAATCGATAACACATTCGTATCCCGAAGAAACCGTCCGTTCAAGGGATTCGCATTTGGGGCAACCCGTGTAAAAGCTGCTGAGATCGTAGGTTTCGCTGCACTGGGCGCATAGTGCTTCCGCTTTTGTTTTTATTATTTCAAGCGCAGGCGTTCCGAAACCCCGTGTTTTAGCGATTTCCGAAAACCAGAACTCCAAGGAATCAGCGGAAATTCCCGCTAAAGGCCCAATGGAAAGCGTTATCCGGGTCAAAATTTTTTTCCCGCCGATATGTTGTTCTATGGCGCTTAGAATTCCCTCGGCAATGGAAAGCTCATGCATAGGTTTTAAAAATACATCATGAGCGAAAAGTTAGGACCGCCGATTAATACGGATGAAATGAAAATGGCGGAAGAGCTTCTTCCGCCATTTTTCTCAAATAATCGGTCCGTTATTACTTAATAAGCGGAACGATAAGCAGTGCTACGATATTGACAACCTTGATCATGGGGTTGATGGCGGGTCCTGCGGTGTCTTTGTATGGATCGCCGACCGTATCTCCGGTGACCGCCGCTTTATGAGCGTCGGAGCCTTTGCCGCCGTATGCGCCGTTTTCAATATATTTCTTGGCATTGTCCCATGCGCCGCCGCCGCTTGTCATGGCGATGGCCTGGAAAAGACCGGTAACGATAGCGCCGATAAGAACGCCGCCCAAAGCTTCTTTTCCGAGGATTAAGCCGACGAGAATGGGCGTTGCAACGGGAATCAGCGCGGGAAGCATCATCTGCTTGATGGCGCCTTTTGTAACAATATCTACGCATTTTCCGTATTCGGGTTTGGCGGTGCCGGCCATGATGCCGGGAATCGCCTTAAACTGCCTTCGAACTTCTTCAACAATAGTTCCCGCGGCTTTTCCCACAGCTTCCATGAGAAGCGATCCGAAATAAAACGGGAGGAGTCCGCCGATAAAAAGCCCAACAAGCACCATGGGGTTGGCAAGATCGAAGGAAATGACCGTTCCGAAGGACCTCGAAAATTCGGCGAATAAAACAAGCGCCGCAAGGGCCGCGGAGCCGATGGCATAGCCTTTGGTAACGGCTTTAGTGGTATTTCCTACTGCGTCAAGAGGATCGGTAATTGCGCGGACTTTCTCGTCGAGTCCGGCCATTTCGGCGATGCCGCCGGCGTTATCGGTAATCGGGCCGTAGGAATCGATGGCCACCACGATTCCGGTCATGGAAAGCATGGCGACCGCGGAAAGCGCGATGGCGAAAAGCCCTTGAACGACCCCGTTGGCGCTTGTGCTGAAGCCGCCGCCGAGATAATACGCGCCGAGGATTGATGCGCATATGACAAGAACCGGCAATGCGGTCGATTTCATGCTGACCGCGAGACCGGCGATGATGTTCGTTGCGTGGCCCGTTTGGCTTGCTTCGGCGATATGCTTGACAGGATTAAAACTCGTTGAGGTGAAATATTCGGTAATCATGACGATAAGGGCCGTTAAGGCCAAGCCGATCACCGACATTAAAAACACATTGACCGGAGTGAAAATTTGCTGGTCGATGGGAAGCTTATTAATGAATACTTTCGACACGAAATAAAATGCGGCCGCGGCCAGAATTCCCGAAACGGCCAGACCTTTATAGAGCGCTCCCATGATATATTGTTTTTTGCCCATTTTTACGAAATACGTTCCGATAATGGAGGCGATAATTGAAATTCCGCCGATAAGGAGCGGAAATTGGACCCACATGCTCTGTGCATTAAAAACCGTTTTTGCAAGAAGCATGGCCGCAACGATCGTTACGGTATAGGTTTCATAAAGGTCCGCAGCCATTCCGGCGCAGTCGCCGACATTATCACCGACATTATCGGCGATAACCGCGGGATTACGGGGATCGTCTTCAGGAATTCCAGCTTCGACTTTTCCTACAAGATCCGCGCCGACATCAGCGGCCTTCGTGTAGATGCCGCCCGCGATACGAGCGAAAACACTCATAAGCGAACAACCGAATCCCAAACCAACGAGCGCATGAAAAGTAGCCTCAGGAGCCACCGCTCTTGTAAGCGTATAAAAACCAGTAACGCCGAGAAGACCCAGGCCGACAACCATCATGCCGGTAACCGAACCGCCTTTAAAAGCCAATGTAAGGGCTTTTTGCAGTCCGCCTTTGGCTGCTTCGGCAGTCCGAACGTTTGAACGGACGGTAACCATCATGCCGATATATCCGGCGAGAGCGCTTCCGATAGTGCCGATTAAAAATCCGATTGCCGCCCACATACCGAGCTGTGGAATAACAAAAATTATGATTGCAACAATGACGGCAACAATAGCAACCGTTCTGTATTCGCGACTTAAAAATGCAGATGCGCCTTCTTTAACGGCATCCGAAATTTCCCTCATTCGATCCGTACCGCTGCTTTGTTTATTAATCCAAAGCGCCGTAACAATGGCGTAGAGAACGCCTAGGCCGCCGGCAGCCATAGCAAAAAGTATAATTTTACTCATACAACACTCCTCTTTTTGAAAAAGTTATAAATAATGGGTGAATGATTTATCGATTTTTAAAAAAGCTTTATAAAATAAATAAAAAACAACACAAGTTCACTAAAAAACAATGATTATTGCATTTCTTCCATTATTCTCAGCGGCATAATGAGAAATGTATCGTCCGATTTTTTATCTTCTTCTTTATCAAAATGCGGAAAAATAAGGCATGCGCTGATTTGCGTATTCATTTCCATTCTGATTTTCGGTTGCTTTATTATATTCATTATTTCTAACAGATAGAGCGCATTAAATCCTATAGTGTGCTGTTCACCGGAATACTCAGTCAAGACTTTTTCTTGAGCTTCTCCTCCAATATCCCTGTTAAAAACGGAAACTTCAACTTCTTCATCTTTAAAAATACATTTTACTAAATGGGTTTTTTGGTTCGAAAGCACCGAGACCCGCTTTACCGCTTCTAAAAATTGTGATTTTTCAATAATTGCTTTTTTGGGATTATTTTTAGGAATTGCTTTATCATAATCGGGATAAGGACCTTCAATAAGCTTAGAACAAATTTTTATTTTGTCGTTGCTGAACAAGACGTATTTATCGTCTTTTATTACTGAAATGACGCTTCCGGATTCAGCGGACTCCAGAACACGAATTAAATGAAGAAGAGTTTTTGGGGCAACAATCATTGATGTTTTTTCCGAAACGGCGTAATTACCATTTACAAACGTACTTCCCAAACGATGACCGTCCGTAGCCACCATTCCCATATTTTTAAGGTCAACATTCCAATAAATACCGCATAAACATGTTCGCGATTCATCTTTTGAAACCGCAAAACTGCTTTTCAAAACCATTTCTTTTAAGGTATTGACTTCTATTTCAAATAAATCCGTTGATTCGACCACGGGAAATTCAGGAAAATCATTTGTGCTTGCACCCGCTATTTTGCAGGAAAAGCCTTTTTTACTTTCAATAATCAAAACATTTTCATCAACACTCAGAAAAATTTCTCCGTCGGGAAGTTCTCGAACTATTTCAAAAATCTTTTTTGCATTAACGGTTATTTCTTTATTTCCTTGGGAAGTTGTAGTTTTTGTGACAATTATTGAATGGTCTAAATCAGTAGCCGATATTTCAACTTTATCGTCAAAAAATGAAATCTTTAAATTTGATAAAACTTGCAGGGAACTTTTTAAAGGAACTACGGGATATGTTTTTTGAATAAGTTCATATAAATCCGATTTCAGTATTGTGCATTGCATAAAAAGCCCTTCCGTTTAAATTGTTAAAAAAAGATACTAACATCATTTAGTCTAAGCAACTTTGATTAATATATAAATGTTTATTATAAGAGACATGTTGATAAGTAATAAAATTAATATAACACATTGAAAAATAAATAAATAAAAATTAAAATAATAATAATAATAATGCAAATAAAAAGGTTAAAATATTAATTAAATAGTAATTCATACTTATAAACATCTTAATAACATTATTAAAATATATATAAAAGAGCTACATGTTTTTTAAAATAAAAGATATTTGTTCGATATCCGAAAAAATTGTTGAATCCGACGATTTTAATTTTTCAATAGTCTGTATCGAGTGAATAACCGTGCTATGGTCTCTTCCGCCAAAATGAAGACCAATGGATTTTAATGAATAATTGGTAAATATTTTAACCATATACATAGCAAGTTGACGACAAAAAGCCACTTCTTTTCTTCTATTTTTTTCCCTAATATTGTTGATGGGAACTTTATAATAATCTGCAACGGTATTTATTATTTCCTCAATGGATAATTTTGAAGATTTTTTTTTGTTTTTATCTAAAATTATACTTTGAACTAAATCAACGGTGATATCTTGTTTTGTAATTGAAGAATATGCTAATAAACGAATAATGATTCCTTCGAGTTCACGTATATTTGAAGAAACATTTTCGGCAATAAAAGACAGAATATTCTCAGCGATGTTAAGATTGCCTTCTTCAGCCTTTTTTTTAAGAATAGCTATTCTGGTTTCAAGATTAGGAGATTGAATATCTACGCATAAACCCCATTGAAAGCGTGAAACTAAACGATCTTGGAGGCCCATTAATTGAATAGGAGGGACATCGGTTGTAAGAACGATTTGCCTTTCATTTTGATAAAGAGCGTTGAAAATATAAAAAAATTCCTCCTGGGTACTTTCTTTACCTGAAAAAAAATGGACATCGTCGATAAGAAGAAGGTGCGTGGATTTAAAAGAATCTGAAAATGTTTTTGTATTATTATTTTTTATCGCATCAATGAAATTGAGATAAAATTCTTCGGAAGATGTATATACGATTTTTAATTGAGGAGTATTTGAAAGAACGAAATTTCCGATGGCATGAAGAAGATGCGTCTTTCCCAAACCGACGCCTGCATAAATTAAAAGAGGATTAAATTTTGTTTTTCCGGGCGCCTTGGCAACGGCAAGAGCGGCGCTTTTTGCAAACTCATTTCCCGGACCGACCACGAAAGAGTCGAAGGTAAAATTACGATTGAATGAAAAAGGATTCATGAGAAAAAACTACAATAAAGGGTCGGACAAAATCAAATCTTATAAAATAATTAATGAATAGACGTAAAATGCGTTGACAGTTTGTCGTGGATTAAATCATTTTTATGCACAGAAAGGTAAAACAAACATGAAAAGAACATTTCAGCCGTCAAAAAGAAAAAGAATCAACACGCATGGTTTCCGTAAACGTTCGGCCACGAAAGGCGGACAAAAGGTCATTAAGGCAAGAAGGGCAAAGGGACGTAAAAAGTTAACGGCATCGGATGAAAAATAATTTAATCTAATTAGAATTTTATCTTTGGCGAATACGCTCCCAAAATCGCATGTTCTTACGAGGAAAAAAGAAATTTCCGCGTTGTTTGCAACAGGAAATAGGTGGCGTGGTCCTTACATAAGAATAATTTTTAACCGGAATTCTTTTTCGCATGATCGCGTTGGAATATTAGTTTCAAAAAAAAACGGAAATGCGGTGAAAAGAAACCGGATAAAAAGGATATTCAGGGAATTGTTCAGAAATAACAAGCGCAGTAACCCTCCTTTTTTTGATGTCCTCATTCAGCCTGAAAAAAACTGCTTACAATACGTGGAGCAGATAAAGAGCGCGTTTGTAACATGGATAACGGATCTGGAAAAAAAGTAGCGGCGATTTTTGCAAGCTTTATTATCGGCTTAATAAAAGGAATTATCGTCGTACCCCGAGGATGTTGCAAGTTTTATCCGTCGTGCTCGGAGTATGCACATGAAGCCTTAGGAAGAATGCCGTTTTTTATCGCCCTGTATAAAATATCATATAGATTGCTGCGATGCAATCCGTTTTCAAAAGGCGGATATGATCCCGTCAAATAATCGAAAGGTTTTGTACCGTGAATAGAAATTTTCTTCTCGCAATTAGTCTTATTTTATTAACGCTGTTCTTTTTCAACAGTCCGTTTTATCGGGTAAAGATATTGGGACAGCGCCCTGCCCCCATAATGCCCCAAAATGCAAGCAATCAAGAAAAACAAAAAAGCGCGGAATTCTTGAAAAATAATGAAAAACAAGAATCGATAAAAGAAACAGCCGATAACGAAAAAAAGGAAAAAAGCATTTCGAAGGACAGCAGCCGAATAACGCAATTAACAGGGGACACTATTTGGATTGAGAATGAGAAAATTATATGTGGAATTTCGGAGATTGGCGCAAAAATAGTGTCTTTGCAATTAAAAGATTATTTATTTGCCTCCGGAATTTCCGACAAAAGCCCTAAAAAGAGGTTTGATCTAGTTACTCCGGAAAGTGTGGGAGGAGCAAATTTAATCATAAACGGAGAAGATTTTGATCAAAGAAAATTTGTATGCGAAACACAGGATAAAAAAATAAAAATCGAAAAGAACGACAAAAAGGAAATGGATTTTATCGTAAAAGGAAAGGGTAATGAAGAAATCATTAAAAAGTTTTCCTTTGATGGGGATAGCTATAAAATAGGCGTTGATATTAGTTCGAATGGTCTTTCCGGTAAGGAAGTGGGGCTTGGATGGAAATGCGGCGTGGAAGAAAGTGAAAACCAGGTCACTTCAAAAATGGGTGGCGCAAGCGAACCTAGAAAAGTCCATATTTATAATTTTTCAAGTAATGAAATCGAACATATTCAACTGGGGAAAAAAGACAGGGAAGAAATAGAAAAAACCGGATCATATAAATGGGTGGCGATAACGTCAAAATATTTCATGATTGCCATTGTCGGTAATGAAAGCGATGGAAAAATTAACATAAAGCCGTTTATTGATTCGACGATTTCATCTTCGATAAAAAGCGGCGTTTATGCCCAAAATTATGAAGTTATCATGAGGAGGTCCTGTGAAACGAATAGAGAAAGCTATTGGATTTTTGCCGGTCCGAGTAAACTGCTGCTTTTAAAAAAATACAAGGAAAATTTTCAAAAGGTGCTTTTTGGCGTTGCAGGAGGTTTTTGGAGCTGGACGAATAGTTGGTTCCCGCCGATATGCGAATGGACTTTGTGGCTGCTTATTTTTCTGTTTGGAGTACTCAAGGATTATGGAATAACCATTATAGCAATTACCATTATAACGCGGGTTATTACCTATCCGTTATCTCAAAGCAGCATGAAATCGATGAGCAGGATGAAAGAACTGCAACCGAAGATAAATCATATTCGGGAACGATATAAAACAAATCCAAAAAAAATGAATGAAGAAGTCATGGCCCTCTACAAACAAGAGGGAATAAATCCGTTTAATCCCGGATGTTTGCCAATGTTTTTACAAATGCCGATATTATTCGCTCTATTTATCGTCTTAAGAAAAGCTATTGAACTTCGTGGAGCGCATACGGTCCTTATTCCATGGGTAAAAGATCTTTCGCAACCGGAATCGCTTGTTTCCTTGGCGAATATTATTCCCAATGGAATTCCGATGTACGGAAACAATATAGCGCTCATGCCGATAATAATGGCAATTTTAACATTTGTCCAAAATAAAATGACTATAAAAGACCCAAACCAAAAAATGATGATTTATTTCATGCCAATATTTATGCTGGTTCTTTTCAATAATTTTCCCGCTGGATTGGTTCTTTATTGGACATTTTCAAATGCTTTGGGAATTCTGCAACAGTATTTATTGGATAAAAGCATAAAAAATAATGCCCCTATTGCGCCGGCTCAAATTCTTCCGATAAAAGGAAAATCAGGTAAAAGGAAATAAAAGCCCGCCGTTTTAAGCATATGAAAATTATTCTTTGCAAAAAATGCTTGAATAATACGATTTAAGGTTAATTGATGGAAAAAAGAGATACTATTGCTGCATTGGCCACGGGAAAAGGCAATGCAGCATTGGCTATTATTAGAATTTCCGGAAAAAAATCATTCGAAATCATACAAAAACTAGTAAAACCAGAAAAACGATTTATAAACGCACTTCCAAAAGAAACAGGCATCTATAAATTTACTAATTTTAAAACGCAAAAAGTAATCGATGAAGTAATGGCTATTAAATATCTTTCACCAAAATCCTACACCGGTGAAGATATGGTCGAAATTATTTGTCACGGGGGCGAGATAGTAATTAATGAAATTATTTCAACGCTTATTGAAGAAAAAATATCGGTTGCAGAAAGAGGAGAATTCACCAAGAGGGCGTATTTAAATGGTAAAATGGAGCTTTTAAAAGCGGAATCAATCGACAAAATCATTACGAGCAATTCGAAAAAACAACACGAAATTGCGCTTAATGCATTTCAAGGAAATACGTTTAAAAAAATCATTGAATGGAAACAGTACATAAAAAAAATTATAATGGAATTGGAAGCGAGAATAGAATTTCCCGAGGAAAACGATATCATTAATATTTCCGGGCATTGGATGGAGAATATAAGAACAATTAATGAGAGTATTAAAAAAGAGATTTTAAATAGGGAAAAAATAAAATATTTGGAAAACGGGTTAAGCATTCCCATTGTTGGAATTACCAACGCTGGAAAATCGACATTATTTAATATGCTTTTAGGGTTTGAAAGAGCAATTGTTCATCACGAAGAAGGAACGACGCGAGATACAATTTCGGAGGAAATTCTGATTGCCGGGGAAAAAATTAAAATATTTGATACTGCCGGATTGCATGAAACAGAAAACAATGTTGAAAAAATAGGTATTAAAAAATCTTTTGAATTGATGGAAAACTCACAGATAATAATTTGGGTAACACCACGAAACAAAGAAATGACTGAGTTTGAAAAGAGCATTTTGAAAAACAAAGGGAAAACAAAAATAATTGGAATAATCAGCAAAAAAGATTTGTCCGGTAATAAAGAAAAACAAGAGCTTTTATCAAGACTTGAAATAGAAAATATTATCGTTTCTTTGTTAGATCACCTTGAAAAAGACGCTATAGTTTCGTTTTTAAAAGAAATTATTGAAAAAGAAATTAATCAAAACAAAACGGAAAACAGTATGATTTTTTCAAAAAGACAAGAAGAGATCTTTTATAGAATGAAAGAAAAAACGGAAGATATTGTGGGGAAAGGAAGTTTTCTTGGAGAAGAAATAGTATCAAAATTATTGAGAGATCTATTAGATGAAATAGCTGAACTTGTCGGAGAAACTACAACGGATGATATTTTAAATTCAATATTCGATAATTTTTGTATTGGAAAATAATATCCAATAAAAATGTTCCACGTGAAACAGGCATGAAAAATATAATTCCATGAAATTTGATATAATAGTAATCGGCGGGGGACACGCTGGAATTGAAGCTGCAAATATTTGCGCACAGCGGCAGCTCTCTGTTCTTTTAATTACATCTCATGTTGATTTGATTGGGCAAATGTCCTGTAATCCCGCAATCGGGGGTATTGCAAAAGGAAATATTGTCAGAGAAATTGATGCTTTAGGCGGATTAATGGGAAAAATTATTGATCAAGCCGGGATTCACTTTAAAATGCTTAATCAAACAAAAGGAATGGCAGTATGGGGGAATAGGGCACAAGCGGATAAACAACAGTATAGAAAAATTGCTCGAATATTGTTAGAACAACATAAAACTCTGAGCATACTACAAGGGTTGGTTGAATCAATTAAAGTAACGGGTGAAAAAGTTAAATCCCTGAAATTGGATAGTGGCGAAGAGATAGATGCGGGTGCAATCGTTTTATGCATGGGAACTTTTTTAAATGGATTGGGACATATTGGTCTTAATTCTTTTCAGTGCGGAAGACTCGGAGAACCCCCTTCATTAAAACTGACCGAATCTTTAGTTGCTTTTGGAATAAAACCTGGGCGATTAAAAACGGGGACATCTCCTCGAATAGATGGAAGGACCGTTGATTATTTAAAATTATTGGTTCAGCAAGGCGATCAAAAACCTAGGGCTTTTTCATTTGCTACGGAAATTATTCCTGAAAATAAGACTGTTTGCTGGATAACAAAGACCAACGAAAAAACCCACCAAATTATTCATGAAAATTTAAATCGATCTCCGCTTTATACTGGAAAAATAAAAAGTATTGGACCGCGATATTGTCCTTCAATTGAAGATAAAGTGAAGCGGTTTGGAGAAAGAGATGGTCATACATTATTTTTAGAACCGGAAGGTCTGACAACTCATGAAATGTACTTAAACGGTTTGTCGACGTCTCTTCCGTTTGATGTGCAACGGAAAATGGTCCAAAGTATATATGGACTGGAAAAAGCAAGTATAATAAGACCCGGATATGGAATCGAATATGATTTTTTTTCGCCACTGCAACTTAAAACGACGCTTGAATCAAAAAAAATAAAGAACCTTTTTTTTGCAGGACAAATCAATGGAACCTCCGGCTACGAAGAAGCCGGCTGTCAAGGGCTTATTGCGGGAATTAATGCCGCGGAAAGCATTCGAGAAGAGAATTATTTGATTTTAGGAAGAGATACTTCATACTCGGGAATTTTAATAGATGATTTGGTTACTAAGGGGACCGAAGAGCCATATCGAATGTTTACATCCAGAGCTGAATTCCGTCTTGAACTCAGACAAGACAACTGCGATGAGCGCTTAATGCCCATTGCCTTTAGTAGAGGAATTCTCAATAAGGATATTTACTTAAAAAGACAACGAATTTGGGAAAAAAAAGAAAAATTTAAACAGTCGCTTCTTTCGACAAAAATAACGCCGGAAAAATGGAACCAAAAAAACCCTGAATATCCGATTAAACAATCAATAAAACTATTAGATCTTTTACGAAGACCGGAAATCTCTATCGAACAAACGGAAGAGTTCCTTGAAGAAAAATCAGGAGATAATGAGATTAGGGAAGGAGTAGAAGCGGACATTAAATATAGCGGTTTTATTGAAAAAGAAAAGACGGAATATGAAAAATACCGAAAAATGGAAAATGCTCAAATTCCAGAAGATCTGGATTTCAATAAAATTTCGGGACTATTAAATGAAACGAAAACAAAGTTTTCCATGGTAAAACCAAAATCATTTGGCCAAGCCTCAAGAATTCCAGGGGTGACGCCGGCAGATATTTCAGTTCTTATGGTATATGTATCAAAAAACAAACATGTTTCACGTGGAACGGTGGATTTATGAACAAAATTCTAAAACCATTTTTGGTTCGAGCAAAAAAAACATATGAACTTAAAGAACTCGAACGGTTAGGACTGACTCCTACATTAGAACAAAGGGAACAAATTTTAACCTTTTTTTGTTTATTGCTTAAATGGAACCCCTTCGCAGGCCTGGTCTCAAAGAATGATGAAGACCATCTTTTTTTAAGGCACTTTTGCGATTCCCTTCAACCGCTTTTACTTTTTGGATTTAAAAAAAACGCAAAGATTTTAGACATAGGATCCGGCGGCGGGTTTCCATCAATTCCTATCAGAATTTTTAGGCCGGATTTAACGTTTGTTTTGGCTGATTCAAATAGGAAAAAGTGCATGTATTTAAACGAAGTTAAAAAAGAATTGGTTTTTGATAATATAGATGTTTATTGCGGAAAAATAGAAAAAATGCCTCATTCGGAAAAGAAATTTGACTATGTTGTCAGCAGAGGCTTAGGCTCAATGCAATTATTCTCCCAACTTGCACGTGAATTTTTATCGCCGGAAGGTCATATGTATACCTTTAAAACAAAAAACTTTTCTGAAGAATTGGAAGAAATAACCTCCAATAAAGAGAAGAAAGGCGTAAAAATTAGTGAAATTGCGGAATACGATCTCGGTAATCAAATATTTGGATTGAATCTTGTTTCTTTAGAGTTAATGGAATAATTAAATCTTTGATTAATAATATAATAATATAATAATTACTCACAAATTAAAATGTTAACAATGTGTTGATAATTAACTATTCATTGGAGTTCTGATTGGGCAAAATTATTGCTGTCTGCAACCAGAAGGGTGGTGTTGGTAAAACAACTACATCAATTAATTTATCAGCATCTCTGGCTGTTGCGGAGCATAAAACTTTGCTGGTTGATATGGACCCCCAGTGCAATGCAACGACCGGAATAGGAATAGATAAAAACGCAATTGAGCTATCGATGTATGAAATTATTACCAATCGCAAAAAAGGCGAAAATCAAATAGGTTTTAATGAAATAACCCTCCCTTGTTCCCCAATAAAATATTTATATATTGCCCCTTCCAGCACCGATCTTGCCGCTGGAGAAATTGAATTGGTAAACGTCATGGCGCGAGAAAAAAGGCTTAAAGACGCGATTGAATTGGTCAGAAACGATTACGAATATATCATCATAGACTCGCCGCCATCATTAGGTTTGCTTACCATCAATGTGCTTTCGGCGTCGGATTCGGTATTGATACCTATCCAATGCGAATATTATGCTTTAGAAGGGTTGGCCGAGCTCTTGAACACCGTGCGGCTTGTCCAAAAAAATCTCAATTCAAAGCTTGTTATTGAAGGCGCGCTCTTGACGATGTTCGACGGCAGACTCAATCTTTCAAGACAAGTCGTCGACGACGTACGAGCTTGCTTTTCGGGAAAAGTGTTTAAAACCGTAATTTCACGAAATGTTAAACTTTCGGAAGCTCCGTCTTTCGGAAAGCCCATAATCCTCTACGATGTAATGTCTTCAGGATCGGAAAATTACTTAAATTTGGCAAAGGAAATAATGCATAATGGCTAGTTCCAATTCGCGTCGGGCCCTTGGCCGAGGACTTACCAACCTTATACCCGTGGACTCCGAGGAACGCGGAAGTGAAAATGAAGTTGTATTAGTGGATATTAACGCCATTGCCTCCAATCCTTATCAACCCCGACAAACCTTTGACCTCGAAGAAATAAAAAACCTTGCCCAAAGCATTGAAAAACAAGGGCTGCTTCAACCGATTCTTTTACGAAAAAAAGAAAAAGGCTACGAAATTATTTCGGGAGAACGACGGTTTAGGGCCATGAAGCATTTAGGCCATGACAAAGTTCCCTGCATTATCAAACCTAAAATAACCGATCATGAAATGATTGAAATGGCTTTAGTTGAAAATATTCAACGCGAAAACTTAAACGATATCGAACAGGCAAGATCTTATAATCGACTTCTGCTAGAATGCGGCCTTTCCCATGAAGAAATATCCGTCAAAGTAGGCAAAAGCCGTAGCACGATCACTAATTTTTTACGTCTCCTCAAACTTCCGCAAAGTGTGCAAGAAATGCTCATGCACAAGGAATTAAGCATGGGACATGCCCGAGCATTGCTCGCCATTGAAGACCAGCGTCAGCTCATAGATCTGGCAAAAAAAATTTCATCTGAAAATCTGTCGGTCAGGGACATTGAAAAAGCGATTAAACCATCGGATAAAATTCCTGTAAGCTCCAAAAAAGCAGTCTCCGTTGATAAGGCGTCGCATCCGGAAGATCCCGATCTTGTCAAACAAATGGAAAAACTTCGTTACCGATTCGGCACGTTAGTCAACATACTGCCGTCTTCCGGACAAAAAGGGAAAATAGAATTTCATTTTTATAGCGGCGAAGATTTAAATAGACTTCTTGATATGTTTCTTGCTTTGGAATCATGAACCATTAACGCGTTCGAAAATCCATGAAATTATAAATACTATGCAAAAGGGTAAAAAGTATTATACAATAATGTTTATACCTGAAGGAAACGCAAAAACGTTTTCCATTCATATTTATAGAAACATATTGTATTCCCTTGCGATATTTATCACGATCTTCGTGGCCGGATTTTTAAGTTTACTGCTCAAATCAGGGGAAATTGCGGCAAAATTACAGCTCGTTCATGTTCTTACCCGCGAAAACAAGGAGCTCAAGGAAGAAAACAGGAAGCTCAATTTTATCCGGACAAAAATCGACAATATCGAATCGTTGGGCGAATATCTTCAAAGAATAGCCGCCGTTGCGGGCGAAAACACGAAAAAACCGCCTTATGCCGTAAGCGTGTTTAAACAAAATGAAGGAACGGTTTTTAAAAAGGACGGCATTGAAGAAACCGCCGACAAAATTCGTTTGTCAACCATGGCCCCGCTCCAAGAAGCTAAGCCGAAAACAGAAACATCTGAAGGCTACCAGGCTGCGGTCCCGAATATTCAACCCACCGAAGGGTGGATAACCAGAAAGTATATCACAATCGCCAATGACACGGAACAGCAGCACAGCGGGATTGATTTTGCCGCGACCAGCGGTACGCTTATTCGCGCGACCGCGCGGGGAGTGGTGGACGACGTTTACAAGGACGCGTATTTCGGCCTTATGGTGATCATAAAACACGGATACGGTTTTTCAACGAGATATGGACATTGTTTGCAAGTGCTGGTTACAAAGGGGGACCATGTTGAACGGGGACAAACAATCGCCCTGGTTGGAAATACCGGACGTTCTTCCGCGCCGCATCTTCATTATGAAATTCTTAAAGATGGAAAGACCGTAGATCCGATGCAATACATAATTCGCGGGCAAAATTAAGTGAAAACTAGTTTTAAAATAAAGGAGCCAATTCATGTCGAAAAGCAGCAATAAGGGACTTTTGACCATGATTGGGGAAGGGACCTCGCTTGAAGGCTCAATCGTGGTTCCCCATAGTATCCGCATTGATGGGTCTTTAAAGGGGAAGATAGAAACCTCCGAAACATTGACAGTAGGGGAGAACGGGGTCATTGAGGCGAACATTATTGCAAAAAGCGCGATTATCGCCGGCAAGGTGGTGGGAAATTTGAGCGTGGAAGACCGGGTGGAATTGGAATCCCAAGCGTCATTTATTGGGGACTTGAAAACCCGAGACCTGGTAATCAATGAAGGGGCCACGTTCCACGGAAATTGTTCGATGGACAATGGAAAAAACGTAAAGGTCTAAAAAACCGGATGATTTTGGAGTCACTTTCCTTTAACCGAAGAAATATCGTCGGCAATTTCCTTTAAAACGCCTTCGGGATTTGAAGAAGAAGTGACTTCCCTGCCTAATACCAGTAATGTCGCCCCGCCGCTTATGGCTTCTATGGGTGTAGCCGTCCGCTTTTGATCGTGACTATTCGAACCTTTTCGCCGAATTCCGGGAGTAACGATCTCAAAAGATTCCGGGAGCGAATTTTTTACAATCGGTAAATCGGCCGCGGAACAGACAATCCCGTTCATTCCCGAAATAAGCGCCAGATTAGCAAGACTTGCAACCTGTCGTTCCAATGAAACCCCCACGTTAAGCTCGCTACTGAGGCTTGATGCATCGATACTTGTCAATACCGTAACGGCGATCAAAAGCGGCGGTTGAAAACCTTTTTCCCGGGAGGCGCGGGCGGCCTGGGAAGCCGCCATCATCATCGATTTTCCGCCGTGCGCGTGTACCGTGCAATACCGGACCCCAAGCCGAGAGGCCGAAATGACCGCCTGCGCGACGGTATTTGGAATATCATGAAATTTAAGGTCGAGAAAAATATTGCGGGCGGAATCGCGAATGCAATCGAGAACGGAAGGCCCGAACCGGGTAAATAGCTCCAGCCCGACTTTGTAGGTCGAACAAAACTCCTTGGTTTGATCGATCAGACTTGTAATCCTCGATAAATCCTCAATATTGTCAAGGGCGACGGCGAGATAATCGGATGGTTTTTTTATCATGGAAATAAAATAAATTCCGGGACGCTCACCCTTCAACGATCATGGTTTTCACGTAGTTAAAAAAGCCTCGCCTTTCAAAACGCCGGATTTTTTGACCCGATTACTAGGAATAGTGGTAGTTTGCTTGAATGGCTCGCAAGTCCGCAAAGCGGCGTAAGCTTGTCATCCAAAGCGCAATTCCCCGTGATAGAGTATTAGTTCAAAAAATTCGTTTAATACGTAAGAAAAGCGAAGCCTACTAATAATATAACGATTTTTTTTAAAATAATCGGAAAAAAGATTTTTTATTCGTTTCCGAATATTGACATAGTCAAAATGCTTTAAAGAATATAAAAGCAATTTGCTGGAAATGGCGCGGGAAAAAAACGTATATTATTAAAGACCGAAAACGTCTCTATTATCTTAAATTTAAAGAAACAGCAATGAGCGGATTCATCGTTGAAGGCAACCACAAATTATCGGGCGCAATACGAATCGCCGGTAATAAAAATGAAGCGTTGCCGCTTATTGCGGCGGCGCTTATTTGCAGAAAACCGGTTGTTTTTGAAAACATGCCCGATATCGGCGACGTTCAAACCATGCTCGCTCTAGCGCGAAATCTTGGGGCCGATGTTTCTACAATCGTTAACGGTCGATGTTCCTTAAATGCTCCTTCGATTTCCACGTCGAGTCTACCGGTCGAGCTATCAAGTAAAATACGCGGTTCGATTTTGTTCGCCTCCGCGCTCCTTGTTCGCACCGGTTGGGCGCAGATACCGCAGCCAGGCGGAGACACCATCGGCAGAAGAAGGATCGATACGCATTTTCTTGTGTTTAAGGCCTTAGGCGCAACGCTGAAAATTAAACGGACCGCCTCCAAAACCGATAGCCTTCAAACAACGTTTTATCTTGAAGCGAAAAGGGGGCTTACAGGGGCGACTATTTATCTTGACGAGGCTTCGGTTACCGCTACGGAAAACGCACTCATCGCCGCGGCGGGAGCGCGGGGCGCAACGCAGATCCAAAACGCCGCGTCCGAGCCGCACGTCCAGGGACTCTGCAGGTTTCTTGAAAAAATGGGAGTAAAAATCCAAGGAATCGGCTCGAATGTTTTGACTATCCAAGGGACCCGCTCTTTTAAACCCACGCACCACCATATCGGCCCCGATTACATTGAAGCCGGGTCTTTTATAGGGCTGGCGGCCGCGACCCGGTCCGAACTCGAGATAACTAATGTTGACATGTCGGTCATGCGCATGATTTTATTCCAGTTTGAAAACCTCGGAGTCCGGGTTGAAGGGGACCCGAAAAAACGGCTGCTGCGCGTTTCGGGACGCCAGAAACTGGCCATCAGAAAAGATTTTGGGAACGCGATCCCTAAAATCGAGGACAATCCATGGCCCGGCTTCCCCGCGGACCTTATGTCGATAATTCTGGTTACCGCCACACAATCCCGCGGAACATGCCTCGTGCATGAAAAAATGTTCGAATCACGGCTGTTTTTTGTCGACAAGCTCATCAGCATGGGCGCCCAGATCGTCCTTTGCGATCCTCACCGGGCGCTTATCGTAGGGCGAACACAGCTCTTCGGAGCGTCAATCAGCTCTCCCGATATTCGGGCGGGCATGGCGCTTCTCATCGCGGCGCTTGCGGCAAAAGGAAAGAGCACTATCCAAAACATTTCACAAATCGACCGAGGATACTATCGTATTGACGAGCGGCTTATCGATCTCGGCGCTCGAATTGCCCGGATTTCCGACCGAAGAAAGAATTGAGCGGTTCCCGCGCATCCATGAGAAACTATCCACTACTTACCGGACTATTGTTCTTAGCCCTTAGTTGCGCCGCGCCGATTCGGCAATTTTACCCCGGCGCTTATTTTAGCGAAGACCGCATCTATCAAAATAAAACCATCGGGTTTTCATTTACCTTCAGGGGAAATTGGGAAATTTGCACGGACCCCAATGAAATGCGCGAACATCGGTCGTATGTAAAGGAGCTGCACGCCCTGGGCGCCGAACTGTTATTCGTGGGAAATACCGTTGAAAAAACACAGGGTACGCGAGGCATCGTTTTTAATTTGAATAAAACGAACAAAGAGTATGCTGAATATATTCAAAGAATCAATAGCGCCGACCAATTCCTCGATTCCGGGTTGGTCGATACGATAATCGCAAATATTCCGATGGTTTCATGGCGCTATGAAAAACAGGGTTTTCGGTTTATTGAGTTCTTTTTTAAAGTGGATACCTACAATGTCAGGATCGCTTTTTGGACCCCGCCGGACATGTTTCCAAATTTCCTACCGGTATATACTGAAATAATCGGTTCCTTAAACATAACGGGGCGGAATTAAATCATGTTTACGGACAAAATCGTTGTTGTTACCGGCGGATCCCGCGGAATAGGCCGGGCCATTGTCGCTGATTTTTCCCGCCTGGGGGCAACGGTTTATTTTTCTTATCATGTGCATGAAGACGCGGCCCTTGAAACCGAACGGCTTTATGGCGCAAAAAAAATAAAATGCGCCCAATCCGATCCGCGGCGGATAAACGCGGCGGTTGACGATATATGCGCCGGTCATGGGAAGATTGACGTTTTAATCAATAACGCGGGTATAACCTCCGACCAATTCCTCATGATGATGCCGGCTGAAGACTGGAATAAAGTGCTTGACATAAACCTTAACGGCGCGTTCCGCTGGTCCAAGGCAATAACAAGGCCAATGCTTTCGGCGGGAAAGGGCGTCATAATCAATATCGCTTCAATTTCAGCGTGTATTGGAATCCGCGGGCAAACGAACTATGCCGCTTCAAAAGGGGCGCTTCTTGCTTTTTCGAGAAGTCTTGCGGCCGAACTCGGGCCCAAGGGGGTCCGCGTCAACGCCGTTGTACCGGGATTTATTGATACCGACATGACTGCAAAAATGCCCCGCCATATAAAACGGCAAAACATTGAAAAGATTTTGCTCAAACGATTCGGCCATGCCGAGGAAGTCGCGGACGCCGTTTCGTTTCTTGCCTCCGACCGCGCTTCATATATTGTAGGCCAAACCATTGTCGTTGACGGCGGATTGTCTTCAACCGCGGTCTAAATTATGGGCGGCGGAAAATACCGGTCAAGGCGCGAAAAAAGAAACTTATCGCCTTCCAAACGGATCAAATGATTTACCAAGGCGTCTCGAGCGCTCAAACGCCGCATGAAAACTCCGGACCATGTTTCCGTGTCACAAGTGATCCTTAAATCGGCCGCGGCCGTTTTTTCCTCGGTTACAATGCAGGCGCCTTTATCCATCGAAAGGCGAAAGAAATAATTTTTATCGGGAAAATCGAATTGTAAAACTACTTTAAGTTTTGCGGTCGCGATTGGATCGATGCAGCGCGCCATTTCCCGGATAAGAATTCGTACGTCCGAGGTGACCCGCCGCTGCAAAGCTTCAAGGTCCGCTGCGTCCTCTCCCATGGCGAGCGCATGTTCCCAATAAATGTTCGAATATTGCCGGAAGTGGACCAAGTCCGTGGAAAGCGGCAAAGCGGCTTGTTCATGGGTCGCGGCCGATACGGCGCCTTCGGTAACAAGTTCATATCCCGCTTTGACAAAAGCAGTTTCAATAAGTTTTACGGTTTTCGGTTTTGCGAGTGAAAATTGCAAAAGGTAGGATTCCGGGCGGACCATCATGGCGCACAATTCCATACCCATACCGTTTGAATAAAGCTCAAAGGTTGAGCGAACGGCGGAAAAGTTTTCTTGGCCTTTAAAAGCGCCCACCGCGATGGCCGCCATTTTTTTCGGCCATTTTTCAGGAAAACGGAGACGATTTCCAATGAGGCCCTTCGCGGTAATTTCGAACCCCGGTTTGGTAATAGTTAGCGTTCGGTCAAGGAATATTTTTAAATGACTATTGACGCCGTAAGCATTGAGCGGGGATGCGAAAATAACGGCGTCGGCGTCTAATAAGCGATGTAACAAGCCTTCCATATCATCACGCAAAACACATTTTCCGGGCGTTTGAATCCAACAGCTATAGCACCCCAAACAGTGTTTAAGATCAAGGGCGCACAGATCGAAATCAAGAATTTCCCCACCCGCTTCGCGGGCCCCCCGGATGAATAATTCCGTTAATCGTTGCGTATACCCGTTCTTACGGGGATTTGACCGAAGGACAAGAAGGTTCATTTGTTGTCCGTCATTGCAAGCGTTATAATACCTTTAGCGACCACTTTTTTTCCGACCGAGGCTTCAACTGCATACCGGTATAGAGCGCCGAAACATTTTTCGAAAGATGAAACAAGGCAAAGGATGTCGCCTGGAAAAGCCGGACTCACGTATTTCATGTCAGCCGCGGCTAGATAAAAAAGCTCGGGATTTTCACCATAAGCGCTCGGATCTTCGCGTTTACTGAGGCCCCAAAGCAAACCGCTTGTTTGTGCCAAGGCTTCGGTAATAATAACCCCCGGCACAAGGGGATTTTTTGGAAAGTGGCCTTGAAAATAAAACTCGTCCGGGCGGGCCTCCCGCTCGGCATTAATCACGCGATGCGGAAGCAGTTTAGTTACCTTGTCAACAAACAGAAACGGAGGACGATGCGGAAGTATCGCTAAAATGTCTTCAAGCGTACAAATGCTTATTTCAGCCATCAAAAATCCGTTCACGTTAAACTTCCCATTCGGTCCCCTTGTCCAGTAATGAAAGCCTCGCCGCCATTATTGCCCGAACTCGACAAGAAAAGTCACCAATGGACTCGTTTTTATCAGGAAACAGCGGATCAAGGAACCGTATGGTAAAGGAAAGTTTCTTTTGGGGAAAAATACTCCCCGGACGTTTGGCCATGAAAGAATAATCGGAATGAATAATGACCGGCACGACGGGTAGAGACAAATCTTTCGACAGGCGAAAGGCCAGCTCCTTGAAAGGCAAAAGACGGCCGGACGATGCGCGAGATCCCTCGGGAAAAATAAGAAGGCTCTTTTTGGCATTGAGTATCTTTTTGCATTTTTCGAGAGAAGCCGCCAGCGCTTGAGGTGAAGAGGGGCCGATCGGAACAAAATCTAAAAATGCGATGAACAATTTGTATAATGGCAAAACCGCATATTTTGACTTTATAAGCGCGCCGGTATTGCGCAAAATCGAAAAAATAAGGAGCGCATCGATCCGTCCTCGGTGATTAGCGACATATAAAGAAGATCTTTTTTGGTCGATATTTTCAAAACCTGAAAGTTCAACAATCGAGTAAACTTGTAAAAAGGGCAATAATCGGCGAGTGAGGAAAAAAGCGAATGCATGAAAAATTGCCTGAAAACAAGCGTTAAATAAAGACGAAGAAAATAGCAATATGAGAAATAAAGGTATTATTAAAATCAGTAAAACGGCAATGGAAAGAAAATAGCTTGCATAGCCGATTATCGCTAAAACGGTTTTTATTAGGATAGACACCATTTTAGTCCGAAAAAAATATTGCTGCCGTTTAAACCAGGTTCTTTAACAAAAATTGCAAGATTCTACTTTAAGTTTACATCCTATTTTATGCAATATTGGAAAGTTACTCGACCAAACTGATATTTAATGCATTAATTGTCAAGGATTCTGGACAATAATATGATATCTGCTGAGTTGGATATGACTGGCCCGGAAGCATTAATGAAGAGATATTTTGAATGTTTGGAACAAAAATGTCTTTTGAAGATGTGCTGTTTGGTGAACTGCAAACAATAGTTTCGCACGATTGTCCAAAGAAAGAACCTTGATAATAGGGATTTTTTACACTAACATTAATTGTAATCTCATATTGTTTGCCTTGCTCAACATTAAAAGTATCGGATATTTTAGTTAAAGCATCGTTTAACACATTAACAGTTATAATTTCAGCGCCAGATCCATTTATCACATAAAATTTTTGTTTAAAATTATAGCCAGAAAATCCTCCATTTGAATATTGGTACACTATTATTGTATCGCTGCCTAACGAATCTATTTTCCCCCACGCAATTTCAAGGCCTGAATTATTAACTACTACCCCCAAATTGGATTTTTTATCGCAAGCAAGAAGTATAAGAAAAACAAATAAAAATCCGATTCTAAATGACTTCATAAGTTAATTCTCCTATCGTGTATGAGAATGTAAAGGCAATGAGAATCTTTTCAGCATCAAAGGTATTGGCGACAAGGCAGCAACCGTTTTGTTTAAAAACACCCATTAATGTGATGTTGTGGATAAAGTTGTTACCATACTGACAATTGCAATTACTTCTATAGCTGTACACCATCCTCTAATCCAGCTACTCCAGGATTTATCACGTTTTATTTTTTGAGCTTGTTCTGTCAAACAAGGTTTATAATCTTGTTTTTTAAGTAATGAAGTATCTGAAACACAAGCATCTACTTTTGTTTGAGATACTTGAGTAGAAGCAGTAATTGCCGCAGGAATGATTCCAACTACACCGACACAAAATCCTGCTATAAAATCTCCCACAACAATTCCAGTCGGATAATATCCGCTTATAGCATCTATTTTTGCTTTCATGCAAACGGAATTTACATCAAGTGCAAGATTATCTACTTCTGCCGATCTTATTTTTCCTGCAGGAGAGATGCAAGTCACAAAATCCTTTTGTGCTATGAATCCCAAACTATCAGCTTTTATCGTGTCCCATGTTGAAGAATTGTTAGGTTGATATGCAACACCAGTGGTAGTTGTTGTTTCTCCTGTAGTTTTTGATGTGAAAGAAATTTTATTTGTTTCAACTACAGAATTGTCTTTTTTCAAAATTTTATACGAAGGTGCACAAGAACTTAAACAAATTACTACAGCAATTATTACATCAAATTTCTTTTTCACATCAACCACCTTTCTTTATAATTTTAATGACTCAAACAAAACAAGGAAAAAACCTTTATTATAGAGAAATCTATGTTAAAAAACGATAATTCAGACATCTAACTGAATCATGGGATATTCATCAGTATTTTTTAAACCCGAGTGCACTTTTTTAATTTTATATTTTTTCATTAGATTCTTTCCTTTTTTTCTTGTTCAATTGAATCCCTTGCCAGCGGCGCCGTCCCTCCCGAAAGCGCGATTTTTAAATTTTTCCGGTCAAGGCCTATTTCCTTAGAAATGCGATTAAACTTCGAGGGAATGATTCCCAATGGAATAAGAAAAAAGAGTCCTCCCAAAGATATCATCTTTGTAGAAAAGAATAAAATTATATAGATTGCCTATAATGAAAACAATAAAGAGAATAAGGTAATTCCTGTTCATGCTTTTGTAAGCCTTTATCATTTCTGTCAACTTTTCTTTATTGACCCCAGGGAAATCCTCTACGGTCAAATCCCCGATTGTTTTAGCCATTTTATCTCCTTCTATGTCCAGGATTTAAGCAATCCCTTTTAAGGTTTGCCTTCAACTTTGCGCTCGCAGGGCATATACCCATGAAAGAAATATCGTGGGAACCATGTGCCAAAAAAACGCGAGAGTCTACAATCAATTAAATTCAATCGAATTCTCCATGTTATTGAAATCTATAATCGAATTCGCATAATCGCTATTCAAATCTGTAAAGGTTAAAACACCTAAATTATTATTATTTATAATAATTACCTGTTTTCCAGTTAAAGAAAAACCATTTGTTGCATAATTATAAACAAATTCACCTACGGAATGGGTATTTATTATTACCGTTTGTGATGAAACCGTCGTTGCTCCTGGATAATTTCGAATTAACGATATTTTCTCGGAATCTAATACTGCGTTCATATCGGATGAACCGTAAAAACCTGTTAATAAAGAAAAGTTTGCCATAAATTGAAGAGTAGTATTTTTTCGTCCAACAAGTAATACATTATAACCATTAACAATGGTATCCGTAGTAATGTTCCAGCCATTAGGAATGGTAAACTTCATTTTTAAATCACCACAAACATAAGTGCTCCCCTGTAAATAATTTGTAGGTGCTGGAGGAGCAGTCGGACTTGTACATGAAGAAAAAGTTAGAATCAAAAAACAAATAGAAATGCAATAATAATATTTCAGTCGATTTTGGAAAAACATTTGATATTTCCTTTCTGGTGGTTCGGTTTCTGATAGTAGCTATTGGGCTTGCCTTACCATTACGGGCTTCCCATATTTTAGCCTCGTGGTTAGCCAGGAATGAAAACCCCATTTATTTTCACTAAAGGAGGCCTTTTTTCTTATTCTAATAAACATAGTCTTTATCAATTATATGTCGTATTAAGCATAACAAAAAATTTATTTGTCGTTATTGTTGCAGAATACAATGGATTTCCTGCCTGAGGTTTGTCCGCCGCAGTCACAAGACCATACCCTCCGGATACTCCTATGCCCCATTTTTTAGAGACCCACCACTCTTTTCCTACTTTTAAATGTAATGCAAACCCCGTCTGAGAGGACACAGTAGTATCACTGGATGTAAGGGATAGACCCCCAAAGCCAATTGTGCAATTTACAAACACGTTTGCCGGCATGAAATAATATGTTGCTCCCAAACCAAATGAGTTGTCACTTGCACTTGAATAATTAATAGTTGTTCCATACAATTGAGTGCTTGGAGAAAATATAGTTCTGCCAATGAAATCCAAAGACAAAATAAAATTTTCCGCTACTGCACATCCGATTTTAATGTCATAGGGCATTCCTGTGCCAGAAATTGACATATCATAGTTATAGTAAGATCCCTCAATTAAGCTGTTTTGTGCACTATAATCTATGTCGCCAAAACCTATACCCATAGCCATGGATAAATAGAAGCCCTTATGGTGGTGGATGTTATCCAGAAGGATTGGCACGGTTTGTTGTGTCTGATGAGCGTCTTGTTGCTTAACCGGAGTCTGTTGAATTTGTTGTTCCTGTTGAACAGGAACCTGTTGCTGAGAACTACCTAAAGGTGTATTTACTGAAGTATTTGAATTCATTATAGCCGCAGGTTGGTTACTTACACAATTTCCGCTATTATCGCATTTTTCTCCAGCGGGGCATGGTGGGTTGCAGAGTTCCACGCATTTGCCGTCAACACACGTAAAACCACTTCGGCATGAAGGAACGCA
>Ga0182027_10001851_pt1 | contig 34583 bp, 29 predicted proteins | sample 712E1DmetaG_FD_121300 | JGI IMG/M metagenome (GOLD analysis project Ga0182027, IMG submission 121300) | Permafrost microbial communities from Stordalen Mire, Sweden - 712E1D metaG (Illumina Assembly) | ecosystem: Environmental > Terrestrial > Soil > Wetlands > Permafrost | place: Sweden...
CAAAGTGATACAACAACACCGAAACATTATGCGATTTATGTATGTATTCGCTCTCGCTCATACACACAAAGATATTATTTTTACGCCGCAAGCGGCGGGGAATTAACCCTTAAGAGATTAAAATTATAATTGTGATTAAAGAATAAATATTATTCATATATTATTGTTGAAATAAAGTTTTAAGGATTCTTCAAGTTCAAATTCTAAAGTATCATCAAAGATAAATTTATAAGGATAAATGACTTCATTAGGTTTATAAAAAATAAAAACAAATCTATAAAATTTTACTATATACATTACAAGATAACTGTATATTATTATTTTATCATGTATTGACCTTTTTAATAATAATTTATAACCCATATATTCACCTGAATATTTGTTGATTTAGTTAAACTTTTTAAATAGAAGAAGGATAGTTGAATCATTTTGATCAATATTTTTATTTAAAAATAAAAATTTTATTAATGATTCAGTCGAAGTTTTGTTGGTATAATCTCTAAAAAAGTTATTAAAATACAATCGAAAATCTAAAATCTGAAATCGTAAATTTTATTTGAAATTTTTTATCAGATAACTTTTGAAATCTTCATAATCATTCGATATCTCTTCAAACAACTCGGGTTTTCCCTCAATTCCCTGCAGACTCATTGGCAGTTCAGGATCGATCGACAATATTTTCATAATCTCCTGGGGGAATTTTGCGGGATGGGCTGTTTCAAGCGACACGCACAATGGATCAGGAGCAGCCGAAGGTTCCGAATTCAGATAATCCATAAGCCCGGCCCATCCAACGGCCCCATGAGGTTCCAGCACTACTGCATAGGTGTCATAGGTTTCTTTGATGGTCTTTCGTGTCTTCTCATCCGTAATGCTCACCGACCAGATCTCCTTTCTCATTGACTCCATGTTGGCTGGTTTCAGGATATTCCCCTTTTCATCCATAGTGCCTCCATACAAATCCACCAGCCGTGCGAGGTTGCTGGGGTGACCCACATTCATGGCACTTGAGATACAGTTCCTGGAGGGTTCGATCTTAGAATAAACACCCGACCCCAAGTAATCCGGGAATTCACTATTTTCATTCGTTGCAATAATAAATTTCCCGACCGGTAGTCCCATCTTCATTGCAAGCACACCTCCCATCATATCGCCGAAATTGCCGGAAGGAACAGAAAAGATAATCTTTTCAGATGCAGAAAGATGTAACCTTGACCAGGCATAAAAATAATAAATGATCTGCGGGACCAGTCGGCCGATATTGATGGAATTGGCCGAAGAAAGCGAAAGGATATCCAGCGCCGGATCTGCAAAGGCCTGTTTCACCAAAGCCTGGCAGTCATCAAATTTGGCATTGAGTGCAAGGACATGGACATTTTTACCCAGTGTGGTCATTTGTTTCCGCTGACGGTCGGTTACTTCGGCTTTCGGGAAAAGAATGACGATTTGCACATTATCGAGACCATAGAAAGCATTGGCAACAGCGCTGCCGGTATCTCCGGAAGTAGCGGTCAGGATCAATAGTTTCCGGTTCCCGATATGCAGGTAATATTGCATCAGCCTGCCCATCATACGTGCGGCAAAATCTTTGAAGGAAGCGGTGGGTCCCTGGTCCAATCTCATTATGTATTTCCTGCCGGTCACCTGTTCAAGCGGTACAGGGAAATTGTAGGATTCCTTTACAATCCTTTTGAGTTCTGCATCCGGGATCTGGCCCGCAAGGAACCTCCGGCTTACATCGAAAGCGATCTCATGGTACGGGAGATCTGCATATTTCTCAAACTCAGCGGGTGCAATAACGGGAATCCGCTCCGGCATAAACAGACCGCCATCGGGGGCAATACCTTTTAGCAGGGCCTGCGGAAATGTTACCAGGGGGGATTTCTGGTTCGTGGAATAAAATAAAATCGGATCCGGCATAATTTAAACTTCTTTTTTCATTCCGGCCGAAGAGGCGCCTCCGGCAGAAAATTCAGGGAAGGTTACATTGATCTTTTTGCCATCCAGTACCGATAATGCCTGGTCCAGGTCTTTGATGATGTCATTGGGATGTTCCCCTCCGATGCACAAACGGATCAGGTTATCCGGGATCCCGGCCAGTTTCCTTCCTTCCTCTCCCTGTTGTGAATGTGTTGAGATCGCAGGGATGGTAGCCACTGATTTGATTCTTCCCAGGTCGGTGGCCCGCCAGATCATGGTCAGCGCATCAAACACCTTGCGTGTCATCTTTGCATCCCCTTTGATCCGGAACGACATCAGGTGGCCGTAACGGTTTACCATCTTCCCATATAATTCATCAAATTCGGAATCGACTAAAAACATGTATCGGCCGGCCAATTCATGTAAAGGATGTGAATCCAGTCCCAGGTAATCAACGCAATCCACATGTGGGTGTTTCTCCAAAAATCCTGCTACGGTAGCGGTCGACCGGCTGAAAAGGTCCATTTTTGAACGGATAGTGCGGATATCGTTCAGAGCAAGGATCGCATTCATCGGAGAAACATTGGGTCCGTTATCCCGGTTAGGTAAAAGCTTAAGGTACGTGGCAAAATCGGCCTTCATTTCGGGATTGTCGATGTTGCTGGTAATATCTTTCCGCGCAATCACAGCTCCGCAGATCCCAAAGCCGCTGGAGAAAAGCGATTTCGTAACCGACTGCACCACGATATCGGCACCATGAATAAGCGGACGAAGCAGTGCCGGGGTTGCCACCGTTGAATCAATGATCAGTGGTAGGTTATATTTATGCGCCAGGTCGGCAACTGCCCTGATGTCGAAGAATGCGAGGCCGGGGTTGCTAGGTAGTTCACCATAGAGAAAACGCGTATTCTCATCGATCCGGCTTTCCCATTCCTTAAGATCGGTCGTATGGATCACTTTTCTCCATTCGATGTTTCGTTCGTGTTGTTTCCGGATCCCAAATTGCTGGTAGGTTCCGCCATAGACCTGGGCCGATGCTACAAAATTCATTGGTTTAGCTTGTTGACCCGGTAAAGTCACAAGGAACGGGTCGATGGCGCTTTGAATGGCTGCCATCCCGGATGATGTCACGATACATGAAGTTTCGAAATCTCCTCCAAATCCCTCCAGGAGGGATAAAACGCCTTCCAGGTAATAGATACTTGGGTTTGCAATGCGTGAGTAGCACCAGGTAGGGATCTGGTAACCAAGGGCAGCTTCCATTTCATCGGCATCGCGGTATCCCTGGGAGGTCGACATATAGATGGGTTCAATGATGGAACCCTGGTTGAAATCAAGAGCTTCCTGCATGGAATAGATCCCATGAACGGCAATGGTGTCGAACCTGCAGGATTTCATTTTACGCCGGTATTCGGCATGCCATAGTGATGCACGTTTAGCAGCTTCTAGGTAAGGATTAGTTCCAGGTTGTGTCATATCTTCAATAACAGAATGGTTTGCTAGATTTTCAATAGGCCTGCGGATAGGTGTTGCCAGCCAGGTCTTCCTTCACTTTCACATCCTTATCAATAGCATCGAATGCCTGTGACAAATCGTTAATCAGGTCGGTTTCATCTTCAATTCCAATTGAAAAACGGATCATGGAAGGTGAGATCCCTGCCTTTCGCATTTCTGTTTCTCCCATTGCCGAATGCGTGGTTGATGCAGGGTGTGTTACAATGGATTTGCAGGTTCCGAGATGTGTGGCGTGGGTAATGATCACCAGGGAATCGATAAACCGGGTAGCCTGTTCATAGGTTCCTTTCAACTCGAACGACATTAGTGAACTGCATCCTTTCATCTGTGGTTTGATCAGGTGATGATACGGGTTGGATTCAAGACCCGGGTAGTTCACAAAATTCACTTTCGGATGTTTTTCAAAAAATGTGGCAACCACCATGGCATTATGACAATGGCGATCCATCCGGAGTGCAAGTGTTTCGAGCCCGTTAAGGTTAAGCCAGGCATTGAAAGGTGCCATAGCCGGACCCAGGTAACGGATGCCGTTCTGGCGGATCCCGTTGATCAATTCCTTTGGACCGCAAACGATGCCGCCGAGGGCCGTTGCATTGCCGCAAATGTATTTAGTGGTTGAATGAACTACAATATCCGCGCCGAGCAAAATAGGCTGTTGCAGGGCAGGTGTTGCAATCGTATTGTCAACGACCAGGGGAATATTTTTCGATTTTGCCAGAGCTGCCAATGCCGGGATATCGGCAATAAACAAGGAGGGGTTACTGGGCGATTCGACGAAAATGAATTTTGTACGGGGTGTGATGGCTGCTGCCCAGGCATCGATGGATTCGGGATTTGTGACCCATTTGACAGCTGCACCCATTCTTGGCAACCCGACATTAAACAACCCGAATGTACCGCCGTAGACCCGGTTTGAAGAAACCACATCATCGCCCGCCCCTACCAGATGATGGGTCAGCAGAAAAATGGCCGACATGCCGGATGCAGCTGCTATGGCTGCTTCGGTATTTTCCAGGGCGGCCATCCGTTTTTCAAAAACTTCTACCGTCGGGTTATCCCATCTCCCATATGTATAACCGGGTTTCTCCCCGGTGAAAATAGCGGCTGCCTCCTTGGCATCGACGTAGGGATATGCAACTGACTGATAGATCGGAACAGACATCGAATCAGGTTGAAAACCTGTGTTTCCGGCATGTATTGCCTTGGTATTGAAACCGTATTTTGACATGTGAACCTCCTTGAGTTTTAACTGGTTTATGGTTAAAGAAATTGCTTTTCCGGATTAGGAACAAATATAGGAGGTATTTGCTTACGAAGCGAAATTCCAGGGAAAATAATGAGGCAGACAAGTAGAGAAATGGCGAAAAGCGAAATAGCGAAATAAAACTAAAAACCTAATAAATGAGCCCAGTATCCAGGATCCAGCATCATTATCCAAATGGATGTCAAATAGAGTTTATGTTCTTAAGTAAGAGGCACCATTCATATCCAGTATGGCACCTGTCATGAACTCACTTCCTTCGGATGCGAGCATCAGGATTGCATAGGCAATTTCTTCCGGCCTGGCAACGCGGTTCAACGGACTCTGTTGTCGGATTTCAATGCCTGCCTGCCCTTTGAGTAATTCGGTTGTCATCGGCGTTTCAACATACCCGGGTGCGACGACGCTCACATAGATATGATATTTGCCAAGTGCCTTTGCCATCGACTGGCTGAAGGAATTCAATGCTGCTTTGCTGGCGCCATATGCAGGGTGATCAGGTTCGCCACGAAAGGCGCCCCGGGAAGAGACATTGACAATACGTCCGCCTCCCAGGCGGATCATTTCCTTTGCTGCAAAGAAGGTCATATGCGCCGGACCGAAGAGGTTCACGGCCATAGTTTGATTCCATGCCTCATCCCATTCATCAAAACCGGATTCTGCAATCGGATGAGGGATATAAACACCTGCATTGTTGACCAGGATATCGAGCCGGTTGTATTTTCCGAGGACCAGGGAGACAGCAGCTTTACTTTCCTGTGCAAACCTTATATCGGCCTTGATCGGAAGGTGCGCATTGCCGGGAAGCAGGGAGAGTGTTTCCTGGGCAGCTTTATCATCGGAGTTATAAGTAAATGCAACCTTAGCGCCTTGTCCCGCAAATGCCTGTGCGGTGGCTTTACCGATTCCCCGGGAACCACCGGTGATAAGAACGACTTTGTCTTTGAAATTCATTTCTTTTTGATTTGGAAGGACAAAGTTAACAATGAAAGGGGGTTTTTGCCAAGCGAAATGCGTAACACATGATGCGTGATGCGTTATCCGAATTAACACTCCCAAAACTTGCCTGAAACCCGAAATTTTTCTAACTTCGCGGATTCCAAAAATCCGAAAAAATGAATTACGATATTATAGTCATTGGCAGCGGTCCTGGTGGTTATGTTGCAGCGATCAGGGCTTCACAACTGGGGTTAAAAGTTGGTGTTGTGGAAAGAGCCGAACTCGGTGGAATCTGCCTGAACTGGGGTTGTATCCCCACCAAAGCTTTGCTGAAAAGCGCACAGGTCTTTCATTATATCCAGCATGCATCAGAATACGGAATATCTGCCATAGAGGCAAAACCCGATTTTGAAGCTATCGTGAAACGCAGCAGGTCTGTTGCTGATCAGATGAGCAAAGGCATCCAGTTTCTTTTCAAGAAAAATAAAATTGACCATCTCCAGGGAAGCGGGAAGATACGACCCGGAAAGGTTGTGGAAGTGAAAGATGATTTGGGGAATATCACAGAATATTCAGCCAACCATATCATCATCGCCACGGGCGCACGATCGCGTGAGCTTCCCAACCTGAAACAGGACGGCAAGAAAATCATCGGCTACCGTGAAGCCATGACACTGCCTTCACTACCGAAATCGATGGTAGTGGTTGGCTCTGGCGCAATCGGTTCTGAATTTGCTTTTTTCTACCATTCCATCGGGACAAAAGTGACCCTCATCGAATTACTTCCCAATATAGTTCCTCTTGAAGATGAAGAGATCTCAAAGACCCTGGAACGTTCCTTTAAAAAAGCCGGGATGAAAATAATGACCGGTTCGACCGTTGAATCTATTGATACCACCGGTGATACCTGCAAGGTAACTGTAAAAACGAAAAAAGGAGAAGAGATCATCGAAGCAGAACTCGTTTTATCGGCTGTGGGGATAGCCTCCAACCTCGAAGGAATAGGGCTTGAAGAAACGGGTATCAAAACGGAAAAGGATAAAGTTGTTGTGGATGAATTTTACCAGACCAGTGTTTCGGGGTATTATGCCATCGGCGATATTGTGAAAGGACAAGCACTCGCTCATGTTGCCTCCCACGAAGGCATTATATGCGTGGAAAAAATCGCCGGTAAAGAGGTGGAACCGATGGATTACAACAACATCCCGGCTTGTACCTATACTCAACCTGAGATAGCCTCGGTCGGGATGTCGGAAAAGGCAGCAAAAGAAGCGGGATATGATATCCTCGTCGGGAAATTTCCTTTTACGGCCTCAGGAAAGGCAACAGCGGCCGGCAACCGGGAAGGAATGATCAAAGTCATTTTCGATACAAAATACGGTGAATGGCTCGGAGCCCACATGATCGGAGATAATGTCACTGAACTGATCGCAGAAGTTGTGGTCGCACGAAAACTGGAAACCACCGGGAGGGAAATCATCGATGCCATACATCCTCACCCGACCATGTCGGAAGCCATTATGGAAGCCGTTGCACAAGCATACGGGGAATGCGTTGATCTATAACAATGCGGGAATGCAGATTGCAGGAATGCGGGAATGCAGGTCTAATATTGAAAGGTTACAGCGAACATTAATGAAACAGAAAAACCATGCTCATAGAAACGAACCATATAGAAGGTCTTCTTGTTATAAAGCCCGATGTTTTTGAAGACCAAAGGGGTTATTTTTTCGAGTCGTACAATGAAGAGAAATTCAGGCAATTGGGAATTGATATGAAGTTTCTGCAGGACAATGAATCAAAGTCGGGGAAGGGTGTGTTGCGTGGATTGCATTTCCAGGTTCCTCCTTATGAGCAAGGCAAGCTGGTTCGTGTGATAAAGGGAGCCGTCCTGGATGTGGCGGTCGACTTGCGGAAATCAGCGCCGACTTATGGACAATGGGCATCGATCGAGCTTTCTGAAAAGAACAAATGGATGTATTGGATCCCGGCGGGATTTGCGCATGGATTCCTTACATTGGAAGAAAACACCATTTTCTTTTATAAATGTACCCAGGTGTATCATAAGGAATCCGAGAGAGGAATTTTCTGGAATGATACCGATCTCAGGATCCAATGGGGAAAAGATCAACCTCTGATTTCAGAAAAAGATAAAACCGCCGGTAAGTTCCGTGACTTTGTGAGCCCGTTTTAAAAAATGCAGGAATGCGGGAATGCAGAAATCCAGCATCCAGCATCCAGAATCTGCTAAAAAAATACACTAATCTAAGTTGCTTGTTAAGATGAAAACAACCCCCAAATATATTCTTTTCAGTTTCGCGGTTATTCTGGTTTGTGGCACCTGTATCTATGCTGTAAAAGAAGTCAGGGACCAGAAAAAGGATTATAGGAACCAATTCTCCCGGTATTACCGCATTTATGCGCCTGAAATACCTGATAAAATGGATTTTGCAGGGGAAAAGGTTCCGCTTGACCAGTTTTATGTCAGGGAGAGCTTCGACCGTGAAATCATGGCAAATACTTTCATGCATTCGTCCACGATCCTGATGTTCAAGCGGGCATCCAGGTGGTTCCCGGTAATTGAGCCGATCCTGAAAAAAAACAATATCCCGGATGACTTTAAGTTTCTTTCACTGGCAGAAAGTAATTTCGCCAATGTGGTTTCACCTTCCGGGGCAGAAGGGTTCTGGCAGTTCCTGAAGGTGACCGGGCAGAAGTACGGATTGGAAATTACCGAGGAAGTGGATGAGCGGTATAACGTGGAAAAATCAACGGAAGCTGCCTGCCAGTATTTCAGGGAAGCATTCCAGGAATATAAAAACTGGACACTGGTTGCTGCTTCTTTCAACCGCGGAATCGACGGGGTTGGAAAGGCAGTTGAAAAACAGTCCATTATGGATTATTACAATCTTTTCCTGGTAGATGAGACCGCCCGTTATGTATATCGTATTCTTGCCATGAAGCAGGTTTACAACAACCCTGTAAGATACGGATTCTACCTCCGGCAAAGTGATTTCTATCCACCGCTTTCCACCTATACGGTCACTGTTGATTCAAGCATCACCGACCTGCCGGCATATGCCCGGAAGATAAAAATAAATTACCGGATCCTGAAAGAGTTTAACCCATGGCTGAGAAGGTACACGCTGACCAATAAATCGGCAAAAAAATACGTTCTGACCTTGCCAAAGGAAGGATCTCTAAGCTGGGAACTATTGAAAAAGAACCTTCCTCAGGGTGAAACTTTTTTCAATGATACCCTGAAGATAAGCCTTTCAAATTAACCTGACAAATTTACTGGACCGCGGTGGAAGACAACCTGGAAATTTTTGGAGCAAGGGTTCATAATCTGAAGAACATTGATCTCGTCATACCGCGTTATAAGCTGGTAGTATTTACCGGCCTTAGCGGCAGCGGGAAATCATCGCTTGCGTTCGATACCATTTATGCTGAAGGGCAACGCAGGTATATGGAGACCTTTTCGGCCTATGCCCGGCAGTTCATCGGAAACCTCGAACGACCGGATGTCGACAAGATCAATGGTCTAAGTCCGGTGATCGCAATTGAACAAAAGACCGCGAGCCGTAATCCGCGTTCCACCGTCGGCACCATAACTGAAATTTATGATTTCCTCCGGCTGCTTTATGCACGTGTAGCAGATGCCTATTCATATGTCACAGGAGAAAAAATGGTGCGGTATACCGAACAGCAGATCGTTGAGCTGATCCTTTCTCAATACCAGGGAAAGACTATCCTTATCCTGGCACCAATGGTAAAAGGACGTAAAGGACATTACCGTGAATTATTTGAACAAATCCGGAAACAGGGATTCTTAAAAGTCAGAATCGACGGGGAGATCCAGGAGATTCCGCACGGGATGCAACTCGACCGGTATAAGATCCACGATATCGAGACTGTGATCGATCAGATCACCATAAAATCTGATTCCAAGACCCGTCTGACCGGATCGGTCAACCTTGCCATGCATCATGGAAAAGATGTGCTGATGGTTTTTGATACTTCCGGTAACTCGGTACGCCATTTCAGCCGTCTATTAATGTGCCCCACTTCAGGTATTTCCTATGAAGAACCGGAACCCAATACTTTCTCATTCAATTCGCCTTATGGAGCCTGCCCGAAATGCAACGGGCTCGGGACTATTTCGGAGATCGACATCAGCAAGATCATCCCCGACCGTTCGAAAACAATCCGCAAAGGAGGCATTGTTCCTCTCGGGGAATACAAGAACAACTGGATCTTCAAACAAATGGAAGCTATCGGCGAAAAATACGGTTTCGACCTGAATACGCCTATCACGGAAATCCCTGACACCGCCATCAATGTGATCCTTAATGGTTCCGATGAGGTCTTCCGTGTCAGGAACGATTACCTCGGTGTAACCTCCACCTATGCATTAAATTTTGAAGGGATCGTCAGTTTTATCAATTCCCAGCATACTGAGTCGGCGCCTTCAGGGATCATGAAATGGGTCAGCAGCTTTATGAACAAGAGTATTTGTCCTGAATGCAATGGCGACCGGCTGAAGAAGGAATCTCTTCATTTCAAAATCGGGGATTTTAACATTGCCGACCTTTCAAATATGGATCTGATCCGTCTCAATGAGTGGTTCTCGGAACCGGAGAAATTTCTCAATGAAAGGAAGATGGTCATTGCTTTTGAAATCATCCGTGAGATTCGCAACAGGATCCGTTTCCTGCTCGATGTCGGAATCGGATATCTTACGCTGAACCGAACAGCCAGAAGCCTTTCCGGAGGCGAGTCGCAACGTATCCGCCTGGCCACCCAGATCGGCTCGCAACTGGTCGGTGTGCTTTACATCCTGGATGAACCCAGTATCGGCCTTCACCAGCATGATAACATGCGGCTGATTCATGCCCTGAAAAACCTCCGCGACACCGGGAATTCCGTCATCGTAGTAGAGCATGATAAAGAAACCATCCTGGCTGCCGATTATGTAGTGGATATCGGGCCGGGTGCCGGAGTTCACGGGGGAAGGATCGTAGCCTGCGGTACTCCTGCAGAGATCATACAATCCTGCAGCCTTACCGGTGATTACCTCAACGGGAGGAAATCCATTGAGATACCAAAGCAACGCCGCCCCGGTAAAGGAAAATACATGACCCTGCATGGCGCCTCCGGGAACAACCTGAAGAATGTAGACCTTATAGTTCCGCTTGGGAAACTGGTCTGTGTCACCGGGTTATCGGGAAGCGGTAAATCCTCCCTGATCAATGAAACACTTTATCCCATCCTCAGCAAGTACTTTTACAAATCGGAGAAAAAGCCCCTGCCCTACTTGTCGATTGATGGAATAAGAAATATTGATAAAGTCGTAGAAGTTGACCAGTCGCCCATCGGCAGAACTCCCCGTTCAAATCCTGCTACCTATACCAAGGTTTTCGATGAGATCCGAAAACTCTTTGCAGAGCTTCCCGAATCAAAGATCCGTGGATACAAACCCGGAAGGTTCTCTTTCAATGTTAAAGGCGGACGTTGTGAAACATGCAAGGGAGCCGGGCTGCGTGTGATCGAGATGAACTTCCTCCCGGATGTATATGTCCTTTGCGAAACCTGCAACGGGAAACGGTATAACCGTGAAACACTGGAAGTCAGGTTTAAAGGAAAGTCGATAAACGATGTGCTGAATATGACGATTGAACAGGCTGTGGAGTTCTTTGAAAATGTCCCGTTGATCCTCCATAAGATCAAGACCCTGCATGAAGTTGGTCTCGGCTATATCACCCTTGGCCAACAATCCACCACTTTATCGGGGGGTGAGGCACAACGTGTAAAACTGGCTGCAGAATTATCTAAAAAAGATACCGGAAATACACTTTACATTATGGATGAACCCACTACCGGACTTCATTTCGAAGATGTGAAGGTGCTGTTGCATGTGCTGAACAAACTGGTGGATAAAGGGAATACGGTATTGATCATCGAACACAACCTGGAAGTGATCAAAGTGGCGGATCACATTATCGACCTTGGACCTGAGGGCGGAGTGGACGGCGGGCGTATTATCTGTGAAGGTTCTCCGGAAGAGATCATCCATCATCTTACAAGTCTGACGGCCTTGCATTTAAAACCCATGCTCAAATCAGTTTAAATCCTAATTTTACATTATCAATACTCATAAGTTCAATATGGATAATCAGGAAATCGAAAAAATAAAGGAATACATCCATCCTAAGACCTGGTCGGAGACCATCAGCCAGGATACATGGGAGATCTTCAAGGTGATGTCGGAAATGGTGGAAGGATTTCAGAAACTTACCAGGATCGGCCCTTGTGTATCGATCTTCGGTTCAGCGCGGACATCCGAAAACGAAAAATATTATAAACTGACCGAAGAGATCGCTTACCTGCTCACCAAATCAGGGTTCGGGATCATTACCGGCGGGGGGCATGGGATCATGGAGGCTGCCAACAAAGGCGCTCATTTTGCCGGCGGAAAGTCCGCGGGGTTGAACATCGCATTGCCTTTTGAACAAAAGCCCAATGCCTTTATCGACAGCAATAAACTCCTGACCTTTGATTATTTCTTCGTCAGGAAGACCATGTTTCTGAAATATTCCATGGGTTTTGTCGCCATGCCGGGAGGGTTTGGAACCCTGGATGAACTGACAGAAGCAATCACGCTGATGCAGACTCATAAGCTCGTCCGTTTCCCTATCGTCCTGGTTGGAAAGGATTACTGGGAAGGAATGCTCCAATGGATCAAAACCACTGTATTGAGTGAGAAGAATATATCCCCGGAAGACCTTGACCTTTTTACCATTGCCGACACGGCTGCTGAAGTGGTGAAATTCATAAACGATTTCTATACCCTGTACGAACTTAAACCCAACTTCTGAATCCCTTGCAACAGGTGGTACTCAATGATATTTATCGTACCTTTGTATTATTATAAAAACCTGAATGCCCAGAAAGAAAGCAAAAACCCCGGTCGAACTTCTGTCTGAAGCAGTTGCAGAGGCATTGCTTGACAAAAAGGCAAAAGATCCGGTACTATTGGATTTCAGGAAATTAGACAGTTCGCTGTGTGATTCCTTTATCATTTGTCATGGCACCTCGCGTACCCAGGTTGAAGCTTTGGCAGACGGTGTTATCCGGGATGTCAAGAAGAAAACAGGATTGAATCCCTATCACCGGGAAGGGTTTGAAAATGCGGAATGGATTTTGATTGACTACGCCGATATCATTGTTCATATTTTCCAGGAATCGAAGCGAAACTTCTATAACCTTGAGCAATTATGGGCTGATGCAGAGATCGTGAAGATAGATCCAACTCAGAAAAAATAATTATTCGCACCAGAAGGAACAGACAGAATGGCAGATAAAGATAAAAATAAGGATAATTTACCACCCAATTTTTCTTCCCCGAAAAAAAACAAGCCGAAATTCAGTTTTTACTGGATCTATGCAATCCTGGCCCTCGTTTTCATCGGGATCCAGGTATTTAATTACAGCAGTCCTCAAAAAGATATCACCTGGAACCAGCTTTATGAAATGCTGGATAAACAGGATGTTGAGAAGATCGTTGTTGTCAACAAGGAAAAAGCGGAAATTTACATCAAGAAGGACAGGATCACAAAAGATACGGCTTACAAAGATTTTGTCAAGAAGAATTTCTCCACTTCCTTCGGGGATAATCCACAGTTTTCCTATAACATCGGTTCAGAAGAAAGTTTCCGTGACCTGATGAAGGGTGCCCGTGATACCCTTTCTGCTAAGATGATCCGGGCAAACAAACCCATCCCGCTGATCCAGGGTTTTCTCAAACAATACCCTTATCCACCCTCATTTTCCACCCGTAAAGATGTATTCGGTGATATCCTGACATACCTCATCCCAATAATATTGCTGATCGGAGTCTGGTTCCTGATCATGCGGCTCATGAGCCGCGGTGGTGGCGGTGGCGGAGGCCAGATCTTTAACATCGGGAAGTCGAAGGCGCAGCTTTTCGACAAGGATACCAGTGTGAGTATTACTTTCAATGATGTTGCCGGACTGGAGGAAGCCAAGGTCGAGGTGATGGAGATCGTTGATTTCCTGAAAAACCCATCAAAATATACAACCCTCGGAGGAAAAATTCCCAAAGGTGCATTGTTGGTCGGCCCCCCGGGTACGGGGAAGACCTTACTTGCAAAGGCAGTTGCCGGTGAAGCCAAGGTTCCCTTCTTTTCTATTTCGGGATCCGACTTTGTGGAGATGTTTGTCGGTGTCGGTGCTTCAAGGGTACGTGACCTTTTCAGGCAGGCAAAGGAAAAAGCGCCCTGTATCATCTTCATCGATGAGATTGATGCAATCGGGCGTGCACGTGGGCGCAATGCCCTTACCGGCGCGAATGATGAGCGTGAGAATACACTGAACCAGTTGTTAACGGAAATGGATGGTTTTGCCACCAATGCCGGTGTCATCATCCTGGCTGCGACCAACCGTGCCGATATCCTCGACCGGGCACTGATGCGGGCAGGAAGATTCGACCGCCAGATCCATGTTGAATTGCCGGATCTGGAGGAACGTAAAGCAATTTTTAAAGTTCATCTGAAGCCGCTGAAGCTGGATGAGTCCGTTATTGTTGAGTTTCTTGCCAAGCAAACCCCGGGATTTTCGGGAGCCGATATTGCCAATGTATGCAACGAGTCTGCACTTATCGCGGCAAGAGGAAATAAGATCATCATCGGGAAACAGGATTTCATGGATGCCATCGATCGTATTATCGGCGGACTCGAAAAGAGGAATAAGATCATTTCGCCGCATGAGAAAAAAGTGATCGCCTTCCATGAAGCTGGTCATGCAGCAGTTAGCTGGCTTCTTGAACATGCACATCCACTCGTGAAGGTAACGATCGTGCCAAGGGGGAAAGCGCTGGGCGCAGCCTGGTACCTGCCTGAGGAACGGCAGATTACGACCTTTGATCAGATGTTTGACGAGATCACGGCAGCACTTGGTGGCCGTGCATCGGAAGAGGTCAACTTCGGAAAGATATCCACGGGGGCACTCAACGACCTTGAAAAGGTCACAAAGCAAGCCTATGCCATGGTGGTGTATTTCGGACTGAACAAGAAGATCGGGAATATCAGTTATTATGATTCCACTGGGCAATCGGAATATTCCTTCCAGAAACCTTATAGCGAAAAAACGGCCGAAGTGATCGACCAGGAGATCAGCAAACTCCTCGAGTCGGCCTATGAAAGAGCCAAAAAAGTACTGATCGATAACAAGGAAAAACTTGAAAAGCTTGCAAAAGTATTGCTTGAGAAAGAGGTGATTTTCCGGGAAGACCTTGAAGAGATCTTCGGAAAACGTCCTTTTGATGAAGAACCTGCCAAAGTTCCTCTGTATGGGACGAATGTGCTACCTGAATCCGTAGAAAAAGAAAAGGAGAAAAAAGAAACGGATCTGCCGGGAACCGTTACCTGAAAAATCCAGAAAACCACATGGAAGAAAGCACATCGAAAGAAAAAGTCCTTAAAAAGATCCGTGACGCACTGATTGAGAAAACGGACCCACCCTATCCTATTCTCGATATGGAGACGTCCGTTTATGCTCCAATGACTGAACCGCTGGATGTGGCCTTTGCCGAAGAACTCGTGAAAGTATCCGGAAAATTCGGCTATTGTGAAAGTGAGGATGAGTTTCTTTCTTTTCTCCAATCGTATATCCTTGAAAAGGATTGGCCTGTGATGTATTGTTATGATGAACAATTACAGCAGCTTCTGAAGCAGGGAGGGATTCCGTTTGAATCAGACCCGGAAAAATTTACCGACATGAAGCTTGGGATCACACGGTGCGAATACCTGATTGCACGGCTCGGAACGGTGATGGTTTCTTCACATGTTTCACCGGGAAGAAGAATGACGGTTTTCCCGGAAACCCATATCATCGTTGCTTATTCATCACAGCTTGTCCCGGATCTGAAAGATGCATTGAAGAATGTCCGGAATAAGTATGAAGATAATTTTCCTTCGATGATCTCCCTGATCACCGGACCGAGCCGTACAGCCGACATTGAGAAGACCCTGGTCCTTGGAGCACATGGCCCGAAGGAATTGTATGTTTTCATGATCGAAGATAGACCTCTGGAAAATGAGTAACTTTTGGGCACGCACCATCACCGGTCTATCCATGGTTTTCCTGATCCTTGCGTCCCTGTATTTTAACCGGTTCTTCTTTGCAGCCATTTTTCTTGCAGTCGTAATACTCGGATTACTTGAATTTTATACAATAACCACAACGGATGAATGCAGACCGCAGAAGATCACCGGGACCATTCTTGGAACATTGCTGTACCTGGGGATTTCAGGTTATATTTTCCTTGAGCCACAGACACAGGTCGTCTTCCCGATGTTCCTTCTGCTTCCTGTGCTCTTTATCCCTTTTATCATTGAAGTGTACCGTAAAAAGGATAAACCGCTTACCAATGTTGCAGTTACCATTTTTGGAATTATCTATGTGGCCCTACCGATAGCTCTTCTGAATGTAATGAATGAGCCTATATGCGGCCTTGCTTTACACCACTTTCCGGCATACCTCACAGCTTATTTTCTTATAACATGGATCTATGATACGGGAGCATACCTGGTCGGGAAAAATTTCGGGAAGCATAAGTTCTTTGAACGGATCTCACCAAAAAAAACCTGGGAAGGAACCATCGGAGGAACCGTTGTTGCCCTTGCAGCGGCCTGGGGTTTCTCCTTCTTAACTGACAGTCGCATTCACATGAACCACTTGCTGATATTAACTCTGATTATCATCATTTTCGGAACTTTTGGTGATCTCACGGAATCCATGTTCAAGAGAAGCCTGAGCCTGAAAGATTCCGGAAAAATATTGCCAGGACACGGCGGGATACTCGACCGTTTTGATACAATTTTTATTTCCGCACCTTTTGTATCTTTGTATTTCCTTTTTCTTGATATTTGTTATATAGCTACAACATGACCATTCACAGAGAAGGATACACCACCATTTTTATTGCATTCCTGTTCGTAGCTGTTGTGCTGCTGACTTTTAACCATATTTTCCAGGGACAGACATGGTTCCACATCGGACTGTATGCCGCGGGATTGTGGTTTTTCATTATGATCGTCCGGTTTTTCCGGACACCTGAAAGAACATTGAACGGAGGGGACAATATCATATCCTGTCCTGCTGATGGAAAAGTAGTGGTGATTGAAAAGACAATAGAACCTGAATATTTCAGGGATGAGCGTATCCAGGTTTCGATTTTTATGTCGGCACGGAATGTTCATATCAATTGGTTCCCTGTTTCGGGAATGATCAAGTATTATTTTTACCACCCTGGAAAACACATGGTAGCATTCAGTCCAAAATCCTCTCTGGAAAATGAGCGGGCTACCACCGTGATCCAGACTGCCGGCGGGAAAGAGATACTGATCCGCCAGATTGCCGGCGCCGTTGCAAGAAGAATTGTGACCTATCCCCGGGTAGGAACTCCGGAAGTCCAGGGCGATGAACTTGGATTCATAAAATTCGGATCCCGGGTCGATCTCCTTTTACCATTGGATACAAAACTTGAGATCACCCTTAACCAGGTAGTTTCAGGAAAGCAGACAATTATCGGGAGGATATGAACTGACGAGCTGATGAGATAAAGAGATGGTAAGACTGCAAATTTCTTAGGCGTTTATTCGCTGGATTCTCTGTGACTTTGTTACTTTGTTATCCTTCCATTGCCCTTGCAAGAAAATTATTATACGGGACCATCGCCTTGTATACTTTAACCGTATAATCGAGCAGGCCTTCGCTGAATATCGTTTTTTCCTGCATGGCATGAGAGATGGTAAAACTCCTGTTCAGGAGCAGGCTCATCCCGGGAAAATCTTTTGGAAATTCACGCGGGGGAAGCTTCTGACGATCCCAATTATCGATTCCATCAAAATATTTTTTAAAGTCCTTATGATTGAGAATTCCGTTAAATTCATCATAATTATAGTAAATTTCCTTCCTGATCTTCTTGGTAACTTCAGGCTCCGGCATCCATACGCCACCGGAGAGGAAACACCCGCCAGGCTCGATGTGAAAGTAATATCCCGGTCCATGATTCTTCTTCCCTCCCTTGGCCATGAATGCCCCAAAGTTGGTTTTATAGGGTGATTTATCCTTTGCAAAGCGGACATCCCTGTAAATGCGCCAGATGCAATCCTTTGCCGTAAGAAATTTGATGGAATCGTCAAATTTGGCAATGGCCGGAATCAGGGAATTAACAAAATCCTCGAATTCTTTTTTCCCTTCCTCATACCGCTTTTTATTTGCCTGAAACCATTCGCGGTTATTGTTTTGTCCAAGGTCTTTCAGAAAATCAATGATGGTCGTTTTCATCTTTCAGATTTTGTAAACAGGAATCAAAAATACAAAGGAAAGAGAAAAAATCATAATGCAGGAATGTAGAATTTAGAATCCTTCCCGACTAAGCCTTGTTCATAACTATTTTCATTCTTGGCCTATTACCTTTTCCTTTTTAACCGATTAAGCAGAAAAAACAAAGAGGATGGGTACGAAGGGTCGGATTATTTCATGTTTCATTTTCCTTATTTCCAATTACGCTTATGCTGCCGGTGATCACATGATCATCGGGGGTAGGGCCGCTGCATTGGGAACCACGTCGGTTACGCAATCGGATGAATGGTCGGTATTCAACAACCAGGCGGGATTGGCCTGGTGTAAAAGTTTCAGTGCCGGGATCTATTTTGAAGACCGTTACCTGTTAAAAGATCTCAGTCTGAAAGCCCTGGCGATAACACTTCCGGCAGGAAGAGGAGCCTTTGGTGTTACATTCCGCCATTTCGGGTTTTCCATGTATTCTGAGATGAATACCGGTATTGCTTATGGAATGCGGCTGACAAAAAGCTTTTCAGCCGGAGTGCAGGTTGATTACCTGCGCCTGCATATAGCCGACGGGTTTAAGGATAATGGAGTTTTTTCCTGTGAGATCGGCTTGCAGTTCCGGGCCGGCGAACACTTATGGCTGGGGCTGCATGTAGCCAACCCCGTGCCGGTAAAACTATCTTCATTAACACAAGAACGGCTCCCGACACTCATGCGCTTTGGATTCGGCTGGAGAATCGTAGAGGGACTCAATTCCGATGTTGAAGTAGAAAAAGACCTCGTTTCCAAACCGGTATTGAAAGCAGGAATTGAGTACCGGCCGGCTAAATCCCTTTTTATCCGGATGGGAGTTCTTACGAACCCCGCCACGTTCACTTTCGGGTTCGGGCTGGAATTCGGGAACCTGCAGTTTGACCTGGCCTCATCTTACCATTTCATCCTGGGATATTCACCCCAGGTATCTGTTATCTATTCTTTCGGGAAGAAGAGAAAAGGCAATTGATAATTGAAAATTGATAATTGATAATGAAAAAGATAAATTCCTATTGTGACCTATGTGTCTATTGTGGTAAAAAAAATCTTTTTCAAAATTTGATATTAGGCATCCTAGCCTGTGTTTTTTTATTTCCTATGGATGGTCGGTCACAAAATGAAAACCCTGATCTCATTGAGCGAACGACGGAAAAGTTGTCGGAAACTACCGACAAACCGATCGACTTTTCAGAAATCTCAGATGTCCTGGCCCGGCTGCAGGACCATCCTGTAAACCTGAATAATACAAATCATGAAGAACTCAGTAAACTCCTGTTCCTGGACGACCGGCAGATCAACAATCTCATAAATTACATTCAGACTTATGGAACGGTCTATTCCATTTATGAGCTAAAAGCTGTGGATGGATTTGATTCTGCAACTATCATGAAGATCCTGCCTTATGTTTCGGTTGGACAGGAGACGGAAAAACATCCCATCCGGATAAAAGATCTCCTCGGATCCGGGAGGAACCAACTATTAATAAGAGCTGAGCAGGTAGTGCAGAAACAGGCCGGTTATCATGTTACAGATACCGTTCTTAAAAAAAATCCCAATGCGGGATATGCAGGGAGTCCCGTGAAACTGTATTTCCGTTACACCTATTCATTTTACAACCGGATTTTGATCGGGCTCAGTGGAGAGAAAGATGCCGGGGAACAGTTTTTCATGGGGAACCAGAAAAACGGGATGGATTTTTATTCCGGTTATATCAGCCTTCAGAATACAGGATTGTTAAAGCAGGTTACCATCGGAAATTTCAATGTGGATTTTGGACAGGGACTAACGTTTAGCTCCGGTATTTCTGCAGGAGCCATCCCGGGAACAGGAAATGTTCGAAGGTACGCACGTGGAGTTGTGCCAAGCCAGTCGACCAATGAAGGGAACTACCTCAGGGGAGTTGCAGTGGTTTTGAAGAGATGGAATTTCAGGCTTTCTCTTTTCTATTCGAATCACAAACGGGATGCAAATGTGATTTCAACGGATACAGTTTCAGGCGATGCACGAGATGTCACTTCTTTTTCTGAAACCGGGTACCACCGGATTCCCAGGGAGATGGAGGATAAGAATGTCCTTCGTGAATCTATCTATGGAGGTAATCTGAATTTCCGGAATTCCTTCCTCTCCATAGGTTGTACGGGCTTCCGGAGCCAATGGAGTGCCAGCCTGGAACCTAAAATCTATCCTTATAATCTCTTTACTTTCCGTGGAAAGGAAAATCTGAATGTCGGCTTGGACTTCCAGGTTTCCTTACGAAATGTATTTTTATTCGGTGAATGTGCACGAAGCAGGAATGGCGGGATGGCATATTTAACCGGGGTCCAGATTAACCCCGATCCAAGGCTGATGTTCTCACTTTCTTTACGTGATTATCAGCGTAATTACCAGGATCTTCTCTCCAATGCGCTTGGACAGAATAGCACGAATGCCAATGAAGAAGGAGTGCTGATTACTTTCAACGCAGGCATCGCCCCGCGGCTCGGTCTGACCGGCTATGCCGACCTATACCGGTTCCCCTGGCTAAAATACAGGACGGATGGCCCTTCCCGGGGAAGCGAATACCAGTTACAATCGGATTATACGGCCGGCAAATCTGTTAAAATGTATCTCCGGTTCAGGATCCGTTCGAAACAGATTAATATGCCGGAAAACATGCGGCCTGTAAATATCCTGGAAGAAGAAAAATCAATGACCTTGCGTTACCAGGCCGACTGGCAGGTTTCCGATTTCCTGTTATTGAAAAGTCGTTTTGAATGGCTGAGAAACCGGAACGGGAATTTAAGCCCCGCATACGGTTACCTGTTCAGCCAGTCCTTTTCGTATAAACTCCCGTTGAATCATTTTTCCCTCGCTGTTCTTTATGCCCTGTTCGATACCGATTCCTACAATGAGCGGATCTATGCATATGAAAGCGATGTCCTGTATGGGTATTCTATTCCTTCCTATTCAGGGAAAGGATTGCGTGGTTCTCTCCTGGTAGAATGGTCGCCCTTCCGTTGGATGGATCTCTGGGTCCGTTATGCACAAACGTGGTATTCTGACCGGAATGCTATCGGCACTGGCCTCGACCTAATCAATGGTAACACAAAGTCGGAGGTGGAAATCCAGGTAAGAATCCGGTTTTAATTGATCCGACAATCTCTATTTTAACATGTGAACAAAACAAGACATTCCGCTAGAATAATCTCACTCCAATGGGGTTCAGAGGAATTCTTTATTTTTTTATTTCGCTATTTCGCTATCTATTAGTGGAACAACATTTTATCTGGGACAGGCTGCTTCTTCATTCCCGGGCTCCTGATGGAAACGGTTAGTCCATCAAGACCTGTTTTATTGAAGTAGCCGACATGGATCTTATGATACCCTTTTCCCAGTGCGACTCCCGATTCCACTTCCATTGCAGGATGGAGTGCATCATTATCCACAAGTTTTTTCCCGTCGATCCAGAGCAGGGAACCGTCATCGGAATTGGTCGAAAAGACATATATATCACTTGCCGGAACGAGGATATATCCATCAAAGCAGAAGCCGTAATATTCAGTTGTATCTTTGGTATTCAGGGTGAAATTTTCCAGGATACCTGCTTTCACAGGTTTAAGTTTATTGAAATCCGGTACACTGTCCCAGTCACCCAGGAAATATTGATATTTTATTCCGGGAAGAAGATTCCCGGTTTTAATTCCCGGATCCGGTTCTTTCTTACTGAATTCCCTGGTAGTTATCCCCGATACCGGTTTATCATCGCGAAAGCAACGTGCTGAGACAATTGTCGTTTTTTTTAATGCCAGCGGATGTGAATAAACCGGGGATTTGTTATCACAAACACCTCCATCAATGGAATAACGGATCACCACCTTTTTGTGATCGCTTCCCAGTTTTACATTCAGGAAATCGACAAAAGAATCAAATTCAGAAACGATCACAGGTGGTTCTGTGTAGTCCAGGTTGCCAACAAGATCCAGCACTATTACCGAATTAACCGGATCAGGTGCATGACCGGGAAGGGAGATCAATAAAGCATCCTCCTGCCTTACTATTCCAAGATGTGATTGCCCGGCATCAGCCAGTAAATATGCTTTTGAAGGTTTATTCAGGATACCCGGGAGGATCAGGTTCCGGCTTTGAGGCCAGTTGAATACTTGGAGATACAAACGAACCCCTCCGGGAATGTCTTTCCTCGTACATCTTCCCCATGCCGGGGTAGGAAAAGGGCTGGATTGTGTTTCATAGATCGATTCTCCGTTTGCCTTCATCCATGCTCCTACAGCACTCAACCTGTTGATACTTTCCGGTGGTATTAAACCTTCGGAGGTTGGACCCACATTGAGCAGGTAATTTCCACCTTTGGAGGCGATGTCTGCAATCATCCGGATCAGTTCTTCCGCGGATTTAAAATTCTTATCATTTTTGTTGTATCCCCAGTGATCATTCATCGTCATGCAGGTCTCCCAGTCAACTCCCGGTAAACCTGTTGCAGGTATCTCTTGTTCGGGTGTCCCGAAATCACCTCCAAAGTTGCCTTCCCTGGTCAATCCTTCCATATCCATCCGCCCTGCTCCCACCCTGTTGTTGATGATCAGGTTGGGCTGCAGGCTGCGGCACCAGTCATAGATCTCTTTGCCAAATTTCTCGTTCCAGTTTTTCTCCCATTCACCGTCGAACCACAGGACGCCGATTTCGCCATAGTTAGTCAATAACTCCTTTAATTCAGCCTTCATATAATCTACATACTTCCGAAAATCGGCTCCTTCCACCGGCCGGTTTTTTTCCCAATTCCTCCTGGGAACATAATCGGGATGGTGCCAGTCCATGATGGAGTAATAAAAGCAGAATTTCAAACCGTACTTATGACAGGCATCTGCGAGGTCTTTCATCGGATCATGGTGAAAAGGCGTATTCATGATATTGAATTCCGTTTGTTTGCTGTCGAACATACAGAAACCGTCGTGGTGTTTGGAAGTGATGACAATGTATTTCATCCCGGCATCCTTTGCCATTCTTACCCATTCATCAGCATTGAATTTTACCGGGTTGAATTGTTCCCGGAAATGATCATAGGTGTCGAGCGGGATCTCCGCGGAAGTGCGGATCCACTCACCATAACCCGTTTTTCCTTCCCATTCGCCGGCAGGGACAGCATACAATCCCCAGTGGATGAACATGCCGAAACGGGCATCACGCCACCACTGCATTCGGGAATCATGCTGGGTTTTGGTCCCGGGTTGCGAAATTGATGCTATTGGAATAAAGAATATGATAAATAAAAAAATTGCGACTATTTGTTTCATCCAACCGTTTTATTTTTCAGAGTTCCCAGTACAAACTTTACAAACTTTATGAACTTTATGAACTTTATGAACTTTATGAACTTTAAAAACTATATAAGCTTATAACTTATCTGATCAACATCACCGTTCCCCTGTTGGTGATCCTGGTTTTTTTGCTATCCTCGTAAAAGATTTCCCATGCATATATCCCGGCAGGGCAATATTGTCCATTCAACTTACCGTCCCAGCCATCTTCGATATTGGTTGTGCTAAAGATCATCTGTCCCCACCGGTTAAAAATCCGAAAATTATATTTCGTAATGTTTTCAGGAGGAGTTCCAAAGATCCTGAAATAATCATTTAACCCGTCGCCGTTCGGTGTGAAGGCATTGGGAACCGGCTTGCGAACGAACACAAGGACAGAATCCTTAAGGACGATTCCGGAGCAAAGATCGAGGTAGACATAATACCAGGTAGTTTCATTGGGGGAGACAGTAATGGTTTGTTCTGTCGAAATTTGCTTTGACCATTCATACCAGTTGTAAACAATTTTGTTACCTGGTATCATCGGCTGCAGATGAAAAGGGATGGATGCTATTGCAAAACTATCTACTGAAACGGGCGTATACAACCAGCCTTCTTTACTTGCCGTCCATGATGTATTATTTCTTCCCGGAACGGCGAAACCAATGCTGCCGTCACCATTTTCCACGCCAAGGGTCGCCCGGTTGTTAAACCAAATATCACAGCTTTTCTTTGTAAGGATCTGATCTTCGATGGTGTTGGTTCCCTCATGCAGAATGACCTGGAATGTAGCTACCGAATCGCGGCAGGCATTTTTAGGATTGGAAAACATCGGAACCTGGCACCACATCACCACGAGTTGCCTGTTGGGAGCATCTCCGCTGGACAAGTAAAACACATAGGTATCGAGGCTGTCGGGTGCCAAATCTATCCAGGGACCCATAATAACATACTTCGGGTATTTGCTGTCGGTATTCGGCACCGGTTTTGGGTCGCGCTCGCCGGAAGAGTTGGGATTAGGAATAAAACTCATCCATCCATTGGCGCCAACATAGAACACAGTGAAATTCTTTCCAAAAAACCTGAAACTGAAACCGATCGGAAAAGGTCCTGCCACAACATCATCCCCCAGGAGGATAGGAATACCAGGGTTGCCATAGGTGGCGGTCAAGTTCACAGGAACACCGGGGTTGATGGTATCATTGGGGCCGGCGTCAAGCTGGGAGAATGCCGTATTTGTCAACAGGAAGAAAAGAAGCGGAATAATTGATAATTGATAATTGATAATTGGCAATGAGAAAATATTGCGATGGGCGGAACCAGGGACGTTTTTGTGATCAGTTATTATGTTATCAATCTTATTCAACTTTTCATGGATATTGAAACAACAGCGTTTGAACTAAATGGGTCAGTTTTAAGGTAAGTGTGTTGAGATTTGAGGTTTCATTCATTCAAACCACAAAAATGGTCAAATTATTTCAAATAAATCTTAATTTTGTCCTTGCTTTCGCAAGTTTTCTTCCATCATACCCGAATTTCTTTAATTTATTCTTATTATGAAAAAAGATTCTCAGATTTTCAGCATTATTAAAAAAGAATTGAACCGTCAAACCAGCGGGATTGAATTGATCGCTTCTGAAAATTTTGTCAGCGCCCAGGTATTAAAGGCAATGGGTTCCTGCCTTACCAATAAATATGCAGAAGGATATCCCGGAAAGAGATATTACGGGGGATGCCAGTTTATTGATATTTCCGAACAACTGGCGATCGACCGTGCCAAGCTGTTGTTCAATGCCGATTGGGCGAATGTTCAGCCTCATTCAGGTGCACAGGCCAATATGGCTGTGCTTATGACCGTTCTGAAACCCGGTGATACCTTTTTAGGGCTTGATCTCGCTCATGGGGGACATTTATCGCATGGTTCACCGGTAAATTCCTCCGGAATCTTCTATAAACCAGTTGGATATAAGGTTGAAGAAGCCACCGGGTTGATCAACTACGATAAAATGGAAGAGCTGGCACTACAGGTCAGGCCAAAGCTGATCATCGCAGGCGCCTCTGCCTACTCACGCGAGTGGGATTACAAGCGTATGCGCGAGATCGCTGATAAGACAGGCGCGATCCTCATGGCAGATATCGCACATCCGGCAGGACTTATTGCCAGGGGATTGCTGAATGATCCTATTCCCTGGTGTCATGTTGTTACGACCACAACGCATAAGACGCTTCGCGGCCCCCGTGGCGGCATGATCCTGATGGGCAAAGACTTTGAAAATCCATGGGGATTGAAGACTCCGAAAGGCGAAACCAAGATGTTCTCGGCATTGCTTGATTCAGCTGTATTTCCCGGTATCCAGGGCGGGCCGCTGGAACATGTGATTGCAGCCAAAGCCGTATCCTTCTTTGAAGCATTATCGGATGAATATATGGATTATATCATCCAGGTGAAGAAGAATGCTGCCGTCATGGCACAGTCGTTCGTCGACAAAGGATACCATGTAATCTCCGGTGGAACTGATAACCACCTTATGCTGATCGATCTTCGGAAGAAATTCCCCGCGATCACCGGGAAACAGGTTGAAAACACCCTTGTGAAAGCAGATATTACAGTGAACAAAAACATGGTTCCATTCGACAGCCGTTCCCCGTTCCAGACATCAGGACTTAGGGTCGGAACTCCTGCCATCACTACACGCGGATTAAAAGAGGAACATATGCCGCTGATCGTTGAGCTGATTGATGAAGTGATCAGCAATATCGAAAATGAAGAAAAAATCGCAATGACCGGGAAGAAAGTGAATGAAATGATGAAGGAATTCCCGTTGTTTGCTTATTAACCATGAAAAGACTTTACCTCATCCGGCATGCAAAATCTTCCTGGGAAGAACCAGACGGATCCGACATGGATCGTCCTTTATTGGAGAAAGGGATCAAGCGAACAATGAAGGTTATCCGCTTCCTGAAAGAACACGCTGTGACGGTTGACCTGATGATCTCAAGTCCGGCAATGCGTGCTTTACAAACAGCCATCATTGTTGCAAAAGGGATAGGGTATCCGGAAGATGAGATCCGTGTTGAACGGAAGATTTATGATGGATATTATGACCGTATTCTCGATCTCATCTATGCAACGGCCAATGAAGTAAATTCGCTGATGATATTCGGCCACAATCCTACTATCACCCACCTGGCAAACCTGTTCCTTCATCCTGGTGTCGATCCTTTACCAACGACTGGCACCATCTGCATCTCTTTTGATACTGAAAAATGGGAATCTATTCCCTCTGTCGAACCGGTCAATGAATTCATCGTCTTTCCTAAAATGCTACCTTAACGATGGGAAAAGAAGATAAAATCCTGGTCATCAACCGTGAAACAAGCTGGCTTTATTTCAACGGAAGAGTATTGCAGGAGGCTGCTGATGAGCGGAATCCGCTGATCGAGCGACTGAAATTCCTGGGAATATTTTCCAATAACCGGGATGAGTTCTTCCGTGTCAGGGTTGCTACGCTTACCCGGATGCTCAAGGTAGACCGGTTACATCACTCCCTCAATCTGAATCCGCGGAAAGTCCTGAAAGAGATCAACAACATCGTTGTTTCACAGGAAAAAGATTTCATACGGATTTACCAGGAGATCGTGAATCAACTTCGGGCGCAAAATATTTTCATCATCAATGAAACCCAGCTGACCGAAAGACAAGGTATCCTGATCCGTAAATATTTCCAGGAAGAGGTCAGGGTTTTCCTTTTCCCGATGATGATCAGCAACCTGAAAGATATGTCATCGCTCCGCGATAAATCAATTTATCTCGCGGTGACCCTGAAAAAAAATATAACTGCCAAAGCTGATTATGCCCTGATCGAACTGCCGACCAAGACACTTTCGCGGTTTTTCATTCTTCCCCAATCGGGAAGAAAAAAATTCATCATCCTTCTTGATGATATTATCCGCTATTGCCTTTCCGACATATTCTCCGTATTTGGCTATGATGAGTTCAGCGCACATACGGTTAAATTTACCCGGGATGCAGAACTCGACATCGACACCGATGTGTCCAAGAGTTTCCTGGAGATCATGACAGAAAGCCTGAAACAGCGAAAACGGGGAAACCCTGTTCGTTTTGTTTACGACAACTCCATCCCTGAAGCCCTGCTGAAAACCATTATCAAACGCCTGGACATCAGAAAGGATGACCCTATCCGTGGCGGGGGAAGATATCATAACTTCAAGGACTTTATGAATTTCCCCAACCTCGGATCGAAGACCCTTGAAAATGTTCACCTTGTTCCTCTCCGGCACCGGGACCTTCCGCCGAACACCAGCATTCTCGCTGTAATGCGGAAGAAAGACATCATGCTGCACTATCCTTACCAGTCGTTCCAGTATATCATCGACTTGTTGCGTGAAATCTCCATCGACCCTAAAGTGCGGTCGATCAAAATGACGATTTACCGCGCTGCCAAAAACTCCAGCGTGATCAATGCATTGATCAATGCTGCCAGGAATGGCAAATACGTAACTGTGTTCATGGAACTGCAGGCACGCTTCGACGAAGAAGCAAACATCCTCTATACCGAAAGACTACAGGAAGAAGGCGTTAAAGTGATCCAGGGGATTCCCGGGTTTAAAGTTCACAGCAAACTCATCCTTATACGGAGAAAAGAGAACAACAAGGATTTTTTCTATGCCAATATAGGAACCGGCAATTTCAATGAGGATACCGCCAAAGTTTATGCAGATGACAGTCTTCTGACCTCGAATGAAAAGATCACGGCCGACGTGGCAAATGCCTTCCACCAGATGGAAGCGAATTACCGTCCGATGAGATATAAAACCCTGGTCGTGGCGCCTTTCCTCATGCGAAACCATTTCATGCACCTGCTGAACAATGAGATCCGCAATGCCGCGATGGGCAAAAAAGCATGGGTCATCATCAAATTGAACAACCTGGTGGACGAAACGATCATTAAAAAGCTTTATAAGGCAAGCCAGGCCGGTGTAGATATCAAACTGATCATCCGTGGTATCTGTGTCCTCATCCCAGGACAGCCGGGTTTGAGCGATAACATTGAAGCCATCAGTATCGTCGACCGCTTTCTCGAACATTCGAGGGTCATGGTCTTTGCCAATCTCGGAGATCCTCAATACTATATCACTTCTGCCGACTGGATGGTCCGTAACTTCGATAACCGTATTGAGGTGGCCTGCCCCATCTATAGCAAGGAGATCCAGCACGAAGTCATGGACATGTTGAAAATTCAGCTCAAAGACAATATGAAGGCAAGGATCATCGGCCCTGGTGAAGCAAACCAATACAAAAAAACCGTGGGAAACGATGTCCGGTCGCAGATTGAGATTTATAACTATTTTAAGAAAAAGCTTATTAATTGACAATTGATAATTGACAATTGACAATTACAATAATAATGAAACAAGGGAATATAATAAAAGAAAAAAGTTATTGTTTTGCAATAAGGATTGTAAAGCTATACAAATTCCTATCAGAAGAAAAGAAGGAATATACCCTGGCTAAACAGATACTTAAAAGTGGAACCTCAATTGGGGCTCAAATAAGAGAGAGCGAACAAGGCGAAAGTAAAATGGATTTTATTCATAAACTGGCTATCGCACTAAAAGAAGCAAATGAAACCGAATATTGGCTTAATATTCTGAAAGATGTTGGTTACATTGATGAACGGATGTTTAAATCAATCAACAAAGACTGCATAGAACTTATTAAATTGCTGACATCTATTATAAAAACCTCAAAATCCAAATAATTATCAATTTTCAATTGCCAATTATCAATTATTCAGCGTGTTTACAAAGATCCTAAGGATAATAATCAATAAATATACCATCACCCTTGTTGCTTTCGGGGTGTGGATGGTATTCTTCGACAGCAGCAGCGTCTTGAACCGGATGAGATACCGGGACAAGCTGAACAGCCTTAAGCAGGAGAAACATTTTTACCTGGAAGAGATAAAAAAAGATTCCATTCTTTCGCAAAAATTGCTTTCCGATACTTCCGAAATTGAAAAATTTGCAAGGGAAAATTACCTGATGAAAAAAGACAAGGAAGATGTCTTTCTCGTGATCGACACTACTGTGGATCAACATCAATGACCAGCCTGAGTGGGCTGAATTCCTTAAGTTTACTGAATTCCCCGATCTCCTGCATGAGCTTCTTTTTCATTTCAGTCTGCGACGCTGATCGTTCAATCTTTATCATGATCTGTTTAAGGTAATAATTCATTATTCGGGAAACGAGGGGATATTCCGGGCCCAGGACCCGGCTTCCGAAAAGCTTCCGCAACCGTTTGGCCAGTTCATCCGAAGCTTTATTCAAAACAACCGCATCTCTGTGTTTGACCTTCACCAGGACCAGCCGATAAAATGGTGGATACTTAAACTTTCTGCGGTCAACCAGCTGCTGTTCATACATCGACTTGTAATCATGGTTTACCACATCCAGGATCACCGGATGTTTCGGGTTGTAGGTTTGGATAATCACATGTCCCCGTTTGTTCTTTCGTCCCGACCGGCCACTGACCTGTGCCATAAGCTGGAAACTTCGCTCAGCCGACCGGAAATCGGGGAAGCCAAGCATGTTATCGGCATTCAATATGCTCACCGTACTCACATTTTCGAAGTCGAGTCCTTTGGTAACCATCTGTGTCCCGACCAGAATATCAATTTTTCTCTCTTCAAGGTCATTGATGATCTTTTGATGCGAATGTCTCGTCCGCGTAGTATCCAGGTCCATCCTTGTGATCCTTGCCTTCGGGAAAAGGATCCCCAGTTCCTCCTCAACTTTTTCGGTTCCGAAACCTTTCATCTTTAAGGAGATCCCTTTACACTCCGGGCATTTTTCCGGGATGAAGGTCGTGTACCCGCAATAATGACATCGTAACTGGTGGTTCTGCTTGTGATAAACCAGGGTCACATCGCAATTTCGGCAGGTCGGCATCCAGCCACACGCCTCGCATTCAAGCCGAAGGGAAAATCCCCGTCGGTTCTGGAAAATGATTGCCTGTTCGTTTTTTCCGAGGGCATCTTCCAGCTGTTTGACAAGGACTGAAGTGAAATGCGATTTCATCTTTTTCCACCGGATCTCCTCCCTCAGGTTCACCACGTTGATCTCCGGCATTTCCATATTCCCATAGCGTTCGGTCATTTCAACAAGGTCATATTTCCCTTCATGGCAGTTATAATAACTTTCGATAGAAGGTGTTGCCGAGCCAAGGATGGTTTTTGCAGAATGAAGATGCGCCAGGTATAAAGCCGCATCGCGACCGTTATACCGTGGGGAGGGATCATATTGTTTAAAAGATGAATCGTGTTCTTCATCAACGATCACCAGTCCGAGATTCGAAAATGGAAGAAAAACTGCTGACCGGGCTCCGAGGATGATTTCATAGGATGGTCCGCTATCATCCGTCTTTCCCTTGGTCAGCACTTTATTCCAGATCTCAACCCGTTCATTTTCATTGAAACGGGAGTGGTAAACACCCACCTTCTCTCCGAAATATTTCTTAAGCCGGCTGATAGTTTGGGTAGTCAATGCAATTTCAGGTAACAGGTACAATACCTGTTGTCCTCTGTCGAGCGCTTCCCGGATAAACTTTATGTAAAGCTCTGTTTTTCCGCTCGAGGTCACTCCATGTAACAATACCACGTCCTTTTCCAGAAATGCCTGCCGAATCCTTTCATAGGCTATCTGCTGAAAATCCATGAGATGAATGGAACTGACATCGGAAACAGCGCCTCCCCCTTCTATCCTGCTAACGGTCTTTTCATACAGTTCCAAAACTCCCTTTGACACTAGTCCTTCCAATGCAGATGGCGTGGCCTTGACACTTTTCAGCAATACGGTGCGCTTGACTTCCCGGGATTCGCCGGAATCCTGTTTTGACAAAACCAGGAACGACATGAGTAATTCCAGCTGTTTCCTGGCTCTTTTTTCAAGTTGATCAAAGAGATCCTTGAATTTTTCTTCATCGGCATATTCTTCCTTAAGCCGGATAAATGTTTCTTTCCTGGGCCTGTATCTTTCCGCCAGTTCTTCTTCCATCAGGATGATTCCTTTTTCCAGCATGGTCTTGATGACGGGGATCACCTTCATCTGCCCGATGATCTTTGATACTTCGGAGATCTCGATGGCCGGACGGTTATGCAATGCTTCTACCAGAAGGCTCTCCTTTTCATTCAGTTCTTCCAGCTGAGGACTAAAATCAGGGTTCAGCGCCACTTTTGATTCACTGGCCAGTTTAAAGGCCGTTGGAAGGGCAGCATTCATGACCTCCCCGGGATGGCAAAGGTAATAGGCTGCGATCCAGTTCCAGAATTTTAATTGCAATGGAAAAATGATGGGTACTTCATCGAGCACCGATAGGATCTCCTTTGTTTCGTGGCTATCGGGTTTGCGGTCGTGAATCTCAATGACAAGTGCCGTATAGATCTTTCTTTTCCCGAACTGAACGACGACCCTGCCACCTTCCACGGCTTTGCCAGCCAGCTCATCGGAGATGGCATATGTATAAGTGCTGACCGGTAAAGGTAACAGCACATCGGCAAACCGGGATTTCGGGTCCAATGCAACAAATATAAAACTGTTTACAAAGCCAGAATGCGTGACATTTCGAGCATCTGGAGATTGATGTCTTTATGGTGCTTGATAGCCTTCTCAAAAGGAGTGAAAGCGATTTTATTATTGATGATCCCGGCCATCACCCCTCTTTGTCCTTCCAGTAAGGCATTGACAGCTTCGTATCCAAGGGTACTGGCGAGTACGCGGTCATATGCACTGGGAGCTCCTCCGCGCTGAATATGCCCGAGCACGGTGACGCGCGTATCCATTTCAGGCAGTTTTTCCTTCACTTTTTTTGCAACTGCATATGCTCCGCCGAAGTCATCCCCTTCGGCTACGATCACGAGCCCGGAGGTTTTATTACGGCGCCAGTCATGTTTCAGAAGGCGTGTTAGATTGTCGATGTAAGTCGTGGTTTCAGGTACCAGGATGAACTCTGCCCCAACGGCCATTCCGCTTCTGAGGGCAATAAATCCGGCATCCCGGCCCATCACCTCGATAAAAAATAAACGTTCATGGGAATTGGCAGTATCCCTTATTTTATCACAGGCTTCCACAACCGTATTAATGGCGGTGTCGTACCCGATAGTAGCATCAGTTCCATAAAGGTCATTATCAATCGTCCCGGGTAACCCGATGATGGGAAAGTCATTTTCTTCATCGAAAATGCCGGCGCCTGTAAATGTGCCATTCCCACCGATGGCTATCAAGCCATCAATTTCAAATTGTTTAAGGTTACTGTAGGCGATGTCACGGCCTTCCCGTTCCATGAATCGCTGGCTGCGGGCTGTTTTTAGTATCGTACCCCCCCGCTGTATGATATTGGATACCGAGTGACTGTACATCTGTTCAAACTGGCCGTCGATCAGACCTTCATATCCGCGGCAGATCCCAAAGATCTCCACATTATGAAATATGGCTGTGCGGACCACCGCCCGGATCGCGGCATTCATCCCGGAGGAATCGCCCCCTGAGGTAAGGACTCCGATTCTATTGATTCTTGGCATGTTTCACTGGTTTATGTGCTGTAAAGTTACCAAAATTCTGAAGCATAGTTTATAAAGTTCTTAAAGTTTATAAAGTTCATAAAGTTAATGAGACTATTATTTTGCGAACGAAGTGAAGCAAAATGATTGGTCGAATTAATCCCGACGAAGGAGGGATCTCATAAAGTATCTACAATACTGTTTTATTCATAATTTTTAATTTAATACTTTTACCTTCCTCAATTTTCAACTGACCCGTGATGAAGGACCCGGTAAAATTTTCCAAACGCCAGGCATGGAAAGATTTTTCGATCCTGGTATTTTTAATCGGGTTTCTGACACTGGTTTTCCGCTATACGAACCTCGATATCATGCTGGAGCATTATTTTTATTCCCCTGAAAAAGGGTGGATGCTTCAGTACAAGCCGGTTTGGGATTTTATTTACCGTTTCGGAATTTTCCCGGGATACATCCTGGCATTTTGCGCACTGATCATGATTTCGGTTTCGTATTGGAACAGCAAATATATCCGGTTCCGGAAAGCTTCCCTTGTACTTGTATTTACGATCATTGTGGGTCCGGGCATCCTGGTCAACCTGGTGTTAAAAGATCATACCGGTCGCCCGAGGCCGCGGGAGATCACCGAGTTTGGGGGTACGGAGAATTACCTGTGTATTTGCGAAAAGGGGAAGACCAACGAAGGTAAATCATTCCCCTGCGGCCATTGCTCGATGGGTTTTTATCTGGCCATTCCTTATCTGTTTTTCCGCAACAGGAAAAAAGTCCTGGCCCTTTCGTTTCTTGTAACCGGCATCGCTTATGGAATCCTGATCGGCATTGCCAGGATGATGGCAGGCGGCCATTTTGCCAGTGATGTGGTATGGGCAGGCGGGTTGACCTGGGGAGTAGCCCTTGCCGGATATTACCTGTTCAGACCCGATAAACCAATTGAAATCCCTCTGCTTTCCAATGCTGAACAAAAAAAGCGGGCGCGCCGGGCGACCCTCATCATCGGGATCCTGTTACCCGCAATCACGATAGGTCTGATGCTGGCAACCCCTTACTATTCAAAGAAATACATTGACGTCACCAGGCTTCAATTGAACGCTGTTAATTGTAAAGTGGTTGAAGTTGACCTTCAGGATGCAACCGTCACCATCAGCCCGGGCAAGGGTTTTCACCTCGATTATAAGGTGAATGCTTTTGGGTTCCCCAACAGCAAGATCCGTGGTTTATGGACCATGGGCGACACCAGCCGGTATATCCTTCAGCATATGGGCTGGTTCACAGAAGTAAAAAACGTCGTCAAATTGGAATTCCCAGCCGGGGACAAGATTTCCTGGTATATTCATATAGATCACGGGAAAGTAATTTGTGATCTGCCGGATAGCTGCAAGGCTGATTTTCATTTTTCCCTCGCAAAAGGCGACTTGCTTATCCGGTCACATCCTGCTTCCCTGATCCTGGTTGGCGACCCGTCGCGGATCGTGAACAAGAAACAGGGAAACCCTCAGTGTTTCCTGAAAAGAGAGGCTAAACCGGGAGAAACATTGATTGCATTTAATCTACAGGATGGGGCGGTATTTATTAAATGAGAGACAGATAAAATTTATCCTTAAAGAAATTTTATTTCATTATCTTTTTGTTATCTCAAATTATATATTACC
>Ga0182027_10001852_pt1 | contig 34582 bp, 28 predicted proteins | sample 712E1DmetaG_FD_121300 | JGI IMG/M metagenome (GOLD analysis project Ga0182027, IMG submission 121300) | Permafrost microbial communities from Stordalen Mire, Sweden - 712E1D metaG (Illumina Assembly) | ecosystem: Environmental > Terrestrial > Soil > Wetlands > Permafrost | place: Sweden...
GCCGTCGACGCGGAATTCGCCGTTGGAGTTAGCAACCCCAATCGGCGGGGGAACCGCAACCAGCGCAAATAAAAAGCCACTGGCTATAAGGAGAACGAACGCTTTAAACATTGGGATCCTCCAACATGCTGACCCACAAATAAAATGGCTGTTAGCCAGGAGAAACAATTGGTTCATAGGAGGTGCCAACCGCTGGACTGAGTTGGACGTCCAAGGATGGAGCTATGGGCAAAATCCAGCAGACACTGCACACGCCGAATCTAATGAGGGTGATCTGGTAAACAACAGAGTCAGGCAACCGCCAGGCGCGGTTCAGCTTCCATCGGAGGCAGGAGCCCGTTCACGGGTCATGTAATACAGGAAGAGAATGAAAAGCAGCAGCGCGCCGCCGAAGAGCAAGAACTCCCGGCGTTTCCGTTTCAATTGCTTTGACGCCCGGGCCGCTTTGAGCATACGGACCGCTGAGGTCTCGTCCGTCGCTACCACTTCAGGCAGTTCATACCGGAAGCGAAGAAAGCGGTGGTGGCACGCGTCGCAGCGGTAGGGATAGAAGGCAAGCAGGCTGGCCAGACGCTCCCTCAGATCCTTGCGATGAGAGCGGTGTGCATGATCGGCCTTACACTTAGGGCAATACATCGGATTCGTTATCCAAAGTTGATCTTCGATCGAGATCCCAGATATCACTCAGGTTGTATCCGAGCGATAAATGTAAGTGGATAAAACTCAGCTGGCTTCAGAACGGCCACCATCTTCTAGCGGTCTCCGCCATGACCTGTCTTCCTCCCGGCAGGGGAAGACCCTCCACTACGGCGTGGGGGTTCTCATAGAATAAAATCTCCGCCGCGTCCTTACCGTACCGCGACTGAACGGCAGTGTAGGCCTCGTCCAGGCGGGGATGACGGTGCGTAGGATCGTGCGCGTCACTGGCGACAATGTGGACCAGTCCACGCGCCAGTAGTTTCCCCGCCGCGGATTTGGCGGAGCGACCGAAACCGCCGGTAATCGAGATCGCGGTCACTTGTATCAGGCAACCTAGTTCTACCCAGGCCTCCACCCGACTGAGCTTCTGCTGCAAGATGGGGTTGCGCTCGGGATGAGTCACGATAGGTACGATGCGGGCATCCAGGAGCCGGCTGAAGACGCATTCCGTGTGGCGCCCAACGCTGGAATCCGGGCACTCCACGAGCAGATACTGCTTGCCGTTGATCGTGTACTTAGAGGGTTGGTCCAAAAGGACATCGATGTTCTCGAAACTAAGATGAAAATCGCAGCCGCGAAGGAGTCTCGGCTTGCCACCGGTGAGCGCCGTCAGCTCCAAAATCCGTGCGTCGATCAATTCCTGCTGGTAGGGGTACTCAGCATTGGAGTGCGGCGTCTCGACAATCACGCTCGTGCCATGCTCCGCGGCGGAATGAAGCATGGCGAGACTGTCGTCCATGCTGGCAGACCCGTCATCCAAACCCCAAACCACATGACTATGAACGTCAATCAGGCCTGCGTGAACTGGAGGTCCTACCGCGCGTGTGGAATCGTCCTCGGACGCGGGCAGGCGTCGGACCCGGATGTGCCATTCGCGCCGTTCTTTCCAAGCGATTTCCAACTGCATGCACTACTACTCTTCCAATTCGACCAATTCCGCCCTCATGGAATAAAAGCCTTCACACTCCGAACGATGCAATTGAATGTGAGCAAAAGCGGATCAAGGAAGGCCAGCGCAATCGGGCTTTGTACTAGCGGCCAAAACACATGAGTTCGAACTTATAACTTAGGACTCCAGGATTAATCACAATTCCGATGCCTTACAAGTTTAATGTCAAAACAATGTACGACAGGTAAAATTTATCACCCGCAATCAGCTTGTAAAATTGTCTTAGGAGTGGCATCGCAAGAGGCGTATGGACAGCAATCTGTTTCAACAAATTTTTAGCCGGACTCCTGCCTTTAGCCAGCCAACGATTCGTCTGAAACGCTTTTTCAGAAAAGGGGTGCATCACGTGCTTGTTTATGCAAAAGTCGTAGCGTCTACAAATGTAGTCAAGGGTTCCCATGCCGAGAAAGTGAATGTCGTCCGGAATGCCCCATGAAAACTGCGCCCACTTGTTGACTCCTCGCTGCATCTCACTGGTTCGGATGAGCAATTTGCCATTTGGGTTAAGAAGTCTCCTAAGGCCGTTCAATAGGGAATCAAGTGATGGAATGTGAGAAAATACGTTTATAAGCGTAATTATGTCGAACTTTTCATGCGTATCGAAACTCTCCACTGGAATCTCAAAGATCTCGCATCCCGCAACTTTCCGTGCGAACTCGGCACGCTCGTGATTCAGCTCAATCCCAACCCGGCGTAGATGCGAATATGCTGCCAAACGCTCCAGCAGGTAACCCGTTCCGCAGCCAACATCGAGCACTGAGCGTGCTTCAGAACAGTCACGCAGGATATCTTCCAGAAAAACATCGCCATGTTTTGCCTCGGCATAACTGTGGGACGCGTCGAGGACTTCAATTTCCTTATACTGATAGCCAGAAACATGGCTATGTTTTTCGTCCACTCCCGGGTAGGGATGAATGAAAAACAGCTCGCAAACTTGGCATCGCCGAAGGTCGTAGCCCTCTTCGAAAAATGCGTGTTCGCTTTTTTGCCCTCCGCAAAGGGGGCATTGTGGCATCTGTGACGTGTTGGCCGCATCTGGAGCTGAGCGGTTTGGTGACGAAGCAGCGATAATGTTCTCTTGATGTACTTTAGTGTCCACACCGTCTCCTTTGGTTTTAATCAACGCGATTTTCTCTTTCGGCAACTTATCGCGGCGGTGCGGTAATCCCACACTTCTATCACGCGTTCCAGTAAATTCGTGCTCAGACTGTTGTCTGGGTGCTTGAGCTATAATTTAGGGCGATCTCCTGCAGCGCGACGATTGAGCGAGCGGCGTCGCGCGTCCCGCAAATCTCCGAAAACAATCGAACTGCGTCAATATGGCGCTTCTTTTCCACCCCAATGGCGGCGGGACCGTCAAACTCCGAATAGTTCAAGTAAAACCGGACAGCGACTGGCCGTCGAATAGAAAACGCTCAGCAGACAGTAATTATTGGTAGACGAGACGTGCAACCTTTAAAGTGTGACTGAGTACATCTACAATTCTTTCCGCGGCGCGCCCGTCCCACTTTTCGGGTATGGTTGAGTGGCGAAGGTTGCCGTCCAGAACTAAATTGGCTTCCTTCACGATGCGCCGCGGGTCGGTGCCAACCAGGATGTTGGTGCCGATCTCGCAGGTGATCGGGCGCTCAGTGTTGGGGCGCATGGTGAGGCAGGGGATTCCCAATATGGTTGTCTCCTCCTGAATGCCTCCGCTGTCGGTTAGAACCATCCGGGCGCGCGCGACCAGACCGAGAAAGGGCAAATAGCTCATGGGTTCCAAGACCCTGATGCGGGGATGAAGTTCTATCTCAGTCAGGCGAGGCACGGTGCGGGGGTGGACGGGAAAGACGACCGGCATGCGGTCCGCGATGACATTGATTGCGCCGAGAATGTCAGCCAGTTGGTCGGGAAAGTCGACGTTAGCCGGACGGTGCAGAGTAAGGACAGCATACTGCCCCACCACCAGACCATCAGGCAGTGGCAATTGGCGAGCACGACCAATGTGCTGGCGCAGGGTATCGATCATGGTGTTGCCGACGAAGTGGATCTTCTCGTCAGCTACACCTTCTTTTCGCAAATTCTCGTCGGCAATGGTGTCAGTCGTAAACAAGAAATCTGATATCGCATCGGTACACAGGCGGTTGATCTCTTCCGGCATGGACATATCTCGCGAGCGCAGGCCGGCTTCGACGTGAGCGACGCGGATGCCGAGTTTCTTGGCAGTGAGGGCACAGGCCACGGTCGAGTTGACGTCTCCAACGACGATTACACAATCCGGCCGATGTGCCAGGCATACCGGCTCGAACGCTATCATGATGCGTGCGGTCTGCTCGGCCTGGGAACCCGAGCGCACGTCAAGGTTAATGTCGGGTTCAGGAATGCCAAGGTCGCGAAAAAATGCGTCCGACATGCACTGACTGTAATGCTGCCCGGTGTGGACGAGCAGGAGCTCGGCATCCGAATGTCCGTTTCGCCGCGAGGAAAACGCCCTGTGAATCGGGGCGATCTTCATGAAGTTAGGCCGGGCGCCGGCGACCAACAAGTACTTCGTTGAGAACATCGCAAGAAAGTGAGAACAAGCGGGCTAAGCGGGAGCCGCCTTGGCACTGCCGACGATCTGATGACTTGGACGATGGTTCGAGAAAGCCGCCATAACCAGGGAGTCAACCTCATCCTTGTTGGCGGGGCTGCCAACAGCCTTAAGATAGCGTTGATTGTGGTAACGGAAATCCGTGAAGTCTGTAATCAGCCGTTCATCAAAAGCCTTTCTGATCTCCTCGACTCCATCACGCAGAGTGTAATGTGCCCGGAAGCCGGTTCGACTTAGCAGCTTATCAAAATTGACACGGTAGTTCCGGCGGTCTGAATTGTCAGCGTGCTCGACCCGAACGCCGGGAAACGCACTTTGAATAACTTCCGCGACCTCCGTGAGAGTGTGATTCAATCGACCATCGCCCACATTGAAAACTTCGCCGCTCACCATTCGTGCTGGCGCTTCCAGCACTCGAACAGTAGCCTCTACCAGATCGCGCACATGAAGGAAGGGACGCCACTGCTGGCCGTTGTAAATTGTAATAACACCTTCCTGGCGGGCCTTTGCGGTAAGTAGATTGACTACAAGGTCGAAGCGCGGACGATATCCGAGCCCAAAAACCGTAGCAAAGCGGAGTACGGTCGGGTGGAAGGTATTGCTACGCGCTTCGAGGAGAGCCCGCTCGGAATCAACTTTGGTCTGGCCGTAGAGCGAAATCGGCTGGACCGCCGCGTTCTCATCCATTTCGACGTCGGTAGCCCCATAGACGCTACAACTGGACGCGAACAGGAAGCGGCTTGCGCCGTGCCCCTTAGCGATTTCAATGAGCATCCGAGTAGCGGCGTAGTTTGTTTCCAGGGCCGGCCCGCGGTCCTGATCGCACGCCGGGTCGCCGACGATGGCGGCGAGGTCGATGATGGATTCCACGCCGCGCACTGCTCGGACTACGTCCTGGATGTTTCTGCAGTCACCGACAATCAGTTCAAACCCCGGATGGTTTCTGACCGGACGCAGTGGCTCGTCGCCGTACAGCAGGCAGTCCAGAACGCGCACTCGATAACCCTTTTCGAGAAGCAGTTCTACAAGCAGCGAGCCGATATATCCTGCGCCGCCCACTACCAATACACAATCGCGGCGAGGTGCGAGCGAAGGGGTGATCTTGGGCTTTACGAAGTAGCGTCTTTCCAGAAAGTCCTTGAGTATTCGCACCGAGGCGGCACCCGCCGCTGCGAGAACCAGAAACGGCAGCGCGACGCTACGGCCTACCTTCTCGTTGCCAAACAGCAGAAAGTTAGCGGCGAAGAATATTATCGCAGCTAGTGCCACGCCGCGCAGGATTACTAATACTTTGTAGCGACCGATGTAAGCACGTGAGTGCGTGTAGAACCCGTTCAGGAGAAAAAGAAGTGGAAAAATCGGCGAGAGCACCAAAAAAAAGGCAGCGTAGTAGCGCAGAAAACCGGAGACGATGGCGTGCGCTGCGACGGAGTTTCCAACTCCCGTCTGATAAACCACGGACATAGCCAGGGCGGCGATCATGCTGAGATGGACGATCAAAAAGTCCGCAGTCATGCGGGGAATGGCTTCTTGCCACCTAAAGTTCCGCAAAGATCGCAACACTTGAGACTCCCTTCTCGCAGATCCGATTAGGCGGAATGTGGTGAGCTGCGACTATTTCCCTAACAGCCGCGATTACATCCTCAGCATCTTCGTCTGTCATCCTAGGGTAAAGAGGAAGGGAAAGCAGACCTGGATAGAGTTCCTCACAAACCGGGAACTGCTCCGGGTGATAACCGTAGCGTTCGCGGTAGAACGGGTGCCGGTGCAGCGGGATGAAATGAACGCTGGTGCCGATATTGCGGACACGCAGCTCATCGATGAATTTTGATCGGTTCAATTGGCGCAGGTCCCCATTCAGGCGAATCGGGTAGAGGTGAAATGTGTGATTTCTGCATGGAAGCCGCATAGGCAGTGTGATCTGGGGAAGTTGGGAAAACGCGTCATCGTACCTCGCGGCAATCTCCTGCCGGCGGCGGATGAAGCCGTCCAGCCGGCGCAACTGGTGGATGCCGAGGCTGGCCTGAACATCCGTCATGTTGTACTTGTAACCGGCTTCGAGGACTTCGTAATACCAGGAGCCGGCCTCCGTGTACCTCTTCCAGGCGTCGCGGCTCATTCCGTGTAATGAGAGCAGCCGAATGCGGGCGGCTAGATCGTCATCGTCGGTGGTAATCATGCCGCCCTCACCGGTTGTCATATTCTTGATGGCGTAGAAGCTAAAGCACACCGCGCGGGAGTGCGACCCGATTCTGCGCCCCACGTATTCGGCACCGGCGGCATGCGCGGCGTCCTCGACCACGCTAATTCCAAGGCTGTCCGCGAGTGCCAGTATTTCCTGGAGAGAACAAGCCTGGCCACTATAATGGACGGGTACAATTGCCTTAGTGCGCGGACTGACGGCTTGGCGTACCGCCTCCAGGGAAATGTGGAAGTTCCGATCCACATCCACGATTACCGGTGTCGCGCCCAGGTGGACCACAACGTTGGCGGTCGAGCAGAACGTCAGTGTTGGCACAATCACTTCGTCGCCAGGGCCAACACCCAGCGCGGCCAATGACGTGTGCAGCGCGGCGGTACATGAGTTCACTGCGATTGCGTGCTTGACACCGACGTATGACGCGAACTCCTGTTCGAACCGTTTGACCTTCGGGCCGGTAGTTATCCAGCCGGACCGGAGGCTATCGGTAACTTCTGCGATCTCCTCCTCACCAATAAACGGGAGGCAGTATGGAAGAAATGAGTCGCGCATCAGAGGATCTTTCGGAACGTGAGACTTGTGCGCGTCAGCCGGAATCCGAGGTTTTCATAAAGGCGCGTAGCAGGGATATTGCGAAGCTGCGTACCGACCTCGACGGATTTCATCCCCTGGCCGGCGAACCAGTGGAGCGCGGCCGAACTAGCTCGCCGGGCGGCACCTCTTCCGCGAGCCCATTCGGCGGTGGCGACCAAAATGATGATTCCGTGTCTTGTTTGGCGATCAGCGCGACAGGTGACGAAACTGGCAATGCCGCCGTCTAACTGGGCGATCATGACGGCGTCGGCGGCGGTTCCGAGACAGCAGTTTCTAGTCCAGCTTTCGTTAACCTGCTCGGCGATAGCCGGGGAAAGCGCCGGGTCGGCGTGAAAGCGGTCGAAAATGAAAGCCGTCCTGGCGATCTCAAGGATTTCCGGCAGGTCCCGGGGTTCGAACATTCGTGTGCCGGGCGGCGCGGGCCCGAGGTTCCCATTCAGCGGCTGCAGGAATGTCTGGATACCGTCAAGCAGCTCGAATCCGGCCTTCTCCAGGGCGTGGATCGTGGTGAAGTCTTCGGTGTCGACTCGGGCGGATAGATGCCGGACGCCCGTTTCGCGACATTGATCGAGCACTGAAGCAAGCAGTTCGCTTTTTATAGAGCGAGCCTCGGCGTACGATCCGGAAGCTTCGAGTAGCTCCAGACGCGCCGCAGCAATGCCGAACTGCTGCGAGTCCCATTCGAGACCGCGCCACTCAGCAGATCCGGTCGGGGTTTCGATTCGATTGGGTTGCGCGGAAGTTTGAGTTGTAGCCATCGGTGTTAATATCTCTTCTTAAGAGCACGTAAGGGATCGTCCGGGCAAGTATAGACAAGTCGAGCCAGAAGGATTGGCGGTCAACGTACTCGACATCCAGCGCCTTCCGCCGCTGCCAAGAGATGTTATTACGTCCGCTGATTTGGGCGAGACCTGTGAGGCCGGGCTTGACCAGCAACTTGCGCTTCTCGGTAAGGGTGTAGCACCTGAGTTGGTCGACCTGGTCAGGTCGTGGACCGACGAGGCTCATGTCGCCGCGAAGGACGTTAAAAAGCTGCGGAAGTTCGTCCAGGCTGGTTTTTCTGAGAAATCGCCCCACCCGCGTAACTCTGGGGTCGTTCTCGCCAGTGCAGGCCGATCCATCGGCGTTACGGAAATCCGGCGGGTTGTCGTACATGCTGCGGAATTTCAGAAGAAGGAACGGGTGACCGTGCAGTTTCAACCGCCGCTGCCGGAAGAGCGCTGGCCCCGGAGATGACCATCTCACAGCCAGCGCACACAACATCAACACTGGTGAGAGAATTAGCAGCGATACCGATGAGATCAGCAGGTCGCGGACGCGGGCCATACCATTTCCTGCGAACGGAACGATTCGATTGAGTCGCCTTTGCCCAACAAAACATCAATGATGCGGCGTGACGCGTTGCCGTCTCCGAACGGGCTGCCGGCCCGGGCCATTCTCTCGTACTCGGAGTCGTCCTCAAGCAGCCTCTCGCACCATTCAACGATGCTCGCTTCGGCGGTTCCAACCAACCTGGCTGTGCCCGCCTCGACAGCTTCAGGCCTCTCGGTTGTTTCCCGCATAACCAGCGTGGGCTTGCCCAGGAACGGCGCCTCTTCCTGGATTCCGCCTGAGTCAGTCAGAATCATGTACGATCGTGCCATCAGATGCACAAACTGCTCGTAGCGTAATGGTTCCAATAGATGGATCCTGGGATGACCGGCGAGAATGCGGTTCACTGGTTCGCGCACATTTGGGTTTAGGTGCACGGGATAAACGATCTGCACATCAGGATTGCGCTCGGCCAGCCGGCGTAACGCACTGCAAATCGATTCAAAGGGTTCACCGAAGCTCTCGCGGCGGTGAGCGGTTACCAGTACGACCCGTCCATTCTCACTAAAGGGCAGGTCCACGGCAACCGGGCGAGAAAGCGTCATCGCGAGCGCATCGATGACGGTGTTACCGGTGATGTATATGTTCGCTGACGGGGTTCGCTCTTCGAGCAAGGCCTTTGCCGCCCGTTCTGTGGGCGCGAAGTGATAGCTAGCAGCCACGCTGGTAACTCGCCGGTTCAACTCCTCCGGAAACGGATTCCGGATGTCGTAGGTACGCAACCCCGCTTCGACGTGCCCCACCGGCACGCCGCGATAACCGGCGGCAAGGGCGGCCGCCATCGTGGTCGTAGTGTCGCCCTGGACGATAACCACATCGGTGTGCACCTGATCGAACACGTCGCTGACCCGGGACAGAACTTTTCCCGCCAGATGGCCCAGGCTCTGGTTAGCCTCCATCAAATTCAGATCGAAATCCGGCACGATTCCGAACCAGCCCAGCACCTGATCCAGCATGAGGCGGTGCTGCGCGGTCACACAAACGTGCGTCCGAATCTCGAGCCTTCGCGCTCGCAGTTCCGCGACCACCGGGGCAAGCTTGATTGCCTCCGGCCTCGTTCCGAAGATGACGAGCGCATTTATCATTTCAATATGGCCGCAGCTTCCGGCACGGCCGCCGACGCTCCGGGGCCGAACCGCGCCGCCGCTTCGATCCGCTCCCAATTCTCTTGAAACCAGCGAATCGTGTTATTCAGCCCGGTCTCGAATGGAACAGATGGGCGGTAGCCGATCAACTCGTCTGCCCGATCCACGCAGGCCAGCAACCGTGACTTCGTATCCCATTTGCGCCGGTTGACGAAGCGAATCCCAGCGGGATTCCCGGTGCTGCGGTTGATCATCTTGGCCAGATCGATGACGCGGGTTTCCACGGCAGAGGCCAAGTTGAATTCCTGGCCAACGGCGCTCTCCATCACTCCGGCACGCAACAGGCCGTCTACGAGATCCGCCACATATGTGAAGTCTCTCGTTGCCTCGCCGTCGCCGGTAATTGGGAGCGGTTGACCCTTCAACGCCCAGTAAATGAAATTCGGGATGACGTTTCGATACTGGCCGGGAACTTCGCCAGGGCCATAGGAATTGAAGAACCGCGGTTTGACGATTTTGAGCCCATAGTGATGCTGGAAGAAGTTGCAGTAGAGTTCGCCCAGCATTTTTGTGATCTGGTAAGGGCTACTCAGGTGCAGCGACATGAACTCTTCGCGCAGAGGCAGAGGAGCGCTACTGCCGTAAATCGAGCAACCGGAGGAGGCATACACAAATCGCTCGACTCCAGTAAAAACTGCATATTCAAGCAGGCGAAGCGTTCCCATTCCGTTGACCGCGAGGTCCTTTTCCGGATGATCCACGCTGTTCTGATTAGCGAAAAATGCAGCGAGATGAAATACGACCCGGGGCCGCTCAAAGAAGACCCGCTTGACCTTGATTTCGTCAAGAATGTCGCCTTCCACAAAGAGGATATTCGGTAACGAGGGAACGTTCCAGCGTTCGGCCGAAGAAAGGTCGTCCATCACGATGACCTTCGAGCCACGCTCAGCCAACGCCCGAGCCAGATTGCTGCCGATCGCGCCGGCCCCGCCAGTCACCAAGACGGTCTTGTCCTGGTATTCGTCCAAATAGTTTCGAATCATTGCAATTTTCCCGCGGTGTCCTCAAACACTCGTTCAAATCTGCGAACGCAAGGTTCCCGCGAATAATGCTTCACCACAAAACTCCTGCCGTTCTGTGCCATGTGGGAAGCTACGTCGCTGTTGTTTTTCAAGTGCAAGACCGCATCGGCCAAGCCACGCGGATCGCCGGCCTCGCAAGCGATCCCGGCCCCGGATTCTTTGATGATCCGCGGCGCGTCCCCCGCCAGCGGCATGCTCGCGAGCACCGGGCGGCCGGCCGCCATGATAGTCAGCAGTTTCGATGGCACTACCGGTGTGGCCACTTCGGGCCGGAGCGTGACCAGACAAGCATCGGCGGCAGCCAGGACGGATGGATACCGCTCCTTCGCCTGCATCGGCAGAAAGCGGACATTCGGCAGACCGGATGACATCGATTCGACGTTCGCCCGGTCTGCTCCGTCGCCCACAAGCAGAAATACCAGTCCGGGTTCGGCTGCGAGTTGGCGAGCTGCTTCCACCACCACGCCGAGCCCCTGCGACCATCCCATCGTGCCGGCAAACACGACCGCAAATTCTCCGTTCAGTCCAGCCGACTGTCGAAACGGATTCATTCGCTCGCCAGGGCGGATGAACTCTGTATCCACCCAATTCGGCAAGACATGGACTCGCGCGGGATCGTCACACTTGGATACGACATGCTCTCGATTGCCGTTGGAGTGAACCGTCACAGCGCCGGCCTTGCGGTAGGCGAATCGTTCCAGGGCCTCGAAAGATCGGATCACCGCCTGGTTACGCATAAAACCGAGATCAATCGCGCTCTGTGGAAAGAGGTCCTGAACACCCAGGCAATACGAAACACCGAGGCGCCTAGCCGTAGCCCAGGCTGAAAGCGCCATGGGTAGCGGAGGAGAGATCGTGTAAACCAGGTCAACATCTTGAACTGCGAGCGCACGCAATGCATACAGCGGTGCCACCATCAAATGCCCCAAGCCGCGTTTCACCTTCGACCCGCGACTCGTGTTGGGCACCGCCATGCGCAGCACCCGCATGCCTGCCATTTCCTCGTCGCACAGCCGGCGCCCGCGATACTGTGCGGGCAATGCCTCGACGTTGTAGGAGGGGAATCCTGTCACTATCGTGACTCGATGGCCGAATTGCACCAGGGTCTCTCCCATCTCAAACGTCAAATGCGAAGACGCTCCGATTTCAGGTGGCCAGTAATTGCTGAGGAACAGAATGTGCACGATCTACTTGCTTGTGAATCAGCTTAGAGGTTCACTCCGAAGACTCGTCCCGCGCCAGGAATTCCGAGACTGGCTCAACACGCACGAGAGCTTTCTCGCGGAGCGCCTGCTGAATGCGGAAAGTCGCCAGAGTTGTGGCGGCGTAATCTTCAATAGCTACAGGTTGAGTCCCAATCCGAATGGCCGAAAAGAAGGTTGTCAGTTCGGCTGCGTGACCGCGATCGAGCGACAAGGCCTTCTTTCTTCTGGTCCTGCCACCTTGCGTGACGGCGTAACAACGAAAATTCTCGATTGTACCCACGGCGCCCGCGCGGAATATCTCGATCCGCTCGCGTGGGAACGCCTTGTCTCCATTGGCTACGTAAACAATAGAACCGATCGAGCCATTGTCAAGCTCCAGCGCAATCGCGACGGTATCCTGCATCGGCTGTTCCGCGTTCTCTTGCATTGCAACCGCCGACACGGACTTAGTTAGACCACCACTTAACGCGTGGATGAGGTCCACGAAGTGACAGGCCTCACCTATGATCCTCCCGCCACCTTCGACTTCATCCTGGACCCAACTGTTCGCCGGAACTGCACCTGCGTTCACGGTACAGTGGACGACCGCCGTGCCGCTCGCGAGGCGTTCGCTTATGTATTGTGTTGCCGGTGCGAATCGCCGATTGAACCCGACCATCAGAATACGATCGCCGGCTTTGCGCCACGCCTCCAACACACGGCGAAGTTCCTCCTCATTCAATGCCAGCGGCTTCTCGACAAACACGTGCTTTCCCGCCTCCAGCGACTCCACAGCCATGCGGGCATGCAGATCGTGCCGCGTGGTGATGAGCACCGCATTTACCGAGCGGTCCGCCAGTAGTTTCTGATAGTCCGTCGTGCAGTAGGCAAAGCCAGCCTTCTCTGCCGCATAGTGTGCACTCGTTCCTGACGCTGACGCGACACCACGCAAATCGAGCGCGCCCAGGTTCTTCAGAACCGGCAAGAACACGCCCCTGGTGAATAGGCCGGACCCAATGAGTCCGACTCCAATCCTTCCCGGCCCTGTCGCTTCGGCTGCAGCCGTTTTGAGATGGACGACTCTGGCCGACTCAGAATTGGGCTCGTGCGGATAGGTAAGAACTATGCCAATGGGTGCCCGCTCGCTCTGGACCTCGCTTTTGAGGATCTGGTAGGCATCCAGCGCTTTGTCAATCGGGAATCTATGCGTCGTCAGCGGCGCCACGGTCACGCGGCTATCCGCGATCAATTCGAGAAACGCCGAGAGATTGCGTCCTTCCGTCCACCGCACCAAGGGCAGTGGAACATCGTATCCTTGGGCTTCGTACTTGGGATCGCCGCCGCCTGGCCCGCCGGCCCGCGGTACGACCAGACGCAGTTCTTTCTCAAAGAATGTCTTTCGTGGAAGGTCGAGCTTCACCAGTCCAGGTACCACAACTCTACCCCGCTCACGGGTGATTTCAGCCGCCTGCTCGACAGGATCGCTATTGTCGGCGCTTGCAAAGACAATCGTGGAGTCGACACCCTGATTGCCAGTGAACGCCGCAGCCGCGCCGACTGCCTCATCGGCAAGCACCGCCTCCGTCGCCCCGAGCGTCCGCGCCAGTTCCAGCTTCTCCGGCGAGACATCAATTCCAATCACCCGGCAACCAGCCGCCCGCAGCATCTGCAGGCCCAGCAATCCGAGCAGTCCCAATCCAATCACCGCCACCCGCTCGCCGATCTGCGGCTCTGCCAGGCGCACCGCGTTCAGCGCGATCGCGCCCAGCATGACATAACTGGCATCCTCGAACGAGACACCGTCGGGAATTGCTACGCAAAGGTTCTTGGGCACGCACAGGATCTCCGCATGCGCAGCGTAGGGGTGTCCAGCGCACGCGACCCGAGTTCCGATGGAAAGACCCGCAACTCCCGCTCCCACTCCGACTACCATACCTGCGGCGGAATAGCCGAGAGGCACCGGCGTGTCGAGACGCGCACGCGCCTGTCGCCATGTCTCCAGGATCCCATCGCTCTTGACCTTATCGACAACCTGCTTTACCCAGTCTGGACGGGCAAGCGCCTTGCCGAGTAGACTCTTGCAGGCCACTTCGAGCATGGCGCGCTCCGTGCCGATGCTGATCAATGAATTCACGGTCCGCACGAGTATCCGCCCATGGCTCACGCCAGGCGCAGGGACGTTTGCGAGCACGACGGCACCGGATTTGTAGTCTTCAATTACCGCGTGCATGACCTTTCGCTCACCGCCCTTGGCACCCGGCTCTTCGAAGGAGTTCCTTGAGTTTTGGGGCGTGTGTCTCCCAAGACAGTTCTCGATCATAGACAGTGCGTGCTCTGCTTGCCTTTTCCAATAATTCGAAACGATTGCCTGACATCTCTTCAAGGCAGGCGCGCAGCGCCCTGCTTTCATAGGCGCAAGTGTATCCGACTCCCCAATCACGAACTCTCTTGCTCAACTTAACCTCTTCGTTCATGAGAATGGGACGCCCGACAGACAGGGCCTCCGAAAGCTTCATCGGGACAGCCAGCCGATTGATGTCCAGATCCGGTTTATAGAATAGAAAGACGACGTCAGCCTCTCTGTAGACTCGCTCGACTCCCGCGTGCCGAATCACCCCCAGATAGTCCCAGTTTGATTGCCGCGAAATTGCCTTCGCCAGGATCTTCTCCCGTATGTGTCCCGCCGCCACAACGCGGACTCCCCGCAGATCCTTTGTCGCAGCGAGCAGTAGATCTACCCCTCTCGTCATCTCCAGACTACCTAGCGCTGCTACTGTCAGCGGCCTCGTCGATTCCGAGCGCACAGGTGGCACAAAAAAAACCACATCCGTAGAGTTCGGTATGACCACAACCTTATTCCGGCTGCCCTCACAACTGGGCAACAACCTGCAGATGTCCGGAAGCACGACAGCTTTTGAGTCACGAAACAGGACCTCATCAACGGCATCCCACATCCTACGCACAGCTATCGGCCACTTGTGCGATATAGAGAAGTTGTCGTGCACGTGGTAAATGTACGGCACGCCTGTCAGACGATGTGCGATCCAGGCCGGGATGGCGCCTTCGAACGCGTGAGCGTAGATCAGGCGAGGTCTAACTCTGAGCGTCTGTATCACCGCTCTAATCCAGAACACTGGGAGCAGCATCGCAACCCTCAGGTTTCGCCGGCCGCAGCCCTTCAGGAGATGAAGGACAGTCGCGTTTTCGGGTGCCTTGAACACAGGCGGCCCGCCCAAACGATTCCAGCATAGGAACGTGACGGCATGACTGGCGGCAGCGATTTGAGTTAGCGTCCTGGTGATAATCGGGTTAGCACCATCACCATGCGTAATAATACACACGTGGTCGTCTGAGCTTCTCTGTATTGATGTGCCGTAAACCTCCGTCTCCGCCGTCATACTTCATCCAACTACTAGAGGTTCTCTAGTAATATAAGAGCCGACTCGCTGTCCATGTCTTCGTACAAGAATCACATCAAACAGCCATACAGTAACAAGACTAAGCAAAATGTAGTATATATACAGGTCCAAAAAACCGACCCGCAACAATGGATAAAAGCTTGTAACAAGTATTATGCCTAAAATGACGTTGCTATACTGCCGTCGGTCCTGCATCAAGCGCCCACACCAATAAATAATTAGCCCAAACCATACACCAGAAATAGCAACACCACCCGTACCTAGCACTAGCCAGGCCTCAGATAGTCCCATGGTCGTAAAACTCCGGACCATTGGTATGTCCTTGCCGTACATGTGGTAGTCCAACACTCGCCGCGTAAGGCCATATTCTCTTGGCTTATCCTCCCACAATAGCCGTGGAATCGGCGCGATTAGCAAATCGTGTAATCCCTGCTTCAGGTACTCGCCGCTAGGTTCTAACTCGGTTGACGTTCGAGCAGTATAGTAAAAGAAATGATTATACTCCAGCAACGTTTTTTTCAAGTTTTCAACCGAAATGTCGTTACGCCACATGAATAATAATGGCAAGCCAGCGGATAGGAATATCCCCAAGACGAGGACCGTCCGTCCAATCCGCTTCCGTGCGACAAAGCCGCGGTATAGAAGTAAGCCCAGAACTGGTGCAAACAATGCGCCCTTTGAGGGTCCGATTAGTGCGTTCATGCCTATCACGAGCACCGAAATCACCTTTTGCCGCGTGCTGAGGCAGCCCTCCCAGGAAAGCGCTGCAGCCGTTGCGAAGATGGCATAGGACACGGCGTATGGAACGGATATCCAATTGTTTCCGCTGTATACGCGCTCTTCAAACGATGCTGTAGGCTGCATAATTACAGTGATCAAACTGGCTGAACTTCGCGCCAAGGTCAAATATACAAATAACATCAAGCAAATCACATTAATTACTAGGCTGGCGTTGTAGTATACGTGAGCTACGCGTAGACTCTCGTGGCGAGACCAAATGTCGCCAAGTCGTTTGGGCTGTGTGTGCAATCTTCTCCAATCCATCAGATAATACGTTGTGGTAGCTGTAACAAGGAGAAACAGATAGATAGCGCTACCTCGATTCAACGCGACGCTCGATAGGGTCAACGAGCTCGAGGCATAATCATTGAGAATCGCAGGGAGTAGAATGAGGATGGCGTATAGAGCCAAAAACACTGACAGTGGGGTTATCCAGGTCCGATGGCGCTGCCGCTCATGGGCCAGATACCCCAGAAGGATTAGAGGGGACGCCAATGTATTGAGTGATGTGGATACATCGGGCCCTCCCGCCAGGAGGATGGCAGTAACTACGGCCATTATGGACGAGAGGATCAGGAACATGTCGATGGCGTACGAGAATTCAGTAGCGCAGGGGCGAAGCTGTGGTGCCACGTGTGCGCCGCAGCAATCTCCTGGCACCTCGACGGGTTCTTGGCTGTTAAGAGGCGCTTTACTTGAGCGGCAAAAGTCTCGGCGGAAGCCGAGCAGCTCACTACGCCATCCTCGCAAAAACGCATGACTTCGGGCATTGGAGTAGAGACGACCGGCAGACCCGCAGCGAGGTATTCGTATAGCTTCACTGGGTCAGTGCCGTCAGTTAGCGCACACCTCGTGAATGGGATCATGGCCACGTCGGCTGCGGCCAAGAGGGCGGGCAAGGCGCTGTACGGCTTGTATCCTAGAAATGAAACATTCGGAAGACACAAGGTGCTTCTTTGCTGCGCGGAGAGCATCTGTCGACCTATCAGAACTATCCGCCATTCTGGAAGAAGACGGGCCACCGCACTGACTAGGGATGCATCAAACCAACCGCACAAGGCGCCCATATACACGAGAACGGGGCGCGCGACGGTCGACCGTAATTGGCGTAAGGCGAGCGCACCCGCAAAGTGAGAGAACTCGACACCATTCGGTACAAGGACAAGCTTCATGGCGTAACGCTTGGTGAAAGCCTGATAAAGAGTGTTGCTAGTTACCCAGATCTGAGAAGCGGACCTGCACAGCTCCTCCTGCAATGCACCGATGTTGCTGGGAGCGCCTGGGTACGCGGACCAGTCGTCTAGACAGTCATAGAGTACGTTCGCAGCGCGCGGAAGAGGACTTACAGGCATGGTTCCATAAACATGCAAGTCCGCCCTTGAATGACAGAACGATTGGATTAACGATCCAATTGACGTCGCGTTAAACCACCTAATTGCTGCCCACTCTTCGTACACACGAGGCAAGTACGGCCTCCGCACAAGTGCGGCACCCTGTGGTACCGGCTGCGTAACAAATCGCGCCCCAAAAGGCGAGAAAATCTGAACCTGATGACCGAGCGATAGTGCAACGCGAACAAAATGGTGAGGACGCTGGGCTTTGATATACCATGGTGCGTAATATGAGATGGTCACGCTATGACTCCAAGCAAGCGGCCCGACGGTTGCGCCCACATGGCGCAAGACCTATCGATTCTGCGCCCGATAAGAGGACACGGCGGCTATTGGAGCCTTGCGCCCCTAGCAGGGAATGCGGCAATCAAGCGGCGGCAACTTACCGAGCGCTGCTGCCGCAGAGGACGAAGCCAATGCCGTCACCATGGCTTCTGCGAACGAGCCATTCGATAACGAAGGTACAGTGTTAGCCACGCTGTATGGGCGAGATACGCGGCGAGCATTGAGCCTGCCAAGCCGAGAGCAAGGTGCGTGGGAATGAGACGGTAACAACCAGCCAGGAGCACGGCAGCCCACATGCCATTGAACACAAAGCCGACCCAGACGGATCCGGCGCTCAGTATGGCTGTTCCGGCGACGCCATTGATGCAACTAATGACGGCTGTGGCGGCTGACAAAACGAGCACGAGCCAGCCCTGCTGGAAGCCGCGCCCATACAACCGCATAATCAGCGGGGCGCTCAGCGCGACCGGGACCGCAACGACCGTCGCGGCCGCAGCGGTCAGGATCAGGTTCCATCGCAGAGTCCTCCCGTACCGCGACGCGTCTCGCTCTCCGTTGAGGTTTGAAAGGATTGGAAGCGCGAACTGTGCCAGAACAGCAGGTATGAACCCGATGGCGTTTCTCCACTGGCTTGCAGCGCTGAAGATTCCCATCTCCGCATAGCCGCCGGGTTGGTTCACGAGCATGGTGTTGGCCGCCCAGATTGCGGGTCCAGCCAGCGCTCCACTGAGAAAGGCGGGCGTAGAAAAGGTCCAAAGAACCCGCCTTTCCGCCCAGCCGGACCAGATCCGCGTATGGATCCCGAGTGCCGTGCACTGACGTCGCAGCGCGACCTGGCTCAACAAGCATGTGACGGCCGCTGTGAGGGCCAATGCCCAGATGGCGCCGGGAAGTCGCCAGAGAAGGACGGCTGCGACGGTGACGGGAAATGTCACCAGGCCACGTACCAAGTTGATGCGAGCAATGTCCCGGAAAGCCTCGAAGCCCGAAAGGGCGCCGGTCTGCGCTCCATTGAGCGCATTGAAGAAGAGAAGCACACTGGCAATGCGCAGTTCGGCCGCCAGTGCGGGCGCATTCAGCGTCTTGGCGGCGAGCGGGGCCGCGTAAGCGAAGAGGCAGAGCGCCAGCAACGCTCCCGATATGATGGCGACGGCGGAACTAAGCGCAATGATTCGCCCGGCGCGTTCGGGATTGAGATTCCGGAACTCGGCGACATATTTCGTTGCCGTGAGTCCGAGTCCCAGGCCCGCGAAAACGCCGAGCATCCCAACCGTGCTCAGGATGATGCCGTACTCGCCGAACTGATCCCGGCCCAATAGTCGGGCAGTGATCACCGATGCTGCCAGATTCGCCCCCTGAGCGATCGCCGCCCCGATGAGGGACCAAACGGCGCCTCTGGCGAACCGGCCGCGAAGCGAGTCGGCGGCCCATACGCCGCTGATCACTTTGGTAGCGCCGTTCCACGATCTGATCTCAGTAGGGTTCAAGATCAACTTGTTGGTCTCAAGAGTTCTGCTGAACCGAAAACAGCCAAATGAATCCAAGAACATTCAGTCGTCAGGCCCGGGAGTAAAGTTGCAATCCACAACGTGCCGAAACAGGGAGATTCAATTACGCTTTCCAAAAATGGCGATCAAATAGTAGCTGCCGCGTACCCGCGGCTGCCGATATTCGCGTACGATCAGCCTGACTTAGGAGCGATTGTTCATCTCTACGTTATGCCGATCATCGGAGAAGGGAATCTGGGAACTCAGCCGGCGCTGCGGTGCCGAAATAGCGCATTGGCACAGACCTCACCGCCAATCTGTTGTTCTAGCTCGAACCCGCAGCTCTGCAGCAGCTCAACAAGCTCCGCCCGGGAGGATCCAGCAAGCCTCAGCAGGCGTTGATTGAGCTCACATAACACTCTCTCGACTCTACCGCTTCCGAGGACTCGTCTTCCCCCGTGAACCGCTTGCGGCTCATGACCCTCGATATCCATCTTCAGCAGCTGCACTCGCCCGCATTCCCCTAGCGCAATATCGAGCGTAGTCGTTTTGGAATTAAAAGCCGTCATCCCCTCACAGTATGCAAGCCAACTGGAGTCATGATTGTGCTCGCTGTCGGGAGGAATATACAATTTAAGGGTACCCACTGAATCGCTCACTGCGATCTGCATGCATCGAATGTTCGGTTTGGTGCTGAAGGTACTAACTAGGGCTTGAAAGCATTCCGGATCCGGCTCAAACGCGAGCACTAGGCCTGTCGCTCCAACGAGGCTCGCTGCAAGCGCCGTGTAATAGCCAATATTCGCCCCAACATCTACAAACATTCCGCCCGGGTGCAAGTGCGCGCTGATGATCTTCGTTTCAAGCGCTTCGTACTGGCCCCAGCTGATGTTGCGTTGTATGTAGTCGGAGAGATTTAGCGTCATTCGAAACCCGAATACATCCGCCCGGAATGTACCGCTGCTGGGACCGATCATACTTGCTAGCCGCCCTCGCCCACGGAAATGCGGCAGCCTACGAAGCAAGCCGATACGAAGCGAAGCCGCAAACGAGAAAGGCATTTATGGATTTGCCTCTTTGGGCGACGAACAAGAATTCCGGATCAACCGTTTGTCGGCTTGTAATACTTGCTGTACAACTTTCCGTAGTAACCGTAGTAATAATAACGATCGCTCAGGTCCTGGCGGACTTCGTTGAGCGCGACGCCGATCACGTTTGCCTTGAGGCGCCTTAGGCTGTTTACAACGCTGCCGACGGCGTTTTTGTCCGTCTCGCCGGCCAAAGTGATGACAACGACTCCATCGACGATGGCCGCCATCTGAAGTGGTTCTGCGAAACCGAGCAACGGCGGTGAATCGATGACGATCAGATCGTAATCCGACTTCGCCTCCGTGAGGACCTTCTGTAGGATGCTGCCGAGTTGGTCGGCGGCGCGACGGGAGGCTGGGCCGGCAGGCAGCACGTCCAGGTCTGGGTAGGGCTCCGGTTTGCGAACCACATCGCGCCATTCCACCTCTCCTTTGATGACACTGGAAAGTCCGCGATCGTTCTCGATGTTCAGGCGTTCGTGGATGCTCGGGCGGCGCAAATCGGCGTCAACAAGCAAGGTCTTGCGCTTCTGCAGACTGTGGGCGACGGCGAGGTGCATGGCGGCGGTGGTTTTGCCTTCGCGAGGTGTGGCGGACGTGATGAGTAGAGTGCGTGGTCGCCGTGCCAGGTCGGAAAGTAGGATCGAATCGCGGAGGGTTCGGACAGCCTCCTCGTACGCGGATGCCTGGTCATCGCGCTTGCTGATAGCTAGCTCGGGAGCATGGGTTCCGTTTGACCCCATTGGCATTAGCCGGCCCCGCCAATGCTTCACAACCGGCAGTGAGCCGAGGACTTCGGTCTTGAGTCCCTGCTGAATCTGCTCAGGATCGCGGACGGTGCTATCTAGAGTGTCCGCCAGGATGGCTGCGCCCACCGCCAGCAGAGTAGAAAACAAAAGCGCTAGCAGTCCGTTCAGTTTTAGGTCGGGGAAAACGGGCTTATAGGCCGGCCGCGCGGGATCGGCGAGGCGGATGGAGCTGTTTTGGAAGCTGGAGTTGATGCCGGCCTCTCTAATTTTGCGCACCAGTTCTTCGTATAATCCTTTGTCGGAATTAGCTTCTTGCTTCAGGGCCCTGTACTCGAAGGATCGGGCGTTCAGGCGATCGAACTCTACCTTAGTCTCCGCCACTGCGCTTTTCAGCATTTCCTCGCGGTTGACCGCCTCGCGGTACTCCACGGCGACGCGTTGGGCGATGTTGTTTTTCAGGGCGTCGAACTGCCGTCCCAGTTCTGTGAGTTGGGAGTGAGCCTTGACGTACTCTGGGTGGCTGGAACCGTACTGCGCCGACACCACCGCGAACTTCTCGCGGGCTTCATCGAGACGGTCAGCTAGCTTACGAAGCTGTTCACCTTGGCTGGAGGCTTGTGCGGCTTCGAGCGAACCACCCTTCACGGAGTTATTTGTCGCCTGCTTACGGACCCGTTCGGCCTGGGCGTTCGTGAGTTCTGTATTAATCTGGAGAAGGCGGGAGGAAAGGATGCTGGTTCTCTCCTCTGGGTTGATGACGCTTAGGTCCCTTTCGAATTGTGCCAGCGCAGCCGAGGAGCGCTCCATCTTCGCCTTAAGTTCTTCCATCTGCTTTTCCATGAAGGCGGAGAGGCCGGCCGCGGCTCGGAAGCGGATGTTGTAAGTGTGCTCAATGTAGCTTTGGGCGATTGCATTGGTGACGGCAGAGGCGAGTTCCGGGTTAGGTGAGCGGTAACTGATGAGTAATAAATAAGTATTGGGCGGCCGCGAAACCTTTAGACGTTTGAGTGTTATGGGAGCGTTCTGTGCCCGTGTGGTAGGCAGATCGCCGTCGAGGGGCGTGATCTCGGTAACCGGTATCTTGAAACGCAGAACCACCGGGCGCAGGACTGAGTCGGACTGAATGATTTTGATCTGGGTAGCCAGAAACTGATCCGAATCGTTGGGAGCCATCCGGGCGGCGTCTTGACCTATGACTCCGGTCGGCGCCTGGCGGTCCACATCGATACTGGCCGTGGATTCATAGATCGGAGTAAGCCGCGATGAGACTAGAATTGTGGAAATAATCGAGAACAGGACGAAAGACAGGATGCGCCACTTGTGGCGTTTCAAAATCCACAGGTAGTGAGAGAGCGGGACACTTTTCTCCTCGGCCTCTGGCTCGTAGCCATAGGATGGGTAGACTGTGTAGCGTTCCTGAATCGCGGGCACCGTGCCGCCGGTATCGGGCGCGGCGAGAGCGCGGAGTCCCTTTTCGTCAGGCATAGGCATGATGATTTCGGCTTACCTCACTCCGGTGTAGATCAGGGCTGTTGCTCCAGCTGTACTGCCGAACAGGAGGATCTTCTCGAGTGCGGCCACGCCGAGTTTTTTTCCATGGTCTTCGGGAATGTAGAGAATGTCATTCGCGGTCAGCGGAACGTCGGGTGACTTTCGTTGCATGATCTTCCCGAGTTCAACCGGGATTTCGTTCTTCGTGCCAGCGCCTTCGCGGCGGTAGATGAAGGCTTGATGGTTGGGGTAGGGCAACAGACCCTCAGCTAGCGCGAGCGCCTGCAGAACGGTCGTGTCGGAACCATCCTGTACTGGAAACACGCCGGGCTTCTTCACATTGCCTACGACATAGATCTTGCCAACCTCGGGGACTCGAATCTCCTCGCCGCCCAAGAGCTTTACGTTGAGATCGGGGTCGGCCTCATCGATCAGGCCGCGCACCAGGATGCGGCGGGTGAGTGTGATAGGCTTTCCATCGGGCCCAGGCTGCGAGTGGCTGACGAGAATCTCGCGGCCGGCATCTTCCCGCAGCCCTTGCGCCCGGGCCAGGGCCTCGAGAAGCGTGGTTGGACCGTCGGCCTGGAAGACCACAGGCATCTTGACGGCGCCGGAAATGCTGATCGGGCGGCTGTGGTACTCAGCGATCGTGACAGTTACATAAGGATCGACGAGAATGTCGCCCTCACGCAGTGCTGTGGCGATAGCGACCTCCAGATCGGCCGGGTACAGGCCGTCCGCCTTGACGCGCGTCTTCAGCATGGGTAGGCGTATGTAACCATCGGCGCTGATGCGGATCGTGCGGCTGAGCTCTGGAGCATCGTATACGGAGACCGCAATCAGGTCATTCGGTCCGACGGCCTGCGCCGGCAGGTTGGCGCCAAGCTCCGGCACCGTTGTTGGCCGGTTGGGGTTCGCCTGTTGAGCGGAAGCGCCAACCGCGAAAACGAACAGTAATAGCAGCACGCGCATAGTGGCACTCGACTTCTGGTAGCTCATTCAATACGCTTTCTCAATCGACACTTGGCATAGCCATCGTTGAACCCGGCATCGCGGGCAGCTTGCGTAACTTTGCTGGGCCTCGCGCTCGAGGCACGTCTGAAGTTGTAAGCTTGAGATCCCCGGAGTACTTATCGCTCGCCCTCCAGGACCAGCATCGCCAGCCGCGAGACTCTGCCTTGTAATGCGTTCAGCTTCTCGTCCAACTCCCGCACCCGCGTCTGCAACTCGGTTTCCGTGGAACCTGGGCTCACATCTCTGCTCCGGATGAGTTTGAACATCGCGTCACGGGCCAGGTCGCTCACGCACCGCGCGCCGGTGTCCATGCACATCTCTTTCAGCCGCCGGAACTCGTCGTCCGACACGCGAATACTGACCACCTTGCTCCGCCTGATCAGGAGCGCCATTCAGTTCACTACCTCGACCATTTCCGGGCCCACCTCGAAAGCAACGCTGCGCTGCAGGAGGTGGATCGACAACACCAGCCGGGATTGGCTTTTCACCTTTTCCAGCCGGCCTTCCACGCCTTCGAACTCCGCACCCCGGATCCTGACCCGCATACCCTCTCTCAGGTATGGCGTCGGCGACGCCACTAAGCCCTTCGCAAGGACCCGCCGCACCGCATCGATCTCAGCCTCCGGCACCGCTGCCGGCACGTCGCCATAGCTCACTATGTAAAGCACCCCCGGCGCAGCCCGTGCCACGAGCGCATGCTCTGCGCCGAGTTTACAGAAAAGGTATCCGTCAAAGAGGGGCAGATCGATGATCTTGACCCGATCGCTCCACAGCCGCCGGGACTTGTATCGCGGCAGAAAGACTTCGACACCGCGGCCCTTGAGATATTCCTCCGCGACCTTCTCATGGCGCGATTTCGTTCGCAACGCGTACCAACAAGACTGGTCCATTTCCTTAAGTTTTGGGTTCAACAAGGCAGGCTTCGCCCCTCTCAGTCCCATTCACCTTGTCTCGGAATTGGGAGAAGCTACTGCCTCGACCTCAGAGTGCCAGGCACTCCCGCGCGGTCTTCGATTCGCAAGTGGACGCTTTACAGCTCGTCTTTCTGCGTAGAATTCAGAATGACAAGCGTATACGATTAAGGGATCCAATTCGGTCTGAAAATAGACCAATATTTGGAAAAATTCAATGTGCGCTAGACTCTAGGACCGAAGTGCATCAATATATGTCCAATTCGTTAAACCTCAGTACTAGAATCTTCGTAAGCCGAATCGTATGCCCGATGTCTGGTAAATGTCAACCAATTTCTGCCCAATCAATTTGTAAGTTATTGATTTCGAATGTATAATACAAATCTTACACATTTTGATTTTAATTATACTCTACTTGACTCTTTTCGGTTTTCTTTCATCACCGTAACTTGTCTATACGAACTGCTGAGTGGATCTCGTTTACGCTCTTCTCGCGGAAGCTGAATTGTAATGCATACGTCACACACTTCAAGGCATGCCACACCCTGACATCGGCCGCGCCACTCTCCGGCACCCCGCCCGATCCATCATCCGCAGCTTCCTGCCGACCCGGTCCGGAACTAGCGCATTAGCACTACGTCCTCCCGGTTAGCTGGCCTGCACGGTCCTGATCCACGGTCCGCTGAATGAGTGCCAGCCAGCGCGATTCTCTCTCAGAGTTTAATTTTTAATTGCGCCGTGGCGCTGCGGCGCCGGATTGTGCACCTGTTGATCGCTCTGCCGCCTAGCCGGAGGCACTGGGAGCAACTCCTCAACCGATTGAATTCATTTATGTCATTGATATAAAATGGCTTAACAAAATCACGATTCACGATGCCGCGCTCAGCTCGAGGTCGACGGCAGTGGGGTGAGCGCCGGCCGCGTCGATTAGCTGGCAGCAGGAGTGGGCGGAGCACGGAGCGGGAATCTCTGTCTTGGCTCAGCCCGCGGCTGAACTGAGTCCTGACGGGACGGTAGAGAGATCCCATGGCGGGCAGGCGCCTGCGGCCAGAGTGCATAAGACGTTTGTTTACGGGGAAAGCTGCTGTTTACTTGAAAGACTGGCCGGGCGATTCCGGGCCTGGCCTTTTAGGCGCGCATGGAACACTGTCTCGGCGGAGGATGCAGCGATGGCGATCATTCATGAGTCCGGTCTGAGTTCAGCACGGGCGGGTTGGCGCACTGGCATAGAAAAGGGTGGCGGATGGTCAAACTGCCGGCGATCGCCGCTTCTGTATTATAACTATCTGATTAGAAATTGTTTTTTAATGATAACCGCCCGGGCGATCGGCGGTTTGCGCTGTGGGAAAGGCTGGGCAAAGGAGCGTTTGAATGGAGGATTAATGCAAGCAATCGCGACGGAAAGAGGCATCGGCCCGGGACCGCGGTTGAGATGGAATGTCCGGTCGGCAATTTCCTTTCCGGCTTCGATTTCCATGCGCATAGGCAGATCGGCGCCCTCAAGCGGCACGAAGCCATCCTGGGCAATTGCGCTAAAAAATCCGCTTATGTCTCGGTTTCCACAACAGCGGCAAACAGGCTCTCCACAAGCTTCTCGGCCGAGATCATAGCGTTCCTGGCCTCCACCGGCAGTCCCTCGGTGTGCGCCGTAAGGCGGAGCAGAGCCACGAGGCTCTGCCGCATCGCCTGGACCTGGGCGGCCCCTCCCGGCAACGTCGGGCCCTTCGGGATTTCCGGCTCCCGGTCGGCGATCATGCGGATCGTTCTCTCAACGATAGTGCGTGCGCCCTCCGTCTTCAGGAAATAAGCGCGTGCTCCCAGTTCGATAGCCCGCTTTCGGAACTCCGGATCGGCATTGTTCGACATCACCACCACCGGCGTATCGAACAGTTTGGAATTCCCCTTGATGGCCCGGGTTAGCTCGATGCCGTTCAGTTCCGGCATCATGAAGTCCGTCAGCACCAGATCCAGAGGCTCGGACTCACGCAGGATATCGAGTGCGGTCCGCCCGTCGGACGCAACGGTTACGTCGAAGTTCGTCTTGGCAAACCGAAGCTGCAGCACCTCCAGGAGGTTTGCGTCGTCGTCGACGATCAAAATTCGTTTTCGTGGCATTGTCATTGCTCCAGTTTCAGCGGCGCCTCGCCGCCCGTCCCGGCCTCCGGGAGAACAAAAATGAACTGTGCGCCCCGGCGTGGCTCGGACTTGGCCCAGATGCGGCCGCCATGCGCCTCGACGATTCTTTTGCACATGGCCAGCCCAATGCCCGTGCCCGGAGTGTCACCCACATTGTCGCCACGGCCGAACATCTCGAAAACCCGCTCTTGCTCGGCCTCCTCGAACCCCCGGCCGTTGTCGATCACCCGGAAACACCACATCTTCTTATCGTCGCGGTAGCGCCCGCAGCGAACCTGAATCCGGGGCGGCTCCGGGCCGCGGTACTTGATCGCGTTTTCGATCAGATTCTGGAACAAGCGTGCCAGAAGCTGTTCCGATCCGGGCACCGTCGGCAGCACATCGCACTTGACGACCGCGCCGCTCTCCTTCACCGCCGCGTGCAGGCTCTCCAGTGCGGTCGTGAGCGCGGCGTTGGTATCGACGGGGCGCATGACCAGCACTCTGGAACCCAACCGGCTGAAATCGAGAATTTTCTCAATCAGCATCCGCATCTGATCGCCCAGGCCTAGACAGGATTTGATCCAGCGCAAGCTGTTGGCATCCAGGCCTTCGCCCCTCGAATCCTCGATCAACTCGATGTAGTCCAGAATCGACCCCAGCGGTTGCCGCAGGTCGTGCGAGACGACGTGGGCAAAGCTGTCCAGTTGTTTGTTGCGCGCCGTCAACTCGCGATTCTGGCGCTCCAGTTCCTCCCGTTGCAGCGCCACTTCAGACGCCAGTTTCGCCGCTTCCACCTCATGGGCCGCCAGAGCGTCGTTCAGCTCATTCAACTCGCGAACCCTCAGCTCCTCGGCTTGGCGCAAGCGGAACAAATCGAGAAAAACCTGGACTTTCGTCCGCAGGACGGTGGGCGCCAACGGCGCATAGACAAAGTCCGTGGCGCCGGCCGAGTAGGCCTGCACCGTGGATGGCACGCCAAAATCCACCGGCGTGATAAAGATGATCGGCACAGCTTTGCCCCGCGAGCGCATCTGGAACGCGACGTCGAAACCCTCCACCCCTGGCGTGGAGACGTCGATCAGGGCTGCCGCTACGCTGTGTTGCTCAAGCAGATCGAGGGCCATCGGGCCGGAGGTTGCCTCCAGCAGGTTCACCTCGAGCCCGGATAGCGTCGCCTCGATGATTGAAATGTTTTCCGGCCGGTCATCCAGCAGCAGAATCGCTGGACACGCCACGGCCGTTGCTTCACTTTGTGATACCGCAGTTGCCATTAGCTTCAACCGTCCTCAATTGGCCTACGAATCTGTGCTGAGTTCATAACGGACCTGCGTGACCCAGCCAACGGGTGGGAGGCCCGAGCACCGCGCGCCGGCACAACGCCCGTTGGCACAAAACGAGCGGGCGCGCGGTATGCCCACAAGTCAGTCCGCCGGAGGACGACATTTTCTCCGCCGGAAGGCTTGCGGGACATGCACTTCCCCCTTTTTCCGTCGCCAGCGATTCCTCCGGCGTCTTGCAACCAGCCGTAGAAATCGCGGCGGCCGCGAAAACCTGAGGATTTACGGGACGAGCGAGGAACTGGCGGCCAGTCGCTGCGAATCGCCGGCGCCGGGATGGGACGGAGCGATGGGTGCCCATCCCGGCTGGCGCCAGGATTGCCGCGGCGATCCGGGTCTCGACGAATGGGGTTGAGGCCGCGCCCGGGTCCACTGCGCGGAAAGCTGCTCAACGCTCAGCCTGCGGCGGCGGCGGCGCTTTCGCGCGCCTATGCCGCCAGCGGCGCTCACAAGCGGATGAGCGGGGTTTCTACTACAGGTTGTTATGTGAGTTAGTGGGAAAGCAGTACTAGTAATACTGGTGAAGCCACTAGCATCCCGCAGGGGGACGTCAAACAACCCGATACTAGATTCCCTTCCGCGGCGCGATAGCCCCGTTCTAACGTCCCGAACCTGAGAAGAAGCAGTTCCAGCGGCCTATGGTTCGGGGCGCACTCCGATGGCCCGGCGCGGACCCAGCCGAACCGCAACGGAGGGCTTTACAAATTATGATAACTTGTTTATTTTGTGTGTATTACACGCCTCATTGAGTTGCCACAGAGCGCCACCATTGCACTCCCGCGAGGACCGGCTGGCGGATCGCAGGCGGGCCACGCCGCGGCGGCGAGCGGCCTCGCACAAAAACAGCGGGCGGCTCCTCTCCTGCATCGATAAGTAGACATGGCGAAGATTGGCAACTCCATTTTGCAGAGAATTGCCGAAGCTTAATCAAGGTTCCAATACTGGCCGTGACGTCAGACAATTGTTTGCTTGCAGAAGGTTTAGGGATATCATAAGTCCAGTGCGTCCATGTATGGCTGCCGGTTCGTTCGGCTGGAGAGGAAGGAACTATGTCTTCTGAAGCGCGCCGGGTCGTACTCGGCATAGTCGCTATCGTGCTGCTGGGCGGTGGTTCGGTTGCCGCTACGTTTGGAACGGCAGTACCGGTGCGTGGCACCGCATCCGACATCGTGCTCGATGAGAGCCGCGGACAGCTTTATATTTCCAATTTCACGGCGGGCCGCGTCGAGGTGATGAATACGTCGACGCTGGCGTTCGGCGCTCCGCTGACCGTGGCGGGTCCGCCGAGCTCAGTGGCGCTATCGCCCGATCACCGTTACCTCGTAGTCGGCGAGTACTGCAATCTCTACGCCGCGCCCTCGCCCGTGGGCGGCTATGCGATCTTCGATCTGAACGCGGGGACCAAGCGGGAAGTAGTGCTGGGCAATCCGGTGTTGGCGGTGGCCTTCGGCGCAGGCAACCAGGCGCTGGTGGTGACCGGTCAGGCCACGCCGGCAACCTGTGGCACCGCAGCCGGCGGGTCGACGACTACGGCCGGTCAGTTTTTGCTGCTCGATCCGGTGAGTGGAAGCATCCAGGTTCTGGGCGTATCGCCCGCGGGCGGTGCAGACCTGCCGGTGGCTTTCGCAACCTTCCCGGCAAACATTACTTTTGCCTCGACGGGCATTTCCGGCGACCAGCAGACGATCATCGTCCTGACCGAAGTCGCGCAAGGAGGCGGAGGCGGGCAGGGGGCGACGGGAACCACGACGGCGCTGCTGTATTACAAGGTGGGGAGCGGACAGGTGAATGCGCTCAACTGGGTGGCCACACCTCCGTTCGGGCCGCGCGCAATCAGCGTGAACCAGGACGGAACGAGGTTTGTCGCGGGCTGGATCCTGTTCGACCTGAATCTGGCCATCGAAGGGTCGAGCCTGGCGCAGTTTCCGTATCCTCTGGGCGACTACCGGCTGGGAGGATTTGCCTTCGATTACTCGCGTAACGTGATTTATGGGGACATCCCGGTATCGCCGACCGAAGCGCCGGTGATGCACATCTTCGCCACGGATAATCTGACGGTGCTGGATCGGATTCAATTGCCTCAAATGATCGCCGGGCGCAGCCTGTTTTCCAGCGATATGAACACGATGTATGCGATCTCCGATGAAGGCGTGATGGTTCTTCCGATCGGATCGTTGGCCACGGCTCCGCAGGTGGCGGCGCAGCAGGAGGACGCGGTTTTTCTGTCCAATACGTGCAATTCGGCCTCTATTTCGCAGACCATCAACGTGGTCGATCTGGGGGGCAACAACACCGCTTTCACGCTGTCGCTGCCGCCGGGCACGAATGGGATCCAGTTGAGTGCGACCTCCGGCACGACGCCGGCGCAAGTGCAGATCAGCGTCGATGTCAGCGTCTACCAGAATGCCAAGGGAACGACGACGATTCCGCTGACGATCGGCTCTTCGCAGGCGATCAATATTCCTCCGCCGGTGCGTCTGCTGATCAACACGCGCGACCTGAACCAGCGCGGCCAGATCGTCGACGTACCGGGCAAAATCGTGGACATCCTGGCGGACCCGGTCCGCACCCGCGTGTATCTGCTGCGGCAGGACAAGAACGAGGTTCTGGTCTACGACAGCGGAACCCTGCAACAGATCGGCACGTTCAGAACCGGCAACACGCCGGTGGGCATGGCCTTTACGACCGACGACACCAAGCTGATCGTGACCAGCGACAACTCCCAGATTGCGAACGTATTCGATCTGACTTCATTGAGCTCGGTACCCAGTTCCTTCCCCATGGCGGCCTGTGCAGGCCAGGCCAACGGCGGGCCCGTCAGCGCGGAGTGCGGTCGCGGAAGCGGACCGGGAAGCAACGTCGAACGCGCGGCCGGCGTGACGGGCCGCCACGACGGGGTTCTGGTCCGGAGAAGGGCAGTCGGGAGCGCCGACTTCCTGTCCGGTGAACCCGGCGCCTTGGATCCGATCCTGTTCCGTGGGGCGTACCCGCATTCCATCGCCGTGGGCAACGGAGAGATATGGGCGGCCGTGCGCGCCGTGACCCCTCCGCAGGCGCTGTACCGCGTGGACATGGGCAGCCGCTTTGCGGCCCCGCCACCCAACCTGGGCATCTACGACAATACCGATATCAACGCGGTTCCTCCGACTGCCACGCTGGTGGCCTCGCCGTCGGGCAACTCCATCTTCCTGGCCGAGCCGGGTGGCACCGTGGTGCTGTGGGATGCCTTCTCTGGTTTTTGGGTCGTCTCGCGTCAGGATCTCAGTTCGCTCGGGGGCGCTTACGGCGCGCTGAACGACAACCTTTTCGTGGCCGATAACCACGTCTTCGACCAGGCCCTGTCCCCGATTGCGCAACTCGAGTCCACGACCGGCAGCTCTTCCGGCGTGGGGGTGAGCCTCGATCCGGAGGCGGGAGTCCTGGCGGGGCTCCGCACCACCGTAAGTGCCCCCTCGGCGCCCGGAATACTCGAGCGATTTGGCATCGATCCGGCCAATAGCGCGTTTTATCTCCAGACCTACAACGGCACCGCGATCACCGAGGCGCCGGTGACGGCAGCGAGTTTGCAAACCACGACGGTCGGGCAGATCGGCCAGACCATTCTGCCCTTCACCCGGACCCTGGCCGTTCCCGCGGATCAGGGCTCGGTCATCCTTCTGACCCAATCCGGCCTGACCGTGCTGCCGGCCGATTTTGACGCGGCGTTGGCGGTACCCTCCGTTTCAGGCGTGGTCAACAGCGCCGACGGCGGAACCGATATCGCTCCGGGCAGCCTGATCCTCATCTCCGGCACGAACCTGGCGCCGGATTCGGCCGTGGCCGGCACGCCGCCGCTGCCTTCGACGCTGGGCGATACCTGTGTCATGGTGGACAACATACCGCTGCCTCTGTTCCAGGTATCTCCGACCCAGATTCTGGCGCAACTGCCACTCTCGGTGGGCGGCAGCGAGCCATTGGTGATTCACAGTCCCGGGGGCCTGAGCAGCCCGTTCACTTTGAATATCGGGGTCAGCGCCCCGGCCGTGCTCCACACTGCGGTGGGCGACGGCCAGAGCGGACTGCCGAATGTCATCCGCGACAACAACGGCCAGCCGGTCGACTTCACCAACCCGATTCACCCCAATCAGGCGCTCTCGATTTACCTGGATGGCCTCGGGCCGACCGTGCCGGTTGTGCCGCCTGGCGTCCCGTCACCGTCGAATCCCCCGGCGGTTCTGGCCACACCGCCTGTGGTGACACTGGAAGGTGTCACCCTCGCGGTCACTTTCGCGGGCCTCGATCCCGGCCAAATCGGTGTATATCGAGTGGACGTGACCGTGCCGTACAGCATTGGTAACGCGGCCCAGGCTGCTCTGGTCATCACTGCGGGCACGGCTTCCACGTCGTTGCAGGTGCGCGTGGTCAATCCGTAAGCCGGCCCGGCGCGAGGAGCAAGGGAGTACAGAGAATGCTGAAGAGGATCTTTTTGACGTTACTCGTCACCGCTGGCGCCGCGTGCGCGCAAACCTACTATCTCGGCCTCCTGGGAGGCTACGGCTATGCCCCTGACCTCAGCGTGACCAATCCCGCGGGGAGCGCCACTACGGGCATAAAGAGCGGTGGCGTGCTCGGCGCCGTTGGCGGTGGAGACACCTCCGAACACTGGGGCGGCGAATTGCGCTACATGTACCGCTTCAGCGACCTCAAACTCGCCTCCGGCGGCACGGAGGTGGATTTCGGGGCCCATACGCACATCGTTACGGGCGATCTTCTCAGGTACTTCGCACCGCGCGCATCCTCGGTTCGCCCGTACGTCTCATTCGGCGGCGGCGTGAGAATCCTGGTGGGCACGGGACAGGAATCGGCAACCCAGCCGCTGGGCGAGTTCGCGGCCCTCACGGCGACGCGGGAGATGCTGGCCGTGGGCGATTTTGGCGTGGGTGTAAAGGTCAAGCTCGGCCGGCACACCAACCTGCGCCTGGAAGTGCGCGACTATATCGGGGGCGCGCCAAACAAGGTGATTGCGCCCAATGCCGGCTCCAAAATCAGCGGCGTGTTGAACGACGTGATCGCTATGGCCATCGTCTCCTACACCTGGTGAGGCCTGGAGTCCTTATCCATCGGAGCTTCTGGCGCGCAGTTGCGCGCGACGGTTGAGCCCGGCCGGGCCGAGCGCCCTCGGTGGCAGGTAGTTCCGGCGTCTTCTCAACCGAGTCATCCTCCACGCCCATCCCCGGCCGTACAATGAAGCCTGTGGTCCGCGGCACGGTCATCGCCCTCACGCTGCTTTTCTCGGCCGTGCCGTTCGCCGGCACACGCGGCCTGACCATCGACTACCCGGCCGAGGGCTCTGTTTTCCCGCCCGACTTCGCGCCGCCCGCGTTTCTGTGGCGCGACACCAGTGCGGCGTCTGCGTGGCGCATCGATGTCGCCTTCGCCTCGGGCGCACCGCCCCTGCGCTTCGTCTCCAGTGGCCCGCGCCTCCAACTTGGTGAGATCGACAAAAATTGCATCTCCTCGACCAACGAACTGCCCACAGTCGATCCTCAACTAAGAACCTGGAAGCCCGCTGCCGCGGATTGGGAGATCATCAAGCGCCGATCTAAAGCCGCGCCCGCCCTCCTCACTTGGACCGGCCTCGTCCAGGGCCGCGCCGTCTCCCGGGCGGCGGTGCACATCCAGACTTCAACCGATCCGGTGGCCGCGCCGATCTTCTATCGCGACGTCCCGCTAATGCCCAGCGAAACCGAGAAGGGCGCGATCAAGCCGCTCGCGCCGTATGCCGTGCGACTGGTCAACTGGCGCCTGCGCGATGTAAGTCAGAGCGCCAGCCGCATCGTCATGGAGGGGCTGCCCGTGTGCGCAAACTGCCACTCGTTCTCGCGCGATGGCAAGTTCATGGGCATGGATCTCGACGGTTTGAAAAGCAACAGGGGCCGCTATTTTCTCACCGCGGTCCAGCCCAACGTGACCGTGCGCCGCGAGGACGTGATTCAGTGGTCCTCGGCCCAGGGCCGGCTGGAGAATTCGATCCGCGTGGGCTTCATGACTCAAGTCTCACCGCGCGGAGAGGCCGCCGTCACCACGATCACCACGCCCGGTGCGCGCTCCAGCAACTACTACGTCGCCAACTTCGCCGACTACCGCTTCCTCCAGGTCTTCTTCCCCACGCGCGGCATCCTGGCCTGGTATAGCCGCGACACCGGCCTCCTCCAACCCCTGCCCGGAGCGGACGATCCAGCCTACGTTCAATTCGGCGCCGTCTGGAGCCCCGACGGCGAGTCGCTGGTCTTTGCCCGCGCCCGCGCCCAGGATCCTAACCCGCCCGGTCTCCCGCCGGCCCGATTCGCCAACGATCCCAACGAGCTCCAAATCCACTACGACCTCTATCGCATTCCCTTTAATCACGGCCTCGGCGGCCGCGCCGAGCCCCTTGCGGGCGCCTCCGCCAACGGAATGAGCAATACCTTTCCCAAGCTCTCCCCCGACGGCCGCTGGCTCGTCTTCGTCCAGTCGCGCAACGGCCAGCTCATGCGTCCCGACAGCCAGCTCTTCATCGTGCCTGCCCGCGGCGGCGAGGCCCGCCGCATGCGCTGCAACACTCCTTTGATGAACTCCTGGCATAGCTTCTCGCCCAGTGGCCGGTGGCTGGTTTTCTCTTCCAAAGCGCGCTCGCCCTACACGCAGATGTACCTGACTCACATCGACGCCCAGGGCAACGACACGCCGCCCATCTTGATTGAAAACTCCACCGCCGCCAACCGCGCCGTCAACCTCCCTGAATTCGTCAACGTCCC
>Ga0182027_10001853_pt1 | contig 34558 bp, 26 predicted proteins | sample 712E1DmetaG_FD_121300 | JGI IMG/M metagenome (GOLD analysis project Ga0182027, IMG submission 121300) | Permafrost microbial communities from Stordalen Mire, Sweden - 712E1D metaG (Illumina Assembly) | ecosystem: Environmental > Terrestrial > Soil > Wetlands > Permafrost | place: Sweden...
CAAAACCAGTTTTCCAGACAACATATACTGGGCCAGCCACCGTTTGTTCCGTTTCTAACTGCTTAAATGGCAGGCACTTGCGCTGGGCCAACAAACATCCAACCGAATTTCGTTATCATAGCATTCCCCCGTAGGGGCGACATCGTTGTCAAATGAAGATGCCGCTCCTGACGGAGCTGGAAAATCTTTTTCGGTTTGGTTCTACAAATATGTCGCGCCGATGGCGCTTCCCGCGCCCCAAACCGCCATTTGTCGAACGACCATTAAAGAACACCATGATAAAGAATATTTGTCGTTGAAGAATTGCCTGCCGCCCGGCTTTGATTTATCTTCATAACGGCATTATGCGTTGCAGCTTCATCGCGAAGTCCGTTGCGCCCGCCATGCGGCTCCTTCCCGGGCTGCTGATGGCGTGGGCGGTTTGCGCCGCCGCCGATCCCGTCCCCTCCTCCACCCCGGCCAGCCGCGCCGAACAGGCTTACCGGCAGTTGCGCGCCCTCCGCGAGTCCGAACCCACCAATCTGGTTGCCGCCTGGCGGTTCGCCTCCGCCTGCTTTGATCAATGCGAGTTCTCCCGGAACGACGCCGACCGCGCGCGCTTTGCCAACGAGGGCATTGCCGCCTGCCGGCAGGCTCTTTCCCTGGACACAAATCTCGCCGCCGCGCATTATTACCTGGGCATGAATCTGGCCCAACTGGCCCGCACCAAACTGATCGGCGCGCTCGGTTTGCTGGGCGAGGTGGTGAACGAATGGGAAACGGCCTGCAAGCTGGATGAGAATTTTGATTATGCCGGCCCGGACCGCAATCTCGGCCTGCTCTATCGCGATGCGCCGGGCTGGCCGTTGAGCCTCGGCAGCCGCGCCAAGGCCCGCCAACATCTTCTCCGCGCCGTCTCATTGCACCCGGAATATCCCGAAAACCATCTCAACCTGATCGAATCGTACTTACAGTGGAACGATCGCACGGAGAGCCTGCCCGCCGCCAAGGTGCTGGAAGGAATCCTCCCGGCAGCGATCAAGAAATTCACCGGCCCGGCGTGGGAATCCAGTTGGGACGACTGGAACCCGCGTTGGAAGACCATTCAAACCAAGCTGAACCATGCCCCCGGCATCGTCCCGCCGCATGGCAAAGAGTGAGCAGGTCCAGCATCAAGCCCGCGAAAAATGGATTCTTCAAACATGCCAGTTCTTGCCTCCCGGCTCCGCCACCCGCACCGTTTGGCGCGCGCCAAGACCATCAAGCCCGTGAATTTCATTTGCACCATGAAGGCAGCCAAACGTGTCGCCCTGATCGGCGATTTCAACGGCTGGCAGCCCCATGCCACGCCAATGAAGCGCCAGCCCGACGGCTGCTGGCATGCGCAAGTGATGTTAAGCGCCGGCCATCATCACTACCTGTTCCTGGTGGACGGCAGGCCGATGCTGGACCCGCGCGCCCAGGGCGTCGCGCGCAATGAGAAGGGCGAACAAGTGTCCATGCTCTCCGTCGGGCATTAGCCTCTGCGCTGTAGCGGCGGTCTGTGACCGCCGCCATTTTTCCCGGAAGCAGTGCAATTTCGAACTGCACATTGTATTGTGCCGTTTCCAGTTCGGGATCGCACTACGGCAAATCGAATGTGCGGCGGTCACAGACCGCCGCTACAGTGCTTTTGCGATCCACGGCGCTCCGCGAAGAAGCTCCGCAGCAGTTCCCGGCATTCCGCCTCGCGGACGCCGGGGGTGATTTCGCAGCGGTGATTGAAGGTGGGAAATTGCAGCAGGTTGAGGGCGCCGCCGGCCGCGCCGGCCTTGGGATCGGCGGCGCCAAAGACCACGCGCCGGAGGCGCGCATGGACCATGGCCCCCGCGCACATCGGGCACGGTTCCTTGGTAACGTAGAGCGTGGCGCCGGTCAGCCGCCAGTCGCCGGCGGCCTCCGCGGCCTGGGTCAAGGCCAGCATTTCGGCGTGGGCTGTGGCGTCCTTGAGGGTTTCCACCTGGTTAAACGCCCGCGCCACAATCCGCCCTTCCCGCACGATGACGGCGCCGACCGGCGTTTCCTCGGCGGCCAGCGCGCGCGCCGCCTGGCGCAACGCTTCCCCCATGAAGTAGTGGTCGCTCTCCAAGTCAATCAGCGGCCTGTTGTTTTTCGGGGTCATTTCAGGATGGATTCCTCCAGCGTCCACTGGTTGCGGCCGTCCGCCCGGCAATGGCAATGGGCGGAGAAAAAACCGCCGCGATGCCGCCAGAACAGCGGCCAGATTTGCTCGGCGTCGGTTTGTGGAATGGGCAGCGAGGGGATGAGCGCGGGGGAGAAGAAGGCGAAATCGCCTTCGCGGTGCGGCGGCGGCAACAGGGCCAGGCGCGGGCGGACTTCAAACAGGAACATGAGCCAGTGCGCCTGCCCCTGGTAACCGTGTTCGCTGACCAGCCCTGTCAAATGCAAGTCAGCCGGCCGCAATTTCAGGCCCGTTTCCTCCCCGGCCTCGCGACAGGCGCAGGCGTGGGGAGACTCGCCGGCGGCCATGTCCAGCTTGCCGCCGCAGGGGCTCCAGAGGCCGCGGTTGGGCTGCCCCCGCCGTCGCAGCAGCAGAACCTCGCCCCGCCGGCTGAAGCAGTAGAGCAGCGTGGAAATTCTGTAAGGCAGCGGCATGAGATTCAATCGGCAAAAAACATGTTTCCAGGGGAGAATGCGCCGGAAGGAGGATATTGAAAAGAAAATGCTGGCGGTTCGGGACTGATTCTGTTATCAGATGGAAAAACAATACACACTATGAAAACATTTGCCAAAATCGCCGTTCTGGTTCTCCTGGCGGCGTGGGCTGGCGGCGCGACACCCCCGGCCCAGACCAATCTCCCACCCGGCGTCACCAATCGGACGCCCATCGTGGCGCCGCCTACAGCCAAGCCCCATGTCTCAGGCTCCGCCGCCATCACCAATCCACCCGCCCCGGTAACCAGAGTCCCCAGCAAGAGATATTCCGGCAAAATACTCACCGTGGACACCAAGACCCAAATCCTCACTCTCCAAGGCGGGGAAAAGGCGGGAATTGGAATCTCCACCAACACCGTGATCCTCAAGGACAAAAAGAAGGCCGCCTTCGATGCCCTGGCCGTGGGCCAGTCGGTCAGCGGCATGGAGCGCCGGGATGCCACCGGAAAATGGCTGGCGGAGACATTGAACGTGGGCGATACCCGGCTCATCTTGGACGAGCCGGAAGTTCTGGTTTCGCCGGACACCAAAGACAAGGACAAGCAAACCGCGAATATTCACATCCTGGTGCCCGGCGGAGAATCCGAAACGGCGTATGCTTTCGGGGATATGCCCGCCCAGGCTGGAATCGTGAGGACCAATATATTGACCCGTGTTATCGCGGGCACCGTGCCGGGCGCGGATTTGACCCGCAGCATTCGTGTGGACGGCGGGGCTGTGGTCGCCTGGTACCCCAATACCGCGGACCAGGACGTCATCTGTCATGTCACTCCCGGAAAGCACGAGGTGACGGTGATCGTGAAAGTTCAGAGCACGGGAGATTTTGCCACGATCGGCCCCATAACGGTTTCGCCGCAAGCGGGAGAAACTCAAATGGCCGACTTCCGGTAGCCTTGGGATTCAGCGCCGCCACCAACTCTTGCCGGGGTCGGCTTGGCGGACTTGGCCGACGAGCACCTGGCTGCGGGCGGCTTCCAGCGCCATCCGAAAATCGTCGTAGGTTTCAAAGCGCTCGGACGGATGCTTGGCCAGCGCGCGCGCCAGCGCATTGCTGGTTAATTCGGTGATGTCCGGGGCCACCAGGTTGGGGGGCGTCAGCGCTGTATGCACATGGGCCGACACGACCTCTTCGACCGTTCCCTCAAAAGGCACATGGCCGGTCAGTGCATGGTAGAGGGTGGCGCCAAGGCTGTACATGTCGGAGTGAAAATCCTCGCCTTTGCGTTCGAGCTTTTCCGGGGCCACGTAATAGACCGTTCCCCAGATTTGGTCTTCCCAGGTGTCGTCCTCCGCCGCGCGGACCAGGCCGAAATCAATCAGCTTGGGTTCCCCGTCAATGTTGTAAAGGATATTGCCGGGCTTGATGTCGCGATGGAGGAGCTTGTGTTGGAGGGCGGTGGCGAGGGCGGAGCAAATTTTGATGCCCACATCCAGCACGTCCAATTCCGGCACGCGCGTCTCGGTTTCTATGCGGCTGTCCAGGCTGCCCTGGTCGGCCAATTCCATGACGAGGTAGGGCTGGCCGTCGAATTCATCGAAGCTGTAAATATGAATGATGTTGGTGTGGTTGAGGGAGGCGCCGGCGCGGGCTTCGCGATAAAAGGCCTGGAGGCTGGCCGGGTCGGCCGCCACTTCGCGCTTCATCATTTTCAGCGCGACCTGCCGCTCCAACTTCACGTCCTGCGCGGTATAAACCGTGCCCATGCCGCCGGAGGCGATGATGGTGCGAAGCTCGAAGTTGCGCAGCATGACGGGCAGCATGACCGGGTGCCCGCACTTGCTGCAGGGCACGGTGGCGAAGGGCGCAAGGTCGCCCGGAATAAAAGTCCTGGATTTGCATCGGCCGCAAGTGACCATTTTCAGGGGTTTGCTTGCGCCGCTCTTTCCTGTACTCACCCCGCGAACATAACACGGGATGCGCCGGGGACAAGCAAGATTGCGCCGAATAAATCCATACTGAAATGGTAGAGATTTTGAAGGCGCATATTGGCGACGGTCAGAGACCGCCGCTACAAGGGAACGGCGAAGGCAGAAGGCGCCCCGAAGTCACCCGGTGCAGGACAAAATTCTTCGTGTCTTCGGTAGGGCGGCGCTGCTGCGCCGCCCAAGAATTCAGGGCAGAGCAGCAGCTCTGCCCTACCGGGAAGGCGAAGAATTTTGTCCTGCGCCCGAAGTCACCGGCGCCGGGCGATTCTTCTTGCGGCACGGGCCGGGGCTGGCACAGTTATGGCTTGCAGGTGGAGAGAACAAATTAGCGAATTTATGAGCAGTCCAAAGAGCACCCCTCAAAAGACCGCCCTCTGCCCCGAATGCGGCGGCTCGGACATCGTCAAGGGCATCGGCATTTCCAAGATGACCGAAGCGGGACCGATTGGCCTGGGCCATAACACCGATTATTTCGTCAAGGCGACCGAACCGCTCGTGGTGGACCTGTGCCGCAATTGTGGCACGGTCGTTCGTCTGTATGTGAAAAAGACGGACAAGAGGTGGACCACGGTTTAACCCGCTTGTTCCATGTCCGAATCCACTCCATGGCAGCCGGAACAGGCTCTTGCGCGCGCGCGGTTTGTCCTTGTCAAACGCCTGGGGCGCGGCGGCATGGGCGAAGTCTGGCTCGCCCGCGATGAACGGCTCCGGGAGCCGGTTGCGCTCAAGTTCCTGCCGCCGGAAATTCGCGGCGATCCGGGCGCTTTGGATGATCTCCGCCGCGAAACCGCCCGTTGCCACAAACTCTCCCATCCCAACATCACCCGTATTCACGACCTATACGAAGACCCGGATGGAACGGCGTTCATTGTCATGGAGTACATTGACGGCGCGACGCTGACCGCCCTCCGGCTCCAGCAATCCTCCCGGCTGTTGTCCTGGGTTTATTTGCGGCCCTTGGTCGGGCAACTCTGCGCCGCGCTGGAGTACGCGCATGGCGAAAAGGTCATCCACCGGGACCTGAAGCCGGCCAACCTGATGGTGGACAGCCGGGGGCGGTTGAAGCTGGCGGATTTTGGGATCGCGGCGGTGGCGAGCGACTCGATGAGCCGGGTGTCCGTGAGACACTCGACCAGCGGGACGCTGCCCTACATGAGCCCGCAGCAGTTGACGGGCCGGCGCCCGCAGGCGGCGGACGACATTTATGCGTTGGGCGCAACTCTTTACGAATTGTTGACCGGCAGCCTGCCTTTTTATAGCGGCGACATCACCCACCAGATCATGCACGAGCCGCCGCAGCCGATGAAGGAGCGATTGGCCGCGTTGGGAATGCAAAACGAGATTCCGCCGGAGGCCGACTCGCTCATCATGGCCTGCCTGGCGAAAGATCCGGCGCAACGGCCGCAGAGCGCGCGGGCGGTGGCGGAGTGGGTCGGTTTGGAGTTGGAGGCGAAACCCTCGGCGGAAAGTCTGGCGGTGGCGCTCTTTGCCCAAGCGCCAACCACGACGATTACCGTCAAGATTCAATGCAGTTGCGGGCAGAAATACGCCTTTGATGTGGCGCCGTTGAATGGCGGCATGCCGAATCCTGTCGCATGTCCGGCTTGCGGCGCGGACGGCACAGCGGCCGCCAATGAAATCATCGCGCGAGCCATGCCCGGCCAATCGCCCGCTCCCTCCACCAATCTGCCCGTGGCCGCTTTCGCCACTCCCCTTGAAGAGCCGCCTCCGCCAAAGGCCGTCAAAGCCCCGTTGCGAAAGAAGGCAAGGAGGGGGTTGTGGATCCTCGCCAGGATCTTCGCCATCGTCGCCACCGTTCTGGTCGTCTCGGTCGCGGCCGGTTATTACTGGTGGCAATATGGCGCAACAGTGCCCAAGGTGACGACGCAGATTGATCCCAGCTTTCCGAACACTCCCGCGGAGTTGGACAAATGGTATCAAGAGCCACCGCAAGGACAAAACGCCGCCGCCTTCTACCAACAGGCCTTCGAGGCATGCCAAATCACACCTGGGGATCCGATCTTGGCCAACCTGCCCTTGATCGGCCAGGCGCAGATGCCGGCGCTGGGCAAGCCGCTGACTGCCGCGACGGAAACAGCCATCAGCAATCTGTTTGAACGTTTTCAGCCGGCCCTGCCCTTCATTGACAAAGCCAGCGAATGCAGCCAATCCCGCTATACCCTGGATCTAAGCAAGATTGGCCCCGGACTGTTGTTGCCACATCTGGCAAAGGTGAAACACCTCAATCAGATCATGGTGCTATTCTCGCTGCGGAAAACCGGACTGCAGAGCCAGCCCGGGCCGCTTGATTGGCTGTTGACATCGCTTAAGGTCGCCCAGTCCTTAAAGTCAGAACCACTGTTAATTTCCCAATTGACGCGTCTCTCGTGTCTGCAAAATTCGGTTTCGGCCTTGGAACAATTGCTGAATCGCGCTTCGTTCCCGGAAACCGCGCTGGCGCAATTGCAGGAGTACCTGGACAATGCCGAGCGAGAAGAAGCCGGGGGTGAAGCCTTCACTCGCGCCTACGCCGGAGAGCGTGTCGGGGAACTTGCCTCTCTTGCCTCTGGATTGCAGCCGAGCAACCTAAAGGATGCTGAAGTGAAAATGGACGGGGAATCGATGAGTTACTGGCTAGTGTGGCTGGGTTGCAAATCAATGAACAGGAATCTGAAGGCCCAGCGCGCATTTTACGAGGAAACGATCAATCACGCGATCGCCCTGCGCCAACAACCGCTGCCGGATCGGCTGAAGGTGGACATCTATTATTCCGAACGCTTCATGGAGGCCCAATCCAACGGTTTTAAGCTTCTCGTCATGATGAAGCCGGCCACAGCTAAAATGACCGCCGACGAAGCGATAACACTGGCCGCGCTGCGTCTGGCCCAAACCGCAACGGCACTGGAACGTTTCCGCGCGAGTCACGGCGACCGGTATCCCAATACGCTCGGTGAATTGACGCCCCAATTTCTGGAGAAGCAGCCCATGGACCCCTTCGATGGCCAGCCCTTGCGCTACTCCAGGATCTCCGACGGGTTCGAACTCCACAGCGTAGGCGCCGATGCCAAGAAGCCCATTTCCTTCAAGGTGATCAAGCCGCCTCCCCTCATGCCAGCGGCAGCCCCGCCGCGTCCTGCAGGGCCGGCGCGCTAACCCTCCTATTCATGTCTGAATCAACTACATGGCAGCCGGAACAGGCTCTTGCGCAGGGGCGGTTTGTCCTCGTCAAACGCCTCGGGCGCGGCGGCATGGGCGAAGTCTGGCTCGCCCGGGATGAACGGCTCCGGGAACCGGTCGCGCTCAAATTCCTGCCCCCGGAAATTCGCGGCGACGCGGGCGCTCTGGATGATCTCCGCCGCGAAACCGCCCGCAGCCACAGACTGTCCCATCCCAACATCGTCCGCATTCACGACCTGTACGAAGACCCGGACGGCACGGCGTTCATTGTCATGGAATACATTGACGGCGCGACGCTGACCGCGCTCCGGCTCCAGCAATCCTCCCGCGTGCTGGCCTGGAATTATCTCCGGCCCCTGGTCGGGCAACTCTGCGCCGCGCTGGAGTACGCTCACGGCGAGAAGGTCATCCACCGGGACTTGAAGCCGGCCAACCTGATGGTGGACAGCCGGGGGCGGTTGAAGCTGGCGGATTTTGGGATCGCGGCGGTGGTGAGCGACTCGATGAGCCGGGTGTCCGTGAAACACTTGACCAGCGGGACGCTGCCCTACATGAGTCCGCAGCAGTTGACAGGCCAGCGCCCGCAGGCGGCGGACGACATTTATGCGTTGGGCGCAACTCTTTACGAATTGTTGACTGGCAGCCTGCCCTTTCACAGCGGCGACATCACGCACCAAATCATGCGCGAGCCGCCGCAGCCGATGAAGGAGCGGCTGGCCGCTCTGGGAATGCAAAGCGAGATTCCGCCGGAGGCCGACTCGCTCATCATGGCCTGTCTGGCGAAGGAGCCGGGGCAGCGGCCGCAGAGCGCGCGGGCGGTGGCGGAGCGGGTTGGATTGGAGTTGGAGGCGAAACCCTCGGCGGAAAGTCTGGCGGCGGCGCTCTTTGCCCAAGCGCCAACCACGACGATTACCGTCAAGATTCAATGCAGTTGCGGGCAGAAATACTCCTTTGATGTGGCGCCGTTGAATGGCGGCATGCCGAATGCTGTCGCATGTCCGGCTTGCGGCGCGGACGGCACGGCGGCCGCCAATGAAATCATCGCGCGAGCGATGCCCGGCCAACCGCCCGCACCCTCCGCTACTCTGCCCGTGGCCGCTTTCGCTCCTCCCCTTGAAGAGCCCCCTCCGCCAAAGGCCGTCAAAGCCCCGTTGCGAAAAAGGGTAAGCAGGGGGTTGAAGATCCGCGCCAGCATCGCCGCGGCTCTGGTCCTATCGGTCGCGGCCGCTTATTACTGGTGGCAATATGGCGCAACAGTGCCCAAGGTGACGACGCAAATTGACCCCAGCTTTCCAAACACCCCGGCGGAATTGGACAAGTGGTTCCAAGAGGCACCGCAAGGACAAAACGCCGCCGAGTTCTACCAACAAGCCGTCGAGGCCTGTCAAATCACGGTCGCGGACTACACTTCCGTCAATCTGCCCATGATCGGCCAGGCGCAGATGCCATCGCTGGGTAAGCCGCTGACTGCCGCGATGGAGACAGCCATTAGCAATCTCTTCCAACGTTTTCAGCCGGCCCTGCCCTTCCTTGACAAAGCGAACGAATGCACCCAATCGCGCTATGCCATGAACCTGAGCAAAATTCACTACGGAATGGAGCTGCCATACCCATGGAAGGTGATACAACTCAACCGGATGACGGTGCTATTCTCGCTGCGGAAAACCGGACCGCAGATTCAGCCAGGGCCGCTAGATTGGTTGTTGACATCGCTTAAAGTCGCCCAGTCCCTCAAGTCAGAACCACTGGAAACCCCCCAACTTGACCGTCTCTTTTGTCTGACCAATTCGTTATCGGGCTTGGAACAACTGCTCAATCGCGCTTCGTTCCCGGCAACCGCCCTGGAGCAACTGCAGGGGTACCTGGAGAGTGCCGAGCGAGAGGAAGCCGGGGGCGAATCCTTCACTCGCGCCTACGCCGGGGAACGTGTCGCGGGACTGGCCTTCTTGGTTTCTGGATTGTCTCCGAGCGAGATAATGGCCGGTGAAGTGAACCTGGTCACGGACGCGAGCGGCCATTTTTACGGAACCCCGGTCAGGGACACGAACGGTTTCTGGGAAGAGTTATATTTGCGCAAATCACTCAACAGGAACCTGAAGGCCCAGCGCGCATTTTATGAGGAAACGCTCAATCATGCGATCGCCCTCCGTCAACAACCGCTTCCGGATCGGCTGAAGATTGACGCATATCTTCACGAACGCGCCAAGGAAGCCCAATCCAACGATTTTAAGCTCTGCATCATGTTGATGCCGGCCCTTGGTCGCATGACGACCAAAGAAGCCACAGGACTGGCAGGGCTGCGTCTGGCCCTAGCCGCAGTGGCCTTGGAACGTTTCCGCGCGGGTAACAGTGGCCGGTATCCTGAAACACTCGGCGAATTGACGCCCCTATTTCTGAAGGAACGGCCCATGGACCCCTTCGATGGCCAGCCCTTGCGGTATTCCAGGATCTCCGACGGGTTCGAAGTTTTCAGCGTAGGCCCCGACTCCAAACATTTCATTTTCTTCAAAGTGATCAAGCCGCCTCCGCTCGCGCCAGCGGCGGCCCCGCCGCGTCCTGCCGGACCGGCGCGTCCATAGTCCTTTCCATGTCCGAATCAACTCCATGGCAGCCGGAACAAGCTCTTGCTCGGGGGCGCTTTGTCCTCGTCAAACGTTTGGGGCGCGGCGGCATGGGCGAAGTCTGGCTCGCCCGCGATGAACGGTTGCGGGAATCGGTCGCGCTCAAATTCCTGCCGCCGGAAATTCGAGGCGATCCGGGCGCTCTGGATGATCTCCGCCGCGAAACCGCCCGCTCCCACAAACTATCCCATCCCAACATCGTCCGCATTCACGACCTTTACGAAGACCCCGACGGAACGGCGTTCATTGTCATGGAATACATTGACGGGCCGACGCTGGCCGCCCTCCGGACCCAGCAACCCGGCGGCGTGTTGTCCTGGCATTATTTGCGGCCGCTGGTCGCGCAACTCTGCGCCGCGCTGGAATACGCGCATGGCGAGAAGGTCATCCACCGGGACCTGAAGCCGGCGAACCTGATGGTGGACAGCCGGGGGCGGTTGAAGCTGGCGGATTTTGGGATCGCGGCGGCGGGGAGCGACTCGGTGAGCCGGGTGTCCATGAGACATTCGACCAGCGGGACGCTGCCCTACATGAGTCCGCAGCAGTTGACGGGCCGGCGTCCGCAGGCGGCGGACGACCTTTATGCTTTGGGAGCGACGCTGTACGAATTATTGACAGGGAAGCCGCCATTCTACACCGGGGACATCACACACCAAGTACTGAACGAAGCGCCGGAGCCGATGCAGGACCGGCTGGCGGCGTTGGAAATCCAGAACGACATTCCACCGGACGCAGCCGCTCTCATCATGGCCTGCCTGGCGAAGGAGCCGGGGCAACGGCCGCCGGGGGCGCGGGCGGTGGGGGAGTGGATCGGGCTGGAGGTGGAGGTGAAACCCCCGGCGGGAAGATTGGCGGCGGCGCTCTTTCCGCAAGGGCCACCCATTCCGGTGCCGCTGGCGGCAGGCAGGCCGGGAGGAAGGGGCGCCTCCAAACCGCCAAGGCTTGGCCGAAACTTGGCGGCCATTGGGATCGTGGCGCTGGTGATGGCCGCGGCTTTTTGGCTGCGGAGAGACGTTATTCGCCGTGACAATTCCTTCGCTCCCGGGGCGGTCAAAGGGCCCGCACCAATCGAACCTCCGGGCGAGTCGAATCCGCCGCCCGTCGCCCCGCCTCCTGAACCTCCTGACAGAGTGGATACTGTGACGCCTGTAGTTGCGCAAACGGGGGAGACTTCAAACGTGCCAGTGCTGCCGGCTGTTGGACTCAACGAGGATGAATCATGGACATTCACCACCATTGCTGGAAAGGCGGGAAGCCTCGGCTCGGCGGATGGGTTTGGCGGCAACGCGCGATTTAACAATCCCATCGGAATCGCAATTGACCAGCAGGGAAACCTCTTGGTGTCAGAGTTCTCCAACGGCTCGATTCGCAAGATCAACCCCGCTGGACAAGTAAGGACCCTGGCCGGAATGGCCGGAACGGCTGGCAGCAGCGATGGTTTGGGAGCCAATGCCCGATTTCGCAGTCCCTTGAGATTCGCAATGGACCGCTCTGGGAACGCCTACATGACGGATAACAACAACCATACGATTCGAAAAATCACTCCCGCAGGAATGGTCTCCACTTTGGCGGGCCACGCTGGAAGCGCCGGCAGCGCCGATGGTCCGGCGGCCATCGCGCGTTTTAACCATCCGGATGGCATTGCCTTGACTTCTGACGGCAATTTCCTGGTGGTGGATGCGGCAAACAACACCCTTAGAAAGATTACTCCCCAAGGGATGGTGAGCACCCTGGCTGGACTAGCCGGGGCCAAAGGAAGCACGGATGGACCGGGTCCCAGCGCGCGCTTTAATGTTCCCAGAGGCATTGCAATGGGAGCCAAGGGATTTGCTTATATCACCGATGCCGGAAACAACACCATTCGGGTTATCAATCCAAGTGGCGTGGTGAGCACTTTGGCAGGACAGCCTGGGGTCGCTGGCAGCGCCGACGGTGAAACGACCCAATCGCGATTTAACGTGCCCGCTGGCATTGCCCTGGATACCGAAGGCAATCTCTATGTGGCGGACAGGGATAATGACACAATTCGCAAAATCACCAGCACGGGCGTGGTGACGACCATTGGCGGGCTTGCCGGGAACGCTGGAAGCAGCGATGGCGCGGGAGCCAATGCCCGTTTCAACAAGCCCGAAGGCCCGGTTGTGGATACTCAGGGAAATATCTATGTGACAGACGCAGGCAACAACACCATTCGCAAGGGAGTTCGCCGCCCTGCTCAACACACGGCAATACTCACAACGACGGCCGCCCCTCTCCCATCCACCACACCCGATGCGCAACCGTCACCGCAAGCGACCGCGACAAACCCGCCCGCCACGGCGGATTGGAGGCGCGGTTTGGTGCTTTATTTCAGTTTCGATCAACCGCCCGCAAACGGCGTGGTCCGCGATGAAAGCGGCACGGGCAATGATGGAAAGGCCGTGAATGTGCGATGGATAGCACAAGGCCGGCGCGGCGGCGCTTTCCAATTCAGCCGCATGAACAGTTATATCACCGTGTCCAATCGGCCCTCGCTCAATCCCGCCCAAATCACCGTTGCGGCCTGGATCAAGACGAGTTTCTCAGACCACGTTTATCGGCGCATTTTTGACAAGGGCTGCTGGGAAGGCTTCGCGCTGAGTGTGGGCGGCGATTTTTATTACTCCAGTACCGGCAATACACAAATACACATTGACAACACGGGCCAAATCGTTTGGGAAACCGGCAGTGGCCCCACCATCCGGCACGCCGTCGCCAGCACGGGGCGGCACGTTGACGACGGCCGGTGGCATCATTTGGCGGCGACGTATGATGGCGCGGTCCAGCGCCTTTATCTGGACGGACAGTTGTTGTCCACGGAGCTGCTCTGGCAGGGCCGCATACAGGCCAACAACTACGACCTGACTATTGCCGGCAACCGTTCCAATCCCAATGGCAGCTATGGGCGTGGCGAGGCGGGCGCTTCCTTCGACGGCCTTATGGATGAAGTGATGATGTTTAACCGCGCCCTTTCGCCGGACGAAGTCCGTCAATTATATGAATTGCCCTCCGCGCCGTGAGCCGCGGCCATCCCCTCTTGGCCCCGGCCCATGCGGGGACAAATGACCATTTCTCAATTCCCAATTTTCAATCGTCTGAATCGCTGAATCCTGCTCACGGAAGAGAAGCGCCAAAGAAATCAAACGCCCCAGTTTGGGGGTGCAGGACAAAAATCTTCGACATCTTGGTAGGGCAGAGCTGCTGCTCTGCCCTGAATTCTTGGGCGGCGCAGCAGCGCCGCCCTACCGGAGAAACGAAGAATTTTGTCCTGCACCCCCAGTTTGGTCTGGTCCGTCCTTTTGGCTTGTCATGGAACAGCCGCCATGCTAACTTGCATATTTCATGCATCGCTCGAAACGCCAACAGTCCGCAGCGCCGACTTGCAGTCGGCTTCGCGGGCGCGAGGACGCGGAAAGCCGATTGAAAATCGGCGCTCCGAATCCGAAAGTGTGAACTATCCGCCCTAAGGAAAAGCCTGACAACTTTTTCACAAGATGACTGATTCCGTGGAACAACCGGACCCTTCCTGTTTTCAGGGGACCAATCCTTCCGAATTGCGCCGGGCGGGCACGGGCGATGTGGAGGCATTGGCCAGCCTGATTGGCAAGTATCAGACACCGTTGATGGTCTATTTGTTGTGTGCCTTCCCCACCCTGCAGGCGCGCGCGACGGAAATTCTGCAGGATTTCGCCCAGGATCGCCTGCTGCGCGAGGGGTGGCTCGCACAAGTGGACTTGAACCGGGGACGGTTCCGGGACTTTCTCAGGACCAGTCTGCGCAATTATGCGCTCAACTGGCTGCGCAACCATCAAAAGGAGAGCCGGTTCTCATCGCTGGATGGCCAGGGTGAGGAGGGCTTCAAGCGGCTGGAAATGGAAATCGCGGCGCAAACCGGGGCGGCGGATGACGCCTTCGACTTGGAATGGCTTCGCGCGATCCTCTCCGAGACGCTGCGCCGCATGGAAGAAGATTGCCGGCAACCGGGCAGGCAGCAACCGCGCCGGTGGCGGACGTGGGAGATCTTCAATCTGCGCGTGCTCGAGCCGGTGTTTCAAGACACCGAACCGGTGTCTTACGAGGAACTGGTGAAACGGTTTGGCCTCAAAGACACGGCGGAAGGGGCCAATTTGTTGTTAAGCGCCAAGAGGATTTTCGAGCGCCACCTCTTCGAGGTGATCTCGGAGCACGAACGGGGAGAAAGCCGGGTCCGCGCCGAAGTGGAAGAACTCAAGCAGGTGCTGGCGCGTCTGGCGGGCCGCCGGTGAGCGGGTGCGGGACAAAAATCTTCCTATCAGCGGTAGGGCGGCGCTGCCGCGCCGCCCAAGAATTCAGGGCATCAATCGTGGAAGGTAGGGCGACGCTCCTGCGGAGCCTCCCCAGCCCAAGACGGCTCGGCTGGAGCCTCGCCCTACCATTCCCCCCCGGACGCCTCGGCGAGGCGTCCCTACCTCAATAGTTGCCGCGCAATTTTCCTGCAAGATGTTCAATTCCGCCGTGTATAAGTGTTCAGAAACTTATGCCTGATATAAATCCAAAGAAGGCGGCGCTGAAGGCCAATGCGGCCCAGATGGCGAAACTCCTCGACGCGGGCGGCGCGGCAATGCAGGATGGTGGCCTGCCCGAATTGCTTTCATTGAAGGCCGGCCAGCAAGTCGGCGCCCGCCGCTTTACGCTCGTCAAGCCGCTGGGGCGCGGCGGCATGGGCGTGGTATGGCTGGCCCATGACACCCGCTTGGACGAATCAGTGGCCCTCAAGTTCCTCCCGCCCGAAATCTCTTCCGACCCCGTCGCCCTCAACGATCTTCGCCGCGAAACCGTCCGCAGCCATCATCTGACCCACCCGAACATCATCCGCATCCACGACTTCCAGCAATCCGATGACGTCGCCTTCATCTCCATGGAATATGTGGACGGGGCGACCCTGAGCGACCGGCGGCTGCAACAAACCTTGCAGGTGCTGACTTGGGAGCAACTGGCTCCTTTGGCGCAGCAGTTGTGCGCGGCGCTGGAGTACGCGCACGGCGAAAACGTCATCCACCGGGATTTGAAGCCGAGCAACATGATGGTGGACAGCAAGGGGCGGTTGAAACTGGCGGATTTTGGGATCGCGGCGGTGCTCAGCGACTCAATGAGCAAGGTGTCCGTCCAACATGCGACCAGCGGGACGCCGCCCTACATGAGTCCGCAGCAATTGGCGGGCAAGCGTCCGCAAGTGACGGATGACATTTATGCGCTGGGGGCGACCCTTTACGAATTATTGACCGGCAAGCCGCCGTTCTACACCGGAGACATCGTACACCAAGTAATGAACCAGGCCCCGGAGCCGATGGAGGAACGGTTGGCGGCGTTGGGAATTGACAATCAGATACCGCCCGCCGTCGGCGCGATGGTGATGGCGTGCCTGGCGAAGGAGCCGGGGCAACGGCCGCAGAGCGCGCGCGCGGTGGCGGAGTGGATTGGGTTGGAGTTGGAGGCGAAACCCTCGGCGGAAAGTTTGGCGGCGGCGCTCTTTCCCCCGGGGCCGCCCAGTCTGGAGCCAGTGGAGCAGCTTGAGCCGGCGGGGAAGGCCGGATCCAAGCCAGCCAGATTTGGCCGAAGCTTGGCGGCGGTTGGGATAGTGGTGCTGGTGATGGCCACGGCTTTTTGGCTGCGGAGAGACATTTTTAGCCGCGGCAAATCCAAGGCGCCCGTGCCGACCAACGTTGTCGTTTCAACCGGTGAAGAGGGGGCGGAGCAGATATCCTCCACCGCAACACCCACAACGACGGTTGCCCCTGTCCCATCCACCACAACAGCGGCTCCAGTGCTACCGCAGGGGACCGCGACCAACCCGGCCGCTTTGAAGGAACCGGACTGGATTTCTTCGGAAGTGCCGAAACCGGGCGCGGACGGGTGGATAGTTCTATTTGACGGAAAGCGATTGTATGGCTGTTCCCCGCCGGCTGCTGACATTGGCTCGGGCAAAATCAGCATTCAAGACGGCTGTCTTCGCGTGGATTCAACCACAGTCAGGTTCAATCTAATCGTTCGCGACGTGGTGATTCGAGCGAGCCTGAAAAAAGAGGGCGGTGGAAGTTGCTGTTTTACTGCTCGCTCCGACCTCAAAAGAGGAGATTGCGAGGGCTGTTTCTCGGGTGGAAATAATTTCTTCGTGGGACAACACGTTAACGGGCGACCTTGGAGGACTCTCTCATCCGCTCATGCCACGCGAAATTATGGTGGGTTTTTTGAAATGGAGTTCTCTGTAGAGGGGCCAAATCTGGCCCTCAAAGCTGACGGCCAAAATATTTGCGGTTTGCAGGATGATTCCGTCATGGAAGCAGGCTCAATTGGTGTTGGCACAACGGCCCCCGGAATAAGCTCGTTTCAGAGCATCGAGGTTCGGATTCTCGACAAGACGCCCTCGACGGCAACACCGGCTCCACTGCCACCGCAAGGAACCGTGCCAAACCCGGCTGCCACGGCGGATTGGAGTCGCGGTTTGGTGCTTTATTTCAGCTTCGATGAGCCGCCCAAAAGCGGCGTCGTCCGCGATGAGAGCGGATCGGGCAATGACGGACAGGCGGTGAATGTCAGTTGGACGGCGCAAGGCCGACGCGGTGGCGCCTTCCAATTCAGCCGCATGAACAGCTATATCACAGGGTCCAACCGGCCCTCGCTCAATCCGGCCCAAATTACCGTGGCGGCTTGGATCAAGACGAGTTACTCGGACAACGTTTATCGGCGCATTTTCGACAAGGGTTGTGCGGAAGGTTTTGCCCTGAGCGAGGGTGGCGATTTCTACTGGATCAGGACCAACAATACACAAATACTACGAGCACATTTTCAAAACACAGGCCAACTCGTTTGGGAAATAGGTGACGGCCCAAACAATCACGCTCTCATTAGCACGGGCAAACGCATGGATGACGGCCAATGGCATCATCTGGCCGCGACGTATGATGGCGCCGTCCAGCGCTTTTACCTGGACGCAAGATTGTTCACTAATTTCCTTTGGCAGGGCCGCGTTCCGGACAATAACTACGACTTGACGATTGGCGCCAACCGATCCAATCCCGAGAGCAGCGCTCCTGGCGAGCTGGGCGCCTCCTTCAACGGGCTGATGGATGAAGTGATGATGTTCAACCGCGCTCTTTCGCCTGACGAAGTCCGTCAATTATATGAATTGCCTTCCGCGCCGAAAGCGATGGCCAGTTCCGCACCCGCCCCGGCCAATGCGGGAGCCTCTCCGGCAGGACAGCGATGAAATTTCACCATTTCCGTCTTTCCTTCGAGAGGAAATTGTGGACATGATGGTTCCTGGTATTATGGCTGTGCGCATTACAGTGAATTATGAGGGCGTCGAACGCATCCTGGAGTTTGACGCCAGCCGCGTCACCATTGGCCGGCCCGGCGACACGGAGGAACCGGACGCCGATTTGTCGCCCGACACCCAGGTCTCCCGCCAGCATGCCGTCCTGGAAGTCAAGAAGGGAGTGTTCTGGCTTACGGATGCGGGCAGCCGCAGCGGCACACGGGTCAATGGACGCGAAATTCGCGGCCAGGGCGAATGGCGGTTGTGGCCGGAGGACCTGGTGCAGGCCGGACAGACCCGCTTGAGGATCACCAACGCCGGCGGCGGCAAGCCCGTCGTTTCGGTGCCAAGTTCGCATCAACCGCAGCCTGCTCCCCGCCCTCCCGCTGGCGGCACGCGGCGCTCCGCCGCGCCGCCGCAACAATCCGCCGGCGTCATGCTGCACTTCCCCACGCCGCCGCAGCCGCCGCCCCCTCGTGGCACAGCCGTAAACGTAAACGGGTCAGTCCTCGGAATCGCGTAAATGGATCGTGGTAGTTGTAATTTTGGGGTGGCGTAAATCAGTTGCGGCACGGGTTCGCCGCCCGCGCGCAGCAAAGCCAGCGCGCCGTAGCGGTGGTCCGGCCGGCCAGCCGCGCCGGAAGCGGCGGCCGATTCCGCCCCCGCCCCGGCGATAGCGGGAGCCTCTCCGGCGGGACAGCGATGAAATTTAAGCAATTCCCTCTTTCCCTTGACCGCAAATTGTGAACACAATGGTTTCTGGTATTATGGCTGTGCGCATTACAGTGAATTATGAAGGCGTCGAACGCATCCTCGAGTTTGACGCCAGCCGGGTCACCATTGGCCGGCCCGGCGACACGGAGGAACCCGATGCCGATTTGTCGCCCGACACCCAGGTCTCCCGCCAGCACGCCGTCCTGGAAGTCAAGAAGGGAGTGTTCTGGCTGACCGATGCGGGCAGCCGCAGCGGCACACGGGTCAATGGACGCGAAATTCGCGGCCAGGGCGAATGGCGGTTATGGCCGGAGGACCTTGTGCAGGCCGGACAGACCCGGTTGAGGATCACGAACGCCGGCGGCGGCAAGCCCGTCGTTTCGGTGCCCAGTTCGCATCAGCCGCAGCCTGCTCCCCGCCCTCCCGCCGGCGGCACGCGGCGCTCCGCCGCGCCGCCACAGCTCCCGCCCGATCCCGTGCCGCCGCGCCAATCCGCCGGCGTCACGCTGCACTTCCCCGCGCCGCCGCAGCCGCATCCTGCTCCCGCGCCCCCGCCGCCGATGCCCGTCTCCGATCTCCAGGCCGCGGCGGCCGGGGCGGAGATGCAGATTCTGAAGATGGTGGACACCGGCCCCAAGGTGCCGCAGGTAGTCCCCGCCGGCAACACCCCCTCGGAAAAGCGCCTGGCCTTGCTGCTGGATTTTCCCCGCCAGTTCTCCGCCCACAGCGGCGTCAACGACCTCTTCCAAACCATCATGGCCCGCGTCGTCGAGGTCATCCCCGCCGCGCGCCGCGGCGCGTTGCTGATGCGCGACGGGGAGAAGGACGATCTGCTGCTCAAGGCTTACGTGGCCAGCGAGGAACCTGCGGTGAGCGAAACGCTGGCACGCCGCACCCTGTCGGAAAGGCGAGCCTTCATCTGGACCGCCGGCGCGGCGGGCGACCTGAGCCAGAGCATCCGTTCACTGCACATTGTCAACGGCATGTACGCCCCGTTGCAATGGCAGGACCAGGTCTTCGGTGTGATCTGCGTGGACAGTCCGGTGGCGGGGGACCTGTTTAGCGAGGAGGACCTGCAATTCCTCATCTCCATCGGCCGCTACGCCGGCATGGCGCTGGCCGAGCAACAACTCCACGACGCCTTGCGCCTCAGAGACAAGATGATTGACCGCCTGCTGGCCAATTTCTCGCCGAAATTGCGCGCCAGCATGGTCGAGCAGGCCCGCCAGGGCAAACTCCGCCCCGGCGGCGTCAAATCCGAAGTCACCATCTTGTATTGCGACCTTTGCGGCTTCACCCAGCAGGCGTCGGAAATGGACGCTCACGATGTGGCGGACATGCTCAACGACTACTTTCAACCGGTGGTGGACGCCATATTCCGCGAGGATGGCGTGGTGGACAAATTCGTGGGCGACGCGGTGCTGGCCGTGTTCGGCAGTCCGGAGGCGGAGCCGCAGCAGCACCAGAAAGCCGTGCGCGCGGCGGTGGCGATCCAGCAAGCCGTGGAAGCCACCACCCGGCTGCGGGCCGCCCGCAACGACGTCACCTGCCGGATGCGGGTTGGCGTGCATTGCGGGGAGGTTTTCCACGGCTTCGTGGGAACGCTCAACCGGCTGGAATTCACGGTCATCGGCGACGCCGTCAACCGCGCGTGCCGCTATTGCCAGGCGGCGGGCGAGGGGGAGATACTGATCAGCCCCAATGTGTTTCAACGCGTCTACGGCCTCGTCAAGGCCGACAAAGCCGCCGTGCAGACCAAAGAAGGGGAATTGATGGCGCATCGAGTCAAGGAGTTGAAAGCTTGACGCCAAGTTTCCAATCCTAAACAATGTCATAAGACCAATCCGAAAGGCCAATCGCTTGTTTGATTTATTGCGCAAGGTTGAATGGGTGGCGGTGGATTGCCTAACCGGCGAATCCCGCAAGGTGGAACAATTGCCCTTTGAAATTGGCTCCGGGGAAGGCGTTGACCTCAAGCTGTCCCGCCAGGGGGTTGCCGAGCGCCATTGCGCGATCAACCAGGTCAAGGACCACGGTTTGTGCCTCATCAAGCAGGAGCCTAACCTGCCCCTGGTCCTGGATGGCGAGCCGATCGAGTTCCACCCGCTGGCGCCCGATACCGATTATGCCGTTAAGGTCGGCGCCCATTTCCTGGCTCTGCGCGGCGGGCGCAAGGTGGACCAATGGCTGCGCGGTTTGGATTGCACGCAATGGACGCTTCAAGACACCGCCAACGGCCGGGTGGACGGCCCGATGGGGCTGGAGGAACTGTGCCAGTTCGCCAAGGACCAGCAACGGCATCCGCAGACCATGGTCCAGCCGCTCGGCCTCAGCAAGGGGTTCTTTCTCCAGGACGCCTACGAAATCGTGGCTTCCCTCAAGGCGGCGGCGGCGGAACCGGATTTGATGGCCGATACACAGACCAGCGCGCTGGGCCGGGAGGAAAAGCTGTTCACCTGCCCGGTCTGCTGGCTCAAATTCGCCGCGGGCGACATCATGTCCATAGCCACGGACGACTCGTTGCGAGGCGATCCGGTCCTGGGGGAAGACGCGTTGATCCGGTTCCTGCCGACCACCTACAACGATCTGGGCCAGGCCCTGGACGCCATGGGCCTGCCTTGCACCGACATCGCCTGTCCCCATTGCCGGCGGGCGCTGCCGCCCGGTTTCACCGAGATGCCGCATCACATCATCTCGATAGTCGGGGACCAAGGCGCGGGGAAATCCTACTATTTGAGCGTGCTGATCAAGATGCTGCCGATCAGCCTGATCGAGTCTTTTTCGGTCGCCTTTCAAGACGCCGATCCGGCCAACAATGCGTCGCTCAATGAAATGAAGCAGAGGCTCTTCGGGGCGCAAACGCCGGAGGAGGCGGGGCTGGCCAAGACGCAATTGGAAGGGAACATGTATGTGCGCCTGCCGCGGCACCGGCGCATGGTGGCGCTGCCCAAGCCTTTTGTCTATTCGGTGGTCTCCGCCAGGGATGAGGCCCATCGTTGCTCTCTGATCTTCTATGACAACGCGGGCGAGCACTTCCAGCCGGGGCGCGATGGAGCGGATTCGCCGGGGGCGCAACATGTGGCCAGCTCGTCGGGGATTGTTTTTTTATTTGACCCTTTCAACAGCCCGGATTTCCGGCGTCAAATTTCCGACCGGGCGGACCCGCAACTGGAAAAGCCGCCGGTTGACCAGCAAGGGGTGATCCTTTCGGAGATGAAAGTGCGCATCTCCAAATTGCTTCATCTCAGGCTGGCGGACCACATTGAAACGCCGATGGCGGTGCTGATCGGAAAGTGCGACGCGTGGATCCACCTGCTGGGCACTAACCTGCTGCGCGCCCCCGTCAACAACGGCTGCCTGGACCTGGAGGCGCTGGCGCTCAATTCCATCCAGGTCCGCCAATTGATGATGCGAATCTGTCCCCAGATCGTCTCCAACGCCGAGTCCATCAGCCGGCGCGTGTTGTTCTTCCCGGTCAGTTCCTTCGGCCACGCGCCGGTGAAACTGGGGTCGGGCGACTTTGCGCCGGACCCCCGGCAACTGAGGCCCTTTCACACGGAGGTTCCCATGTTGTGGCTTCTTTCGTGCATTGAACCGGCCCTGGTGCCCAGCCAATGAACCAACATGCCCTGGCAATTGATCTATACCAGCGCGCCGCGAGGACTCCTGTCCGGGCAGTCGGGATTCTGCACGGTGGCGCGCAGCGCCGATTTGCGCGAGGCGCTGGCGCAACGCCTGGAGCAGATCAGCTCGTATCATTATCTCCGCGTCGCCGAGGCCGCCACGGCCAACCGCAACCCAACCATCTCCGCCTTCCGCCTGCTGGACCTGCGGGGCGCCAAGTATTGCGTATTGACACGCATTCAGCCGTGCGGGCTGGACTTCACCTCCCGCACCAACCACCTGGCCCATCATCTGGTCTTCCAGGCCGATGAACTGGCGCAATTGCCTTCCCCGGCCGCCATCCTGCGCCACTGGCCGGGCTGGCTCGCCTCCTGGCAGGGCGAGCCGCGCCACCTGGAAGCGGTGGCGGCGGCCGACTTCGCATCGGCTGCGAAGTCCTTTCTGCCGGCGCAAACCTGGCTGCGGATGACCGGCGACGCCGGAAGGGCCGCCGGACTTCTGGAAACCGAATGTATCCGGGGCTGTTACTTGGTCTGTCCGCCCGGCGCCGAAGCGCCGGTCCTGGAGATGTTCTGTGAAACGCTGCAGTTGTTGAACCCCAACGGCCAATACCCGCTTCGTCCCTGGCGCCATCCTTTCACCACTTTCTTGCAGGCGGAAGACAACCCGGCCGACTTCCAATGGCGCTCCTGCCAGCAAGGCACGCCGGCCTACCAGCAAGCCGTTCAACGCTCGGCCACTCTCCTGCCCCTGGCCTCCGTCCGCGTGCCGGGCAATTCGCTCGTCAAAGTGGCGCGAGAAGGACTCAAGCCCGCCGCGCCGCCCTCCTCCGCGCCGGACATGCGGCGCCTGCCGGCCATCAGAAAACCGCTCGCGCCAAAGCCCGTCGCAGGCCCCAGCCGTCAGCCGGACACCTCACGGCGCTCGTCCGGGTTGAGCCTGATCCGGGCCTATGCCGCCATCAAACTGCGTTTTTCCATGCTGCAACAGTGGTTCTCCAACCTGCCTGCGGCTTCGCGCGCCAGCATGGGGATTTTTGCCGTCCTGTTGCTGCTGGGCTTTGTGGCGTGGCGCGCCAAACATCATCCCGCGCCGGAGATCCCCCCGCCGGCCCCCGTGGCGCCGGGTCCGCGCGAACCGGCCCCTCGCTCCGGGAACCCGGTCAGTCCCAGCCCCGGACAAACCCCGCCGCCCACGCCCGTTTCCGCGCGGGCGCAACCGCCGGACCCGAGACAGTTGGACTGGCTTTCAGCCGAGGGCCACACCTTCGTGTACGCCACCTCGGACTTCACAAGGTTTGAGCTGCCTATAAAAGATCAGATCCTCGCCTTCGAGGCCCTGATCAACAAGCTGGACCACCTGATGCTGCCCAAGGAAATCCAGTTGTCCATGAAGACCAATACCTGGGACGCCCAACCGGGAGAGCCGATGTCGCCCAGCGCACAGACGCACCGGCTTTCCGCCGAAACCGCCTCGGGTCTGACTTGTTCGTTTGACTACACGGACTTTTTAAGCAAGGCAGGCCCGGTGGCGGTCGAAACCAGGTTTCCCACGCCGCTCAACGCATTGTCACTGCAATTTGGTTATTACTCCTCCAGCAACGGCCTGCTGCCTTTCCGGCTGCTCATCGTCAATGAGAGCCAGCCGCCCGCGCCCAGGCTCATGAGCCTCCGTTGGCTCAAGGCCAACCGCGCCAACAGCGTCGCCGGCGCGCTGCGGGAGCCCTTGAGCAACCTTCTCCCCGGTAATTTCACCTTTCTGCAAGGGCAGAAGTGGCGCCTCCTGCCGTTCGTCAAGGCCGGAGGGCAGACTCTCTATCTCTATGCCAATTGGCCCGCCAATCTCTTGCCCCCGGAGGGGGAGGAGTTGGATTTTGCCGCGGTTCGAGAGCATCTCACCAAACTGGGACAGCCTTCGAGGGACAAAATGACCGAGTCTGACCTGAAGCTGACGGAACTGGGAAAAGTGGCGGGTTATCCTCTGGGAAGAGAACTTGGCCTGCGCGACCCCCTGGGCAGCTTTGACAGATGGACCCAACGTTACGGGCTGTTTCCCGGCCCGGTTCAGTTCCTCAACTATCTCGAGGAACTTCGAAAAAACAAGCAGGGGACACTCGGCAGCGACTGGGTCAACAATTGGCCGGCCGTGTCCACCAACGATGACGAGCCGGCCCTGATGACCAAGTTCCATCAGATCCATGATTTATGGCGCGAAAACATCCCCGCCGCAAGAGCCAGACCGGAGTTCGGAGCGGCTATTGACCTTCCGGACACCTGGAGACAGCTCAATTTGTTCGAGAGCACCTGGTATGATAAACGCCATTCCCAGGACGATTTTGACACCCTCCAGGAGCGGCTCAAACTGGTCCCCGGCTCGCTGGAACAGGCCGCTTACGTGGGATTGTTTATCACGGATCCGGGACGCCGCCGGCCCGCGCTGGAATTCATCCGTTTTGAAGGCCCCTAGAATCCGCTCAACATGATAACCTTGACACAAGCCGAACGATTGGTGCGCAAGATAGCTGAAGTGGTGGCCCACCCGGCCTCGGACACCCAGGCAGCCAAGCTGGCCCAGGACTACGCCGACCTGTGCCGGGACGCCAACCGGCGGCTCGAACAATGCGCCGTCATGATCCAAGCCGGCCAGTTCGTCCAAGCCCTGCAATTGGCCGAAACGCCGCCACCCCTGCTGGAACTGATCACCTTCCTCAGTTTTCGCCAAGCGGCCGACTGGCGCGCCTACTGCCAGGGCCACCAATTGCCGTGGACCGAACCGTTTTATGACAAATACGTCCGCCTCCTCAATTCCACCTACAACAAAGGCATCGCCGAGGATGATCCTCTCAAACGCGCTTATCGCGCGGCCGTCATCAACAACGATAACCAGGCCGCCATTTCCATCGCGCGCGTCATCGCCCGTGTGCATCCTTCGGACGAAGACATCAAGAAGGAATTGAAACGGCTGGAGGACAAGCTGCTCCGGGGGAAACTGGAGCAACTGCGCCAGACTCTGGCCAAGGACGACAGCGCCGCCGCCCAGGCCCTGTTGACGGAGATCGAGACTTCCGGCCTGCCCCTTCCCTCCTCTCATCCCCTTTGGCAGCAGGCCCAGGTCGCCCGATGCCAGCAACTCCTCCGACGCGCCGAACAATTGCGCCAGCAGGACGCCTGGCAGGAAGCCGAGGAGTTGGTCGAGGAAATCCACTCTTTTGCCACTCAATATAATGTCCAGTTGCCCGCCGCCGACGCCGATTCCTGGACCGCCCTGGATTCCTGGACGGCGGAAAAACGCGCCGCCTACGCGGAAGGCCAGGATTTTCAACGCGCCGTCTCCGCCCTCGAATACGAGGTGCAGACCCTGGAATCCAAACAGACGGCCGGCGCGCGGCCCGGCATCGCCGAGGCCGCCAGCCTTTGTAATTCGCTGGCCGCCAAATGGAGGGAAGCCGAACGATTCAACCGTCCTCTGGATCCGGCGCTGACCGGGCGGTGCGAACAGGCCAACAGTTGGCTGCAACAACGAGTCAACGCGGCCCGCCTGAAAAAGCGCGCGGCTGCCATCGCCCTCACCTTGCTGGTCTTGGGGGCGATTGGCGCGGCCATTCCCTACGGAATGGATTGGCTCCATCAGCGCGACTTGTTGCGGCAACTGGCGGCGCTGGAGTCCTCCCGCCGCGTTTCCGACACGGAAACCTTCCTGGCCGGGATTCCGCCGCGGTTGCGGACCCAGTCCCCGCTGTCGGAAGGCCTTTCCAAAGCCCGGACTTTTCTCGCGCGCGAACAGGACTTAAAACAAGAGTTCGACAAGAACTTGATCGGGTTGCAGCAATTGGCAACCAACGGTTTTCCAACCAACGCCGGCCCGCCCGACGCGCGCCGGCAGCAATGTGGAAGCGAGGAGGACAAACTGGCGCCGGAGTTCCAGCCCGACGCCAAGAGCAACCTCCAGGTCTGGGACGGCCAGTGGCAGAACTTCTGCAACACGGCGATTTCCAACAGGCTGGCGCTCGAACAACAAAAGGCCGACGCCTTGCGCGCGAACCTGTCCAATTTGGTCTCCTCCAATCTGGTTCGCGCCGGACAATTCACCAACGTCTTGCGGGAAACCAACAGTTACGGGGCTATCCAGTCCGCCCTTCCCGGCCTTCAATCCATCCTGGCGGACATGGAGCCGTATAAGACCAACTGGGCTGCGCTGGACTCAAATCTGCAACTCAGTTATCTCGAGATGAGCAACCAGTTCGCGCTCTGGAAGAGCATGGTCGAACAGTGGGACCAAGCGCAGGCTTCCATGTCCGGCGCCCAATCCTTGGGCGATTACTTGAAGAGCGTGGACCGGCTGGCGCAGTCGCGCTTCGCCAGCGCCGCGCAAAAGGAGGCGGCGGCGGAAATGGACCGCCTCAAACTGAATCTGCCCGCCTTCCTGGGGGAACTGCTTCTGCCCAACGACCCCGCGCGCTGGAATTCCCTGACCAACGCCGCCGCCTGGAGGACCAACCTCATGCCCGACACGCCAACCGACCTGGAGAAGAGTGTCTATTTCAAACTCAGGGACGATAAATACATGCAGAATGTCTTTGCCTACCACCTGGTCGCATTCCCCCGCACCAACAATCCACTCCACTCCCATAATGTCTTTGTCCAGGGTTCCACGACTTCTGACCGGAGGACCGGGCGCACGACCGGCATGGTCTATGATCCGGACCTGTCCCCCAACAGCCTGAGCTTTGTTCAGACGTCTTACGACGATTTGAATTACTCCGAAGTTAAAAAGCTCTTCCGCCTCCTGGAATGCGACTCCTTCGAGCGTCTTGGGCTGGCCGAACTGATTGATCCCAACACCGGCAACTACCAGAAGCCCATCCTGCGTCTGCTGGATCAGTTGATTCGCGAGACCAATTCCAGCGCCGTCTTCCGCGCCTTCGTCACCCTGAAATTATCCGCCCTGGCTGACCAGCGTCCGGAACAGTGGGGGCTGCAATGGTCCCCGGCCTGCGCCCCGCATCTCAAGGCCCTCAAAGACCTCGGAGCGGAAGACTTGAAGAGCGGCGATTGGTTGGTGCCCGCCCAGAGCGCGAAATATGAAACACCGCTCCTGAGATACTTCGCTCGCGTCCGCGACCTGCATCTCGAAAATCAGGCGCAGTTCCTGCAGTTGCTCCTGCGCGAGACCTGCGTGGAGGGGTTCGCCCTTGCGGGGTTCGTGGATGCCGATGGCCACCCGGTGCTGCGACTAACCAATGCGCCTCCCCAGGAGTATTGGGGATGGGGCGGCCACCCCCCCTCAGCCCTCCTGCTCTTTCGCAAAACCGCCGCCGGCAATGCCCCGGACAAAATCGCCGATCCGCTGCCTTTCACGCCCCTGTTCACTTTCCGGGGCGACCGGCGTAATCTGCTGTACAAGGCCGAGCAAGACGCCTCCTGCCCCGCCAGCCAGGCGGCGCCGATTCTCCCTCCACTTTTTGCCCAACCATGAGTGATCCAGAGGATAACAAGTTGCGACCTGTAGCGGCGGTCTATGACCGCCGTAAAAATCGGACCCTATGAATGAACCCCAGGAATATAAGTTGCGACCTGTAGCGGCGGTCTATGACCGCCGCAAACATCGGACTCTATGAACGAACCCCAGGAATATAAGTTGCGATGGCGCGGACGGGAAACCGGCCCCTATCCCTTGCCGGAAATTCTCCGCAAGCTCGATGAGCACGAAATTGGCATGGGGCATGAAATCTCCTGCCACGGCAAATGGATCACTCTGGACGACTTCTTCGCCTCTCCGCCGGAACCCTCCGCTCCGCCGCCAGTGCCGCCGGCAAGCGATCCTCCCCTCCCCGCGGCAATCTCATCCCCTACCGCGACCCGCCCCGCCCCGCCAATGCCGGAGAGGTCTCTGCCGCAGCGGATCCAGGCGCCGGTTCGAAGACCGGCGGAACTTTCCCCGGCCATGGCGGACGGCAAAACGCCAAACCTCCGGCCCCGCCGCCGGCTGGTTTTTGCCTTGCTGGGCGTGTTCCTTGGCTTTGTGGGGGCGCATAATTATTATGCCCGGCAGTGGCTGACCGGCTTGCTCCAATTGCTCCTGAGCATCGCCACTTTTCTCATGGGCTTCGGCATCATCGCCTCCTGGGCCTGGGCGATGGTGGAAGCGATGGTTGTCCGCAAAGACGGTGATGGCATTGACATGATCTAATTCCACAAGAAACCAATCCCGCTATGGATCCTTCTCCGCAACCCCAAAAACCGGCAGGCTCCCCCGGCATCCTTCCAGTCGCCCCTGCCCGCGCCCGCTCGCTATTGAAGCGGTCGCTCCCCGGCCGACGCCCGCCCGCCGGCCCCCCCCGGCCCGGAGGCGCGGGCGACTCCCAGCGCCCGGCCGTCGTGGGCTTGAGCTGGGAGGCCGAGGACATCGAGAACCGCTGGGGCCTTTTCAAGGGCGGCCGGTTCACCAGCGTCAACAAAATTTTTAGCTTCCTTCTGGCGGCGGCGGTTTCCCTCCTGTTTCTCGGGGCGATGTTCCTGATGAACAAGAGCAACTCCGGTTTTAAATATCTGGGGCATATCTTTATCGGGGACGACAACCTAAACCTGTATGCGACCGGTCCGGCCACGCTTTGTTTCTTTTGGGGCCTGGTCATTGCGCTGTTGAAAATTCCAAAGCTGCGCCTGCAAAGAAGGGCGCTGCACCTCGCCGCCGTTCCTCAAAACAAGGATTTCGTGCTCAACGAAGCAACGGCCAAGACCGTCCTGGAACGGGTCCGCAGCCTGGTGGATGACACCAAGTACTTCATCCTGCTCAACCGCATTGACCGCGCGCTCTCCAATTTGCGCAACATCGGCGGGGTCAGCGACGTCTCGAGCATTCTCAAGGCCCAAAGCGAGAACGACGAAAACCAGGTCGCCTCCAGCTACGCCATGATCCATGCCATGATTTGGTCCATTCCGGTGCTCGGTTTCGTGGGCACCGTCATCGGTTTGAGCAGGGCGATCGGCAAATTCACCGAGGCGTTGAATGTGGCCGGAACGGAGGGGGCCCAGTTGCGCGAATCGCTCAAACATGTGACCGCCGGACTGTCCACGGCTTTTGATACCACGCTGGTGGGGCTGGGTTTTGCCCTGCTCCTGCATCTGGCGGCCGATCTGGTGCAGCAGAAGGAAACCGACTTCCTGGATGAATGCAACGATTACTGCCACGCCAATGTCGTTTCCAAGCTCCGCGTGCGGAACCCGGAAGAATACCCCGCCCCCGGCTTCCAGCCCGATAACCCCGAATAGCGGCTTGTTATGGCCAACAAATTGCGATCCAGCAACGCGAGGGTTTCCTTCTTCGCCTTTCTGGACATGATCACGACGGTGAGCGGGGTCCTGCTCCTGATTACGTTGTTGTTGACTCTTAACCTCAACGACCCCCCGTCCGCCCAGGCCGAGAGCAGCCGCGGCGCGGTCCGCGACCAATTGGAGCAGGCCAGGGCAAAACTGGAGGAAAATCTGGCCGTGCTTCAGCGGCAGCAGCAGGAGGCCAGGAGCCTGACCAACCGTGTCTTTGTCTTCCCGGACGCCGACCGTTCTGGCAAACAGCCCGTGCTGGTGGTGCTCTCCGCCACCAACGGATGGTGTACCCAATGGGGCCAGACCAACTCCGTCGAATTCACCGCCCGCCCCGACAACGCGGATTTCCTGCGCCTGCTCGGAAGTTGGGACAAGAACCGCCAGCGCCTGGTGTTCTACATCCGGCCTTCGGGCATTGCCCTTTTTGAAGCTTGCCGCCGGCTGGCCACCAACCGCTCTTTTAGCATCGGCTACGACGCGGCCCAGGAGGACCTGCAATACATCCTGGCCACAAACCTGAACACAAGGAGCCCCCAGCCATGAAGAACAAGGCCGCCGGTTTCTACGCGGACAGTTTGGAGATGTTGCTGGACACGATGTGCAACATGCTCGGCGCAGTCGTCTTCATCGCTTTGATGGTTGCGATCTGCGGGCGTGACGTGACGGCGCCCACTCCCGCCGCCTTTGCCGCGCAGACCGCGCAGCTTTCCAACGACTTGGCTGCGGTCGCCCTCTCCAACACGGTAGTCGCATCTGAAATCCAATCCATCCTGCAGCATCTCCAGGATCCTCGCCCGTCATCTCAAACCAACGCCATGCACCTGCCGAACCTCGCCGCCAGCACCACCAGGCAGCCATGGACGGTGTTTGTCAAATACGGAAAACTCTACCCCTTCGACCTCCTTTCGTCGGATGGCCGGGGCCTGCCGGTTCGCAACACCCAGGCGGTCCTCGTTCAATCCGGCACCGGCATCATCGAACTGCGGCCCGGTCAAGGCGAGGATCCGGTAGCAGGCGTCACCCGGATGGCGCAAGCCTTCAAAACCAGTTCCAAAACAAATTTCTACTTCGCCTTCCTGGTCTATGAAGATTCCTTCGATGCCTTTGCCCGCGCCCGCGAAACTGCGGTCAATCTTGGCTTCCAATACGGTTGGAACCCTTTGTCTCAGAACCAGATCCTTAAAACCGGCAGGGGGTCCGCGCCCATCCTGCCCCAACGCTGACCGGAGTTCATCCTATGAAACAAATTTGCATTCACTGTGGACACACCTTTGAAACCCAACCCGGACAAGACGACGACACGCGCACTTGCCCCGCTTGCGGCGAACCCGCATCCTCTCCCGCCCTTGCCGCGGACGCGCCGGGCCGGGCTGGGAACGTTCCATCCGGACCCTCCTTCTGGTCCCGGATGAATGGCCGGGACATCCTCATCGTGGCGCTGGTTCTGGCATTGGCCGCCACACTGGTGCTGTTGTTCCTGCGCCCAACACAACGCGCCCGCGAACTGGTCTATGGCGATTTGGGCCGCGCGTCATCCTCAGTCAACAACTCGCCTCCGCAAGCTCCAGCCGGAAACCCTCCCGTGCCGGGCGGTGGCTCTGGCGCTGGCGGCGGTGGATCTGACAACGGTAGAGGTGGCCCGGTCGCCGGAAGCGGCGGACCTAACAATGGCAGGGGTGGCGCTGGCGGCGGTAGTTCTGGCGCTGGCGGCGGTAGTTCTGGCGCTGGCAGCGGTAGTTCTGGCGCTGGGAGCGGCAGCCCTGCGAGTGGCTCCTCCACTCCGTTAGGTTCTGGTGGCAGCACAGGTTCTCCACCCGCCGCAGCCTCTGGTGGCACTAGATCCGCATCGCAGCCGGGAACAGCCTCAACATCCCCGGAATCAGCCGCGCCTGCGACTGGATCGTTACCGGGCGACAACAATGCTTCCGCACCAGCGACTCAACCTCCATCTTCAACAGGGCAGCCATCGCCTTCATCTGCTTTATCCCCGGGGTCTCAGCCTGGTTCGCCGCCAAGCTCCGCGCGTCCGGCACCCGTGAGCAGCCCGCCTCCGGCCACGCCACCCGGCGGGGGGAACGCCGACCGGCCAGACACGGCGAGCACCGCGTCATTGATGGACACCGACACACCCCCGCCGGACTCCACAAATGATCAAAGACGGACGGCCGGTTTGCTGCCCGCAGCCACGCAGCCAACCGATTTGACGACAGCCGGCCTCCTCGCGACAAATCCGCCGCCGACCGGCACGGCGGGGCAAACCAACATATTCGATTCGGATCCGCCCGGTTCCAACGTCGTCTTCATTTTGGACCATTCCCCGGGCATGCAAACCGGCGGCAAGAGCGCCGCCGCCCGGCAAGAGTTGCTGAGGCACATCCAGGCGATGAAGCCGGAAAACAAGTTCTTTGTCCTGTTCTCTCATTCTGGAGGTTTTGAGGCCATGTCTGGCTCCAATCTGGTTGCGGCCACCCCGCAGAATATCAGCTTGATAACGAACTGGCTTCTTTCCACCGGCCACACCGTCGGAGCCGATCCGGCCAAGGCGGTGGAGCGGGCGCTGGCACTGACGCCCGCGCCGGACACGCTTTGGCTTCTTTCGGGCGATGAGTTTTCGCAAACCGTTGTGGATTCCATTCGCCAGACCAACGCCAGCGTCAAGGCCCGTATCAATACGATTGGCTTTTACAGCCGTGACGGCGAGCGGGAGCTGCAAGACATCGCCGGGCAAAATCATGGAATTTATCGTTTTGTTCCGCCGCCGGACACGAATGCCTCCGTCACACCGGGCGGGATGCCTTCGCCTGCCGCGACTTCAAATACGAACCACCCGTCTTCTCCGTGAGCCGATCCCCCCGATACATGCAGGATGCGGTGATCGCCATGGCGATGATCGTCGTCGTGCTGGCGCTTTGGCGTTTGCACTCCCGCCCAACACAATGGGGTCCTATCGGCTCATTTCTTGTCACCAATATTTACGGCCCCGCCACCCTGGGCTTCTTTCCCGTTTCAGAGCCGGCCCGGGATGGAAACCGGCCGCCTGCCGTGGCGGTTGCCAACCCAGCCCCGGATTCCGGCACGCCGTCCAACCCGCCGCCTTCGATCCCGGCCAACATGGCGGAGGCCGGTTCAAACCACCCGCCCGGAATCCAGGTTCCCCGGGATACGAATGAAACTCTTCCGGCCGATCTTTTGAACACCAATGGGCCGGTGACCGTTGTTGCCGTCCTTCCCTCCGAGTTGGTGGAGACGCCGGCGGAGTCCTCGAACATGGCGCAAAGACTGCAGCAAGTCGGCGCCAAGGGCGGCGACATTCAGATTTCCCTGTTTTGGAAGAACATGAATGACTTGGACCTCCACTGCATTGATCCCAAGGGCGAGGAAATCTGTTACACCAACAAGAAATCCACCCGCACCGGCGGCGAGTTGGACGTGGATCAAAACGCCGCCCCTCCCTACACCACCGCGCCGGTGGAGAATATCTACTGGCCCGCGGGCGGAGCGCCGCCGGGCGACTACCGGGTGTCCGTCGTTCACTACGCCAACCACGGCGGAGCCGATCCGACCGCCTTCACCGTCCGCATGGTCATCCAGGGCCAGACCAATTTTTTCACCTTCGCCATCACCTTTACCGGAAGGAGGGAAGCGAAGCTGATTCGCGAGTTCCAATATGACCCGGCCAACGCGGACCCCTCCCAGCGCGTCCACTTTGTGCCATGAGGGTAACTACTCAGGTAGGGACGCCTCGCCGAGGCGTCCGTCGGTGAGCCGTTGCGCCGCTGGATGCCCCGGACGCCTCGGCGAGGCGTCCCTACCTAAACAGTCACCAATGAGGAACAGTACCATCGGACCTTGTCCCGCGCATTGCAAGAAATGTTGAGGATTTAGCACCATTTGTGTATCTCCGGGCGGCTCTTTGCCGCACATTATCATCTTTAATATGGGTGCGGTTTCTGCTAATATGAACACGCTGATATGAATGATGCTTTTACAGGCGATTTGATCTATGTGGCCGCCTTCGCTTTGGCCGGGCTGGTCTTTACGCTCGGGCCGATTATTACGGCGCGGCTGCTGGCCACGCGCGGCACTCGCAACGCGGCGGGCAAGACCGGCCAATACATCGAGTGCGGCATGGAACCGATCGGCGACGCCTGGATTCGCTACAGCGCGGTCTATTACCTGTATGCGATTGTCTTTGTGGCTTTCGCGGTGGATGTGCTGTTTTTGATTCCCGTGGCTGTGGTGTACAACCGGGTGTTTCCCATCCGCGATTTTGTCGAGCTGCTGATTTTCGTCGGGATGCTCTCGCTCATGATCGTGTATGCCTGGAAGAAAGGAGTGTTCGAGTGGAACCGCAAGACGACGCCCAAATCCTGAAAGACTGTTCGCCCTACGTGAAGTTCGCCAAGCTGGACGAACTGCTGGCTCTGGGCCGGGCCAACTCGCTCTGGCCGCTGACCTTCGGCCTGGCGTGCTGCGCCATCGAGATGATGGCGGCGGGCGCTTCCCGGTTCGACCTCGCCCGGTTCGGCGCGGAAGTGTTCCGGCCCTCGCCGCGGCAGGCGGATGTGATGATTGTGGCCGGAACGATCAACAAGAAAATGGCGCTGGCCGTCAAGACCCTTTACGACCAGATGCCGGAGCCGAAGTGGGTGATCGCGATGGGCAACTGCGCCATCTCGGGCGGGCCGTTCGTTTTTCCGGGCCAATACGCGGTGATCGAAGGGGTGGACAAGCTCTTCCCGGTGGACGTGTACATTCCGGGCTGTCCGCCGCGGCCGGAGGCGCTGATTGAAGGGCTGTTGAAGCTGGAAGAAAAACTGACCGGCAAACGCCGTTGGCCGGTGGTAATCCCGAAATGAACCCGAACCTCCCTCCCTCAATTCCGTTCCAGCCGGTGGATTACGCGGCGAAGGGCTGCCATTTTGAGGCGGTCATCGCGCCCGACAAGGCGGTCGAGGCGGCGGCTTTGCTCGACGCGGAAGGGTTCGCGCTGGACACGATCACGGGCGTGGATTGGATGGCGGAAGGGCAGATGGAAGTGATCTACGATTTCTTTCGCTTTGACAAAGCGTTGCGGGTGGCGCTGCGAACGCGCATCCCGCGGGACAACCCGGAAATCGCCACGATCTCGACCGTTTATCCCGGCGCCAACTGGCACGAGCGCG
>Ga0182027_10001854_pt1 | contig 34537 bp, 39 predicted proteins | sample 712E1DmetaG_FD_121300 | JGI IMG/M metagenome (GOLD analysis project Ga0182027, IMG submission 121300) | Permafrost microbial communities from Stordalen Mire, Sweden - 712E1D metaG (Illumina Assembly) | ecosystem: Environmental > Terrestrial > Soil > Wetlands > Permafrost | place: Sweden...
CTCAGGGCGGCTTAAACAGGATTGCTCAAACAGTAATTGATTTAGCCGAAACGGAAAAATTAGATGCGCATGCAAATGCAGTTAAAATCAGGATAAAGAAATGAACATAGAATCTCTTGTAAGGAAAAATATTCTTGGATTAAAACCATATTCATAGGCGCGGGGAGACTATTTGGAGGGAGTGCTTTTGGACGCCAATGAAAATAGTTTCGGGTGTGTAATTGATGCTTTTGACGCTCTTGAATTAAACCGTTATCCCGATCCGTCACATAAAACCGTACGAGAAAAATTAGGCGGTTATTTGAATGTACCATATGAAAATTTATTTATTGGTGTTGGTTCGGATGAGATTATTGATCTTGTCGTAAGAATATTTTGTGAACCGGCGGTTGATTCGGTAATGATATTGGACCCGACTTACGGTATGTATAAGGTTGTTTGTGATATTAATAATGTAAAGACAATAAGCGTTCCTTTGGATCATAATTACCAGATTGATTTTCAGAAAGTTGAAGATTCTTTGGAGGAGAATACAAAAGTAATATTTATTTGTTCTCCGAATAATCCGACGGCTAATGTAATAAATAAAGATTCGGTTTTAGAATTAGCACAAAAAACAAAACGCATAATTGTGATTGATGAAGCTTATGTTGATTTTGCCGAAGAATTCTCACTTACCTATGAAGCAGTCCAATTACCTAATATTATCGTACTAAGAACATTTTCAAAAATATGGGGACTGGCAGGAGTACGCTGCGGATATTGCATTACTTCCAAAGAAATAATAGGTCATCTCTACAAAGTCAAAGCCCCTTATAATATGAATAAACTGACTTCGGCAGTAATTTTGAAAGCTCTTGATAATGTCGACAAAAAAGAAGAGTTAAAGGATAAAATTATCGGACAGAGGGAGTTTCTGCTATCCGAACTGAAAAAAATAAACGGTGTAATAAAAGTATTACCTTCTCAAACTAATTTTATTTTATTTGAAGTAAAAGAACCAAAAGATGTATATAAAAAACTTACAGCTAAAGGAATAATTATTCGCGATAGAAGCAGTCAAATCCCAAATTCTTTACGAGTGAGTGTAGGTACAGAAAATGAAAATATTAAATTTTTAGAAGAGTTGCGGAACGTATTATGAAATCAGATCAAAAAGAATCAAAACGCAAAACAAATCATCAAAGAAATACAAATGAGACTGAAATAAAGATCCTAGTTAATCTGGATGGAACAGGGAAATCAAAAATTAAGACAGGTATCGGTTTTTTTGATCATATGCTTGAGCAGTTGGCTAAACATTCCAATATTGATCTTAATTTGTCGGTTAAGGGCGATTTACATGTTGATGAGCATCATACGGTTGAAGATGTCGGTATAGCATTAGGGGAGGCAATAAATACTGCATTAGGAGATAAACGCGGGATCTCACGTTACGGATTTCTTCTTCCTATGGACGATTCGATTACGGAGTGTGCAATTGATTTAGGGGGCAGACCTTATTTGATTTTTTATTGTAAATTTGCACGTGAAAAAGTCGGAGACTTTCCTACTGAATTGACAAAAGAGTTTTTCAGGGCTTTGGCATATGGGCTTAAAGCAAATGTTTATATAAAGACACGCGGTGAAAATGATCATCATAAAATTGAATCGATGTTTAAGGCATTTGCGCGTTCATTAAACGAAGCGCTGAAATATGATAAGCGTAACAAAAAGATTTTACCTTCAACAAAAGGGATATTATGATCGGCATGATAGATTACGGAGCAGGAAATATTGCTTCGGTAATAAATGTTCTTGATGAATTAAACTGCAAATATATTGTTTCTGATCACGAAGCAGAATTGCTTAAATGTGAGAAGATTATTTTCCCGGGCGTTGGAGAAGCTTCTTCGGCGATTAAACGGCTTTATCTGTCAAATCTGATTAATATGCTGCGTGTAACAAACAAACCTTTGTTTGGAATATGTCTCGGTATGCAGCTGTTGTGCGAGAAATCCAAGGAGGGTAACATTTGTGCATTGGGAATTCTTCCAACATCAACCGAGAAGTTTGATGAAACAAAAGTAAAAGTTCCTCATATGGGATGGAATCAGGTTCGATTCAAAGGAGAATCAAAACTATTTACAAATATAACAAACGACAGTTTCTTCTTTTTTGCCAATTCATATTATGTTCCGTTAAATGAGTTTACTATTGGAATTACAGACTATAACGGTGAATTCAGCGCTGCAATTCAAAAAGATAATTATTACGGAGTTCAATTCCATCCGGAAAAATCAGGTGCTACCGGAATTCAGATCATTAAAAATTTTATAGAACTATGTTAATAATTCCGGCAATTGATATTCTTGAGGGAAAAGTCGTAAGACTTACAAAAGGTGATTTTAATACAGCGCAAATTTACGGTGATTCACCGCTTGAGCAGGCAAAAATATATGAGAAATACGGATTCAATTGGGTTCATATAGTTGATCTTACAGGATCAAAAGACGGGTATACTTCCACTAAAGATATATTAGTAAGTATTAAAGCTGAAACTAAGGTTAAAATTGAATTTGGAGGAGGAGTTCGTAATCTGGAGGATGTAAAAAAACTACTTGATTTAGGTGTGGATAAAGTCATACTTGGTTCATTACCTATAACAGATAAAAATGAATTTGAAATGATAATTAAAAATATTTCTAAGAATAATCTAATTATCGCTTCTGATGTCGATAATGAAAATGTACTGGTAAAGGGCTGGCAGGAAAACACCAACATTAATTTATATGATCATGTAGAGTATTGTATTAACATGGGGATAGATACTTTTTTGGTTACAGACATAGCTTTAGATGGTATGTTGGCAGGTCCAAATTATGAGATGTATAAAAAGTTAAAAGATAAATTTGCCGGTATCAAAGTCATAGCTTCGGGCGGTGTATCGAGTTTGCATGATCTGCTTATATTAAAAGCAGCAAATGCCGATGCCGCTATTGTAGGTAAGGCAATTTATGAAAGAAAAATTAATCTTAAGGAGTTAAGTCTAATTGCTGAGCAGAAGGATTATTCCATGTCTTGATGTTAAAGACGGTCGCGTAGTTAAAGGTACAAATTTCGTAAATTTAAGAGATGCAGGATCTGCGGTTGAACTTTCTGAAAGATATTACAATGAAGGCGCAGATGAACTTGTATTTCTTGATATAACTGCTTCGGCGGAGAAAAGAAAAACTCTTGTATCTTTAGTTGAGGATGTTGCAAAAGTAATCCGTATTCCGTTTACTGTCGGCGGCGGTATTTCTGAAATAAGCGACATAGACGATTTGCTTAAAGCCGGAGCGGATAAGGTTTCTCTAAATACATCTATTGTTAAAAATCCTAAATTGATTTCAGAATCAGCAAAAAAATTCGGTTCACAGGCAGTTATAGCTGCAATTGATGTCAAACGTGCCGGCGGGAAATTTAAAGTGTTTATAAAAGGGGGAAGAGAAGAAACCGAACTTGACGGATTGGAATGGTGTAAAGAGGTTTGTGATTTAGGCGCGGGGGAAATATTATTAACTTCAATGGATAGAGACGGAACAAAAGACGGCTATGATATTGAACTGCTTTTGAAGGTCACTTCAAGTGTAACAATTCCGGTTATTGCTTCCGGCGGAGCCGGTACAAAAGAGGATTTCTTAGCCGCTTTCAGGGATGCAAATGTGGATGCTTGTCTTGCTGCAAGTTTGTTTCATTATCAGGAGCTATCTATAGTGGATTTGAAAAACTATCTTAAAGAAAACGGGGTAATAGTCCGGCTATGATTGAAAAAGAAAAAATTGATTTCTCTAAATTAAACGGGTTAGTACCGGCGGTTATTCTTGATAAGACAAGCAATCAGATATTAATGCTTGGTTTTATGAATGAAGAATCATTTGAAAAAACCATTTCTACTAAACGAGTTACTTTTTTCAGCAGATCAAAGAATAGATTATGGACAAAAGGGGAGACATCCGGTAATTTCTTAAATCTTGTCGATATTGACATTGATTGCGATAAAGATTCTCTGCTTATTTATGTTAATCCTGAAGGTCCGGTCTGCCATACCGGTACGTTTTCCTGTTTCAGTATAGAAAGAACAAACATTGCTTTTATAAGTCAACTTCATCAATTGATTAAGGAGCGGAAAAAAGAACTTCCTGAAAATTCATATACAACAAGATTATTCAAGGAAGGCGCCGACAGAATAATTCAAAAAGTCGGTGAAGAAGCAATTGAAACAGTAATAGCGGCAAAAAACCGTGACAAGGTTGAAATAGTTAATGAAGTTTCCGATCTTATTTATCATCTTCTTGTGATGCTAGTGGATCAGGATATTGAGTTGGAAGAAATTGTTAATAACTTAGTTGAAAGGCATAAAATAAAATCTGCCAAATAATATTTAAGGTTAAGGATAAGTACACAAAAAAGGTACTTGCATTTATGCATTAATTCAGTGACTTTAATAAAATTGATCGTCAATTAGAAAAATATTCTCCCCTTTTTTTCAAAGGGGAGTACCCGCGAAAGCGGGGGAGGGGTTTATAATCACTCCAAATATTTCAATATAATTGACTTTTTAATAATTAAATGTCATTGGTAGGACTTATATTGAATCATAGTCCATTAACTTGTAAACTTCGTTATTTTGATTGAATTTAAGTTTTTTTCTAAATGAATCATAGAGGACAACATGAAAGAACTGATTAAGACAAAAAAACAGGATATAACTCTTCGATTTGCAACTGAAGAGGATACACCTTTAATCTTTAATTTTATTAAAGGTCTTGCTGAATACGAAAAATTATTTAATGAAGTTGAAGCGACTGAAGAACTTCTCCAGTCTAATCTTTTCGGTGAAAGGAAATTTGTTGAAATCCTTATTGCCGAATACAAAGGGGAACCTGCCGGATTTGCTATCTTCTTCCATAACTTTTCGACATTTGTCGGCAAACAGGGTATTTATGTTGAGGATCTTTTTGTAAAACCTGAATTCCGTAAAAACGGTATTGGCAAAACTCTTCTTTCATACATTACGAAACTTGCAGTTGAACGAAATTGCGGTAGAGTTGAATGGGCAGTTCTGGATTGGAATGCACCGGCAATTCAATTTTATAGAAGTCTCGGATCAATACCGAAAGATGAATGGACAATTTTCAGACTCAACAGGTCAGCTCTTTATGATTTAGCGAAAGAATTTTAGTTCTTATAAGCTGAATCAATTAATAAAGTGATAAATGACTGAACCAAATTTATTCGAATCGGAAAAAGAAGAAGAGATAGTATTTGATAAACAATACTATGAAGAAACGGTATTTGAGAAAATAGCAAAGCAGAATCTTATTCTTGAAGATATAGAATTTTACAATTGCCGTTTTAGCGGAGTAGTTTTTATAAAGGCTGCATTAAAATCATGCAGATTTGAGAAATGCTTATTTGTTAACAGTGATTTAAGTGTAGCCAATTTTACTAACAGTTCCTTTACAGACATTAAATTTGATAATTGTAAGCTAATTGGAATTGATTGGACAAAGATTTGCAGGCCTGTTAAAATTGATTTCTTAAAATGCAAAATGAATGATTCCAACTTTTTCAGTTTGGATTTGAGGGGAACTGAAATAATATCCTGTGAAGTTCACAACGTTGATTTTGAAAAAACCAATCTTAGTAAAGCTGTGTTAAATTCTTCAGATTTTATGCATAGTTCATTTAATAAAACTAATTTAACTTCAACAGATTTTACGGAAGCGATTAATTACAGTATTGATCCGAATAATTGTAATATAAAAGGGGCAAAGTTTTCACTTCCGGAAGCGCTATCGCTGCTTGATCAGTGGGGAATCAAAGTAACGTGACGCGTAACGAGTGACGAGTTAACTTCGCATTACGAATTACAAGCCATGTTAAGGTTAGATATTAATTCCAATGTACAAGATATATCATCGCTCATCAAAGATTTAATAACTGCGCTGGCTACGATTACTCCGTCACAATATGGAGCGAAAGTTTTTACGTGTTCGGGTTTTGATATTCCAAATCCGATCAGCATTTTATTTTTCTTTATTACTGAGCGAGTTCGAATGATGTTATTTACTACTTTATCAGAAAAATTATCTCTGGCTCCTGTAATTCCCGTAACGCTTACACAATAAACAAATCCGCTGCTCTTATCATCAATCATTTTGATTCTTTCTTCAGTTGATGCAGGAGTTGTTAATAAAATCACATCTATATTATGATTCCCATTCTCAAAAAATGAATCATATTCTTCAAGCGGAACATCGGGAACGATTAATCCTTTTACTCCAGCATTAACTGCATCATTCAGAAAACTCTTTAACCCATATTTTCTTATCGGGTTTGCATATCCCATAAGAATAATAGGCTTGTCGGTTGAACTGCAAATTATTCCTGAATAATTGAGAACATCTTTAAGTGTAACTCCATTATCAAGGGCAATTTTCGATGAGGCTTGTATAACAGGACCATCGGCTAAAGGATCACTGAATGGAATTCCGATTTCCATCATATCTGCACCTTCATCTAACACATTCTTCGCCAATTCTACAAAATTATATTTTGATGGAAATCCCGCTGTAAGAAAAACCGATAACACTTTACGATTGTTACGATTAACTTTCTGAATATAATCTGAAATATAGCTCATTTGTAATCCTCGAATGTATCAATTAGAGTTGAAAGATCTTTATCGCCCCGTCCGCTTACGCATACTACAATAATATCATCTTTATCTTTTTGGGGCATTAATTTATTTAAGTAAGCAATTGCGTGCGCTGATTCAAGTGCAGGTAATATTCCTTCAAGTCGTGTTAAAAGATGAACACCTTTAAGCGCTTCATCATCAGTTACAGAAAAATATTTTACTCGGGCTAAATCTTTAAGAAAAGAATGTTCAGGTCCCACACCGGGATAATCCAGTCCGGCTGAAATTGAATACACTTCTTCAACCTGTCCGTCAGGATTCTGCAGAAGATAAGTCTTCATTCCATGAAAAATTCCCGGTTCACCTACACTTAATGTCGCACAATGTTTACCGGTTGCAATTCCAAGTCCTTCCGCTTCAACGCCTATAAGCTGGACTGTTTCATCATTGACAAAAGGATAAAATATACCTGCAGCATTGGATCCGCCGCCGACACAGGCAACAATATAATCAGGTAATTTCCCTTCGGCTGCAGTTATCTGTTCTTTTGTTTCTTTTCCAATAATCGATTGAAAATCCCTGACAATCATCGGATATGGATGCGGACCTACAACCGAACCGATTATATAATGAGTATCATTAACATTAGTCACCCAGTCACGTATTGCCTCATTAGTGGCATCTTTTAGAGTTTTGCTGCCTGAACTAACTGGTCGTACTTCAGCGCCAAGAAGCTGCATTCTGAATACATTTGGTTTTTGCCGTTCAATATCAGTTTCACCCATATAAACAACGCATTGCAATCCGAATTTGGCGCAAACAGTAGCCACAGCGACTCCATGTTGGCCGGCGCCTGTTTCTGCAATAATTCTTTTCTTGCCAAGACGTTTTGCCAATAATATTTGTCCGATCGCATTATTAAGTTTATGAGCGCCGGTATGGCAAAGATCTTCGCGTTTCAAATAGATTTTACCGGTGCCGAAATGTTTCGTTAAGCGTTCTGCATAAGTTAACGGAGTCGGTCTTCCGTTATAATCTTTTTGAAGTTTATTATATTCAGTTATGAACTCAGGATCATTTTTATACTTAGAATAGCATGCATCAAGTTCATAAAGGGCAGGGAGTAAAGTTTCCGGAACAAATCTTCCTCCATACTGACCGAACTTACCTTCTTTATCAGGATAATTGTAGATTGTTTTCATTTCTGCTCAATGTTAGTTTACGATTAACTACAGGCGCTATTTCCTGAATTTTAATTAATAACTTTTTGAATGTGGAAGGACTTAGAGATTGAAATCCGTCGGACAATGCTTTTTCCGGATGTGAATGTACTTCCACAATAAGACCATCGGCGCCGCAAGCAATTGAAGCCATTGACATTGCCGGAATTTTATCCCAGATTCCAACACCATGTGAAGGATCAACAATAATCGGCAAGTGAGAATATTTTTTAATTACAGGTACGGCATTTAAGTCAAGTGTGTTTCTTGTTGCATTTTCAAATGTTCTGATTCCTCGTTCGCATAGAATTACATTATAGTTATTCTGCGAAACAATATATTCTGCACTTAGAAGAAGTTCTTCAACAGTTGCCGACATACCGCGTTTGAGTAAAATTGGTTTCTGAGTTTTGCCGATTTCTTCTATGAGAGTAAAATTCTGCATATTCCGTGCGCCAAGTTGAATAATATCAGCTACTTCACAAACGGCGTCAATTGTGTATTGATCAACAATTTCGGTAACTATATTTAATCCGAATTCTTTCTTTACTTCCGCAAGATAATCAAGACCTTTTTCTTTAAGACCCTGAAATGAATAAGGGCTTGAGCGGGGTTTATAAGCTCCTGCACGGAGAAACTTAACGCCCATTTCTTTTAATTGTCCCGCAATCTCAAAGATCTGGTCTTTACTTTCTATTGCGCAAGGTCCGGCAATAATTAAAAGTTCTTCACTGCCGATAATACTTCCGTTAATATTAATAAGTGTATTTTCACTTTTCATTTCACGGCTGACCAGTTTATATTTCCTTGATACAGGTACGACATCTTCAACGGACTGCATCAAAAGAAAGTTTTCTTTTTTCAACATTTCATTTGATCCTGTAATTCCGATTGCCAGTTTTGTTTCACCCGGTATTTCGTGAGGAGTACAGCCAAGAGCTATTATTTTTTCTTTTACGCTATTTACATCTTGCCGGGGGGCATTCAGACTCATTAATATCAGCATGCGTACCTCAACTTATTTACCTTATTAAAAAACTCTTTCAACTTATTCGAATCTTTTTTGCCTGGAGATGATTCTAACGATGAGGATAGGTCTATCGCCATAGGGTGAATATTTTTGAAGATGTATTCTATATTATAAAATGAAATGCCGCCGGCCAATATAATCTTATCCCTAAATTTCATAGGTATCCTTGACCAGTCAAATGTCATTCCTGTTCCGCCCAAATTATCCGGAGAGTAGGTATCAAGAAGGAACGAGCAGTTCATATAGTTCTCCAGTTTTGAATACTCAAAATCATTATTAATATGAAATGCTTTAATCACCGGGAGGTTTATTTGTTTAACAAAAGCCGGCTGTTCATCCCCATGAAGCTGAATTGAATTCAATCCAATGCCGGGAGCAACTTCATTTATCTCATGGATTATCGGATTTACAAATATTCCCACTTTCATAATAAATGGCGGTAGCTGTCTTATAATTTCTGTTGCCTGCTTATAGCTGATGTATCTCTCGCTTTTTTCGTAGAATATAAAGCCAAGAGCATTTGTTCCCAATTCACAGCATAACAGGGCATCATTAATATTAGTTATTCCGCATATTTTAACCTGCATAAGAGCACCATTCTTTTAATGTCTTGAAATCAGATTCAATGTTATGCGATTTCATAAAATATTCACCAACCAACACGGCATTTACATTTGTTTCTTTGACTTTGTTAATATCTTCTTTAGTTAAAAATCCGCTTTCTGAGGTTTTTATTATATTATCCGGAAATTTATCCGATAGGTTTATTGTAGTATTAAGATCAACATTAAATGTCTCAAGATTTCTATTGTTAATACCAATCAAATCATTCAGTTGGAAATTGATTTTTGATAATTCCGATTCCGAATGAAGTTCAAGTAAAACTTCCAGTTCGCATTCTGCAGCGGCATATGATAATTCATTAATTTGTAAAGTTGTTAAAGCTTCAGCAATTAACAAAATTGCGTCAGCGCCATATGCTTTTGCTTCCAACACCTGCCATTCGTCAATAATAAAATCTTTACGAAGAATAGGGGATTCTTTCATTTTTGCGATATCGTAAATGAATTTAATATCTCCCTGGAAGAAATAATTATCAGTTAATACGGAGACTGCGTCAGTCCGGCATTTGAAATAAATTTCGGCTAATTTAATATGATTGAAGTCATGTTTTAGAATACCTTTAGACGGACTTGCTTTCTTTATTTCCGAGATAATTCCAATCCGGTCACTTTTGCCAAGTGCTTTTTTTAAACTCATAACCGGAGCTGCAAAGAATTCTTCGTTATTAAATGAAGAACGCGTTCGATTTGCCTTCAACCTTTTTATTTCCTCTTTTTTAACTTCAAGAATATCGCTTAAAAAACTCATGAGCATATTTCTCCGAATGATTTTAGTTTTTTTAATTTATCGTATGCTCTACCTGATAATATGGATTCTTCTGCAGCAAGTCTGCAATCGGTTATATTATCCGAGATTCCGGCGACCTGTAAAGCCATGGCTGCGTTTGCAGCAATCACATAGTAAGCTTCGTTTTTAATTTTATCTCGTAGGACGGACAAAATAATACGAGAGTTATTGAGTGCAGAGTCGCTTTTGATTTTTGTAACATCTATTAGCGGATATTCCAGCATAAATGAAGATAGTTTATAATTCTTTATTCCTGTTTGTCGAGAATAATCAAAAACATCCGTATCTCCGGTCAAAGAAATCTCATCGTAACTATCAGCTGTAGAAATAAAACAAACTCTTTCCATATCAAGATGAAAAGCAGCTTCAGCCATAAGCTTAGCAGTTTTGGAATTATATACACCGACTAGCTGCTTCTTCGTACCGGCAGGATTAGTTAGCGGACCCAAAATATTGAATATTGTTTTAATCCCGAGACTTTTTCTTGCGGGTGCCGCAAATTTCATAGCCGGATGGTAATTTGGTGCAAATAAGAAAGCAATTCCGACTTCATTTAATGCTACTTCAGATTCAAGCGGGGAAAGAAAAATATTAACACCAAGTTCGATCAATACATCGGCGCTACCGCTTTTACTTGATATTGAACGGTTTCCGTGTTTGGCCACTTTAACACCGGCGCCCGCAACTACAAACGAAACGGCAGTTGAAATATTAAATGTATTAGATCCGTCGCCGCCCGTACCGCAAACGTCAATTGTATCGGGATCAGATGAATTAATTTTAACTCCCAAATCCCTCATAGCTTTAGCGAATCCTGCGACTTCTTCAGGAGTCTCGCCTTTTGTTTTCATAGCCATTAGCAAACCTGAAATTTGAGGATCATTTACTTCGCCGCTCATAATATTCCGCATTACTTTATATGATTCATCTAAAGTAAGGTTATTGCCTTCGGCAATATTCTCAATGTATTCTTTTATCATAGTGCCAACCAGTTTTCTATTAATTGATGACCTACATTAGTTAATATTGATTCGGGGTGAAATTGAATACCTTCTACGGGTAGTTTTTTATGCCGCAATCCCATGATAATTCCATCTTCAGTTTGAGCTGTAATTTCAAGTTCATCAGGAAGCGAATCTTTTTGAACAACAAGAGAATGGTATCGTGCGGCATCAAATCCCTGGGGAAGCTTTTTATAAATCTTTTTCCCATCATGAAATATCTTTGAAGTTTTTCCATGCATAAGGGTAGGTGCATTTATTACATTTCCGCCAAAGACATGACCGATACTTTGATGTCCAAGACAAACTCCCAAAACAGGGAATAGTTTTCCTAAATGTTTAATTACATTTAAGGATATTCCTGAGTCTTCAGGAGTACCGGGACCGGGTGAAATAACTATTTTATCCGGACTCATATCATTAATTTCATCAACAGTAGTTTTGTCATTTCTTTTAACTGTTATATCTTTAGTAAAATGACCTATGAGTTGAACAAGATTAAATGTGAATGAGTCGTAATTATCAATTACCAAGATTTTCATCTATCACCTCTGCACATTTAAGTGCGCTTAATAATACTGCAGATTTATTTTTTATCTCTTTTAATTCTAATGCAGGTATACTATCGGCAACTATACCGGCGCCTGCCTGCCAATACATTTTATTACCTTTTGCAAATAATGTACGTATAGCAATACACATATCAAGATTTCCGCTAAAATCGATATAACCGACAGCGCCCGAATAAATACTTCTTCTAAGATTTTCATATTCGGCAATTAATTGAATAGCTCTAATCTTTGGAGCTCCGGAGACAGTCCCGGCGGGAAATGAAGCTTTAAGGGCGTCAATACAATCGGCACCTTCGCGGAGTTTACCTTCAACCCTTGAGACTATATGCATTACATGAGAAAATCTATTTACTCTCATTTTTTCGGAAAGCTTTACCGTGTCATATTCACAAATTCTGCCAAGATCGTTTCGGGCAAGATCAACAAGCATAACATGCTCGGCAATCTCTTTAGGATCATTCATTAAATCATTTTCGAGTTTCAAATCCTCTTCCTCGTTTTTTCCCCGTCTGCGGGTTCCAGCAATAGGAAGAATCTCAGCCTTTCTGTTTTTAACTTTTAATAAATCTTCGGGTGATGTGCCGATGATTTTAATGTTTTCATCAAACTCCATATAATACATATATGGGGAAGGATTGATCATACGGAGAGAGCGATAAACATTGAAAGAATCTCCTTTGAAATCAGCTTGAAATCTTTTAGACAGAACAATTTGAAATACGTCGCCCTTGAAAATATTTTCTTTACCTTTTTCTACTAATTCACAGAATTCTTTTTCTTCCAGGTCTGTTAATAACTTAGGGTTGGAATAGAAATCCGAGGTGTAAGTAATTGATTTGTATAACTTTGTTTGTAATTGTACCAGTTCATTATTAGCTTCGTTGAACTTTTGCCGGAGATTTTTTTTGTCTGTAGTATCTACATTTGTAATTAATATAATCTGATGTTTAAAATGATCAAACACGATTATAGTGTTATAGAATCCAAGAATTGAATCCGGTGTGCCGGTAGTATCTTGAGAAGAAAATTTTATAACATCTTCAATTAGAGATATATTCTCAAACCCAATATATCCAACTATACCGCCGGTAAAATAGGGGAGTTCATCCAATACAGGGTGATTGAATTTATTTACTCTTTCTTTCAGGAAATCAAATACATTTTCTCTTATTGTCTCTTGACCTGTTTTGTTTTTGATTTTAAGATTATAGCCATAGTTGGAAACAGTTTCAAAAGGATTAAGACCAATGAAAGAATAGCGAGCTAATCTGCCTATTCCTTCAACTGATTCAAGAAGGAAGGAAGTGGTGTTTTCTTCTCTGATTTTTAAATAAGCGGCTACAGGAGTAAGTAAATCGGCTGCGATTTTCTTATAGACCGGAACTATATTAAAATTTTCCGCGAGTTCTTCAAAATATTTATATTCCATATTATCCCTATAAAACAAAAAACCCTTCTCAGTGATTACTAAGAAGGGTTTAGTTTGAAAATCTATATTAGTTAATTTAGGTCACCGGGTTTGCACGATTATTTAAATTATACCACCACCAAGCCTGGTTTGTGTTGAAAGTATTATATGCTGCGTTATTTGTTTTCATCTTGGGTGCAAAGATAGGGAATAAAACTTTTAATTGTCAAGAGTATTTAATTCTTAAATCGGATTTAGTATAAATTAAGTGAAAAGAGCTGATAAATTATTCGGTTGGTTTACTAATGAAAACAAAATATATGTCTGAGAATGCTTTTGCCGCAATGGAAGCTTCCTCTAAATTTGGAAAGATTCCATAGACCGTGGAACCGCTGCCCGACATTGATGCAAAAAGAGCACCTCCGTCATACAATGATTGCTTGATATTACCAACCTCTTTATACTTTTCAAACACATATTGCTCAAAATCATTCTTAAAGGAGTTTTGTGCTGTATTGTAATTAAGTTTTCCTTCTTTAATCAGATCATGATAATCCAATTGTATTTCGGATGGTATTATATTTTGATAGGCTTCTTTTGTAGAGATATTAATTTTAGGATTAACAATAACAATTGGCTTATTTATCTCAAGGTCAATATATTCAAGAATATCACCGCGGGAAGTACCTATTGCAGATTTTGCTTTTATGAAAAAAGGAACGTCCGCTCCTAACAGGAGCGCAAGATGAATAAGCTGATCGTGCTTAAAATTGAGATGGAACATTTCATTAAGAGAGATTAGAGTTGCGGCTGCGTCAGAACTTCCGCCTCCTAACCCGGCTTGATTCGGAATTCTTTTCTCAAGGGTGATTTTTACATTTATTGATTTATTTGATGTGGATTCCAAAAGATGTTTTGCTTTGACAACAATATTACCATCATCCTGAGGTATAGACATATCATTACAAATAAATTCAAATCTATCAGCCGGACGAAATGTAAGAGTATCGAACAAATCCTCTATTGGATAAAATAAAGTTGAAAGATTATGGTATCCATCCGATCTTTTGGAAAGAATATTTAATCCGATATTTATTTTGGAGGGAGCCTTAATTTCGATATAATTCATCAATCAAATCTCTCAAGGATTTTGTGTGTGAAGTGTCGGAACCGCAGCATGAACCAACAAAGATCGGCGACATGGATAAATATTCTCTAATAATATTCGAATAGTTGTCGGGATTAATTCCACACTCAATTTCATTGTCTGAAATGTTTCCTTTTCCGCAATTAAGATAAAACCCGAACGGATAAATTAGCGGAAAGTGCAATCGCATAAAATTCTTAAAGGTTTCAGGTTTGATGCAATTAAATCCTATACAAACAGGGGAATATTCTTTGATTAATTCAATTGCTTCGTTTAATGGTTCTCCACTTAAAAGTTTTAGTTCATCTGTGAAATACAAGCTGATTAAATATGGAATTTTATTATCTGAACAAAATTCGCAAATAATTATTATCTCATCCATGTGACTTTGGGTTTCGTTCCAAATCAGGTCGCATCCGCTTCTCCAAAGAAATTCAATATGCATTTTATGGTTGTATTCAAGGTCGTCTTTTGAAATTATTCTTTCTTTTTGATAGCAGTTCTCTGCAGGTGCATTTGAACCGGCTATAATGATTTTCTTCTCGCCCCTGGCAGCAATACAAAGGTCAATGCTTCTACTTACTAATTCTCTATTGCTAATTTCGATACCGGAGTATTTGAAAGCATTTGGGTTAGTCCGAAAAGTATTTGAAGTTATTATATCAGCGCCGGCTTCAATATATTTTTTATGAAGCGAAATAACCAGATCAGGATTTGTTAAATTAACTGCTGAGGACCATAGATTATTGGGAAGTCCCGATGAAGCAGTTTGCAATAAACTGCCCATTGCTCCGTCAAGAAGTAATGGTTGTCTTAAACTATTATAACTGTTAATTAAATCAATTCTTTTTCTTGTCACTTATTGTTCTTTCAAAATAACTTAAAGTTTCATTAACTATTTTTTCGAGGTCAATCATTTGAATACATTCAAGATTATAAGGGCAAACTATTTTCCAGCAAGGTGCACAGAAGAGATTATCCGGGAATAGTTTAACTCCGTTGTCATATAAATCAATTTCAGTCCAGCAACTCAATCCAAACCATGCAATAACATATTTTTTTAATGCGATTGCCATATGCAACCCAAACGAATCACCGGTAATAATAATTTGTGGAATACTTTCAAAGCAAGCGCCTTTTCTAACGCCAAAAGAAGTTGGAGTATTTATAACTTTACTTTTAAACTCTTCAGCAATTATGTCATTTCGTTCTTTATCTTCCGGACCGCCTAAAAGCATTATTTTGAAGCGGTTATATGATAGAAATTTATCAATTAGGGAAACATGCTGTTCAATTGTCATCTTTTTATTCGGAAACAGTAAGGAGCATCCGGTATTAAAGCCTATTATCTCATCGCCCGGCAAGATTCCGGTTTGTATTCTATATTCAGTTATGAATTCTAATTCTTCTTCAGAAAAATTGAAGGTATATACATTTCTGATATAATCCAATTCGAATGTTTCTGCTAAATATTCCTGACCGGTTTTTTTATTAATCTTGAATTTGAGATTGTCATCCAAGCCTAATCTATAATTATATTCAGCTCCTTTATTCAAAGGAATGATTTTTCCAATATCGTTTATACCAAAGCCTAATCTGTTAGTTGAATTAACCTGCATTGCCAACGCTCCCGAGCGCAGGGATTTATCAACATTCATTACAAAATCAAACGATAGAGAATTAATAATTGACATAGATTCTGCATCATATGGCAGTACTCTATCTATATAGCGATTATTTTCTAATAGACCGACAGCGTTTTTCAATGTAATCCAATAAATAGTTGATTCAGGAAATTTCTTCTTAATTGCGGGTAATTGAGATGTAGTCATTAAAACATCGCCCATTGCATCAAGATTAATGATTAAAATCTTAGTTCCAATAGGTTTATAATCCTTGCATCCGTCTGTAGTACAATCATGATCCGGAAAACAAGGTTTATAACCAGAAAAGTTTTTGCAAGTTTGATAATCAGGTTTTTTACTCATTGTCATTTCAAAATTATATTATAAGTAGAAATTAAATTATTAAAAGCATCAAATACTATATCAACAGGAATATCTTTTATTGTTTCTGAAGTTGACCTAATTGATATATGATGAACTTTATATGGCTGCCAACTTACAAAATTCCATAAATAATTAGGGTATAAAGCTAATACCGGAATACCAAATGCGGAAGCAATATGAACAGCCGACGTATCTGGAGTAATAATTATATCTGCCAGCTTTATATATGAAGCAAAATGGTGAATTGAATAATTCCAGCCTTCTATTACTTTTTTGTTATTTAACCCTTCCAATATTTTATCACGCAGTCTTTTATCTTCCTCAGTTGAAAGAAGAACAAAATAAATATTTTTATTAGCATTAATAATTTTATTAATTAATCTTATCCAACTCTCTGTTTTCCAATATCTTATAGCATTTCCCGAAGAAATATTTATGGCAATTATACTATGTTCTTTTTTTATCTCCTGCAACTTATTCTGAATTTGTGAAAATACCTTTTGGTCTATATAAAAATATGATTTAACAAGATTTTCATTAATAGATAAACCAAGCTGTGTTAAAAAATTCTTCATTCTCTCAATGATGTGGGAATTTTCCTGAGGCAGCTGTTCAACTTTTATATCAAGAAGTCCTGAATATTTGCTGAAATAATATCCTGCTTTTATTTTACATCTAACTAAACGGTATATTAATGAAGTTGTTGTTGAGGGGTTATCGTTAAAATCCATTAGTAAATCGAAATGTTGCATGTTCAGGCGTAAAATGTTAATTATAAAGGTAAAAGGGTTGCTGGAATAATATATTTTATTAACATTAGGATTGCATCTTAATACATTACGATTTGATTTAAGTGTTAAAAGGTTTATTTCTATATCCGGGAAATTTGCTTTTAAGACTTCAAAAATAAATGATGTTACTACAATATCGCCGACTTTCCCTAATCTAACAATTAGTACTTTTCTAACATCATGTAAATCAATCTTATTCATAGAGTTACAACGTATTATTCAAAGTTGTTTGTAAGTTATTCATTTTAATCAAGGATTCGATTTTAACAATGACTAGTTCGGTCGATATATTTTTAAAACATTCATGATTTAAAGGGCAGTCTAAAAGATTACAATTAATGCATTCAAGATTTTCCAACTGGATATATTCATTCCTATCACCAAAAGGACCCTGTAAAAGGGGATTGGTGGGCCCGTGGAGAGCTAAAACGGGTGTTCCGATAGCAGTTGACATGTGCATTGGCCCGCTGTCATTTGCGACAAGGATACTGCATTTTGATATTAAAGCAGCCAATTCCTGAATTGAAGTTTCAGGAGCAAGGATTGATTTTCCATCAAGTAATGAATGGATTTTAAGTGCATCTGTTTCATCACTTTTACCCCAAAGTATTAAAACTTTGGCATTAAAACGATTTATAACAGTGTTAGCTATTTCAGCAAACTTTTCAGGATTGCATTTCTTAGAAGCCCAACCGCCTGTAGGACAGATTCCAACAACAAAAGAATTATCTATATATTGCTCGTTAAAATACTTTTTTGCAAAGACTAAACTATCTTCATTTATACTATAATGAAGCTCTTTCTTATTACTATACAGATTATTTATTTTAAGACTTTCAAGATGTAATTGAGCTGCATGGAATTTAGTTCTTTCGATTGGTCCAAACATATTGTAGGCATATCGTCTACCTTTGTAAGGGAAGCCCATTCTATATTTTGCGCCGCTTAAAAAAGTGATAATGGCAGTGCTTGGATTACTAAAAAAATCAAGTACAAGATCATATTGATTTTTCCTGATAGACTTTATCAAATAGACTTTAGATGAAAAATTATTCCGCTCAAATATAAAAACCCGATTAATTTGTTTTAATCCGGTTAATCCAGGGGCAGAAGGGGATTCAACAAGATAATCTATTTTTGCGTTAGGGAAATCGGTTTTCAGATTGTCGATTACGACAGTAGAGAGTACCACATCACCGATTCCGCGTAATTTAATGACAAGTATCTTATTTATTTTACTTTTATCCAGAATATACCACATTAATTAAGTTGGAAGTTAATTATCTTAATAGTTATATTATAAAAGAATTCACAAAAAAAATATATTTGACCATTTCACAAACTCAATTTACAAAGATTCGTTTACTCCATCAATTAAGTTAAATTTATTAATAACTTTCTTCAAAGAGGGACTCATGAATTTGAAAGGGAAAAATGCAGTAATAACCGGCGGGGCAATGGGGATTGGACTTGCGACAGCTAAACTATTACTCACAGAAGGGTGCAGTGTTACTATCTGGGATATTAATAGTGATGAATTAAACAATGCAAAAACTGACCTTGATTCACTTGATTTACATGATTCACATGATGAAAAAGGAAAAGTTTTTACCTGCCTTTGTGATGTAACGGACAAAAAAAGAGTATATAAATTGGCAGATATTGCAGAAAGTGAAATGGGGTCAATCGATATTCTAATTAACAATGCCGGATACGTTAAAGGCGGGGATTTTTTGGATCAGCCTGATGAAGTATGGGAAAAGACTGTTGATGTAAATCTTACAGCAATACTTTATACTATAAGAGCAGTCCTCCCAAAAATGAATAAAAGAAATTTCGGTCATATTGTTAACATTTCATCTGCAGCAGGAATTCTCGGAGTGCCCGGTATTTCGGTTTATTCAGCAACTAAATGGGCTGTATGGGGTTTAACTGAGTCTCTTCGACTTGAATCATTCAATCAAGGGAATCATGGTATTAAATGGTCGTCAATACATCCAAGTTATCTTGCCCAAGGAATGTTTGAAGGGGCAAAACTTGGTTTTCTTGGAAACATGATCGTACCATTAGTAAAGAATCATGATGTTATAGCACGTGCGATTGTTATAGACGCTTTGAAAAATGGAAAATCTGTAGTTCGCAGACCGCAAACATTAAGATTGGCAATCCTTTTACGAGGAATACTACCCGAAATAATTTTTCAGAAATTAATGATTTTATTAGGTGTAAACCGGAGCATGAAAACATTTAAAGGGCGGGAATAGTTTTTAGTTATGAGTTATGTGGGGATGTGGAACAATGCTTTTAGTCTTGCCTTTGCTAATTGGGGTTGGGATTATCACAAATATCGTTAAGCATAATACATTTTTTGGAGGAATGGGTGGATAAAAAAAACATATTCTTTTCTATTAACATAGCCCTATTAATTTTAACAAGTTTAGTAAGTGCCCAAAGGGGAGGTGATATTCAAGTTAGCCCTGAAGGGTCAGGTGGAACGAATCTCTTTGCGGGAACTGGTTGCAGCGGAGTATGGAGAAAACCATTATCTGATATGATCAGTACTGCTTGGCAAGACAGTATAAATGTTAAAGATAACAGCAATATTTCACAGTCACTTAAATTTGGTCAGTCCCCTTTAGCTACAGATGGAATAGATGCAATGTTGGGCGAAGTACCTCTTCCTCCAGCACCATTTGGATTCGATGCGAGATTTCACTTGCCTGGTGGAGATGAATCATGGGCAGACTATAGGTCTACAGGAAAAGACACAATTAAATGGGTTATGAAATTTCAGCCGGGGGCTGGGGGTTATCCAATTACATTTTCGTGGGATAACTCAAAACTACCGCAAGGTAGCTTCAACCTGAAAGATATAATTACCGGGTCAATAGTAAATATTAATATGAAGACAAACAGTTCATATACACTTACAAACTCGGGAATAGCTTCATTACAAATAGTTGAACTCGTTACAAGAGAATCGCAACCTACAAAACCAATTCTTATATCACCATTAACTAATATAATCAACGAACCGAAAAATATTACATTCAAATGGAATAAATTAAGTGATGTTATAATTTATTATATCCAGGTTTCAAAAGATTCAACGTTTGCAACGATGACTAGAAATGATTATACAATAACCGACACTTTAAAAACAATTACTAACCTTAGTGAAGGACAAAAATATTATTGGCGGGTTCAAGCACAAAATATAATTGGGTTCAGTCCTTGGTCGGACACTTGGAAATTTAATACAATAATTACTGCTCCATCTAATCTAACTCTTACAAGGACAGGACTAAAAGAAATAACCCTCAAGTGGAATGATAACTCAAATAATGAAGATGGTTTCTTGATAGAGCGCAAGCAATTACCTCAGACGGTTTATTCTTTTTTAGATAGTTTAAAAACAGCCACTGTCACATTTATCGATAATAATGTTGAACAGGGACCGATCTATTATTATAGGATAAAGGCCTATACTAAATTTACACAATCCGATTACAGCAACGAATTAAGTTTAGAAATGACAAGTGTTGCGGAAGATAAGAAGATTCCAACAGTTTATTCATTAGCACAAAACTATCCAAATCCGTTTAATCCTACGACTAAGATTAAATTTGGTTTGCCTGAAAGTGCATTTACCAGGCTCATGATTTATGATTTATCAGGAAGGGAAGTTGCTACATTGGTAAATTCAGAGTTGGTTGCCGGATATCATGAAATTGAGTTTAATGCAAGTAATTTATCTAGCGGAATTTACTTCTACAGAATAACAGCAAGTAATTTTACATCGGTTAAAAAACTCATTCTATTAAAATAAGTCTTAAAATGAATCTCCTTGCCTCAGAGCAGAGAGGAATCTGAAGTGCAATTTTATTTTACCTGCTAGCGGGATTTCAGCAAGCAGCGAGGAAATGACCTTGTCTATCGGTCAGGCAGGATTAAAACAGCCTTTGGCGGATTAAATCGTGACTCTTATATTTAAACAATCATCGAAATGATCTGTAACTTACAACACCCGGGAGCTTTTAGGAAAAATACAGGCAAGATTATTAGTCTTGTACCAGCAGGCAATCTTTAGGAATTTCGGGACGAACAAGAAATACATTTTCTTTCGAAAGAGATACCTGTCCCGGATCATGGTTCTTATTCTTGGTGACATATTTTTTTAACGTATAAGAAACCGGGGCTAATTTAGAAGTTTTGGATTTGCTGTAATATGCCGCTAAAGATGCAACTTTCTGAAGTATATTTTTAGGAATAGGTTCCTTTGTATTTTCCACTCTAAGTACTACATGTGAACCCGAAACAGATCTGGCATGAAACCAGAAATCATTCTGTTTGGCAAATTGGGTTGTTAGTGCATCATTGTTTTTACTATCCTTACCCACATATACATTATACTTCCCATTAATAATAAAATGCCGGTATAAAGAATTCTGAGTCCTTTCTTCGGGTAAGGACTGTTTAGGCTTAATCTTCAATTCTTTTTTTATCTGCAATAATTCGTCATCTTCTTTGACAAGCAAAAGTTTTTCTTTATTCCGGATCAAGTGCTCATATTCCTTTTTATTTTCAATATATAATTCTTTCGATTTTTCCAATTCGATTTTTTCAGATCTTGCTTTATCAAAATAGTTCTTAATATTCTGTTGTGGCGATAATTTATAATCCAACGGAATTTTTATATTTAATCCTGATTCAAAATCAGCTAAATCAATCTCCCGTAAACCATTTTTTAGTTTCTGAATATTCGATAGTAGAACATTCCCATACTGTTGATAAAGTAATTCTTTAGAGCCTGATTTTATTCTACTCATTAAATTATTCAGTTTATTTGAAGTTTTCTCAAGATTAATCTCTAAATATTTATCAACCTCTTTCCGAACATTTATTACATTCGATTTTGTAAATACAGATGAAAAATACTTGCTAAGGGCAATGAAATAACTATCAAAATAATGATAGTCATTAGGTTTTATGAAAGTTAAAAAACTTTCCGGATGGAATCTGGTTTTACCCGTTGAATTATCTGAGTAGACGGCAATATTATCACTTAAGATCGACTTAATCACAATTGGTAAATTATCAGACGGATTACCTTTCCGGTAAATTGTTTCATTTATTATTTCCTTGCCAAGGCATGGAAGATTTTTACCTGCTTTATCAATATCAACTTGTGACAAAAGGGGAGCTAATGATTCAAAGGAATTTATAAATTCAGATTGCTTTAATATGCCGTTTATTTCAGATTTGAATTTATCCGTAATTTTCTTAAATGGATTGATATTACCGTTATTATCAATAAATAAAATATTACTTTCATTTCCTCTGCATATAATAAATAGCTTGCCATATTCAATTTCAATACGGATAATTCTTTCTCCAAGTGCTATCTTAATATTTTCAATTTTAGAGGGCATAAACTCGGAGAAAAAAGAATATGTGTTTTTCCTGGCTTTATGAAGTTCTTCTTTAATTGACAAATAAAATATTTGGGGGTTAACAGAAATGACTAAATGAAAAAGAGGTTTGTTTTTCAAAGGGATATGTATATATAATTTGTCTTTTTCCTGTGTATAAATCTCAATAATAGATTCCCCATTGATCACTTGGCTAAGTTCATTAATACATCTTAACAGATAGAAATAATTTTTATACATATCGGGATTTTATTAAGGGAAATGTATTAAAATCGCCTCCGGCGGATTAAGTTCTTTCTGGGATTGTGAGTTCAAATACTTTACCAAGCAGTTCGGTTTCTGCATCAGATAGGTTCATATTTCTTCGGTTTATAACTAATTTAGCTACTTGTAAAGCTTTGTTAAAATCATAAGTCACTAATGAATCCGAACCACCCCAGGAAAATGAAGGGATATATTTTGGCGGAAATCCTGAGCCAAATACATTAGATGAAACTCCAACGACTGATCCGGTATTAAACATTGTATTAATTGCAGTTTTTGAATGATCGCCCATTATTAATCCAACAAATTGGGATTTTGTATCAACGGTTTTCCCATTTAATAAAACAGATATATTCCTGTAATTATTTTTAAGGTCGCTGTTATTTGTACTTGCACCAAGATTAACCCAACTGGAAAGGTATGAATGTCCAAGAAATCCATCGTGTTGTTTATTAGCGTGAGAATGAATAATTGAGTTTTCAATTTCACCGCCAACTTTACATACTTCACCGATGCTGGTACTATGATAAATTGAAGTATGCGTCTTGATAATTGAATTATCACCTATGAATGCAGGACCTTGAATTGCCGAGTGAGACATTATATGCACATTGCTTCCAATAAATATCGGTCCGTCGGTTGCATCAAGGTAAACAAATGGATCAACTACTGTACTTTTATCTATATATATATTATTCATGTTTTTAACTTCAACGGAATGATATTTATTTAGATCGGATTTTGAGATTCTCTTCGCGAAAAGATCGAAATCCTTTACTATTTCTTCTCCGTTAAAATTAACCAAATCCCATGTGTAGTTTACTAGTTTTGCCTGAGTTTCGATTTTAACCAAATTAGTAAGCTTATTGAATAATAGAAATTCATCTGAAATATTTACTAAATTTTTTATCTCGGAAGATGTTAAATTAACGGCGACAAATACGCCATCAGAATTAATTAAAGCCGAATTATCCTTTAGTTTCTTGCATCTATTAATGAAATAATTATCAATTAATATCCGGCCATTTATAAATAGAATACTTTCAAAATCAAAGTTGTTGATTGTGGTTTTTAAATATCTTTCAGATAAAACATTAGACAGATATTTCCTGCAGTGAAAAATAAACTTCCTGTTTGGGAGACGGCTGATGATTTTTTCACGCAGTGTTAATATACCGCATCTCAGATCATAGGATGGACGCAAGTATGTTATAGGTAATAAATTACTATATTCTTCATCTTCAAATATACATATGACTGTTTTCATTTGGACTTTTTGTGAATTGCATAAATAAATTCGATACCATCAATAAAATAACCAAAAAAATCATATAGAACCAATAATCTTATTATATATATTAAGTTTTTCATACAACACTACCAGAGAGTATATACTTTTTAGTATATTTCAAATATGAAATTAAAGACAAAAAACATTCTTATAAAAATAGGGGTTATAGCAGGCGCTATATTAATATTTCTTTTAATCTTTGATTATATTTTAATGCCTATTTATGTCAGCAGCAGGGACCGTATAATCCCTAACGTCGTTGGAAAAAATAAAGATGAAGCAATAAAAATATTAAATGATGCTGGGTTGAATCCCATTATACAAACATCCAGGTTTGATCAAAAGTATCAGAAGGATCAGGTCTTATTTCAAAAACCGGCTCCAAATACAACAGTTAAAACTAATAGAAGGATATATCTTACTGTAAGCGGCGGGGAAGCAACGGTAAAAATGCCATCGCTTATTAGCAAAACAATTCGTGATGCAAAAATTAATTTGGAACGTATTGGATTGGTATTGGGAAAAATTGATTCGGTAGAATCAGAATTTCCTGTAAACCTTATAGTAGAACAGCAATATTTTGATAATAAAGAATTAACTAAAGGTACGACTGTTAGTGTTAAAGTCAGTATCGGTCCTAAAATTGGAATGATTAGAGTTCCGAATCTACTTGGGAAATCATTATCCGACGCTGAGATACTAATCAAAGGCGATGCTCTTAAAATAGGTTCAAAAACTTTTATTTATTCTTCAAATCTTCTACCGAATACTGTGGTGGATCAACAACCAAGTGAAAATACACTATTAAAAATTGGCGACACTGTGAATGTAGTACTGACTCAAGGTAAAATCGGCAAATAGATGAACTCGGAAAAACTTATTGCACCGTCAATCCTAACGGCAGATTTTTCAAACTTAGCCCAACAAATCAGATATCTTGAATTAGGAGGAGCTGATTGGATTCATTGTGATGTAATGGACGGGAAATTTGTTCCCAACATTACTTTTGGACCAGTCGTAATAAAAGCTATACGAAAGGTTACAACTCTTCCGATAGACGCACATTTAATGATTTTCACACCGGACGCATTTTTAGAAGATTTTGCAGAAGCAGGAGCTAGTTCATTAACTGTTCACCAGGAAGCGGTTATTCATTTAAATAGGACACTTACCAGAATACGTGAATTAGGATTAATGACGGGTGTTTCAATCATTCCTTCGACTCCGGTTTCTACATTACTTGAAGTAATAGAAATTGTTGATTTAGTTCTGATTATGTCTGTTAATCCGGGATTTGGAGGTCAAAATTTCATTCCAAATTCAATTCGAAGAATTAATGAATTGGCTGAATTAAGAGAAAAATACAAGTTGAATTTTCTTATTGAAATTGACGGCGGAATTACGATTAATAATATTCAGGAAATATCAAGTGCAGGTTGTAATGTCTTTGTAATTGGAAATTCAATATTCGGTAAAGATAATATTACAGCAGCAACAGTTGAATTAAAGAATTTACTTCGATAACATTTTGAGGAATACCCTTGTTGGATTTTCTTTATAACCGCCAAAGGCGGTTTTATGTTAATTATACATCTCTCGAGGTGGATAAACGAAATTATTTTACAATCAATAGGTTGCTTTCGGTGAAGAAGTCTAATTCCTTTCTTTTTATATAATTTATATAAATCCACTCGCCGCAGGGCAGCGAGATATCTGAAACCTGCCTCGCTTTGATGCGAGTCAAGGTGGGAGAAATTTTATTTTATTCGAGCAAGTTGCAAGGAATAGACCTTAAAACCGCTTTTGGCGGATTAAATTATAAATTAATTTACTTTTTAAAAGAGGTATTGGGTTGGAAATTCAGTTTATTGATATTTTTTATCCAAATGTCTTCCGGATGTACAGTTCGAAGTATAATATTTTTCGTGATTTGTATGAAAAAGATTTAACCGGACTTGAAATTCGAGGAGTGGATTATAAGCTTGCTCAAAATGTTAAGAGAATTATTTTATCCAACAAAGAAATCTGTTATCATTCGGGTGATTATAATAAAACATTATCAGATATATTGGTACTGGGAAATTTTAGTATATTCAAAGACCTTGCTAAGGAGATAAAAGCAATTGGTAATGAGGATCTTGGATTCAGAATATCCAATGCAATAAAAAACATCGTTGAATATGACAGCGGTAATATTCAAATCGGGAATAAAATATTTTCGCTTAATATGGCAGGTATTGTAGGTATTCTTAATATTACTCCTGATTCTTTTTCAGATGGCGGAAAGTATTTCAGCAAACAATTAGCCGTTGAACATGGATTGAAATTATTAGAAGATGGCGCGGATATTTTAGAGATTGGCGGTGAATCGAGTAGACCGAATTCTATACAAATCAGTGAAGAAGAAGAATTGAATCGTGTAATTCCGGTAATTGAAGAGATATTAAAACTTAAACCTGAGGCACTCCTTTCAATTGATACGACAAAATCTAATATTGCTATTGAAGCTTTGAAACGAGGAGTAAAAATTGTTAACGATATAAGTTCTTTTGATTTTGATAGTAATATGCTTGAGACGGTAAAAAAATTCAAAGCATCAATAATTCTAATGCACATGAAAGGGAATTCATTGACGATGCAAAATTCTCCCGAATATGAAGATGTTGTTTCAGAGATTTATGATTATTTGTTAAAAAAAGTTGAAATTGCTAAAAAAGCCGGGATTAAAAACATTATTATTGATCCTGGTATAGGATTTGGTAAAAGTGTGGTTGATAACTACGAATTAATTAAAAGATTAAATGAATTTAAAGGTATCGGTCAACCGATAATGATTGGGATTTCAAAAAAATCTTTATTGGGCAAGTCATTAAATTTGGAAATTAATGAAAGAGAAATGCCTACTTTAGCTGCAGAAACAATTGCAATAAAGAAAGGTGCACGGTTTATTCGAACTCATTGTGTTAAAAATGCATTATATGCTTCAAAACTTAATAGTTACATAGAAAATCCGGAACAATTATCGAATGTTTGATTTATTTAAAATAGGCTTCTTGACATTTACGTTTCTTGATCTCATTGATATAATTATTGTGACATTCATTTTTTATAAGGTTTACGTGATAATTCGGGGAACAATTGCTGCACAAATATTCTTTGGATTAGTACTTTTACTATTTCTTTCATTTGTTACTCAAGCTGCTAATTTTAAAACACTTGGCTGGATATTACGTTTATTGTCGGATATTTGGGTAGTTTCATTTGTAATTCTTTTTCAGCCTGAGATTCGCAGGTTATTAGTCCTACTTGGTAAAAGTCCTTTTATACACTGGTTAATAAAAAGCGATGAATCTAATGTTGCTGATATTATTGCAGATTCATCATTTGAATTAGCTCAACACCAACATGGTGCGTTAATGATAATAGTAAAATCAATCGGAATTCGAGGTACTGTAGAAACCGGAGAAATTATAGATGCTAAGTTGAGGAAAAATTTATTACGTTCTATTTTCTTTCCAAGATCACCGCTACATGATGGTGCCGTAATTATTAAAAACGATATTATTGAAGCTGCCAGATGTACATTACCACTTTCTGTTGAAACCATGAAAGATGGAAAACCATTAGGAATGCGCCATCGTGCAGGGTTGGGTATTTCTGAACAGGCAGACGTAATAAGTGTTATTGTTTCGGAAGAAACCGGAAGTATATCAGTTGCTGAAGGCGGTAAGCTTACTTCCGGATTATCGCGTGATGGACTAAGAAATTATTTAAATAATGCACTCGTAGGTGCAAAAAGGAAAAAATACAATAAGGATAATTCTGTTGAATAAAAATAATAGATTGAATAAATTTACTTCTTATAGCTGCTATTCTAATTTTTTAAATAATAAAGAATAGAGGTTAATATGAAATTAAGATATTTTTCTCACTCCGCGTTTCAAATAACGACTAATTCAGGAAAAAAAATTTTAATTGATCCGTTTTTAGATAGAAATCCGACTTCTCCGGTTAAATCAAATGAAGTTACGGCAAATTATATCATTCTAACACATGGTCATGGGGATCATATTGGAGATACATTTAAGATTGCAAACAGATGCAATCCATTAATTATATGTGTTGATGAATTGGCTAATTATTGTTCTGAAAGAGGACATAATGCACATAATATGCATATAGGTGGATGTCATGTTTTTGAGTTTGGGAAAGTTAAATTTACAATTGCACATCATGGATCTATGACACCGGATAATAAATATGCCGGTCCGGCCGCCGGAGTTATTATCTCAGTTGATGACAAGAATATTTATCATACAGGTGATACAGGTTTGTTCTATGATATGAAATTAATTGGAGAAATGACTCCAATTGATTATATGCTTTTGCCAATAGGCGATAATTTTACAATGGGTATAGAAGACGCTGTAAAAGCTGTTGAATTAACAAATCCTAAAGTAGCAATACCAATGCATTATAATACTTTTCCTATTATTACTTCTGAACCTGAAGAATTCAAAACCCAAATTGAGAATATCGGGAGGAAATGTATCGTAATGGCATTTGGGGAAGAAATTGATTTATAAATTTTATCTTTGTAATACTAAAAATATTCTAATCTAATTCTTATGGCAAAAAAAATTGTAATTGCGAATCAAAAAGGCGGTGTTGGAAAAACAACAACTGCTATTAATTTATCTGCTTCAATAGCGGCTGCTGAATACAAAACTCTTTTGGTAGATATTGATCCACAGGCAAATTCCACTTCCGGATTGGGTGTTGAGAAAAATAGTTTATCAGTTTATCAAGCATTAATAGGGACAGAAAGTGTAGAGAACTGTATTGTTAATACATATATGCCTTTTTTAGATATTCTGCCTTCTACAATTGATTTAGTCGGAGCTGAAGTTGAATTAGTTGGTATGGAGGAAAGGGAATATCTGCTTAAAAAAGCTTTGATTTCAATAGAAGATAAATATGACTTTGTTTTTATAGATTGTCCTCCTTCCTTGGGATTATTGACATTAAATTCCTTAACGTGTGCAAATTCAGTACTAATTCCGGTACAATGCGAATATTTTGCTCTTGAAGGTTTAGGACAATTATTAAACACAATTAATATTGTTAAAAAGAGATTTAATGAAAATTTATCTATTGAAGGTGTATTATTGACTATGTTTGACACAAGGTTACGTTTATCGCATCAAGTAGTAGAGGAAGTACAAAAATATTTCGGGGCAAAAGTTTTCCAGACTATAATACATAGAAATGTAAGATTATCGGAAGCTCCAAGTTATTCAAAACCGGTTATTTTATATGATGCAAGTTCTATTGGCGCTCAAAATTATATAACATTAGCTTCTGAATTAATTCAGCGAAGTAATAATGATAAAGAGGAATAATAGGATAAAATGAAAACTGGGTTAGGAAGAGGGCTAGATGCTTTAATTAATCCTCAAATGAAAGATAATATTGAGGGACCGGTAGCAATCTCAAATAAAGATATACCTAGAGATGATGGGAATTCCTATAATATTCTTGCAAAAATTCCATTAAATCTGATTACACCAAATCCTTATCAACCAAGAACTGAATTTGATCCTCAAACACTAAATGAACTTAAAAAATCGATTCTTGGAAATGGGTTAATTCAACCTGTAACCGTCCGACGTATAAACAAAAATCATTATGAATTGATCTCAGGTGAACGGAGACTTCGTTGCTGTAAAGACATTGGATATCAAGATATACCTGCATATATAATCAAAGTTGATACTAAAGAAGCGATGTTGGCTTTATCTCTTATTGAGAATATTCAAAGAGAAAAGCTCAATGCGATTGAAGTTGCAAATGCTTATAAGAGACTTATGGATGAATGTAATCTGTCTCAAGAAGATATTGCAGAAAAAGTCGGTAAAGATAGAACTACTATTACGAACTCTCTCCGTTTGCTGAAATTACCTTTAAAAGTTCAACAAAGCCTAACCAAAAATGAAATATCCTCAGGTCATGCAAGGGCATTGATAAATTTACCTTATGAGTTGGTGCAATTGGATATTTTAGAGAAAATTATAAAACATAATTTATCTGTACGAAAAGTTGAAGAAATAGTTCGAAAAATCCTTAATGAGAAAAACGGACAAAAGAAAAAAACAACTTTCTTATTACGTGAAACTGGGAGTACTTCTCAAAAGGATATTGAAAATAAATTACAGGGGATTTTCGGTACAAAAGTTATTTGTAAACAAAAAAAAACCGGTGCAGGAGAGTTAATAATTGAATTTTATTCACTTGATGAACTTGAAAGATTATTTGAGTTATTTGAAATCATCATCAAAAACCAGAATTAAGATTTTAGCCATATTAAGCATTCTGATATTTACATGTGCAAATTTAACCGCACAAGTTAAAACTATAGATACCAATTCAGTCAATATTGATACAAGTAAATTTATAATGAAAAAATCAGCCTGGGGTGCAGTATTGCGAAGTGCAATCCTTCCCGGATTGGGTCAATATTATAATCATTCATATTGGAAAATTCCAGTTATATGGGGATTTTTAGGATATCTTGGATATGAATGGAAAGTGAATAATGACAATATGAATATATCGAACAATAATAATGGGAACAGAAATTTTTACAGAGATCAAAGGGACTTATTTGCTGTTTATATAGGACTAACTTATTTTTTAAATTTAATAGATGCCTATGTAGATGCACATTTATTCGATTTAGATATAAGTAATGATAAGTTTATGGGTACCACTACACATTTATCTATTAAAATTCACTATTAGAAGCTATTTATGAAAAATGTTCTTATATGCAGCAGCTGTTCCCATGAAAATCCATTTTATTTGCTTAATTGTGAAAAATGTACTGCATTTTTAAGAAAAAGAAATCCTAATATTAATCTTTGGGAAACAATTTGGAAATTATTCGATACACCGATTAAGACATCAGAAAAAATCGTCCAAGCTGAGCACAAAAATTTTTTAATACTATTTCTTATAATTATCGCATTCAAATATTCTTTAGTAAGAATGATATTTTTTAATGTTTTTAAATACCAAGGTGGAAAAACAACCGATGTTCAGAATAATTTCTTTGTAGGAGGATTAACAGTTCTATTATTATTAATTGTATTTTCTTTTATCATTACATATATAAATCGTTTTGCAGGAATTAAGAATAGATTTAAAGATAACCTATCGTTGTACGCATATTCATTCACACCTCAAATATTCTGTCTATTAATATTAACACCGGTGGAGTTTGCACTATTCGGAGAATATTGGTTCACTTTTAATCCTTCTCCATTCTTAATAAAACCGATTGCTGCATATGTACTTTTTACTATTGAAGGAATTATGTTCCTATGGTCCAGTGTGTTGTTTATTATGTCAACCTATGCTCAAACCCATAATAAAGTTTATTCTACATTAGTTGGAATATCGCTGACGATTTGTATTTTTCTTACACTTTTATTTACTTGATTTAAGAATATCTTTTTTAATTAAATAATCTATTACAGATCCATAGCGTAAACCTTTTGTACTAACAGTTATTTCATTTAGTCGCAAATGAATCATAAGACGATACAAAATCAAGCAACCGGAGAATAATACATCCTCACGTCCTTCAACTACCTGACCATATTTAAATGCAACTTCCTTTTTATTTAACATACGAAGATCATTGGAAATATTAATGACATCATCTAAGGTCAAAATTGAATTATCTACTATATTTTCATCAAACAATCTTATACTTTTTTTGATACAAGCTAAAGTAGTTGGTGTTCCTGCAACAGCAAATGTTTTAATACCGGGTGAAATAGAATCAATTATTTTTTCAGTAACTAAAGAAATGAATTTTTCAGCAGCTTTCACTTCTGTTTCTTTTGGCGGATTATTGAAAAAGTATTTCTCCGTAATCCCAACAACGCCAATATTAAAACTTTTCTTAAAATGGAATTTGTCGTTTGTACCACAAATAATTTCCGTACTGCCACCTCCTATATCTAGGACAGTACAATATTCATTTTCTTTAAGAGGGTATACAGTACCGAGAAAGGTTAATCGAGCTTCTTCATCTCCGGAAATTATTTCTATATTTAAATCTAATTTTTCTAATACTTCGGTAATAATTTGCATTGAGTTAGAAGCAATTCTCAATGCATTAGTTGCTTTACAAATAACAAGTTGACAAAAGTATTTCTGAGCTAAGTCTATATACAATTTCAGGACATTTTCCAGTTCAGAGATTTTTTCACGGGAAATTTCGCCTCCGTCCTTTAGACCGGCACTTATACGAGGTGTTTTATATTGGTTTAGAATAGTACTAACTTGATTAAATACACCGTTATATTCGGCAATTAGTAGAAGAACGGTATTAGAACCAAGATCAATTGAGGCAATAGTCATATATTTTTTATATTTTTTGGAAAATATTAATTGAAAATATGAAAAAACAATCAATAATTTCAAAAGGTATTCTATTTTTAACAGTAACAAGTCTTATTCTTTGGCTTGGCAGTTATATTATTAGAAATATCGTTATTTATCAGCTTTTTGAACCTATAAATTTAGATTTAAGGTCAATTTACAATGAGCAAAATCTAATTGCTGTTTTTAATATAATTCTTCCTTTAATAACATTTAATTTAGTAACATATATCTCGTTTATTTTGTTTTTCATTATGTTCCTCTTATCAACAAAAATAAGACTAAAAAATGAAGGTTGGCTGTTTATTAGTACTATAATTATTTTAATAACCATGCCTTTTGAAACATATCTTTCAGTTTATGATTATAAAATAGCAAATATGATAGTCCGACATAATGCTATTGTTACAGATATTGTTAATCTGATTAGAGAAAGAATAACTAAACTTAGTAGTTTCTCTTTTATTGAATTTTTTTCTTATTTAGCGATTGTTTTCTTAACATTATTTAAACCTTTCAGAAAAGTTAATGAAGCTTAAGGAAAAAGAATTCGAAACCCTATTACAAGAATTAAAATTAGTTGCCTCTAATATAGGGGCGAAAGTCAGGTTTGAAAGAGGTGATTTTAAGGGTGGATATTGTATAGTTAAAACAGATAAAACAATTGTAATTAATAAATTATCAACTATGCAGAAAAAAGTATTAATTTTAACCACGGCTCTTAAAGAATTTGGTGTTGAAGAAATTTATTTACCTCCAAAAATTCGTCAATATTTAGAAGAAGCAACGGGGAGTTGATGAAAATTCTTGTAATTAATGGGCCAAATTTAAATTTACTGGATAGTCGCGACCCGGATCATTATGGTGGTAATTCATTAGAAAATATATCTGAGCTTCTTAAAATAAAATTTCCTTTAGTACAATTTATCTTTGAACAGTTTAATGGAGAAGATGAAATAGTTGATTCAATTCACAAATCATCTAATTATGATGGGATTATAATTAATCCTGCAGCATTTACACATTATTCTATCTCGATTAGAGATGCTTTGGAAATTTGTAAATTACCAAAAGTTGAAGTACATTTATCAAATATAACAAATAGAGAAAAGTTTAGAAGTGTTAATATAACCTCTTCAAAATGTGATGGATTAATTTCCGGATTTAAAAGTTACAGTTACGTTTTAGCTGTTCATTATTTAATTGATATTATTAAAATTGTTTAATACTTCGATCAAAAATTTGAATTGATTTAATTAATATTATACTCAACTATTTATTTTAATTCGAATAAAGGTAGTTCAGATGAAAGATTTTGGACTGAAAAAATTATATTACTCTATTAGCGAAGTCAGTAAACTCACAAGTTTGGAACAATATATTCTTAGGTACTGGGAGACTGAATTTGAACAGCTCAAACCGGGAAAGAATAGAGCAGGGAATAGGATATATACAAATAAAGACATTAAACTGATTTTACAAATAAAACGATTATTACGTGAAGAGAAATATACAATTGAAGGAGCTAAAAAAATATTATCTGATATTAATATTGATACTTTGCTGACCACAACAAATGAAGAAAATAATCAAAATACTGTGATACAAAAAACAATTGCACCTCGTTCATTGAAAAAAGATTTGGAAGAAATAAAAAACATTTTGCTTTATTTACAAAATAGTTTTTAATCTACAATAGGTAGTTTTAGGTCAATTTACTTGAGACTCTCTCTTGCGAGTGTGAGGAAGTTTCATTTAACGGAACGTAGCGCAGCCTGGTAGCGTACTTGAATGGGGTTCAAGGGGTCGCGGGTTCAAATCCCGCCGTTCCGACTAAATAACAC
>Ga0182027_10001855_pt1 | contig 34530 bp, 34 predicted proteins | sample 712E1DmetaG_FD_121300 | JGI IMG/M metagenome (GOLD analysis project Ga0182027, IMG submission 121300) | Permafrost microbial communities from Stordalen Mire, Sweden - 712E1D metaG (Illumina Assembly) | ecosystem: Environmental > Terrestrial > Soil > Wetlands > Permafrost | place: Sweden...
AACTGTGGAGTAAATATAATACTGTTTGCTTTATCGATTTCATAATCCCATCGGACGCTGAATCGGTGATTATAATTCAAGCCATTGATATCTGATTGCTGATTGTATAAAGAGCTGGAATCGCTGGAATATAGATATTGGCGGTTAATATCTTGATTATTTTGATTCTTGGCCTCGTTATAAAAATAATTCATCTGAAGAAACATGCCATGCGAGATCGAATCTGAATAATTTCCGCCGAGGAAACTTGTCGTATTGATACCCTGTTGCATACCGATGATCGATGCTCCCGTGCGCGCTGAACTGCCTGGAGTGAAGATGCCAGCGCGCGGAGCAGTACCGCTGGCGTTCCTAGATCCTCTTCTGCCTCCTCCCATGCCATAATTGCGTGATTGACCGGTCCCCGACATTACGCCGAATAGATCCTGCATAGAAAATGCCTGCGTGTTGGTATTATTTGATGAAGCGAGAATTGTGAACCGTTGATTGCCGTTGAAAATATTGAAACTGCCGCTCGATTCATATCGTTCGTCGTCGCCGTACCCTGCAGCAAATTTTCCAAAATTGGACTGTGCTGTACGTGTTCGCGTAATAACATTCATTGTTTTGACATATTGTCCATCGTCGAACCCAGTGAACTGTGCTTGGTCGCTCATTTGATCGAACACCTGTATCTTTTCAACGATCTCCGCTGGGAGATTACGAATTGCAAGTGTTGGATCGTCTCCGAAAAACGGTTTTCCGTCGATCAGAACTCGCTGGACTGTTTCTCCGTTCGATTGTACAGTTCCGGTATTATCGACCGTAACGCCGGGCATCTTGGTAACCAGTTCCTCGATTGTTGCATCTGGATGCGTTTTAAATGCATTAGCATTGAATTCCGTTGTATCACCATTTTGAGCAGCAGGTGGAACCCTTCCCTCAATCGTTACTGCATCGAGGTGAATCGCTGTTTCAGTCATATTTATGGTGCCAAGGTCAATATCTGTACCGACTGCCCGAATAACTCGAATAATTTTTTTATAACCGATTGTACTTGCTTCAAAACGGTACGTTCCTTTCCAAGTACCGTGAAAGCGAAACCCCCCACGTGCATCGGTCGGCTGCACAGAGAAATGTGTCGTATCAGGGAGGCTGTAAAGCCAAACGGGATTGCCGCTCGATGGTACGCCATCAGGAAAGCGTATGATTCCATAAATATCGGATTCCTGCGCCACAACGCGTGCCATGCTTAAGAAAAGAAAAAACAGCAGCAGATATAATTTCATTCGATAGATCATTGTCTTTTACCTGAAAGACTCTCATTTAGCGAAAGTTTGAATCGATTGGAATAGAAAATTATTTTCGAAACCACACTTAGTAAACGAAGCGACCGAAACATTGTTTCTGAAATTTGAAAATACGGGATGTGGATAGATTCATAGGTGAAAGAGGTTGTTTGTGAGAATTGGACATTTTGTCTTATTGGATCTTGTGTTTTTTATATATCAATCTTTTGGCATTGGCTATTCGTAGTTCTATTCCGTCCAATATAACGGGCTAGCGAGATGTGACAACTGTATTCGATGATCAAAGATAATGTTCAATGTGCAATTTCTACTGCACAAGGTGGACACGAAGACTGAAGGAAATGGGCTCATGTTGAGTTTTTGCTTCACTGGTCCGATCTCCATTGTTCCCTCGTCCACTACCAGAATAACCACCGCTGTGTGCCCCCTCATTGCCCGCCATACTACCACCCTCTGTCGGTACGTCACCGCTCGGTGCACTGCTGCCGTGCCTTCGTCTTCCTCCGCCCCCCATACCTCCACCTTGATGCTTTCCTCCGGATGGCTTTTCGATTTTCCCCGATTCGATATTCATGCTCAAAGTGTTATCGATACCAGCTCCATAAGGTTCTTGTTTTGCTTTGCGTGGAATTTTCAATTCGAGAATAGCAAGCCCTGATGAATCACGGACTGCAGTAGTAATTCCATAATCACTTTCTGATGTTAGAATTGAACTCTGAGTTATCGCATCTTTTTCAGGCCCCAGTATCTCCATCTCAGTATGATAACCATATGAATCGACCCCTTCTACAGCTGAAGGTTTGCTCATTGGGAGAGGATAATGAATTCCAAATTTTTTCCCATGTTCAGGTTTGATCCAAACAATCATACCAGCTGTAGTCATCAGACGTGCTGTTGTTCTATCGGTCGACATAAGGCAGACATATACATTGTTTGCATCATTTTGAATTCCGACCAATAATCCATTGTCTTTGAGATCCAGCATTTTCTTTCCCTTCCATTCATCGGCACGGCCATCGACAACATATGTCCCATTTAACATTTCGCTATTCAATTCTTTTGTCGAGGAGCATCCAGAAATGAATACGGTATGGAGTAAAGAAAATGAAAAAGCCGTCGCTTTAACATATATTCTGAATTCCCATCTTGACATATGAGCCTTTTTTTGTTGAGCTGAATGGTTTTTATTTTAGATGCATTATGTGGCTATAAAGTTTAATGTAAAGTTAATCTGTTAAGAATTATTCTCATAAGATTCCATTAACCTTTTGAAGATCGCACAACATATTAAGTTGATAATGCGATAAGCATTTATTGAAAAACAAAGTCTCTCCTATAAAAAGATAGGCTCATATAACTTTAAAAGTATTGAAAAGAGTAAGATGTGCCAGATTTGCATCAAGTGAACCATAATCAGCTATACATTGTTATCGGATATATTTTTTTCACCTTGCCAATAGATATATTTTCTTCAACTATATTATTTCCGTTCTTGTAATATGAGGAATTTAAAATAATAAATAGCATCATAATCTCATTAATAATGGCTTGAATAAAAACGCGTTGATCATTATTAATTCCATCAATGGGCATAGTGCAACAAACAAGGATGTTCATATTTTTTGAATTCGATATTAGGGTTGTAAAGTGAGAGATGTTTTGCTTTTCGATAATCATTTTATTGCTTACGTGAGGATACAGATCAGAATAGCCTTGCCTTGTTTCAAAGCACTCGCTGATAGTTCTCTGGGTGCTACTGTTAATTATTCTCATTAAAGCCCAATTTGTGTTTACAATTCCAAGGACGCGTTCACTCAGGAAACGAAATGCTTTTCTAAAGTCATTTTTGGTTTCTGGATAAGTATTCGTAGTATTAAATATTGATTTAATTTCTTCAATTTGTACATTTACTTTACCAATATAACTCAGTGAATCGTAAAGCTTTTCATCGGTTGTCTTTTTATCATTTTTCATTTTTTTAATAAACTCTTCCTGCCGAGAAGCTTCTTGCTTGTATAATTTAAAAATCAAAACACTTAGAGAAAACAAAATGGCAAGAAGAATCACCTCTGCTATTTCTTCATCAATAATAATTTTTTTTGTTATGGTTACAGATCCTGTGATTAATATCGGGGTAAATATTATTACAGACGATAGAACCAAATAGATTATAAAATAGAGCGTTTGGACAACGGATGCGTGATAATATTTTATTTTCATAGAAATATCTCTCTCTGTGAAGAAGTTTCCTACTTGGGAATCGATCGGTATGTACAAAAAAAACACCACCTTAGATCGCTTCCAAGCAAATGGAAGTTATATCGCGCTGATGCGCAGGCGGTGTCAACTGATTTGATAAAATCTAATATGTAACTTGAAATATAATGAACCAACACGTTTACCTCTGAGTAACAATAATTCACATAAACGGTCATCAAGGTTCTCTATACTTTTGTCCTTTCATTTTATTGCTATTACTTATTAAAGACATCTTTTATTGAATAAAGGTTCCCTTGTACGAAATCACAAGTTGTTGCTTCTCCAGAGTATCTAACAAATTGGGATTGTCTTCTATAAGAAGTATGCGCATAGATTACTTTATTAAAGAGTACTAAAAACGATGGAAACTTCGGGATAAGGAGAAGTCCATCTTCTTTCTCTGTGAAGAACAGGCTGAAAATGGACTTCATTCTTGAGGGCGTTATTCATATCTCAAAGCATCGATGGGATTCAGCATTGCCGCTTTTCTCGCCGGATAAAACCCAAAGAATATCCCAATTGCAATAGAAAATCCGAAGGAAAGAATAATCGAGAATGCCGTTACAATAGTTGGCCATTTCGCAATACTCGATATGATCGATGAACCGGCAACGCCAATTATAATTCCAACAATACCACCTAATAGACTTAACACCAGCGCTTCAATAAGAAATTGTGTAAGGATATCTCTGCTTCGTGCACCAATAGACATCCGGATTCCAATTTCGCGAGTTCGTTCTGTAACAGATACAAGCATAATGTTCATAATACCAATGCCGCCAACAAGCAATGAGACCGATGCAATGCTTGCAAGAAGTATTGTAAGAACATCTGTGGTTGCTGTTGCTGTTGCCGCGAGGTCGGTTTGGTTACGAATTGTGAAATCGTCCGGATCGTATGGTTGAATTTTATGTCTCATGCGCAGAAGCTCGGAGATTTGTGTTTGAGCAACACTAATATCATTCAGACTCGTTGCGGAGACAAGGATAAACCTTAAATTCGGCCAATGAGAAAGTCTTCGTATGACAGTGGTATATGGTGCAAGAATCACATCATCTTGATCTTGACCCATTGCATTCTGTCCTTTTTTCGTCAGCACGCCGACAACCTTAAAGGGGACACTTCGTATGCGAACAGTTTGATCAACCGGACTTGATTCGGGAAAAAGATTATCGGCAACCGTTCTTCCTAATATGCAGACTTTTGCCGCTGCCTTGACATCTTGATCGGTAAAAAAATCTCCGTATTCTATCGGCCATTGACGTATCTCAAGATAGTCGGTACCGACACCTTGAATACTTGTTGACCAATTAAGATTGCCTGCAATAACCTGACCTCCGGCTGCTGAACCTGGAGAAAGGTACTGAACAGCTGGGCATTCTCTTCCAATAGCGAGCGCATCATCTTCTGTGAGAGTTGTCGCCGAACCCGCTGCAGTTCTTACTCCTGCTTGTTGTTGGGCACCAGGAAATACCATAAGCACATTTGTGCCCAAAGCTGCAATTTGTTCTTTCACAGAATATTCAGCACCCTGACCAATGGCAAGCATCGCTATAACAGCCCCAACACCGATAATGATTCCGAGCATAGTGAGAAATGACCGCATCTTATTGCGTTGCAATGCTCTGAACGCTGAAAGAAGAATATTTAAAATCTTCATGCCGCTTCCTCCTCTTCATCATCGATCATCGGCATCTCTTTGATCACCTCGGAAGCAATATTTGGACTGCTGTTGATCTTGTCTGTTTTAATTTTACCATCTCGAAATATGATATGTCGTTTCGCGAACGTTGCAATATCTGGTTCATGCGTTACAAGAATTACTGTAATGCCGTGATTGTTCAGCTCCTGGAATATACCCATAACTTCAACACTTGTTCGACTATCCAAATTACCGGTTGGCTCATCGGCGAGAATAATACTCGGATCATTCACCAACGACCGTGCAATTGCGACACGTTGCTGTTGACCGCCGGAAAGCTGGTTCGGATAATGATGGATTCTATCTCCAAGGCCGACTCTTTCGAGCGCCTCAGTCGCTTTTTGTTTTCGAGTTTTATTCGAAGTCGCGCCATATAGCAATGGGAGTTCCACATTTTCCAATGCTGAGGTGCGTGAAAGAAGATTGAATCCTTGAAATACAAATCCAATTTTTTTATTGCGTATCGCGGCAAGCTCATCTCTGGATAATTTACCGACATCGATACCCTCAAGGACATACGATCCCTTCGTTGGTTTATCAAGGCAACCCAAAATATTCATAAATGTGGATTTGCCGGAGCCGGAAGCTCCCATGATAGCAACGAACTCACCTTTTGAGACATTGACCGATATTCCGCGAAGCGCGTGTACATCAACCTCGCCAAGTTGATAGACTTTGGTCAGGTGCTCTATCTGTATAAGAGTTCCGTTTAAATTCACGGAAGATGTGGGGAGCTTGGACGTCATCGGAAGCCGCCTCCGCCGCCGGGACGTTGCTGACTTTGACCTTGACTTGTGAGAGGACTCTGTACCTGTTGAGCTGTTGCGCCGTTGTTAGAAGTTGCACCGAGCACTATTTGATCGCCCGGTTTTAATCTCATCGAATTTATTTCGGTGTATCGTCCGTCGTTCAATCCGGTTCTGACAAAAACAGATTCAAGCAATCCATTTGATTTCAAAACCCATACTTTTCCTTTTCCAGATTGATGGGAAGGAATATATGCACTTTTCTGGTACTCGGGATAATTTGAAACAACACCGAAATCAGATGCACCTCCAGATACTTTGAATTTTGGTTTACTCAAAGTGGTGGGTGTAATTCTTGGAGACATTTTACCAGCGAACATCTTTTGCATTTCACCACGTAAATCCTCCGGACTTAACTTACCGCCATGCGCCGACTGAATTGAGTCTCTGAGAACTCGGAAATGTAACCTGTCTGCTGGTAATGGCCCTGATGAGCTGTCTTCAGCAAGCGAAGAGCTGCCCGATCTTGAAGAGTCTGTTATATTTTCCCCTCTTCCCATAAAACCACTTCGCGCGGAACCAGCACCTGTTGTATCAATAATATCTGTCGCCGGCTGAAATCGTAAAGCCATATTCGAGACTTTCATAACATTGCTCGCGCTTGCAACAAGTATTTTAACATTTGCTGTCATTCCCGGCATAAGCTTCAATTGATCATTTTGAACGTCTATGATGACAATATAATTCACAACATTTTGTATGGACTGGGGAGCAAGCCTGATCTGTGAGACCATTCCTGAAAACGTCTCATCAGAATAAGCATCAACGGTAAAAGTTGCCGGCTGACCAATACTTATCCTGCCAACATCAGATTCATCAACCGTGGTTTGAACCTGCATTTTCTTCAGATCGTTTGCAATCGTAAATAATGTTGGAGAGGAGAAACTCGCCGCCACTGTTTGACCGATATTGACTGCACGATTGATCACGACACCATCGATAGGCGCATAAATCGTCGCGTAGGCCAAATTGATTTTTGCCCTGTCGAGCGCAGCTTCTGCAGATTTCAAGTTGGCTTCATTTGATTCCTTCGTTGTCAAAGCTGCATCATAATTGAGCTGTGAATCGAGCCCGCGATCAAGCAGTACTTTCTCTCGGTCAAAGTTCCTTTTGCTGTCTGCATACTGTGCTTTTGCCTTATCAAGATTTGCGTCGGCATCTTTTACCGCTTGGACAAGAAAGGTTGAATCTATTTGTGCGATGAGCTGTCCTTTTTTCACAATAGAGTTGAAGTCCGCATAAAGCTTAGCAATGATCCCCGAAACCTGTGTACCAACATCAACACTAATAACAGCATTAATAGTGCCGGTTGCCGTCACAAAAACTGTAAGGTCTCCTTGCGTGACTTTATCAAATCGGAAATTGTAGCTCTGACTCTTGTTTCTTGCAAAGAGTAAAATTACTCCGATAACTATTACAACAATGATCGAACCATAGATTAAGAATGACTTTTTCATGATGAACCCTTAAAAAATTATCAAATAATAATCTTGCATTATCTTTAATATTAGACGAATCCTAAAGCAAATAGTTTTTAACTATAGATTAGGATATAAACAAAATTCGAGGACTGAAGGTTTCACTCGCTTCGGTTAATATTAGGTAACAGATTAGAAAATGGTGTTATTTTGTGTTTTGAAAAGACAACTTTTTATACTTAAGTTTGTATTTTCAATATATTCCAATAAGTTCTTGAATCGTTTTTCCTGAAATCACCTGGCCTTCTTTCAGAATTATTTGAACGGAGGCATGGCTGTGTTTCACACGGCGTACAAATTCAAATTCGGTGAATATACTAGTCCGCAATTTTGCGCCGTAGCGCTTCCATATAATGAGTGTCACGGCATCAACGTAACTGCGAATTTCTTGTTCCAGCATCCAATTATTGATGATAAGACACAAATCAACGGTGGTGTCATGCGCGTCTCGTTTCATAACACTGTTGCCATAAAGAATCGCACTCTCGACATACATGGACAGTTCTTTCCGCAATCGTTTGGTAAGTCGTCCAAGGTGCCGACGTTCGATTTCGAGCATAGGAAGAATTCCTTCGTGCCATAAACGGTGTTCACGGTTGATGGCGAAGCGGTGATCGCGCCCGCCCCTGCTGCAATTCACGAAACCGATGTGTTCAAGCCGCTTCAATGCCTTCAGACTGGACCGGTGACTCATATGAGAAAGCCGCGCAATTTCTCTGCCGGAAAGCGGCCGTGCCGCATCCATGAGAACCCGAAGCGTAGAAATATGCGACCACGTGGAAAAGACTTCGTCAAGAATATAATCGAAACGCATACATGATCCTTCTTGTGCCGGCAGAAAATTTGGCGTAACTTTCATGCAGCGGCAATTGGAATGTACCGGTTTTTAAAATACTTTAAGGACTGTATCTCTGTATGGATACAAAAGTATCCATAATATAGCAGAATATTCATTTTCAGGAAAGCGGCTTTTAAAATTTTCGCATAACTGAAAAGCGGAAGGCTGTTTTATGCTAAAGAAGTCGCTTCGCAGATCGGTACATTTCTTGTTTTATTAAAGTCGATTCAATTAAGAAATTGTAATCTAATGCATGAACTTTCAATTGCACAGAATATTGTCGAGATTATTCACAAGCACATTCCCGAAGCAGAATGGGAAAAAGTTGCTTCCGTTCATTTAAAGATCGGTAAGGTTGCTGGAGTGGTGTCGGATTCTCTGGATTTTTCTTTCCAAGCAATTACGGCTGAGACGTCGCTTCGTAATACGCGTTTGGAAGTGGAGTCCATTCCGTTCCGTGTTCTCTGTAACGCATGCGGCGTTACAACGGAAAACGAAGTCGGATTTACGGTGTGCAGTGAATGTGGAAGCGGCAACACAAAAGTTCTTTCTGGATCAGAATTAGATATTACTGAAATAGAAATAGCAGAACCGGCAGTGAAAATTTCATGAGTATCGTAACAATAGAGCGAAAAGTTTTGGAGAAGAATGACGAGCTTGCGTTGCAAAACCGAGAAGTTTTCCAACGGCATGGATTGTTCGTAGTGAATATTGTGAGTTCGCCTGGTTCCGGCAAGACGAGTATTTTAGAGCAGACATTGGAACATCTGAAAAATAAACTTCACATTGCAGTAATTGAAGGCGATGTGCAGACTGATTTTGATGCGCAACGTGTTGCAAAGTTTAATGTACCCGTTGTGCAGATTGTGACAAATGGCGGGTGTCATCTCGATGCAAAATTAGTGCAAGATGCTCTTGCCAGCATTAATCTTGATGGAATTAAACTTTTAATCATAGAGAACGTTGGTAATCTGGTATGTCCTGCCAATTATGATTTGGGTGAAAACGTGAAAGTTGTTGTGGCAAGCACAACGGAAGGCGATGACAAACCTTTGAAGTATCCAACAATGTTTCGTAACGCCTCTGCTCTTCTCATCAACAAGATCGATCTTTTACCATATATCAACTGCAATCTTACTGAATTAAAAACCAATGCTCTTAAAATAAATCCAAAACTGAAAGTCTTTGAAACATCCTGCACGACAAAACAAGGAATTGCAGAATGGTGTACTTGGCTGGAAAAACAAGTTTAGTGTATTAATATAGAAGGTAGTTAATACAGAACTATTAATAAATAACTGAAAAACAGGCCGATAAAGAAAAACTATGGTACAAGCAGAAATAAAAAATCATCCAAGCGGCGACAATCGATTTAAGTTGCTCGACCGTGCGATTACAAAGCATCATGGAAGCGGCGATGCATTAATCGAGATTCTTCATGTGGCACAGGGCATTTTTGGATTCCTCGAAAATGATCTGATGGTCTATATTGCCAATGCACTGAAACTTCCGCTTAGCCGCGTGTACGGCGTGGCAACGTTTTATCATTTCTTCCGACTCAAACCGCAAGGCGAACACACTTTTGTGCTCTGCACCGGAACTGCATGTTATGTAAAAGGAGCAAGTGAAATTCAAAAAGCTGTTGAGCATCATTGTGCGTGCAAATTCGGTGAGACAACGAAGGACAACAAAGTATCTCTCATCTCAGCACGTTGTGTTGGCTCATGCGGCTTGGCACCTGTAGCCGTGCTGGACAACGCTGTTTCCGGTAAGATGACTCCGAATCATGCGACAGAGCTTATTAAACAATGGCAGGAAGAAAAGAAGGAGGTTGCAGCATGACAGTTGAAGATCTCCGTGAGCTCGCGGAAAAAGAACAAGCGCGGCAAGCGCAGTTTGAACACCGCATTTTGTATTGTTCATCCGCAGGTTGTGTCTCAAGCGGATGCGATGCAGTAAAAGCTGAATTGAAAAAAGCGATCGAAGAACTCGGTTTGACAAATAAATGTGAATTACTTGGTACCGGCTGCCTTGGTCTGTGCGGCGAAGGCCCCTTAGTGTTTGTACATTCTGACCCTACACTCTATCAGCATGTAGATGCAAAAGTGGCACGAAGAATTGTGGAAGAACACATTGGGCAAGGCAAAAAAGTTAAAGAGAATGAGATTGATTTGAAAGATCCATTCTTTGCATCGCAGACAAAAATTGTGCTTGAGAACATGGGCAAAATCGATGCCGAAAGCATTGAGGAGTACATTGCAGCGGACGGATATGAAGCGCTTGCCAAGGCTCTTACCGAAATGGGGCCCGAAGAAGTTATTGGTGAAATTCGTAAAGCCGGATTACGCGGTCGCGGCGGTGCAGGTTATCCAACCGGATTAAAATGGGATATTGTTCGTAAAGGTGTGTCCGATCAAAAGTATGTTGTTTGTAACGCTGATGAAGGAGACCCTGGTGCATTTATGGATCGCAGCGTACTTGAAGGCGATCCACATCGTGTGCTAGAAGGTATGGCTATCGCCGGATATGCAGTTGGGGCCAACCAGGGATACATTTATGCACGCGCAGAATATCCGCTTGCAATAGAACGGTTGAAGACAGCAATCAAACAAGCAGAAAAACTTGGCTTATTGGGAAACAGAATTTTAGAATCACAATTTAATTTCCGCATTGATATTCGCATTGGAGCAGGTGCGTTTGTTTGTGGCGAAGAAACCGCGTTACTGCGTTCTGTTATGGGACGCCGTGGCCGTCCAAAAGTGCGTCCGCCATATCCTTCAGAAAAGGGTTTGTGGGGAAAACCGACGGTTATTAATAATGTTGAAACGTACGCTAACATTGCTCCCATATTGAGGAATGGAAGCGCATGGTTTGCGGGCATTGGAACTCAGAAAAGTCCCGGCACAAAAGTTTTTGCGCTTGCCGGTAAGATCAACCGCACTGGTCTTGTCGAAGTTCCAATGGGAATTCCGCTTAAGAAAATCATTTTCGATATCGGCGGAGGAACTCCAGAAGGAACGGAGTTTAAAGCGGCACAAACCGGCGGGCCATCCGGTGGTTGTATTCCGAAAGAACATCTCGACCTCCCCGTTGATTATGAATCGCTTCAAACAGTCGGTTCTATTATGGGAAGCGGCGGAATGATTATTATGGACAACACGTCCGACATGGTGGATGTAGCAAAATACTTCATGGATTTCTGCATGGATGAATCGTGCGGAAAATGCATTCCATGTCGTGTGGGGACAAAACACATCTACACACTGCTTGAAAAGATTGTCAATCGTCAAGCGACAGAAGATGATTTTGCATTATTAAAGGAACTTTGCATGATGGTGAAAGAAACCAGTCTGTGCGGACTTGGTCAAGCGGCACCGAATCCAGTCCTCTCTACAATCCGCTTTTTCAATGAAGAATATATATCGAAGTTGAAGCCCGCGACAACCTTCAATGCGACCGGTGAAGAACATTCACCAGTAACTGTCGCAAAGGAGGTAAAATAAATGGCGGTCATTACATTTATAATAGACGATGAACAATATAGCGCTCAAGAAGGTGTTACAATTTTGCAGGTTGCACGTGATAATAAAATTCACATACCAACGCTGTGCTATCTCGACGGTTTATCCACACTTGGTGCTTGCCGGTTGTGTGTTGTGGAAATTGAAGGATCTCCAAAACTTTTTCCTGCTTGTACAACAAAGCCGACTGAAAATATGGTTGTTCGTACTAATACCGAGAAGTTGAAAAAATACAGACGGATTATTGTTGAATTGTTAGCATCTGAAGGAAACCATCAATGCGCAGTATGTGTTGTCAACGGTCATTGCCAATTACAGGATTTAGCATATGAAGTAGGCCTCGACCATGTACGCTTCCCTTATCTGTTCCCGAAGAAATCACTTGATGCCACGCACAAAGATTTTGTGATGGATCGGAACCGATGCGTCTTGTGCACGCGCTGTGTGAGGGTATGTCACGAAGTAGAAGGTGCCCACGTCTGGGATATTTCGGGGCGCGGTATTCATTGCGAAATCATTGCCGATCTCAATCAGCCGTGGGGCACATCAGCAAACTGCACTTCATGCGGCAAGTGTGTTAGCGTTTGCCCGACTGGTGCATTATTTGAAAAAGGTGCCTCTGTTGGCGAGATGCAAAAGGAACACGACTTTATCAAATTTATTGTTACTGCGCGCAACAAGCATGAATGGGTACATATTGCACCCGAAGACGAATAATGATGTTTAATCCCAAATGAAAAAATTAATAAATAGAAACTGAGAACATAAACTATGAAACCAAGAGTAGCAACTGCATGGCTGGGAGGATGTTCGGGCTGTCATATGTCGTTCCTCGATTTAGATGAACGGCTTATCGAATTGGCAGATAAGATAGATCTTGTCTATTCTCCTATAGCCGATGTTAAAGAATTTCCGGAAAATGTTGATGTAACGCTCGTTGAAGGTGCGGTTACAAATTCCGAAAACGAAGAGCTGGCGCATATAATTCGGAAAAACTCACGTCTTGTTGTCGCGTTCGGCGATTGTGCAACGACGGGTAACGTTACTGCGATGCGAAATCCATTCAAGCTCGAAGATGTGGAAAAACGTGCATATATAGAGCTTGCCGATAAAAATCCTCGTATTCCAGATGAATATGTTACCATTGCACAGCTTCTGAATATAGCACATCCATTACATGAAATTATTAAAGTGGATGTGTGGTTGCATGGCTGTCCACCGACAGCTGATCAAATATGGTTCACTGTGAACGAATTATTGCAGGGTAAAATTCCAGTGTTACCGCCCGTATATTTGCGGTACGGATAGATGATGCGCAGTTATGAAAATGTTTTATGATCTCTATCTTGTGTGGCAAGAGCTGACAAGTTGGAATAAGTATCGCATGACAATTTTAATAGAGAAATGAGAAGATTATGTCGAAAACAATAACATTAGCACCTGTGACCCGAATCGAAGGCCACGCAAAAATTACTATTCAATTAGATGACAATAACGATGTGATAGATGCACGGTTCCACGTGAATGAGTTCCGCGGGTTTGAAAAATTCACGGAAGGACGTTTACTTTGGGAAATGCCCGGTATTACATCACGGATTTGTGGCATATGTCCTGCCAGTCATCTTTTGACATCTGCAAAAGCCGGTGACGATATTCTTGCGGTAGAAATTCCTGAGACCGCTGAAAAATTGCGCCGCCTTTTAACACTTGCACAGTGGTTACAATCTCATGCGCTCAGCTTTTTCCATCTTTCGGCACCTGATTTTTTGCTGGGATTCGATTCGAATCCGGCGACACGAAATGTTTTTGGCCTTATTGCCGCCGATAAGGAATTCACTAAACGCGGAATTCGTCTAAGAAAATATGGTCAGGAGATTATAGAAATTCTTGGCGGCCGCCGCATCCACACGCCGTGGACAGTTCCCGGTGGTGTGAGAGAACCATTAGATCCTACGAAAAAGGATTATATGCTCGGCTGGATTCCTGAAGCAAAAGAAACAGTCGGACTGGCATTAGATGCTCTTAAGAAAATCCATAAAAAATATGCAAAGGAAATTCCAGAGTTTGGTAATTTCCGTTCGTTGCTTGTCGGGCTTGTATCCAAAGACGGCGGGCTCGAATACTACGACGGTTTGTTGCGTATTAAAGACGGCAACGGCAATACTATCGCCGATAAATTGGATCCAAGAAAATACTTCGAATACTTTGGAGAAGCAGTTGAACCATGGTCATATTTGAAATTCCCGTACTATAAACCGTTAGATTATCCGGATGGAATGTACCGCGTTGGTCCCCTGGCGCGTGTAAATATTTGTGACTATATCGAAACACCGATGGCTGAAGCAGAGCGGAAGGTTTTTAAAGCTCTCAGCGGCAATGTAGGGGTCGTGAATAACTCTTTCTATTATCATTATGCACGCTGCATTGAAATGCTTTTTGCGGTGGAAAAAATTGAAATGTTATTGAAAGATCCTGCACTTCTTGGTACGAACATACGTGCACAGGCTTCTGTTAATCGCCCCGAAGGAGTTGGTTGTACTGAAGCGCCGCGTGGTGTGTTATTCCATCATTATAAAGTGAACAAAGACGGCGTTATCCTGAAGGCGAATCTTATTATTGCTACGGCGCAGAATAATATCGCAATGAATCGAACTGTGAGGCAGATTGCGGCACATTTTATCGATGGTAAAAAAGGAAAAATCACAGAAGGCATTTTGAATCGAGTAGAAGCCGGAATCCGCTGTTACGACCCGTGCTTATCCTGCTCAACGCATGCGCTTGGTCAGATGCCGTTACATATAGAATTGGTGAGCGCAAGCGGAGAGGTGCTTGACGAAGTTCAACGATGAGCAAAGTGCTCGTCATCGGTTATGGCAACACGCTTCGCGGTGATGATGCGGCGGGTGTTCAAGCCGCCGAGTTAATTGCAAAGCGTCATCCAGAAATCGTTTGTGTTTGTCTGCACCAGCTTGTCCCGGAATTATCGGAACAAATAGCTGAATTTGATGTTGTTTTTTTTATCGATGCACAAAAAGATATCACACAACCGAATGTTCGGTTGGTTGCGCCTAGTATTGAGGCCGATCAGTCGCGCACACATTTTATCTCACCTGAATCTCTTCTTGCTTTAAGCCAACAGCTCTATCAGCATGTACCAGCAAAGGCATATATAGTTGGTATTCCTGCATCACAATTTGAATTCAGCGAAAAACTATCTGTGCAAACAGATAGTGCGATGCATGAATGTATTGAACTTGTGGACCGAATGATCCTTGAAACACAACAGATGGCTTAAACTGGGCTTACTTGTTTGAAGAAACCTTTATCGATATGATTTTAAATGCTGCTGCTGCCGCTCCAACGCCGTTATCTATATTAACAACCGAAACTCCTGGAGCGCAACTCGTGAGCATCGCAAAGAGTGCCGTGAAACCGGAAAGTGCAGTGCCATACCCGACGCTTGTTGGAAGCGCAATGATTGGTTGCGGATATAGTCCTGCGATGACGCTTGGGAGAGCACCTTCCATCCCTGCTGCAACAATAAGAACATCACAATCACGCAGCTTCGTATCGTTGGCAAAAAGACGATGAATTCCAGCAACGCCTACATCAAAAACTCTCTGCACTTCTACACCGAGACTTTCCAGAATGAGCGCCGCTTCTTCGCATGCTGTTATATCGGTGGTTCCGGCGGAAACAATACCGATTCGTCTGCCGAAAACTTGCGCCAACGGTTTCCCGATACGGAAGGAGTGTGCATCTTTTAAAAACAATCCCTTCGGAAAAGTTTTTTTTAATTGCGGGAAAAATTCCTTCGGACAGCGTGTACCGAGCACAAGTTTTTGTTTTGCATAAAGCGCTTTTGCGATTGCGATAATGCGCCCTATTGATTTATTTTCACAATAGATCACCTCCGGAATCGAAGTCCTATCACGACGCGACATATCGATCTTTGCATACTCTTCAATAGTGTGCAGCGATGATGAACGAAGCTGTTCTTTCTTGGGGACGGATTTGTAGTTTTGATGAATTGCTGAGCGGGACTTTCTATTTTGCATTCTGTACGATCTCCCGATTGAGCTTCCCGGATTTAAACCCTTCTTCATCTATAAGCACTTCTTTATATCCCAACGATATCAAAAAACTCTGCACATCACTAAATATAGTTGTAAGCTTCGGAATAGCTAAAGCATCCACCTCGATCTTTGCAGTTGTCTGAAAGTGCCGCACACGTACATTCGTAAATCCTTTTTCTCGAATGTACCTCTCCGCCTGAGCAATCATACCAATAGAAGCTCTATCGATCATTGTTCCATAAGGAATACGTGAAGAAAGGCATGGTGCAGACGGCTTATCGTGATTCGGCAGAGCATATAATAGAGCAGCATCGCGGACATCTTGCTTGGTGAATTGGGCTTCAATCAATGGAGAGCGGACCTGATATTCTTTTGCGGCAATTCTTCCTGGGCGATAATCTCCGATATCATCTAAATTTGCGCCATCCATTATGAATGGAATATTTTCTTTCTTTGCGATTTCGCCAAGCTGTCTATAGAGTTCTTGCTTGCAGAAATAACATCGGTTAACAGGATTTGCTGCATAATTCTTTATTTCAAGTTCATTATATGCAATTTCCCGAAAATTGAGGTCATACTTTTTGGCAATTCTTTTTGCAAGCTCAATATCTTCCACTGTAATAGTTTCTGTTGCTGCCATTACGATGAGTGCATTCTTGCCAAGCATTTTATTGGCAGCAAATGCGACGAGTGTCGAATCCACTCCTCCGGAATACCCGACAATCACTTTTCCCAAACTTTGAATGAGAGCCTCGAGCTGCTCTGTTTTTTGCATGAAGAACCTTTCTGTTTCTAATATAATCTACATAAAAAAGCTGAAAACTGCTTGTGTGTTTCGTGCATTTTCCCGATGAATAATTCATTTCTGTGATGAACGTGATGTATAATACAGAGTTTTACTTGCATTTAAATTACAGATTAAATAGATTGACCGGTGAAAAGGTAAGACATAAAGATCAAGACGAAGTTTGGAATAGCAGCATTAGCCAAAAGAGGCTGTAGAATATTGCAGCCCATTTCATACACGATAGACATATTATACGGCATAGCGCAGCCTGATACGCATGAATTATAGAGTTACTCTATAACTAAGCGATAGTTAGGATATGCCTGAAAGGAAATTATGATACCAACATCGTTTAAATATTTCGCGGTTCTAATTTTTTGCCTCTTTACATTGGCAAGTGCTCAAGATTCCACCCCCAAGCATCCCTCTGTTGTTGAAGGAATATTTCAATCGGGAGAATTCTTTGGACCTCCGGGTTACGGTAAAAATTCAAAAACAGATAAGATCGAAAGTTATTATTATCTTCAATTACCGACACCACTTATGCAACAACAAGGCGTTAGCACATTGCCTTCCGATGTAAGTACTAGTGCTGGATTGACCTTTTTTGTACAACTCATAGTTAATAATCCTAAAAATGTGAAGGTGAGTTCATATGTAGGTCATCGTGTTCGTGTCACTGGTAATCTCCTTTCAGCCACTACAGGACATCATCGGACATCTATTTTGCTCGAAGCAAGTAAAATAGAGCTTATCAAGAAGTGGCGGTAGTTGTAATAGTTTTGGTACTACCGAACTAACCGTTCTATGAATTAGTCTGGGGAGCCCATCTCTTCGTAGCCCTCTAGACAAATCCTAAAAGTATGTCTTTGTCATTAACCGAGTGAGCGTAATTATTTTTCTTGTTGCCTAACATAGGTGCCCCCAAAAAGAATTCGGGGCAAGAAAGCGGACTGGATGAACATCCCGTTGAAAAACACGAGGTTATTGGGTACGGTAAGCATGGTATCACAGAGATACAGTACAGAATTGAATCTACAGAAACACCAGAAAGGTCTTAGAAAATGAAAATCATTAAGCTTACGATCCTTGTGAATCTTACCTTTATTGCAAATCTTTTTTCCTATCCGCCTGATGAAAATACAAATCCGGCTCCGTATAAAAATCCCGCTCTTCCAATTGAAGTACGTGTAAATGACTTGGTATCTCGAATGACACTTGACGAAAAAATTAGCCAGATGATGAATGCCGCCGATTCAATTGGCAGATTAGGAATACCGGATTATAACTGGTGGAGTGAAGGCCTGCATGGTGTTGCTATCTCAGGCATTGCAACGGTTTTTCCGCAGTCTATCGGACTCGCTGCGACCTGGAACGACAGCTTGCTCAACCGCGTTGCAGATGTTATATCGACGGAGTTCAGAGCGAAATTCAATGACTATCAAAAAAAAGGAGACCATGGCATTTTCAAAGGATTAACTGTTTGGTCTCCGAATGTTAATATCTTTCGTGATCCACGATGGGGACGAGGGCAGGAAACATATGGTGAAGATCCGTACCTCACTTCCCGTATGGGCGTTGCTTATGTAAAAGGTATGCAGGGCAGCGATCCAAAATATCTAAAAGTTGTTTCCACGCCAAAACATTATGCGGTCCACAGCGGGCCTGAATCCGAACGCCACCATTTCAATGCTGTGACGGATTATCGCGACTTCGCTGAAACGTACACACCTGCATTCAAGGCATGTATTACTGAGGGAGGCGCATTTTCAATTATGGGTGCGTATCAACGTTATCTCGCCACGCCTTGTTGTGCTAGCGAGTTGTTGTTGAAAAAGGTACTGCGTGAACAATGGAATTTCAAAGGATACGTTGTCTCAGATTGCGGCGCTATTTATGATATCTATGGCAGTCACAAATTTGTAAGTACACCGGAGGAAGCTTCCGCTTTAGCTGTCCAGGCAGGCTGCGATCTCGAATGCGGTGATACTTATAGGTATTTGAAAAGTGCAGTACAGAAAGGTTTACTGAAAGAAACAGACATCGATATTTCTGTCAAGCGACTTTTTACGGCACGTTTCAAACTTGGCTTGTTCGATCCTCCCGAAATGGTTCGATATGCACAAATACCGATTTCTGAAAACGACAAACCGGCGCATCGTGAATTAGCACTGAAGGCGGCACGCGAATCGATTGTGCTGCTAAAAAATGAAAATAATTTTCTACCATTAAAGAAGGGCATAAAAACAATTGCCATTATCGGTCCGAATGCTAATGTGATCGAGGTGTTGTATGGCAATTACAACGGAGTTTCATCGAATCCGGTGACACCGCTCGAAGGAATAAAGAACCGTGCATCTGCATCGACAAAAATTGTATATGAACCCGGTTCCAACACAGCCGACGAGTTTCCGATTCTATCGGCAATTCCGGAAGATGCACTTCAAACGGGTTATAAAAATGAAAAAGGTTTAAAAGCTGAATATTTTGATAATATGAATTTGGAAGGTACGCCTTTTCTAACGCGGATCGATAAGCAGGTCGATTTTGATTTCATCACTAAGCCGCCATTACCGGATAAAAATATGAAATTCTCAGTGCGATGGACTGGCTGCCTGGCTCCTACTATCACGGATACATATTTCATTGGATTTATGGGGGATGACGGCTACCGCGTTTTTCTTGACGATTCACTTCTCTTTGCAAATTGGAAAGATCATGCTTCTTCATTAAGTAAAGTCAAGATGGATCTTTCCAAAGGGAAAAAGTATAAAATCAGGATTGAGTATTATCAAAACATAGGCGGGGCAGTTGCCAGATTTCAATGGGCCAAAAAGGATGAAAATTATACGCAAAAAATCGACGCTGCTGTGAAACAAGCCGATGTGGTTATCTATGTCGGCGGCATTTCACCTATGCTCGAAGGGGAAGAAATGCCGATTGATATAGAAGGATTTCATCAAGGCGATCGCACATCGATTGACCTGCCTACCGTGCAGGATAAAATTTTGAAGAGAATTAAATTATCCGGAAAACCGATTGTGCTCGTGTTGTTAAATGGTAGTCCGTTATCCGTAAATTGGGCGGAGAAAAATGTCGATGCGATTCTTGAAGCATGGTATCCTGGTGAAGAAGGCGGGGATGCTATAGCGGATGCCATTTTTGGTAATTACAATCCGGCAGGGCGGCTTCCTCTTACTTTCTATGCATCGGTTAACGATCTTCCTCCATTTGAAGATTACAATATGAAAGGCAGAACATATCGCTATTTCGACGGTACTCCTCTCTATGAGTTTGGATACGGCTTGAGTTATACAACCTTCAAATATTCAAACCTAAAGGCGCCGTCAATTGCCAAGACAAATGAGAATATGAAAATATCGGTTGAAGTTGAAAATACAGGAACGATGAACGGCGATGAGGTAATTGAATTGTATACGAAGATACTCGATGCCAAGGTGCCTGTACCCATTCACGCACTTCAAGGATTCAAGCGCATTTTCCTTAAGACGGGGGAGAAGAAAACTATTGAATTCGATCTGAAGCCAGAACAGTTCTCTCTCATAAACAATAAGAATCAGCGTGTAGTTGAACCGGGAACTATACAGCTTTACATTGGCGGCTGTCAACCTTCACAAAAAGCTTTGAGCTCAGGTGCCGTACTCAAAACTAACCTTAAGGTTATTGGAGATGTAAATGTGATCGAATAGATTATGTATTTTTTTCGATATCACCATATATCGAATACTTCTTGATAATCGACCTAATAACATGTTAGGCGGGCGAACAGAAAGGTCACCTATAAATGAAATTACTTTTTACTAATATTCGATGGCTTCGTGTTGTTGTCTCTTCATTTTTAATTATTGTATTAAGCTTCCTTGTAATCACAATAATAACTACTGGCTATTCCTTTATCTTAGCATTTGAATCACATGGCAAGCCTGACCAAGTTGCAATCAATCACTTTGCAGCTACGATTAGCCGATGGTTGATGCCGTTACTTGAAATAACATTCACTTTTGTTATTGCTTTGATCAGCACCAAGAAAGCTATGAACAATATTTCTATTCATGGTCTTCTAATAGGCATTCTTGTAGGATTACTAAGTACTATAGTGAAAATAAGTTTTGGTGGACAGCTTAATTATCGCACGTATATTTTCTTTTTTATTACTGTTGGGCTAGGATTTGTTGGTGGTTATTTTAGTCAAAGACAACTTACTAAGAAAATTAAATCGCCCGCCTAACCAGCAGCTCCAAGCTGATGGAATGAGCGTTGTGCAAAGTTCATGGCGAGCATAGGTTAATAGAAATTGAAAATAATTAAATGAACTTGTTTCGCTTGTTACAATTCGATAGTATTTAACATAACAACTTAGGTTCATGCCTTCAAACGAATTTCTGTTAGTAGTTTAATTATATTTAAGGAAAAAATGGATACGCGGGAAATCATAAAATCTCAATATTACGCATCTCTTGAAATGTTGAAACAAGCAATCTGTAAATGTCCGGAATCTTTGTGGAATAATGAAGACGCCAAGAACAAGTTCTGGCATACAGCATACCATGCGCTCTTTTATACACACCTCTATTTACAGGAAACCGAAAAGGAATTTATTCCCTGGGTGAAGCATAGAGATCTACATCAATTTCTGGGACCACTTCCTTGGCCTCCGCATGATAAACCGAAAATCGGTGAACCATATAATAGAGACGAGATTTTAGAATACCTCGCATTGTGCCAGGAAGAAGTTGACAAGCAAATTACTTCCTTAAAGCTCGACGCAGAATCAGGATTTCGTTGGTTGCCATTTAACAAATTAGAGCTGCAACTCTATAATATTCGGCATATACAGCATCATACGGGACAACTTTATGATCGGCTGGGGGCTCAAGAACACATGGACCTTGTATGGGTTGCTTTGAGACCTGACACTATGAAAAACTAATTCTCAGTTATGAGTGAAACATTTTCTTACTGTGGTTTAGTTTGCACCACCTGCCCTATTTATTTAGCAACGCGGGAAATTGACAAAGAAGAACAGATAAGAAAGAAAACTGAGATCGCCAAATTATGTAAAGAACAATATGGAATGAAGTTTGAGCTATCAGACATCACTGATTGCGATGGCTGCTGTACGGAAGGCGGAAGATTATTTTCAGGATGTCATGACTGTGCTATTAGAAAATGCACAAAGCAGAAGGCGATAGAAAACTGTGCGTGCTGTTCCGAATATATTTGCCAGAAACTTGAATCCTTTTTTCGCTACGGATTCAGCCGCAAAGTCGCATTTGGATGAGGTGAAAAATACAATTTCTTAAATGTTTATTGACGTGTTGTAAATCTTCCTTTAGCCCTTCCTGAAAATTAAGTATATTATGCAAACAAAATGCTTCTGACTGTAATAGAAATATTAGGAATTGCTGTTGCTGCGTTTTGTGGCATTATGGAAGCCAAACGCAACGGCATGGATATAATCGGCATTTATACAGTGGCGTTTATTACGGCGCTCGGCGGCGGAACTATTCGCGATATTTTATTAAACCGGTATCCGATTTTTTGGGTGATTCATCCGGAATATGCTACTGGAATTTTTATCCTTTCTGTTGTCACGGCGCTTATTCTCCGGTATAAGCAAATCATTATTCACCCGTATGCGATTATCGTTCCGGATGCACTCGCTCTCGGTTTGTACAGCGCGATTGGCGCTGCGTATGCCTTAGAATTGAATCTTTCATGGTTTATCGCTGTGCTTATGGGAACTATCACTGCAACCTTTGGGGGAGTCATGCGTGATATCTTTTGCAATAAAGTTCCGGATATATTTAAACATGGCGGACATTTATATGCAACATGCGCACTCAGTGCGGCAGTTATGTACATCATTGTTAAGTCGGTGACAAACGATCACGCATCCGCGGCGACTGCGAGTTTGATTACAGCGACATCTCTTCGGCTGTTGTCTGTGAAATTTGATATTACATTACCGATTTAGAAAAACAGATGCTCGGATCTTTAGTTCGTGGCAAAAGGAACTGTCATTCTTTAAGCTGTGTTGTTGATAATATATATAAGTATGTCAAGAGAACGAAAATATACATTTGGCCCCGTGCCATCGCGACGATTAGGTTTATCGCTGGGTGTAGATGTCATCCCGAAGAAACTATGCTCACTTGATTGCGTGTATTGTGAAGTTGGCATGACCGACAAACGTGGCCTTGCGAGAAAAGAATATTTGCCTGTAAATGAAATTCTTGCTGAAGTGAAAGAAGTCATTGCGGAATATCCGGATCTCGACCACATTACGATCTCTGGTTCCGGCGAGCCAACGCTAAACTCAAAAATCGGCGACATTATCCGCGGCATCAAACAAATAACAAATGTTCCAGTCGCAGTGCTAACGAACGGAACATTGCTGAACCTGCCCGAAGTGCGGCAGGACTTACTGGATGCAGATATTGTTTCACCATCACTAGATGCAGTCTCGGCAGATGTTTTTGAAAAAGTCGACCGCCCCAATCCTAAACTCCGTATAGATACGATTATCGACGGGATTAAACTATTCCATCAGGAATACAAAGGCATAATGTGGATCGAAATTCTTTTTGTTAAAGGTATGAACGATCACGATGAGGAAGTGTTCAGGATGAAACAGGTGCTTGATGAAATCCAGCCGGAAAAAATTCATCTCAATACCGTCATCCGCCCACCTGCATATGCAATTGCACAGCCGGTTGGAGAAGAACGTTTGAAGGAGATTCAAAAAATACTGGGTGAACGGAGTGAAATAGTCGGAGTATTTAAAGAGACACACAAAACTTTACAGCATAACGCTGATGGACAGGCGATTCTCGCATTGCTTAAGCGCCGCGCAATGACTGTCGATCAGATGACGGAATCGTTAGCTATGCGGAAAGAAAATATTATCGCATCGCTGAAACAGCTGGATCTAGGAAAATTTATTAAATCTTACATATTCAACGGAGAAGAATACTACCAGGCACTGTAGAAGTCAAGTTGTTTAGGATTTTCAACATCTTGCTTAAAACGATTCCAACAAGTGAACTAGGTTTACCCTAAGTTGGAATAATCTCTGAAATCATTTTTGTATTAACTTTTCTTCTAGTGAATTGCTCCAATCTGATTTCCAATAATGATGGCAAGGTTAACGGCTTCATGGACAACAGGAATAACTTGTTTATCACCGGATATTTTGATTATAACTTCCGAACTAGTAATGAATGCATTTGCGGATAACTTTATAAATGAAACAATTGCGTTGCGCAATTGTTCATTGTTCAGCAGGTTTAGAGCATTCTTTTCATTTTCCGTCATAACTTCAACAATTTTGTCAAACTCTTCATAGCTTGTACCAAAATGCGGAGTTGAAAGGGCGGATCTTCGCTGAACGTTGAAACGAAATGGAACAATATTGGGAAGAGACACAACAATCATTACACATGCCATATCAACAGCAGTTGCCTTTGCGACTTTTCCCCCAGTTACTATCGAGTTTCGACTTCTGCGAGATCTCCCTCCGAAAATTCTAATTTTCACTCCGGAAACTTGACCTCGAACGGCACACCATACAGCGTCCAATTGTGGGTGAGTGCTGACAACGTGCGTGAGTTTCAGTGCTTCCTGTGCCTGAGTAACTGCTTTAACAACACGGCGTTTTGCCCGCGATTTCATCCATACAAATAAAACAATGAAACCAACAAATACACATGCAATAACCGCGGCGAGAGTAAAATCACTATCCATGATACCGCTCCTTTCAAATTTGTGCTATCTCCCTCTAATTAAAAAACAAGATTACATAAAGATGAATTTCTGTTTCATTCTTTATTTCATCTAAAGGAAAAATATATTACAAACCTAGGAATTGGATCGCAATTCCGCAGAAGAATATTGAAATTCCCGCGAGCGTATGAGTGTATCGCTCAAAATGTCCCATAGGAAGCAGGCGCAAGCCGGCGATTGAACCGAGAACAATACCAACCATTGTACCAATGGTAATTAAACCAAAGACAAGACTTACAATCACAACATGAAGGATATGTCCATGGGCGGCGGGGTACATAAGAATTGGAATCAATGGTTCGCATGGACCAAGAACAAATATGATGAATAGTACCCATGGTGTCATACTCGGGCTGTCAGATTGCTCATGCACGTGCGCATGTTCCTTTGCATGTATATGCGTATGGCTATGCATACTGCCATCAATGTGAGGATGCCGATGCGTATGCGGTTTATTCAGATATGCTGTGCGAAGCCCCCAGACTCCATAGATCAATCCGAAAGCGATTAGGATCCAGCCGGCAATATTTCCGCGGATCGATTCAAGCGACTGAATATGCGCGACTGCAATTCCAAAACCAACACCTACGAATCCGAGTATAACAGAACTGCCCACGTGCCCTATACCGCAGAAAATGGTAACAAGTGTCGTCTTAAACGTAGACCACTTACCTGCCTTGGACATAACGATAAATGGCAGGTAATGATCGGGGCCAAGAAGCGTATGAACGAGCGCGACAGATACAGCAGTTATGATGAGTATGCTAAGTTCTTGATTCATTTTATGATGTTATAATATAATAAAAAAGCTGGAGAAAAAAATTCTTCATTTCCGTGGTGATAACTTACTCTTGATCATGCCGTACATAAAAACTGAAATAAATGGCAAAATAAATGATAGACCCCAGATGATCAAAGAAGGCTTCGATACAGTATTGAAATCATGATTCACGACCAAATGTTGACATAATTATAGCAATATTGCTTATTCAATCAGTAATTCGCATTCTTTTCCAATGCTTTTAAGAATGCATCAATCGTTTTACTGCCTGCCTCTTCCGCTCCTCCCGTTGATACGTCTATAATATCTCCGAACCTGCTATTGCATATAGCAGAGCCAATAAGTGCGATGTGTTTTTCAAATTCGTATGGACACCGATATTCTTCATCGCCTACAGCAAGACGTGAATTTATCAAAACATTTAAACATATGTACTCTTGCAATCAGAAAAGAGGTGCAGTATCTTATAAGCGATTAACAATTTAATCATAAAAGCAAATGATGAAATGGCAGCAGATAAAACTAAAATATTAGATACGTTATCAAAATTGCTTAAGCAAAAAAACATTGATAAAATTCGCGCTATAATTCAGGATGTTAAAGTAGATGTCGAGAAGTTGTCTAGCAATGAAAGTGAAATTCAAGATAAAGTATCTAATGGAAAATTTATAAAGGTTAAATCAAAATATCTACTTGGTGAACTTGATCAAATTCTTGATACTCGAACCATTGAACGAACAAAATATTACATCCAAAGGTTAGTTCGCGCACTCACCGAAACAAAGACCGATAAGATTAACGATTTGAATTTACATAGATGGAAAGAATATGATGATATTCTTACAGATAGCCTTTGGATTTTGGGAAAACGCGATACCTCCGGCGCTCATAGCGGTGGTTATTGGGGGAACTTTATCCCGCAAATTCCTAATCAATTATTAAGACGCTATACAAAAAAAGGGGAATGGGTGCTGGATGCATTTCTTGGAAGTGGAACTACATTAATAGAAAGCAAGCGATTAGGGCGGAATGGTGTTGGAGTAGAGCTTTTGCGAAAAGTCGCAAACTCAGCCGCAAAAGCGATTGAACGGGAAGATGATCTTTCCTCGAGTCGAACAGAAATTATTGTTGGTGACAGTTCAAACTTGGATTTTAAGACCGAATTTCGTCAACGGAAAATTCAAAGCGTGCAGTTTTTAATTATGCACCCGCCATACTGGGATATTGTCAAATTTAGTAAAGACAAAAGAGATCTATCGAATGCGAAATCAATAAACGAATTTTTGGATCTTTTCGGAAAAATCGTTGATGCTACATACCCAGTTTTAGACAAAGGTCGTTATTTTGCAGTAGTTATTGGTGATAAATATTCCGACGGTAATTGGATACCTCTTGGATTCTATACGATGCAAGAAGTTTTGAAACGGGGATATTTCTTGAAGTCTATTATCATAAAAAATTTTGATGAGACAAAGGGGAAAAGAAACCAGAAAGAACTTTGGCGGTATCGTGCATTGGTTGGCGGCTTCTACATTTTTAAACATGAATACATTTTTTTATTTAAGAAATCGTAACTATTCATATCTCTCTCACAAGAATTTTATTATGGCAAGCGTGAAATTATTCTTAGCAAGAGTTGCTTTATTCGCAATAAAATAATGCTATAATTCAGTTGATGACTTATTACTACTATAGGAGGAACCAATGGTATTCTTTCTTTTTCTTGCATTCGTAATTATTCTTGTTGTCCTAGCAATTGCTGGCTACAATTCTCTTGTTCAAATTCGGAATCAAGTTCGCAATGCGTGGAAACAAATCGATGTACAGCTTAAGCGGCGGCATGATCTCATTCCTAATCTTGTTAACGCGGTGAAGGGACAGATGGAATTTGAGAAAGGAACACTTGAGGGTGTCATCCAAGCCCGCGCGGCGGCTGTTGGCGCGAGCAATATTGCCGACAGTATGGCGAAAGAGGATGTACTGTCGTCAGCGCTCTCCAAACTTTTTGCTGTTGTTGAAAATTATCCTGCTCTGAAAGCAAACGAAAGCGTTCAACCGTTGATGGAAGAATTAACGACCACAGAAAATCAAATCACATTTGCACGGCAATTCTATAACGACATCACGACTACATATAACACAAAATTGGAAATGTTTCCAACAAATCTCGTTGCATCGTCGATGGGCTTTAAGTTTTTCCCGCTCTTTCAGGTAAAAGATGCTGCTGAGCGCGAAGCACCGACTGTGGACCTCTCGCTAAAACAATAAATCTCTAGAGAAACCTTCACAAGCTTTTCCTGATTCAGTTTAAGAGACTTTGCGAAGGTTATCGAGGCGATCACAATGTCCGAACCCATTCTCACTCACGCACATAACATTTACGAGCAACAGAAGCATAACCGGCGGATGACATGGCTGCTCATTATCATGTTCATTCTTCTTATTGCGATGGTTGGAGTAGGATTGGATGTTTTCTTGACGATGGACACTCCCATTCGATTCATTATGCTTCCATTTGTTCTTCTGATGGCCGCCTCAGGTATTTGGAATTTCCGGCAGCGAGCTGCAGAAGGATTGTGGGAAAAACCAAAAGCATTTACCGAAGACGATAGCGATTTAACTGTGGTTTGGTGGGGTCTGGGTCTGGTAGTTTTACCAATAGTGTTACTTTTCATTTTACTCCTGTTCCTGCCGTTGTATGCTATGAACCCCCGTCCAATAAATAATTTGATCTCTGGCTTTTTAAATAATATGTTGCAGATTTCTGATATTCCTGTTTTGCGGTACCTGCCCGTTGGAACAACGTTATCTGTTATCATCGGTATTGTCTCCGTCCTCACGAGTCTCCGCTGGGGAATGAACTCTGTGCTCTGGTCTGTGCATGCTGAGCAACCGGATGAAGAGGTTACTAATCTACCGGAGTTATTGAACGTAGTAAAAGAAATGAGTCTTGCGGCAGGAATTCCAACTCCTAAAGTGTATATCGTGAAAGACTCAGACCCCAATGCCTTTACTATTGGTACTGACGCAGGACAAAGCTCCATTGTTGTCACAACAGGACTGCTTGCAATCCTCGACCGCGAAGAATTGCAGGGCGTCATCGCGCACGAGATGAGCCATATCCGAAATTCTGATACCCGTTTGATGACAATTATTACGGTGTTGTTTGGCGCTGTGCTTTTACTTTCCGAGTGGATGAAGAAGAGCGCTCTTCTCGGCGGATTTGTCGGAAACCGTGTGCCTGGTGCTGGATGGATGTTACGCGGCGTATTGTTCTTTGGCTGGCTTCTTACATTACTCTTGGCTCCGTTGATTGCCCGTATCGTCGCGATGGCAGTATCACGTCAGCGGGAATACCTAGCGGATGCGAGTGGTGCGGAACTTACGCGCAATCCGAAAGCTCTTGCCAATGCTTTGATGAAAATCGAAAATGCAGCCGAACCCACAACTTCTTTTCAAAAAGGTATCGCTCATTTGTGTGTTGTTGATCCTTTAGGACGAAAGATGAATTCGAAAGAAGGCTGGTGGGCTGATTTATTTGCTACACACCCGCCGATGAAGAATCGCATTATGCTCTTGAATGCAATGGCGTATGAGACGATTAAGTAATGACAAATCCTATCTTCAAGAAAATTGAATACCCGCCCCATCTATTAAAAATGATTCAGAATTAATTGATTATATTCCGTAAGTCATGGTGAAAGGAACTTCTCTCAATTTCATGAAGTCGATAATATAAGATGGTAAGAAGAATCACTCAAATGAAATTATACTCATTGATAGCGCAGATCCACCGGTATATCATTGCCGGACTTAGTTGCATTCTGGCTTTGGTTCTTTGTTCATCTATGAGCTACCCCCAAACCAAGCTTCTTATACCGATGGACTTAAAACAAACTGATCATCTCAAATCATATGGTGTTGCATTTTGGTTGTTAGAAAATAATGGTGAAGTGGATTGGCTTCTCAACTATCGGGGTGGGTCATTTCTCTGCGACTATAGCAACGTATTGGCAAAAGAATGTCGTGTCCGTGGAGTTTTTTTTGAACCGCTCGCCGCAAGCGAGGCAGCTTCCTTGTATGCCGAAGTTCAACGTGAAGACAACAATGAAGACGTAGTGCGATTGGAGAAGGCGCCAAAGATTGCTGTTTATGTACCACCGGGCTTCAATCCGTGGGACGATGCCGTAACTATGGCACTCGAGTATGCAGAAATTCATTATACGAAAGTATGGGATGAAGAAGTTCTCTCCGGTAAGCTTGCAGAGTACGACTGGCTTCATTTGCATCATGAAGATTTCACCGGACAGTATGGAAAGTTCTACGCAAATTTCCGTAATGCATCATGGTATATTGAACAGCAAATGCTGTACGAGCGCGAAGCTAAGCGGCTTGGTTATAAAAAGGTTTCTGAAGAGAAAAAAGCTGTCGCACGTTCCATTAAGGAATTTATAGGTAATGGTGGATTTATGTTTGCGATGTGCTCGGCAACAGACAGTTACGACATTGCTTTGGCAGCAGAAAACGTTGATATCTGTGATGTAATGTTCGATGGCGATCCAGCCGATCGCAACGCTCAAGCAAAACTTGACTTCAGCAAGACATTGGCTTTTGAGAATTTTAAGCTTGACATGAATCCACTGCGCTACGAATATTCAGATATTGACATTCCGACAAGCGATCCCCCTCCAATTCGCGACCCGAATACAGACTATTTTACGCTCTTCGAATTCTCTGCGAAGTACGATCCAGTACCAACGATGCTGACACAAGACCACGTCAATATCATCAAAGGATTTATGGGGCAAACAACGGCATTCAAGAAAAGTTTAATTAAAAAGACAATAACAATTCTTGCGGAGCGCGAGGGAACGGAAGAAGTGAAATATATCCACGGCAATTTCGGACGCGGTACATTTACTTGGTACGGCGGACACGACCCGGAAGATTACCAGCATGCTGTCGGCGACCCACCTACAGATTTAAATCTGCACAAAAACTCACCTGGCTATCGGTTGATATTAAACAACGTTCTGTTTCCTGCGGCAAAGAAAAAACAGCAGAAAACGTAAGTGAAGTGGTTGAGACAAATCATGGCGGACGAAATAAACGGCAAGGATTTTCTCGAAGAACATATTAAGCGAGTTGTGCAGGAAGAAATTGTAATCGTTCCGTATAATTCTAACTGGCCAAGGATGTTTGAAGAGGAGAAGAAACATCTTTTCGACTGCCTGCCGCATGAAATAATAAAGAGAGTCGAACATTTCGGCAGCACGGCAATTCCCACTTTATCGGCAAAACCAATTATTGACATCTTGGTAGAGGTGACTTCTCTTGAAGAAACCAAGAAGGTCGTTGTACCGATATTAATTGCGCAAGGATATGATTACTTTTGGCGGCCAACGCATGGCGACGACGGTCCACCATTTTATGCTTGGTTCATCAAACGAGATACGCACGGAAACCGTACGCATCACATTCATATGGTAGAGCGTGAATTTGAACATTGGAACAGATTGTTCTTTCGAGATTATTTGATTGAACACCCATCTCTTGTTGAAGAATATCAACGACTGAAATTACATTTAGCAGAAAAATATCCAACCGACAGGGTTACTTATACCACCGCAAAAACAGAATTCATTATAAAAATCACTCTGTTGGCAAAGGAATATTATACATGAAAAAATCATCGATAACGAGAAAAGCAGAACTATCAGATGTGGATGCCATCACTGAAATCTACAACGAGGCAATTCTCACGACAACTGCAACTTTCGACACTGAGCCGAAGAGCGTAGCCGAGCGGTTACAATGGTTTCAATTGCATGATAAGAGACATCCAATTTATGTTGCAGTGCTCGATGGAAAAGTCGTCGGGTGGATATCGTTGAGCAAATGGTCTGATCGCTCTGCATATAATGATACAGGTGAAACATCATTTTATGTTAAATCCGAATACCGCGGTCAAGGAATTGGTACAACACTCATACAAACAATGATCAAAGAAGCTCAACAATTAAAGTATCATACCATCATCGCACGCATAGCTGGTGAAAGCGATGTGAGTTTGCATGTGCATGCGAATTTTGGTTTTGTTCAAGTTGGAATATTAAAAGAAGTTGGACGAAAATTTGGGAAACTTCTAGATGTGCATATCTTACAAAAAATGTTGGACTGAGGGGGCAGGATACATGTACAAAAGCTAGTGGTAACATAATAATTTTGGCGCAAATTGATTTTACTCATATTATCGAGTAAATTATGATAAAGCGTGCTCTTTTATTGATAATATGAACGGCAACTGTTCATGAATGCTTTTATCCAACGCATGAAGAAATACTTCAATCTTTCAGCATTGATCATTAAAGAAAACGATTTAGGAAGAAATAATTACTATGAAAGAGAAAATACAATTCGTTGCTGAGCGGATAAAGGAATTAAGAGAAATATCCGGGCTGTCTGCCTCCGCACTGGCGCAAGAATTAGGAATTTCACAGGATGTAATTCTTCAATACGAGAGCGGGACGGTCGATATTCCTGTTGGATTCCTTTATAAGGTGGCACATAAATTCGGCATAGAACTTACCGCAATCCTTACCGGAGAGAATCCCAGACTTCATGTCTATTGCGTTGTGCGTAAAAACAATGGATTAAGTGTGGAAAGAAGAAAACAGTACAAATATGAAAGTCTCGCGGCTAATTTTATCAACAAAAAAGCTGGACCGTTTATTGTCAGAATTGAACCAGATACAGAAAATACTCCAATGGAATTCAACTCACATCCTGGACAGGAATTCAATTACATCCTTGAAGGCGCTATGAAAATCGTCATTGATACCCATGAGATAGTTCTGAATGCAGGCGACTCCATCTATTTTGATTCATCATATAAGCATGCGATGAAAGCGGTGAATCAAACATCGGTTAAAATGCTTGCGATCGTTTTATAAACATTTGAATAAAGAGAATCATAATGCTTGAAAAATATCTTTCACAAACAGAATTTAGTTCATATCAAGAATTTATTGATAAATTCGAGATTCGAATACCAAAACATTTCAACTTTGCATTCGATGTGGTCGATGAAATCGCCCTCAAAACTCCCGATAAGATTGCGATGGTATGGTGCGATGATAAAGGAGGAGAAGCAACTTTTACATTCGGTCAAATGAAACGTTTCAGTGACAAAGCTGCAAATTTCTTTCAATCAATAGGCATCTGCAAAGGTGATCCTGTAATGCTTATCTTGAAACGTCGTTATGAATATTGGTTCTGCACGCTTGCATTAAATAAAATCGGAGCGATCACCATTCCTGCAACCCATCTCCTAAGAACAAAAGATATTATATATAGAAATAATGCCGCAGATATAAAAATGATTGTGAGTGTATCAGAGCCAGATGTTATTCAGCATGTGGAAGAATCAATTGTGAAATCACCAACTTTAAAGCATAAAGCGTTGATCGGTGCATCGCGAGAAGGATGGCTGAACTTAACTGAAGAAATGGAAAAAAGTCCAGAGGTATTCGATCGAAAATCACTTAAAGAAAAAACTACAATAGACGATACAATGCTTCTCTATTTTACATCCGGCACAACTGGAATGCCCAAGATGGTAAATCATAACTTTGCGTATCCCCTTGGACATATTCCTACGGCAAAATATTGGCAAAATGTGCAAGACAATGGTCTTCACTTTACAGTTGCGGATACCGGATGGGCAAAATCAGCTTGGGGAAAAATATACGGTCAGTGGTTGTCGGGATGCGCTGTGATGACATATGACTACGACAAATTCGTTCCGAAGCATATGATGAAAGTTATTGAGAAGTACCGCGTAACCTCGTTTTGTGCACCGCCGACTATTTACAGGTTTTTAATAAAAGAGGATTTGACGCAGTATGATTTGAGTCACTTGAAATATTGTGTCGTTGCCGGAGAACCGTTGAACCCTGAAGTGTACAAACAATTCCTTGAGATTACCGGCATTCGATTAATGGAAGGCTATGGACAAACAGAATGCACGGTTGCCGTAGCGACTTATCCATGGATGGAACCAAAACCCGGTTCTATGGGAAAGCCATCACCGGGGTACGATATCGATCTTATTGATTCAGACGGTAAGATATGCGAAGTTGGTGAAATTGGCCAGATCGTAATTTACACGAAGAAAAGAAAACCAGTAGGGATGTTCGATGGTTATTTCCGGGATGAAGCGCTTACAAAAAGTGTATGGCAGAACGATATCTATTATACAGGTGATACGGCATGGCGCGATGAAGATGGCTATTTTTGGTTTGTCGGCAGAGCTGATGACATTATAAAAAGTTCTGGTTACCGAATTGGTCCATTTGAAGTGGAGAGCGCTCTGCTGGAACACCCGGCTGTTTTGGAATGCGCCATTACTGCTGTTCCAGATACCGAGCGCGGCCAGATCGTGAAGGCAACTGTTGTTCTTTCAAAAAACTATCAGCCAAGCGATAATTTGGCACATGAGTTGCAAAACCATGTAAAGAAAGTAACCGCACCATATAAGTACCCAAGGATTGTGGAATTTGTCACAGAGCTTCCAAAAACTATCAGCGGTAAAATAAGACGCGTGCAGATACGAGGTGAGGAAAGTAATGAATAAGTAATCTTTTGTCGAATAACTTAATATTGTCCCACAAATTTTTAGGGAAACGGAAATGTCGACAAACATAAATGATTCATCAACGCTTAACGGTGTTCTCCAACAAGCAGAGCTTGTTCTGTATCAAACTGGTTCTGTGGTCAGCCGAATATTAATTAAAAATCCAAGTGGCAATGTGACCGCATTTGCTTTCGATCAAGGTGAAAGTTTAAGCGAACATACAGTGCCCTTTGACGCACTTGCCCTTATAATAGAAGGCGAGGCTGAAATATCAATTTCAATAATTGCTCATCGGGTGTACGCAGGACAAATGTTATTGCTTCCAGCAAATCAGCCGCATTCAGTAAAAGCAATTACGAGATTCAAGATGATCCTTATAATGATTAAAGCATAGAAATTTGTTCTTTTATTCATTGCAGCCGATTTCGTCTTTTAAAAAGAGAAGTTAAATAGAAACTATTTATCTCGCCTGTATTTTTCTGGAGTACAATTCATGACTAAAATGCAAATTACTTATCGTGGCGTCGTTCATCCATGGCATTGCGATATTAT
>Ga0182027_10001856_pt1 | contig 34506 bp, 32 predicted proteins | sample 712E1DmetaG_FD_121300 | JGI IMG/M metagenome (GOLD analysis project Ga0182027, IMG submission 121300) | Permafrost microbial communities from Stordalen Mire, Sweden - 712E1D metaG (Illumina Assembly) | ecosystem: Environmental > Terrestrial > Soil > Wetlands > Permafrost | place: Sweden...
AAGTGTCCCATCTGCAAATATTTCAAGTTGTTGTCCCGATACCCAATTCCACTTCCCTGAAATTACCTTTGGATCAAAACCAACAACCCCTCCTGAAATTCTTGTCCCTGATAAGGAAAATCCCTGCTGGTTTTTTCCTGTCAGCGTATTAAAATCACCTGAAAGTATTACTTTGTCTACCCATCCTCCCTGCTGATGGTGAAACGTATAACTACGAGTATTCTTATCGGTACATTCCCAGTTCGCCGTATTTATCTGAGATCCGTTTAACCAGACCTTGAGTGTCCCGTCTGCAAATATTTCAAGTTGTTGTCCTGATACCCAATTCCATTTTCCCGCAATAACACGTGGGTCAAAATCTACCATTTTACTAGTAATAGTTCCAATTTGTGAAGTGCGTCCACCTTCTGTTCCCGGCTTGCCCGAAAGTGTCGCGGCAAGGCCATTCTCTTTTGAAATAAAAAACAGAAATCCGATAAGGATTATCGCAGAAATGATCTGAAAACTAAAATATCTTTTCATAAATAATAATTTAAAATTATTGATTAAATTTTATTAACGCTCAAAACAAATTTAACTTTTTATTGGTTGTTGCAAACAGAAAAATTCCAGATAATATCATAAGAATTAGAGATTGAATTATTGACTTTTCAAGGTTTTGTCTTTCCCGTATTCTCCAGTTTTTTAAGCTGATTTTTACTTAACTGGTCATCTGGTTGAAGAACAAGCGCCTTTTTATAATCGTCTATTGCTCCCATTCGGTTATTTAATTGTTCTTTCGCCAATGCCCTGTTGTAGTAAAATATAAAATTTTTATTATCAACCGAAATTAAATAGTCCAAATCCTGAATTGATTCTTTAAATCTACCCGTTTCCAGAAAAAGAATATATCTGTTAGTCAGTATTTGAAGTGCATTTTGAGGCTGATAAACCAAAGCAAGGTTATAATCTTTTATTGCTGCTTCAGTATTATTTAATTGACTCAATGTCAGGGCTCTGTTAAAATAAGCGCTTCCCTTATATGGCTTCAGTTTAATTGCCATGTTAAGACAAAGAAGTGCATTACTAAGATCTCCTCGTTTACCGTAGATACACCCGGCCCCCTCATAAACATCAGCTCTTGCTGTTGCCTCCTTTATCGCAATTTTAAAATCCTCAAGTGCTTTATCCTCCAACAACTTTTTTTCTCTGGTGTCATTAATCCTGTCTGAACTCTTACTATAATAAATACCTCTTAAACTTCTGGCAGTTTCCTCTCTTGGATATAATTCAATAACCCTGCTCCAGAGCGTTTCGCTGTTACGCCATGTTTTAATTTGCTTTTGGGATAAAATCATCATTAAAATAATGAAACAAGCAGACAAAACATATAAAGGGATTCGTTTTTTTGATACATTCTTTCCGATGATCATGGCAGGGATAAAAGCCAATCCAATATATGATAAATAAGTATATCTGTCTGCCATGATAGCTACACCAACAGATATAAATTGTAAAACCATCAGCACAGTTATAAGGAAAAAACCCAGACCAAATACAAATAATTTCGTCTTTTTTAAAGAATAAATAACCAGCCCAAAAATTATTAGCAATATAACTGGCGCTGCCTTTAGGAAAATATCAATTACAAGACTGTTATTGCCTGCCTGAGCCGGGTATGGATAAATAGCCGACAGATTTACAGGAAAAAAGAATTTCACGATATACATTATAAAACCATAGCTTGCATATTGAATCCTATGCCAGAAGCTGAATGTATTCAATTTATTTATTGAAATTGCCAGCAAGCCAAAACACAGTGCAACAACAAAGAACGGAATGAGCGGAATGATGTTTTTTAAAGAAAAGGCTTCTTTTAAAGATTCTTTAACAGGATTTTTACCTTGAGGTTGATATGTCCAGAATATTATAAGAATCAACACCGCAGGAAAAACCACGGCCATGGCTTTTGATAAACAAGCAAATATGAATAACAAAAAAGCAGCTCCCAGCCAGAGGCGTTTTCTTTTAATATTCATTGTGCTCTTTTGATATCTTAAATAAGCTATCAACCCGGATAAAAAGAAAAATACATAGAGAACATCTTTTCTCTCTGAAATCCATGCAACGGATTCAACATGCATGGGGTGCACACCAAATAAAACAGCCACAATAAATGAGACAAGAATGTTTTTTTTACTCAAAAGAAAAATTAATTGAAATACCAGAAGCGTATTTAAAATATGAATTATAACGTTCCACTTAATAAATGGGGCGGCAGATATTCCTTCCAGGCACGCGTTGCATTTATTATTGTTTAATCGTAGGCTCAAAATTGTAAGCGGATGATAATTTAAAGATACCTGTTTGCTGAATACATCTATGAGTGTTGTTGTCTGTAGGCTTCTGACCAGGTTATTTTCAACCACATATGTATAGTCGTCCCAGTCTACGAAATCATTTTTAAAAGAGCCCCGGTAGGTGATAAGGACCAATATTAATAATAAGACTGCACATAGTATCAGTGTATAATGATTTTTTAGCCTTTCAACTATTATGTTCTCAGAAGAAGTATCGTCAAATACTTCCTGTGTGTTAAAGCTGGTGGCAATTTGCTTTTGTGCTTTTTTGTTTTTTTGATTCTCGCTTTTTCTGTCTGGCATATATTCAGTAGTCTTTTTTCTTTTTTTTATATTTAACGTCTTAAAGTTAAAGCTAAACGGAGTAACATCTTACTAATGCAAAGCATCGGGCATTTTTTCTGTATTTTACAAGAATCTTGAATTTGTTAGACTTTTCTTCTATCTGAAGCATAAATTATATCATACATTTTTAATGATAATAAACCATTTATTGTTTTACCGTTTTATTGAGCAAGAGAACAAAGAAAAATCTGAAATATCTTATTCCGGAAAGAAACAGCGCTAATCCAATACCATTATAAAGTATTGAAAGATATTGTTTTGGTATTGCTGAATACCTCAAAGCGATTCCCATCGATATCATTATCAGTACGATAAAATAACTTCGCCAGGTCATAAATGAAAAGACACATTTTTTTTCTGTTATTGGAAGCAGCCTGTTGAGGTTTTTATCAGCAATCTTTAGAAATCCAAAATGATGTATCGGCATCGCGGCAAGAAAGCCACATAAATAAAAAATCACTTTTCCTGATCCGCCAAATTGAATAAGCCATTTGATAGCAAACATGATAAGCATAATTCCCACTCCACACCACATAAGTCCGGCAAGGAGAACTAGAATTTTTTTATCAACTGCCGGGTTGATTTTTTTTATATTCATGTTCTTTATTCTATTTTAGCAAGTCGAAACGGTTGTATTTCAATTTTTTGCCAGACACCACGAGTCATATATGGTTCATCTTTAAGGCGCTTATCTAGTGTCTCTCTATCCGGAAACTCATAAAGAATCATAGAGCCGATCATTTTTCCGTCATCATTCAGAATTGCACCGCCAAAAAGAAATTCTCCAGACTTTTTCATTTTGCTGATTTTTTCCAGATGTTCCTGGCGCACGGTTAACCGTCGCTCAATTGCGGCATTATCGATACTATCGTAGGCAAGTAAAAGAAATTGCATATTTACTGTTTTAACGTTCTGAAATATGTTTTAATCTATTCAAATGTATGATAAAAGGGCTTATGTTGATTCTGATGTTTAGCTATAATATTAGTTAATCATTGTTTATATTTGCCTGATCGTCTGTTTACCGATTAATTCATCCAAATGGGAAAAAAATTTCCAATCGGGCTGTACAATTTTCTCAAAGATCTCAAGAGAAAAGATCATAAACCGGTTTTTGGTGCTCTCGATATTTTCAAATATATCGGTCCCGGGTTGCTCGTAACTGTTGGTTTTATAGACCCCGGCAACTGGGCAGCAAATTTAGCTATTGGTTCAAATTTTGGTTATACGCTGTTGTGGGTGATAACTCTTTCTACTATTATGCTTATAATCCTTCAGCATAACGTCGCTCACCTGGGAATTGCTACTGGATTATGTCTCTCTGAGGCAGCAACTATTTATTTAAAACCAAGTATTTCAAAAACTATTCTCTCTTCTGCAATGCTTGCTTCTGTCTCTACATCGCTGGCTGAAATACTTGGAGGTGCCATTGCTTTAAACATGTTGTTTAGAGTTCCTGTAAAAATTGGCGCTGTTCTTGTGACTCTCTTTGTGATCTTCATGCTTCTTTCTAATTCTTATAATAAGATCGAAAAATGGATTATTGGTTTTGTTTCGATTATAGGTCTTTCTTTTCTTTACGAGCTATTCTTAGTAAATGTAGATTGGGTTGCTGCCGGAATTTCATGGGTAAAACCAACAATTCCTGATGGTTCCATGTTATTATTGATGAGTGTTTTGGGTGCTGTTGTGATGCCGCATAATCTTTTCCTTCATTCTGAAATTATCCAAAGCCGACAATGGAATTTACAGGATGGTCCTGTCATTAAAAAGCAACTTAAATTTGAATTTGCAGACACATTGTTTTCAATGATTGTCGGTTGGGCAATTAATAGCGCAATGATCATTCTCGCTGCCGCTACATTTTTTTATAATAATATAAAGGTTGATGAACTGCAACAGGCAAAAAATCTTCTTAGTCCTCTGCTTGGAAAAAGTGCATCTCTGATCTTTGCCATTGCACTTTTGTTTTCCGGAATCGCATCATCCATAACTTCGGCAATAGCTGGGGGATCAATAGTATCCGGGACTTACAGAGAACCTTATAATATTCACGATAACCATACCAGGACAGGTGTCGTGATATCTCTACTCGGAGCTTTAATAATCATCTTTTTCATTGGGGATCCTTTTAAGGCGCTAATTCTTTCACAGGTCTTTCTGAGCATTCAGCTTCCTTTTACAGTTGCACTTCAGATCTATCTTACTTCATCAAAAAAGGTGATGGGTAAATATGCAAATGGCCCCTATCTGATCTTCTCTTTATCCGTTATTGCTATTATTGTGACGTTTTTTAACCTGAAGCTGGTATATGATTTTCTCTTCCATTAAAGAGTTTATTCCTGTCAGATATGTTTAAAAAAAAATTTAAAATAGGTCTTGTCCTAAGCGGTGGCGGAGCAAGAGGGTTTGCCCATCTTGGCGTAATTCAGGCATTAAACGAATCAGGAATTTTTCCTGATGTTATTAGTGGAACAAGCGCCGGGGCTATTGCCGGGGCTTTGTATGCTGATGGTTATTCCCCTATTGAGATTTTAAAAATTACAAATTCCAACAGCCGGTTGCACTATATAAGGCCAACTGTTTCCAAAGACGGTCTTCTTCAAATCGCCGGAGTGGTAAGAATTCTAAGAGACAACCTGCACGCCAAGACCTTTGAGAAACTTAAAATTCCTCTTTTTGTGGCTGCCACAGATCTTAATAATGGCAGAGTTGACTATTTTTCCTCCGGGGAATTGATAACCGCTGTTATTGCATCAGCCAGTATTCCTGTTTTGTTTAAACCAGTTGTGATTGATAATAAATACTATGTAGACGGAGGGGTTCTTGATAATCTTCCTATCAAACCGATTGAAAATAAATGCAGATATATTATAGGTTCTTTTGTCAATCCTACCGGTTTTCAGGAAAATGTGACCAACCTGATAAATATTGCAGAAAGAACTTTTTTTCTCAGCATGTCTAAAGAGGTAAATGAAAAAGCAAAAAAGTTTAATCTTTTTATCGCACCTCCCGAATTACGCAATTATAAAATACTCGATCCCGAAAAAGCTGAAGAAGTTTTTATTCTGGGCTATAACGAAACAAGGGAAAAGCTTAAATCTGTAGATATTAAGTCTCTTCTTGAATTGTGATCTTTCGGAAAAATTGAAAAAAATTTATTTTGTGGTGACTTTTTTATTCCGTTTTTACAAATGAATATAATCTTCTGATCTCTTCCTCCCATAATGATTCGTCAGGCGTTTCAAGTATCAGCGGCATATTATCGAATCGAATATCATTCATTAGAATTTTGAACACCTCTTCGCCCAGAAAACCTTTTCCGATATTTTCATGCCGGTCAACTTTAGTCGCAAATTCTTTCTTTGAATCATTTATATGCATTCCACGCAAATATTTGAAACCAACGATTTTATCGAAAAGATTGAACGTCTCCTCAAAACCAGCAGAAGTCTTGAGATTGTATCCTGAAGTAAAAGCATGGCATGTATCAATACAAACGCCAACCCGGGACTTGTCTTCAACCTTGTCAATAATAAACCTGAGCTGTTCGAAAGTGTGGCCAAGATTGGAGCCCTGTCCTGCTGTATTCTCTATTACAGCTATTACTCCGGCCGTCTTGTCAAGAACAATATTTATTGATTCAGCTATCCTGCCAAGACAGTCTTCTTCACTTATTAATTTAAGATGACTTCCAGGATGAAAATTCAGTTTGTCAAGACCTAGCTGTTCACAGCGTTGCATTTCGTCGAGAAAAGCTGTTCTTGATTTTTCCAGAGGCTCCTTTTCAGGATGACCGAGATTTATCAGGTAGCTGTCATGGGGTAATATCTGGAAAGCTTTGTAATCAAATTTTTCACAGTTCTCCCTGAATTTCTTTATACTCGCTTTTGAAATGGGGCTTGAAAACCACTGTCGTTGGTTCTTAGTAAACAAAGCAAAAGCTCTTGCGCCAATATTATTGGCATTTACCGGAGCGTTTTCAACCCCTCCGGAAGCGCTGACATGAGCACCCAGATATTTCATATATTTGGTTTATAAATAAATAACAAGTTCATTTTCCGTGTAAATTTAATCATTGGGACGGATAGCATAAAAATAATCGGATATTATTAATTTTGCATAAAGAAAATCAAATTAAAAAACACCCTTCAATGTCAGATACACATCTTAATGCAATAAATGAAGAACCGGAAAAAAAGGGCTCTCCGTTATTTCTAATCTTCATTGCTGTTGTCTTGGCTTTGGCTTTAGTGTTTATTGTTTACAGTTATTTCGGACAAAAGAAAAGGATGATCGAAATGGAGACTGTTCTGACCCAGGAAAAGGATTCTCTTGCTAATGAGCTCAGGCTTATGGTTCATGGCTATGATACTTTGCGGACCAATAACGACAGTCTGAACGCCAAGCTTCAAAAGGAAAGATCTAGAATACTTCAGCTTCTAACAATTAATGCCTCAAATGTTCAGTTGATAAAAAGATACAAAGGAGAGATCACAACGATGAGAGAAATCATGAAAAGCTATATAGTGCAGATTGATTCTCTTAATACCAGAAATAAGATTCTTGTAGCTGAAAATCAAGATATTAAAGAGCAAATTACGACCGTTAAGAAGACAAATGTAGCTCTTTCCAAAGTAAAGGAAGAACTCAGTAGCAAGGTGGAAATTGCTTCTGTTATTCAGGCTAAGGATGTAGTAGCAATAGCGCTTAACAAGAACAGAAAGGAAACTACCAGGCTAGACAGGATCGACAAGCTCAGGATTTGTTTTACATTACGTGAAAATCCTATAGCCAAAGCTGGAGAAAAAACTGTTTTTCTTAGAGTTATAAGGCCCGATTCGCTCGCCATTGCGACGTCTCCTGATAATTTGTTTGATTTTAACGGATCAAAAATGATATATACTGCCAGCCGACAGGTTGAATATCTAAACCAGGACATTGATATGTGCATCTTTGTAGACAACAATAAAGATTTTATAATTGGCAATTACAAGGCTGAATTATATCTTGAAGGAGCTTTAATCGGCGGATGTTCTTTTATATTTACTAAAAGATGATCATTCTTCTTCCGGCATCATAAATTCTGAAATAATATTATCTGATATCATTTTACCCTGATTGGTAAGAATCAGATTTTTATTTTCCTGTTTCATAAGACCATACTCTTTGAATTTTCCTGCTGTATTGATAATATAATCATACCCCTCCTTTTCGAAGGTCGTTTCAACAAAATCAAGATCTATTCCCCACATTGTTCTCAAAGATGTCATTATATATTCATTGAAACGGGTTTTGGCGCTAAGCTCCTCTCCTTCATAAAAAGATTTATTATTTCTGATTGAATTGATATAGTTATTAACGCTTTTGACATTCCATTGACGCGAATAATTATTGAATGAATGAGCTGATGGTCCAAGTCCAAGATAATTTATTTGTTTCCAGTAACTTGTATTATGTCTTGAAAAGTAACCCTCTTTTCCAAAATTTGAAATTTCATAATGAATAAATCCTGCTTTTTCTGCTTTTTCTATCAGGATATTAAATTGGTTTGCACTCTCCTCTTCATCTATTTCAGCAAGTAATCCTTTTTCCTTCATTTTGGCAAATGCAGTTCCCGGTTCAATTGTGAGATGATATGCTGAAAAATGTTTGATATCAAAAGTAAAAGTTTTCTCAAGATTTGCAATCCAGTCTGCAGAAGACATCCCGGGTATTCCATAAATCAAATCAATTGTAATATTTTCAAAACCAGCATTAATTGTATTAATAAGGGCTTTCTCTGCCTGAGCTGCATTGTGCCGCCGTTTAAGCAATACAAGATCATTATCCCGCCATGACTGAATTCCAAGACTAACCCGGTTAATATTGAGTTTTTTTAATGCTTTCAAATAAGATGGATCAATGTCATCGGGATTCAGCTCAATGGTTATTTCACAATTTGTATCTATTTTGAAATGATTATACAGATGATTCAAAATCCTCTCGATCTCTTTCAGAGAAATTACAGATGGCGTTCCTCCCCCAAAATATATTGTAGAAATAACTTCGTCCTTAAGGTAATTTTTACGTATTTCGGCTTCTTTAATAAGTGAATCTATTAATATTGAATAGTCTCCAGGTAAGATAATTCTGTAAAAATCGCAGTATGAACAGATTTTTTTACAAAATGGTATGTGAATATAAATTCCTGCCATAATTTTATATCAAACTAAAAATATAAATAAATTGCCATGTTTCTCATTAAAATTAGTACAATGATTAAACTACTCAAAAAGAATATCTTATCGATTATAACAGCACTTATTATTCTATATCTAAGTCTAGCTCCCGCTGATACATTTGACAAAGTTAATGTTTTTAACTTCCCCAATATTGACAAAGTCGTTCATTTATGTATGTATTTTGGATTGACTATAGTTCTACTTTATGAAAACAGGATGACTGTAAAAGGTCTCAGAAGTTTTGTTTTATTAGCCATTTTCCCGTTGGCTTATGGTATACTAATGGAGTTCCTTCAGTCCTGGCTTACCACAACCAGGCATGCAGAATTTTTTGATGCAGTGTTTGACTTTATCGGTATTATTATTGCTTTGATTGTCTGGAAAATATTCCAATCTTTTAGTAAAAGGAATATTTAAATTGAAAATGCTTCCTGCTTTGTTGCCGATTTGACTATGCTGTAAATAGTTTTTTCGGTAAAAAGTTTTATAATCTTATTTCTGACCTTAAAATAATCATCGTGTATAGGACACTTTAATTTAGTTTCATCAACACATCTACAGGGCATATTATGTATAATACAATTGTCAAAAACATCACTTCCGTCAATTGTTGTTATTATGTCCAGAAGTGAGATTTTTTTGGGATCACGCAATAAAGAGAATCCTCCGTGCGGTCCTTTTGAAGAACTGAGAATTTTCTGTCGTGCAAGTAACTGAAGAATCTTTGCCAGAAAAGGGGTTGGAAGGTCAAGGTCTTTTGATATTTTCTTTATTCCTATTTTGCCCTTATTCCGGGGTTGACTGGCAATATATACTACTGCTCTTATGCCATATTTTGATGAACTGGATAACATTTCAATAAATTTTAACAGGAATCTTGTCTATTCTTCTTTTATGACGTCCTCCTTCAAAATCAGTAGTAATAAATGTTCTAACTATTAATAATGCCTCAGATTCTGAAATAAATCGTCCTGGTAATGCACAAATATTGGCATCATTATGAGCTCTTGCAAGTTTGCTGATCTCTTCATTCCAGCACAAAGCAGCTCTGATTCCCTGATGTTTATTTACGGTCATGTTTATCCCGTTACCTGTAGCACAGATGGAAATACCGAGGGTATAATCTCCTTTTGCAACAGCATCCGCAAGAGGATGAGCATAATCAGGATAGTCAACAGTTTCTTCCGTATAGCTTCCAAAGTCCTTTATTTCATACTTTTCACTGATCAGATATTTTTTTATTTTCTCTTTCAGGAAATATCCAGCATGATCTGCAGCTATTGCTATTTTCTTATTTTTCACCTGTTATTGATTATTAATTAATAAATCAAATTGTACAAAATAAAGTAAACATATCAAAAAAAGAAAATAATAGGCTTTTATCTTTTTTGCAGATAATAAGAACTCCACATATAACATAAACTGAATCTATTTGTTTAATATCAAATCATTAAATAATAATTTATCATATTAATGTCAATAAAGTGATTATACTATACTGTTAAACTGTTGAAAACTGTTGATTAAAAATTGATTTAATTTTAAAAAACTTGTCGCACCAGAAAACATAAGAGTTTTAAGTAAATATTATGAAACTATGAACCCTAAATAAACAGTAAAACAACTACTTTTGCTTTGTTATAGATAATGACAACATGATATTAACATTTGTTAATTAATTCATTAATTCATTGATATTCAAAAATGGTACGCTTTTTGAACTGTTGAAAAATTGTTTTTTAATTATTGAATCTGATATTTACAAGTAAAATCTTGAATATATTTTAACACAATTAACAACCTATTATATTAATCATAAATATTAATTAAATTAATCAAATAAATATATATGATTGTTAATAAGAAAAATATTTTAAAACTTAATTTAGAAAATGATTGCCAATACTGACATAACAGCAGAAATTGGAAAGTTGAGGAAAGAAAAAAATGCTATTATTCTGGCTCATTATTATCAGACAGATAATATTCAGGATATAGCAGATTTTGTTGGAGACAGTTTGGCCTTATCACAAAAAGCTGCTTCAAATAATGCAGATATTATACTCTTTGCAGGAGTAAAATTCATGGCAGAAACTGCCAAAATACTTGTACCAGAAAAGAAAGTTCTTTTACCAGATATGAACGCAGGATGTTCTCTTGCAGATTCTTGTAAAGCTGATGATTTTAAAAAGTTTATTTATGAAAATCCGGGAAGAACAATTGTTACCTATGTAAATACATCAGCTGAAATTAAGGCTTTATCTGACATAATTTGTACATCATCAAATGCTATACAGATAATTGAGTCTCTTCCTGTTAATGAGAAAATAATATTTGCTCCTGACCGTAATCTTGGAAATTATGTCTTAAATAAGACTGGAAGAGATATAGTCATATGGAATGGTAGCTGCCATGTACACGAAGAGTTTTCTCTTGAAGGAATAATTAAGCTTAAGGAAATGTATCCTAAAGCAAAAGTTATAGTACATCCGGAATGTGAAATGCCAGTAAGATTAATTGCTGATTTTATTGGATCAACCTCATCATTGCTCTCATTTACAGAAAAAGATAATTCAAATGTGTATATTGTAGCCACAGAACCAGGCATTATACATCAGATGAAAAATGCAAATCCAAAAAAAATGTATTTGCCTGTTCCTCCCAAAGATTCAACGTGCGGATGCAGTGAATGCAACTTTATGAAATTAATTACTATTGAAAAAATATATAGATGTTTAAAAAGTGAAACACCGGAAATAAAACTTGATAATGACATTATAATTAAAGCGGGAAAACCAATCAGAAGAATGATGGAAATATCTGAAAAACTTGGCCTTTAATAGATGAAGAAATTAGTTTTTATAATTGGAATTATCATAGTGATTAACACACCTTTGCTGTTCTCACAGACAAACGAAAACATATCTGATGGTTATAAAATCTTCAAATATCCAAATGGGTCAATCTCCAGCGAAGGGGTAATAAAAAACGGAAAACCTGATGGTTTCTGGAAAAGCTATTATGTGACAGGTGTAAAAAAGTCCGAAGGAAAACGGACAAATTTTCTTCTGGACAGCATATGGGTATTTTTTGATCAGACCGGAGATACTCTGGAAAAAATTAATTATCTGTTTGGAAAGAAAAACGGATATTATTTTAAATATAAAAAAGACGCAGCTGAAGGTTTATATATCTGGTCAAAAGAATTATTTGCGGGCGATAAAAAAGAGGGTTCGGCATATATTTATTTTCCTGATCATAAAATAAAACAGACGTTTGTATATAATTCAGGTAAAAAGGAAGGCTTGTCCAAAGAATTTGACGAAAATGGTAATATTATTACACTTCTGGAATATAGTAATGATTTTCTTGTAAGCAGGGAAAAAATAAACAGAACAGATAATAACAGATTTAAACAAGGCGATTGGAAGGAATTTTATCCATCAGGAGGAATTAAATCTGAAAAAACATTTAAAGATGACCTGCTTCATGGTTACTATAAAGAATATGATATTAAAGGCAACCTGATTCTCACAATGCTTTATGAAAATGGAGCTATAGTAAAATCGAATGTGGAGGATCAACCTGATATTGAAATTGTTAATAAATATGATCAATCAGGAAAACTTACATATAGCGGGCCTTACAGAAACAAGGTTCCTGTCGGAATACACAGGGAATACAGCCCTGATGGAAAAGTGACAAATTCAAAAATTTACAATGACAATGGTTTGCTTCTGTCTGAAGGAATTGTGGATGAGGCTGGTAATAAAAACGGAAAATGGAAAGACTACTATGCTTCAGGTAAAATTCAGGCTGATGGACAATATTCGGATAACAGAAAATCGGGACTTTGGAAATTCAATGATGAATCTGAAAAAACAGAACAAACAGGCTATTTTAATTCCGGAAGACCAGATGGTATGTGGAAATGGTATTACGACGATGGTACATTACTTCGGGAAGAAGAATACTTTCAGGGTCAAAGAGATGGAGCATATACTGAATACTCCCGGAACGGAGAGATAATTGCACAGGGACAATACTCAGATGGAGAGAAAAATGGAGAATGGAAATACAAATCTGAAAATAATATTGAGCAGGGAAAATACATTATTGGATTAAGAGATGGTGTCTGGAAATCCTACTACCCCGACGGAAAGCTTAGATTTAAAGGAGATTTTAGCCAGGGAAACGCTAACGGAACACATATTTATTATTATGAAAGTGGTAAAATAAAAGAAGAAAGATATTACCAGATGGGCATCAGGGAAAAGAGCTGGAAAAAATTTGATGAAGATGGAAAATTACTGCTATCAATTGCATATAAAAATGATAATGAGATCAGTATAAACGGGGTTAGAATCAACCTTCCTGAAAGCGACGTGAAGCTTATTAAATAATTAAAACAGCGGATGGAAGACAATTTCAATATAAGAAAAGATAATTTAACGGTTACTGACAAAGAATTTGAAAAACAACTTCGTCCTTTAAGCTTGTCAGATTTCAGGGGGCAGAAACAAATCATAGATAATCTTACTGTCTTTGTTACTGCAACTAAACAACGCGGAGAGGCACTTGATCATGTTCTGTTGCATGGTCCTCCGGGTCTGGGTAAAACAACCCTTGCGACCATTATTGCAAACGAGCTTCAGGTTAATATAAGAGTAACCTCTGGTCCGGTTCTTGATAAACCCGGCGATCTTGCCGGCCTTCTCACCAACCTACAGGAAGGAGATGTTCTCTTTATTGATGAAATTCACAGGCTTAGTCCGATTGTTGAGGAATATCTTTATGCTGCTATGGAAGATTTTCAAATCGATATTATGATCGACAAAGGACCAAGTGCAAGATCAGTCCAGCTCACTCTCAATAAATTTACTTTAATAGGTGCGACTACAAGATCAGGACTTCTGACCAGCCCATTACGTGCAAGATTTGGAATTAAATTCCATCTTGAATATTATGACAACGAAATTCTTACCGGCATTGTTAAACGATCAGCTGGAATACTGAATGTCAGTATCGACAAGGATGCTGCAGTTGAAATTGCCAGGAGAAGCAGGGGAACACCAAGAATTGCAAACGCCCTCTTACGGCGAATAAGAGATTTTGCCCAGGTAAGAGGAAATGGAAATATCGATTTGGAAATTACCAAATACGGATTAAATGCCCTGAATATTGATGATCATGGTTTGGATGAAATGGATAACAGAATTCTTTCAGTTATAATCGATAAGTTCAAAGGTGGACCGGTCGGGCTTAATACAATTTCGACAGCTATTGGCGAAGAAAGCGGTACCATTGAAGAAGTTTATGAACCATTTTTAATCAAGGAAGGATACCTGAAAAGAACACCACGTGGAAGAGAAGCCACAGAACATGCATATAAACATTTAAATAAACCATTCAACCTTGATAAGTCCGGTTCACTTTTTGGAAATCAATAGTTAAAAAGGTTGATTATGAGAAACAGTTAATTAAAAACATTACTGATCTTTTCGAGACCTTTGAGGTTAAGTATCTTAATCTTTCTGCCATTAAGTTCTACCAGTTTATCCGTTTTGTATTCGGATAATAACCTGATCACCGATTCTGTTGCTGTACCCACTATATTGGCAAGTTCTTCACGGGTAAGTGAGATTTTAAGGAATTTTTGTTCATCCAGACCGAAATCATTTACAAGTTGAATCAGTACCTCTGCAAGCCTTTCCCTGACGGTTTTTTGAGCTATATCGGTAATATATGAATTTGCCTCACCAAGTTCGTGACAAGTTAACTTAACAAGTTCCAGGGCAAATGCAGGGTTGGATTTTACAAAGGAAATGAGGATTTCTGTAGGAATAAAACAAACCTGGCAATCCTCAATAACTTTAGCTGTGGTACATGCAGGTTCATTACTCAGAACACTTCGGTATGCAATAATATCTCCTGGTTTGGCAAAGCGAATAATCTGTTCTTTCCCGTCAAGCCCCGTTTTAAACACCTTGATAATGCCACTGTTAACACAATAAAATCCACTGATTCTGTTTCCTTCATGATATAAAATGTCACCCCGTTTATAATGACGGAAATCTTTTTCAAAAGTGATTTTTTCCGCTTCATCACGCGTAAGGTGCTTGAATATTGAATTAGTATCCAGGGCACACTTATCACAAAAAGGAATATATATATCGTGTTGCTTCATTGCCCTAATTTATTTACCCTACAAAGATTGCAAATACCTTTGATATAAATGTTTACTTTTACAGAAAAATAGCCAAAAGATAATAATTAGCATGAAAGACAGTGTAAGTGCTGAATATAGAAATAACATGTCTTTTGATGTAACTGTAAGTGGACATAAAATAACTATTGACACTGCAGAAGAGTTTGGAGGTAATGATAATGGGCCAAGACCTAAAAGTCTTATGCTTGTCGCCTTGGCAGGTTGCACAGGAATGGATATCATATCAATGCTTCGTAAAATGAGAGTTGTTTTTGATAATCTGAAAATTGTAGTCGATGGAAATATTACTGAAGAACATCCGAAGCATTTTGATCATATGCACATTAAATATTTTATTGATGGGAAGAATATTCCGCGTGACAAAGTAAATTCAGCAATTGAATTATCTCTTGAAAAATATTGTGGAGTAAACTATAGCTATAAAAAAGCAATGAAAATTACTCACGAATTGATCCTTATGGAATAAATAAAGAGAGTACAAATGCCCAGACTGAGCTTAAAACGAAGTTTTAAACTGTTCGAGAAACCTGATGTCATTTTCAAAATATAATCGCAGGTCATTAACCTGGTACTTAAGCATGGTGGCACGCTCTATTCCCATCCCAAAAGCAAATCCAGTATATTTTTGGCTGTCAATTTTGCAGGCTTTAAGAACATTGGGATGAACCATTCCGCATCCAAGTAACTCAAGCCATCCGGTATATTTACAGACATTACAACCCTTTCCACCACAGATCCTGCAACTTACATCCATTTCAGCAGAAGGTTCTGTAAATGGGAAATATGAAGGTCTTAATCTTATGTCAGTCTCTTTTCCGAACATCTCTCTTGCAAAATAAAGCAAGGTTTGTTTCAAATCTGCAAAAGAGACATTTTCATCAATATATAATCCTTCAACCTGGTGGAAAATACAATGGGCTCTGGCGGAAATAGCTTCGTTACGGAAAACTCTTCCAGGTGATATAGTTCGAATTGGCGGTTTTTGCTGTTGCATAACTCTTACCTGAACAGATGAAGTATGTGTCCTGAGTAAAATATCATCAGGACTGGAATCTTCCTCAGATATCCGGGAAATATAAAAGGTGTCCTGCATATCCCTTGCTGGATGCTCAGGGGCAAAATTCAATTTGGTAAATACATGATCATCATCTTCAATCTCAGGCCCTTCTGAGATAATAAATCCGATACGCATAAAAATGTCAATTATCTCATTCCTTACAATTGAAATTGGATGCCTCGACCCAAGTTCATAGGGGAAAGCAGGTCGGGTGAGGTCATTTATTCCTGATTTATCATTCTGAGTTTCAAGAGATTCTTTTAATAAGTTGTATTTATCCTGAATTTGCTGCTTAAGACTATTCAATCTCTGGCCAATCTCTTTCTTTTGATCGGGAGGAACATTTCTGAAATCCTCAAAGAGTATAGAAAATAATCCCTTTTTACTTAAATATTTAATTCTGAAGGCATCCAGTTCTTCCTGATTTTTAACAATTTCAGCTTCAGCCTCCATTTTTAATGCATTTATTTTATCTAACATCAGTAATTATATTAATGATATTTAATTATTTACGAATGAGTTTCATTTTGATAATACGAATATCAGTCAATGGTCTATCCTGTTCATTTGTATTTACTGACGCTATTTTGTCGACAACATCCAGACCGCTGACAACCTCACCAAAAACAGTATAAGTTCCGTCAAGACGCGGAACCCCACCAATGCTTTTGTAAATTTTACGTTGTTCTTCAGGTATCTTATATGGTACATTTTCTGCCATACTCTGAAACATCCGAAGGGACACTTTTTCCTGAATTTCCTCATCAGTTAGATTAATTCCGGAGATCTTATTGCTATCGGAGACTTCTTTAATGGTTTTGAAGAACAAAGCTTGTTTAAGATTGTTATTAATGCGCTCTTCAGCTAGATTAAGTTCTTCGTCAGAGTATTTAATTCCCTGAACTATATAAAATTGAGTTCCGGAAGATCTCATTTCAGGGTTAACTTCATTTCCTTCACGGGCTGCAGCAAGTGCTCCTTTCTTATGAAAAAGTGTTGAGTTAAATTCGGAAGGAATTGTATATGAAATTAGCGAATCTTTTGTTCCTTTTATGTAATTAGATTGGGTTTCAGGGTCTCCTGATTGAATCATAAAATTCTTTATAACTCTGTGAAAAGAAACGCCTTCAAGTAAATTATTTTTTACAAGTTTTATAAAATTATCCCGATGTATGGGAGTTTCATCATATAAACGGACCGTTATGTCTCCCAGGGAAGTTTTTATTAATACTGAAGTGTTTTTATTGTCCTTTGGTGATGAGCATGAAACAGTGAAAAGAACAACATAACATAAGATAAAATATTTCTTAATTGCTAACATAAAAAATTTAATCTGTTAAAGAATATTATATAAATCTGCCAGCAAAGATATCTAACTTTGAATCATACATGCAATTTTGAGATTTCATTTTGCAATAGAAATACATGCAATTCATAAAAGAATTCATAAAAATAATGAGTAAGATAATTCCTCTATTTGATTTGAAATTAATAAAAGTAGCGTTGGATTCTCTTCTTGCTGTTCAATTGGTTATTTTTGCAGTTTTATATTCGTGAAATGAAATGAGGAAATTATTATTGATATTTATTGCTGTTATTATTGGTTGCTTTTTGATGCAATCATGTAATAAAAGAATTACACCGGCGAGAGACAGAAAAGGAATAATAGAGAATTTCGATTCTACAGCTTTTGATTATGTATTTACAGAAGCAATAAAGCAGAAATTTCTCGGGAATGCCGGAGATGCTTTGAAATATCTAGATCAGTGTATAAAAATAAATCCAAAAAGCGACGCTGCATATTATGAAATGGCCCAAATTGCATTGATGTTATCAGATAATAATGAGAGTAAAAAATTTGCAATAAAGGCAATTAATTTAAATGAAAAAAACGTTTGGTATCTAACTTTAGTGGCCAACATTTATTACAAAGAAAAGGTAATTGATAGTGCCATTCTATATTATGAAAAAGCTGTAAGATATTTTCCAGAAAAAGAAAATCTGAAACTTGACCTTGCAAACCTTTATTCTGAGAAAAAGGAATATGATAAAGCTGAAGAGATTTATAATTATTTTGAAAAAAAGTATGGAGAATCCGAAACCACATCTATGTCAATAATTAAGAATTTGATCAATTCAAAAAATTTTAGAAAGGCAGAGGAGAGGATTAAAGAGCTTTTGAAAAAAGCGCCAGATGAAATTTTGTATAATGGACTTCTGGCAGAAATTTATCGGAGTAATGGTGAAAAAGAAAAAGCAATCATTGTTTATAAGAAATTATTAGAAAAAGATCCGGGAAATCCTGAAACATTGTTATCTGTTAGCGATTTTTTATTAAATGAAAAGCAATATGAAGATCTTTTTCCGGTTTTGAATACAGTAATTTTAAACGACAGTATTTCAAAAGAAAATAAAATTGAACTTTTTTCAAAAATTATTAGCGACAGTATCATAGTCAGATCAAAATCAAAAGATATTGAACTGGCTCTTTTAGTTTTAGAGTCATATTACCCCAAAGACGGTGTTATAAACCTGCTTCGACCAGAGTTATATCAAAATCAAAATAATCCTTCTAAAGCAATTAATAGACTTGAGGAGATTATATCTGTACAACCTGAAAACTATTATGCCTGGGAAAGGTTATTATTTTTATATTCTGAAACAAAAAATTGGGATAAATTACTGGAAAGAGGAGAAGAATGCGCCACAAAATTCAACAGATCATTTGTTGCAAAAGTTTTATATGCGAGTGCGGCCATGGAGAAAGGAAATTTAAGTACAGCAGAGGAGGAATTGAGAAAGGCAAAGATACTTGCAGGAAGTGATTCGAGCATGCTTATGCAAGTCCTTGTTATGGATGCAGATATTTTTTATAGAGAAAAGGAATTTAATAAAAGCTTTGAGACATTTAAGGCGGCTTTAAAAATTAATCCTTCAGATGCTTTACTTTTAAATAATTATGCATATTATCTTGCTGAGCAGGGACAGGATCTTAAGGAGGCAGAAAAAATGGCTAAAATAGTAATAGAGAAAGAAAAAGGAAATAACACATATCTTGATACATATGCATGGGTTTTATATAAAAGAGGCAAATATCAAGAGGCTGAAAAAATTATGGAATTAGTAATAAACAAAAAAAATATTCTAGATGCAGAGTTATATGAGCATATTGGTTACATAATGAAAGCACTAAAAAAATGTGATAAAGCTATAGAATATTGGAAGTTGGCGGTTCAGTACGACGGGAGGAAAACATCGCTTTTAAATGAGATTGAAAATTGCAAAAAGCACTAATAATTATATTATTAATCTTATTTGAAAGTTGTGTAACTAAACACATAATTTCTGAAGAAAATCTTGATTTTCTGAATCCGCCTGTTGAAGACATAATAAACAAAATTAAAGCTAGAAATATTTCAGAAAATGGATTTTTTATTGAAAAATCAATAGTTACTCTTAAAATCGATAATGAAGAAAAAAAGTTTGTTTTAAATGGAAAATTTCAGAAGCCAAATATTTATCTTTTTAGTGTAAGGAACACAACTGGGATCGAAGCAGCAAGGATTTTTTTAACTTTAGATACATTAATAATAAATGACAGGATAGAAAGAAAATTACTTATTGGTAAACCAGGAAATTTGGAAAATATATCAGGAATATCATATTTTTTTATAAAAATAATGTTTGGAGATATGATTGTTCCTGAAAAAGAGCAAAATATTAGGATGGAAAAGATAGGAAACCAATATATTTTAGTTGAAGAATTAGATGAAGGAGTTTGTAAATCTTTTATAGATTTAAAATTAGAAAAAATTAAATCAGTAGAATTAGCAGGTAATAATAAAAAAGAAATAATAGTAAAATATTCAAAATTTGGAAAAGATAAATATCACTTACCTGCTTTGGTTGAAATGACTGATGTGAAACAAAACATTAATTTAAAAATTCAGATTAAGAGAGTAAAAATACCATGGAATGAAAGCTTGGAATTTATACCAGGAAAAGGATATAAAATAGAAAAGATTAAATGAAAATAGCATTATTGATATTTCTGAGTCTGGTATTTATTCCTTGTGTTTACGGACAAACAAGAAAAGAGCTTGAAGATCAAAGAAAAAAAACAATTGAAGAGATTTCATATGTAGATAATTTACTTAAAGAAACTGTAAAAGAAAAAAGTTCTGGAATTAATCAATTAAAAATTATTGGAAATAAATTGGTTCTAAGAGAGAATGTAATTTCCGGAATGAAAGCAGAAATAGACTTGCTTATAGAAAGAATAAAATTGAATTCACTTTCAGTTGATCTGATGGAAAAAGATCTTATAGTAATGAGGCAGGATTATGCAAAAACAATAATTAACTTTTATAAAGCGAGCAAGGGAAATCCTGAGCTCGGTTATATTTTATCAGCGAGAGATTTCAACCAGGGATATAAAAGATTAAAATATCTTCAACAGACAACAAAATTCAGACATCAGGAAACTGATGTTCTTATTGATATATTAGAACAAATAGAGAAATCAAAAGCATTACTTAAGGAAGACCTAATAAATGTATCAGACCTTAAAAACAAAGAAGAAAAGCAAAAAAGCATGCTTCAACAGGAACAGGAAAAGAAGCAAAGAATAGTAATTAATCTTGGAAGCAAAGAGAAACAATTGCAGAAAGAGCTTGATGAGAAGAAAAGAATAGCACGGAAAATTGAAGATGAAATTGCAAAAATAATTGAGGAGGAAAAGAAAAAATCAATAAAGACAGAATTGACTCCTGAGATGAAATTATTAAGTGAAAACTTTGCTGAAAACAAAGGAAGACTTCCATGGCCTGTTGAACAGGGAATGATAACAAGTCAATTCGGTTTACAGCAACATCCCATTTTAAAATATGTAACGGAAAATAATATTGGGATTGAAATTACTAGTTCAGGAAAAACAATAGCAAGAAGTGTTTTTAAAGGACAAGTTATGAGCGTGTTTCCAATTTCTGGAGCAAATTTAAGCATAATTATACGTCACGGGAAATATCTGACAGTTTATCAGAACCTGATTAATGTAAAAGTTAAAAAAGGCGATAAAGTTGAAACAAAACAGGAAATAGCTGAAGTATTTTGTGATGTAGAAAACGGATCAAAATCAATTTTAAAATTCATGATATTTGAGGAAAGAGAAAAACTGGATCCTGAGTTATGGATTACAAAAAAGAAATAAATAATTGAAACAAATTTAGATATATTAAGTATAAAGCATTACAGATAAGCTAGAATGAATAAAAAGTTCAAAATTGAATCAAAGATTTCAAATCTGAGAATTGTTGAAAAGACAATTGATGAGATTTCAAATGAGATCGGATTCAATCAAGTGCATTATGGAAAAATTCTTGTTTCAACAATGGAAGCAGTAAATAATGCTATTATTCATGGGAATAAAGAGGATGAATTTAAATATGTTGAAATAGAAATTTCTTATAAAAAAAATATTCTTACTATTAGTGTTATGGATGAAGGATTAGGATTTAAACCGATGAATATACCTGATCCGACAAAACCCGAAAATATAGAAAATCTTCATGGAAGAGGAGTATTCCTGATGTCAAAACTTGCTGATAAAATTAAATTTAATAAAACAGGAAATAAAGTGATAATGTATTTTAATGACATAAAAACTTGAAAATTCATATATTTTATGATAATGTTAACTTCAGAGTAAAAAACTGGAGAAAAATTAAAAAACTAATAGAAAAGGTCATCACGAAAGAATGTAGTTGTTCGGGTGACCTTAATTTTATTATAACAACAGATGATGTATTAAAGGAAATTAATATTGAGTTTTTAAAACATAATTATTATACCGATGTTATAAGTTTTAATTATGATTATAATAATAGTTTATTGGGAGAGATCTATATTAGTATAGATACTGTAAAAAGAAATGCAAAAAACTATAAAATTAGTTATAGGAATGAGTTTTTGAGGGTTATTATTCATGGAGTTTTACATATATGTGGTTATGATGATAAAACAGACTATGAAAGAAAAAAAATGAGTATTAGAGAGGATTATTGGTTGATGATATATAGGAAATTGATAGAATGAAATTTAATTATGATTTAATTGTCGTAGGTGGAGGACACGCTGGTTGTGAGGCTGCTCATATTGCATCAATTATGGGAGCAAGAACTTTGCTCATCACTATGGATATGACGAAGCTTGCCCAGATGTCATGTAATCCTGCAATGGGAGGAATAGCAAAGGGACAAATCATAAGGGAAATTGATGCTCTTGGTGGAATGAGCGGAATTATTACAGATTCAAGTATGATACAATTCAGAATGCTGAATAAATCAAAAGGTCCTGCTATGTGGAGCCCAAGAGCACAATGTGACAGGCAGCTTTTTACAAGGGAATGGAGAAAAACAATTGAAAATTCTGAAAACCTTCATATTTGGCAGGAACAGGCAACATCATTAATAATAAGAGATAAAAAGGTAATTGGAGTAAAGACTGCTTTTAAAACGAAATTTTATGCTAATGCCGTAATACTGACAAACGGAACTTTCCTAAACGGATTAATGCATATAGGATTAAATAACATAAAAGGAGGCAGATCTGGTGATCAGGCATCTTTTGGCTTAAGCAAGCAGTTAACTAGTCTAGGATTTTCTGTAGAAAGAATGAAAACCGGAACAAGCGCAAGGCTTGATGGAAGATCAATTGATTTTAAAAAAATGATTGAACAAAAGGGCGACGATGAACAAAAGGGTTTTTCATATTTAAAAGATGAAGTATTTATAAAAAAGGAAAAAAGCTGCTTTATTGTTCATACTGATGAGAAAGTTCATGAAGAACTAAGAAAAGGATTAAAAAAGAGTCCTTTATTTACAGGAAAAATAAAAGGGAGAGGTCCAAGATATTGTCCAAGTATTGAGGACAAAATTATAACTTTTAAAGAAAAAACATCACATCAGCTTTTTATTGAGCCCGAAGGAAGAGACACGATTGAATATTATATTAATGGTTTTTCAAGTAGCCTTCCGATAAGAATTCAATTAAATGCGTTAAGAAAGATAGAAGGACTGGAAAAGGTCGAAATATTCAGACCTGGGTATGCAATAGAATATGATTTTTTTCAACCAACACAATTAAAACATACACTTGAAACAAAAAAAATTGAAAATTTATATTTTGCGGGACAAATAAATGGTACTACTGGATATGAGGAAGCTGCAGCGCAGGGATTAGTCGCAGGAATTAATTCAATTTTAAAAATGAGAGAAGAAAATCCATTTGTAATGGGAAGAGAAGAATCATATATTGGCGTTCTTATCGATGACTTGGTGTCGAAGGGTGTTGATGAGCCATACAGAATGTTTACATCGAGAGCAGAATACAGAATATTGCTAAGACAGGATAATGCTGATGAAAGACTCTCAGAAATGGGAGAAAAAATTGGTATAGTGAACAATAAGAGAATAAAGAGATTAAAAGAAAAGAAAAAGGGAATTAATGAGATTATTGATATTCTGAATTTACAGAGTGTCGAGCCAGATGAAATTAATGACTTTTTAGAAGAAAAAGGGACAAGTAAAATAAGTCAAAAATGTAAAGCAATAAATATTGCTATGCGTCCGCAAATAAAATTAGAAGAATTTTTAAAAAGAATTTTAGGTAATGAAACGAAGAATATCTTTAAAAATTCAAGATTATCAGAGATTGCAGAATCAGCTGAAATAAAAATTAAATATGAAGGATACATACAAAGAGAAAAAATAACTGCAGATAAAATAATGAGACTTGAGAAGTTAAAAATACCGGAAGACATTATTTATAATGAACTTATATCAATCTCAACAGAAGGAAGAGAAAAGCTTGAAAGACAAAGACCCGAAAATATTGGTCAGGCTAGAAGGATCAGCGGTGTTTCTCCTTCAGACATAAATGTATTATTAATGTACCTTGGAAGATAAAATGTTCCACGTGGAACATAAATTAAAATTAAAAAAATATTTTTATGAAAGTGATTGGTAAGATGATAGATATTAATAATAGAGATATTTATCCGGCAATCCTTCATTTTGACAAGGGGATAATTAACGAGATTGAAAGAATAAAAACAGCACCTGAGATTTTCATTCTTCCAGGCCTTATAGACGCTCATATTCATATAGAAAGTTCTATGCTTACACCAGGTGCGTTTGCACAAGTCGCAGTGAAACATGGGACAATTGGAGTGGTTTCTGACCCTCATGAAATAGCAAATGTGCTTGGGATTGAAGGTGTCAATTATATGATTAATGATTCTAAAAAAGTTCCTTTGAAATTTTGGTTTGGAGCACCATCATGCGTACCTGCAACACAGTTCGAAACAAACGGCGCTAGAATAGATCACGAAGAAATAGAAGGCCTTCTTGCCAGAAAAGAAATAAAATATTTGTCAGAAATGATGAATTATCCGGGTGTAATAAATCATGATATAGAAGTTTTACTGAAACTTAATGCTGCAAAGAAATATTTAAAACCAATTGATGGTCATTCACCCGGACTAACGGGAGAGCTTCTTAAGCTGTATATTTCAGCAGGAATATCAACCGATCATGAATGCAGCTCTCTGGATGAAGCAAAGGAAAAAATTTCTCTTGGAATGAAAATTTTAATAAGAGAAGGTAGCGCAGCAAAGAATCTTGAAGCACTTAAAAGTCTTATAAAAACCGATCCTCAAATGGTCATGTTATGTAGTGATGATCTTCATCCGGAAATGCTTTCGCTGCGACATCTGAATAAGATAGTTGCAAAACTGATTTCAGATGGATTTGATATCTATGATGTTATAAAAACATGTACAATAAATCCGGCTTTGCATTATAACTTAAATGCCGGGTCACTTATGCGTGGCCAGCCGGCAGACTTTATTCTGGTGGATGATTATAATAAAATGAATGTACTGGAGACCTGGATTGGTGGAAACAAAGTCTTTGACAATGGTACCGTTTTGTTTAGCTATAATAAAGGTGAAAGCTTAAATAAATTTAACTGCAAAAGAATAAAACAACCTGATATTTCTGTTGCCCGGGAAAGTAAAAACATGCTTGTAATAGAAGCTATTGAAGAAGAGCTTTTGACAAAAAAAGATATTATTGGGACAGGAAAAAATCGCATCATAGAAAGTAATACTGACTCAGATATTTTGAAAATTGTAGTTAAAGACAGATATAATGATTCCCCGCCATCAGTAGGATTTATAAAAGGATTTAAACTAAAAAAAGGAGCTTTCGCAAGTTCAGTAGCTCACGATAGTCACAATATCATCTGCATAGGAACGAATGATGAAGATATAGTTTCAGCTATTAATGAAATCGTGGCATTAAAGGGTGGCCTTTCCGTATCAATATGTGGAAAAATATCTTCATTGCAATTAAGTATCGCAGGTATAATGTCAGATCTTTCATGTGATGAGGTTGCTTCAGCTTATGAAAATCTTGCACAAAAGGTAATATCAATGGGCTGTCGTTTCCGGGCTCCTTTTATGACATTATCATTCATGGCTTTACTTGTAATACCCGAATTAAAAATGAGTGACCAGGGCTTGTTTGATGGGGATAAATTTTGTTTCACACCATTGTTTGTAGATTAATATATTTCTCTGCTATTTTAAAAAGCGCCCCTCTCCATTGCATAGTTTCTCTTCAGAAGGGGGAATAATATAGGATTATTTAATTGAATCATAATCAAATACAAAGAATTATTTCCTTGATGAGAGAGAATCTAACGGCTGTGAATTAAAATCAATCATTATCTTTGATAAAATGATTTATTAAATGATAATAGATCTAAAATCATTTATTTCTTTCCTTCCGGATAAGCCTGGAATATACCAGTTCCTGGATATCTCAGAAAATATAATTTATGTCGGAAAAGCTAAAAATCTCAAAAAGAGGGTAAGTTCATATTTTTTAAAAAACCAATCTGGAAAAACAAATGCTCTTCTTAAAAAAACAGTTCAGATAAGACATATCGTAGTTGACAATGAATCTGATGCTTTGTTTCTTGAAAATAACCTTATTAAGAAACATCAACCGAAATATAATATTCTCCTGAAAGACGATAAAACATTTCCCTGGATCTGCATTAAGAATGAACCTTTTCCGCGCGTCTTCAGTACAAGAAATATTATTAAAGACGGGTCTTTTTACTTTGGTCCATATACTTCAGGACTAATGGTAAAGACACTAATAACCCTTATCCGGCAGCTTTATCAGCTTAGAACATGTCCCCACAATCTTTCAAATGAAAACATTAATTCTGGAAGATTTAAGGTATGTCTGGAATATCATATTGGAAATTGTAAAGCGCCATGTGTGGGCAAACAAAGCGAAGCTGAATACGCTGAAGGTATACGACAGATCAGAGATATATTGAAAGGAAATATTGCAACTGTAATTGATCAGCTGAAAACACAGATGGACATATATGCCAAAACACTTCGTTTTGAAGAAGCTCAGAAAATAAAAAATAAAATAGAAATTCTGTCTAAATATAAAAGCCGTTCAACTATTGTCAGCACAACTATTAAAAATGTAGATGTATTTGGGTACGCTGAAGATTCCGGCAATGCATATATTAATTACCTCAAAGTGTCTCTAGGCGCTGTAATACAAGCATTTACACTTGAACTTAAAAGTCGTATCGAAGAAGAAAAGGAGACGCTTCTTGGTATTGGAATCACTGAAATCAGGCAGCGGTTTAACAGTGATTCAAAAGAGCTTATTGTTCCATTTAAGCCTGATATTCTTATAGATAAATTAAAATATACGATTCCGGAAATAGGAGATAAAAGGAAACTACTTGATCTTTCAGTCAGGAATGCTATTTATTATAAGCTCGAACAGAAAAAAAGAAATTCAGAAAAAACACCCGAAGCTCGTACAGGAAAAAACCTTGAAAAGGTCAGGAATGATTTACATATGCCGGATTTACCGGTTCATATAGAATGTTTTGACAATTCAAATATTATGGGGAGTAATCCTGTTGCCTCATGTGTTGTTTTCAGAAACGGAAAACCATGCAAAAAAGATTACCGGCATTTTAATATTAAGACAGTAACCGGACCTAATGATTTTTCTTCAATGGAGGAAGTGGTTTACAGACGCTATAAAAGAATGCTGGATGAAAACCGAAATCTACCACAGCTTATAATTATTGACGGAGGGAAAGGACAGCTTTCTTCAGCATTAAAAAGCATTGAAAAACTAAAGTTAAATGAAAAAATTACATTAATAGGAATTGCAAAAAAATTGGAAGAGATATATTTTCCAGGAGATAGTGTCCCAATATATCTTGACAAAAACTCTTATAGCCTTAAATTAATTCAACAGGTAAGAAATGAAGCTCATCGGTTTGGGATAAATTTTCACCGGAATAAAAGATCTTCTCAAATGACAAAATCGGAGTTGGATTCAATAAAGGGGATTGGTCCTAAAACAAAAGAAATTCTGTTGAAAAAATTTGGTTCGTTAGATAGAATTGGAACTGCAACTGAAAAAGAGCTTAAGAAAGTTGTAGGTGTTAATAAAAGTGCCATTTTGGCTGGTTTCTTCAAAAATCTGCGCTAGTTTCCACGTGGAACAAACAAGCGATGAACATTATATAAATATCACATATAGAATGCAATAACGCCTATTATATAAGGTATTAACTCGACGAGAATCGAGAAATTTCATTTAATCCGGGGTTAGGGCTTGAATTCTTGAACCAGAAAGCAATATTTAAAGAGCTATTTCAGGTATTTCTGAAATGCCTGAAGATCCAAAAGTGCAAAAACTTTTAATTCCGAAAAATTCAGCAGCTTTAGTGTTTATTTCAATATCGTCAATAAAAAAACATTCTTCTTTGGAAAGTGAATATTTTTCCATAAGTATTTCAAAAATTCTGTTGTCGGGTTTGGAGCATTTTACTCTTGATGATATTATTCCACCGTCGAAGAATTTGAAAAATGCATATTTATTGAAAATATAATCAAAAATATCATCAGGGAAGTTAGAAAGAAAATAAAGTTTAAAACCGCGTTCTTTTAGTTCAGGGAGTAATTTTATGTTCCTGTCGATAGGATACATTATTTTAATGCGTAAATCGAACAGAGAGGCAATTTCTTCCTTTTTCAGGGATGATCTGAACGATATCTTTTCTATCGCTGAAGCTATGGTCAGACTCCCTTTATCGAGATCTTCCCATTCCGGGCTTTCAAAGATGTCTTTCAGTATTATATTTTTGATTTCAGGGCCATACCCCATTTTCTCAAGGTAGTCGGCAGGCTTAAAACTGATAAGAACATTACCAAGATCAAAAATAATATTCTTTATCATGGATTCTTCATGCTGGTTGGCTGACCTGTGGCTTCAAGAACATTCCACCAGAGCTCGCCCTCAACATCAATTTTCTTTCTATATTCCGTCGCCAGCGGAATTGGCAATAATGTGAAAAGGCTATTCCAGTTACCTATTACGAAGTCAGTTTTTCCTGCCATTGCAGCGTGAACGGCGTTCTGTGCCAGTAAATTACAAAATTTACTATCATTAGCATTGGCAGGAGCGCTACGAATAATATAACTTGGATCAATGTACCTGATAGCAAAAGGAAATTTTTTTATTGTAAATTCTTCAGAAATTTTCTCCTTAAGATAAATCCCTATATCCTGATGTTTAATATTCCCGGAAATATCTTTAGTCTGCTCAGATTTTTCAAATAAATCCTGACCGGCTCCTTCAGCAACTACTACAACAGCATGATGTCTTTCTTCAAGTCTTTTCCTGAGAACACGGAGGAACCCCCTTTGTCCATATAGATCGAACGATATTTCAGGGATGAGAACAAAGTTTACTTCCTGGATTGACAAAGCTGCATGGGCTGCAATGAAACCTGAGTCACGTCCCATAAGCTTAACAAGCGCAATTCCATTAAATGCGGCAATAGCTTCATTATGAGCATTTCTGATGATATCATTAGCAATTGAAAATGCAGTTTCAAAGCCAAACGATTTTTCGATCAGGTTGATATCGTTATCAATAGTTTTTGGAATTCCTGCGACTGCAATTTTAAGTTTCCTTTTTTCAATTTCTTCATTAATTGCATGTGCTCCACGGAGAGTTCCATCTCCACCGATACAGAACAAAATATTGATATTAAGAATTTCAAGTGTATCTACAATTTGTCCGATATCCTGATTTCCCCTTGATGTTCCAAGGAAAGTTCCTCCTATTAGATGCAGGTCGCTTACTTCAGGTGCAGTAAGTTCGATTACCGGGTGATTGTATTTGGCGATTAATCCTTCAAAACCATATTTTATTCCAAGGATACGGTTTATCCCATATCTGTAATGAAGTTCATTAACAATACTGCGAATTACATTGTTTAGTCCGGGGCAAAGGCCACCGCAAGTAACTATACCGACTTTTGTTTTGGCAGGCTCAAAAAATATATTTTCTCGTGGACCTGCTTTTTCAAAGGAAACTGGCTCCACATCTGACTCTTTACACAAATGAAAATTTGCCAAGGATGTATCGTACAGGATTCTTTCACTGTCGTCAACAAATTTGAAAACCGGACTATACTTTTTAAAAGTTTGTTTCAGGGGTGATTTTATAACTGTCCTTCCCAGGTTTTTTACAATAAAATCATTCTGGTTCATTTATCCCGGTTTTAGTTAAACAAAATATAGGTTCGAAAAAAGCCATAAATTTGAGTCCGGAAACAAAAATAAAAAAAACAGACCAAGGAAAATTCTTATAATCAAATAATTTCTTTGACACGGCCAACCTGGCCATTATCAAGTTTAACTTTAATACCGTGAGGATGAATAGGTGCAGATGTAAGGATTTCCTTAACCTTACCGCCCGTTAGCCTTCCCGTTCTTTTATCTTCCGCCAGTTCAACCATAACAGCTATACCTGGCTTTATATCTTCTCTGCGTGTTCCTTCCATATTTAGGTTCTTCTTTTTCAGGTTAATAAAAAAAAACAGGGTAAAAAATCAATTCTGAGTACAATAATAAAAAATTTTAAAGCAGGTGCAACAGAAAGTTATGAATCTTTAGAATTATTATCAACAAAAAGTATTTACCAAGTTCCATCTCTTATTATTAATGGTCTATCTGTCGGCTCCGGCAAACCGCATCCTGATCCTGTAAAGGCCTGTGGAAGCAGTAATAAAAAGACCTTTGCCATCGGTGTCTCCGAAACAAACATTTGCTGTCCATTTTTCAGGAACAGGAATATTGACAATCTGCTTTCCCCTTTTGTCAAAGATTGTAACACCATTCCCGGTCAGGTAGATATTGCCTTTCTCATCAATAGACATTCCATCGGATCCCATCTCACAAAAGAGTTTTTTATTTGTTAAAATACCATCGGGGCTTATAGTATAAGACCAAGTCTTTTTTCCAGCGATATCAGATACATACAGAATCTTTCCGTCGGGAGTCCCGATTATACCATTAGGTTTGGATAGGTCTTCATCGACCATAATTATAGTTTTATGGTCGGGTTTAAGGAAATAAACACTCTGTTTCTCCTGTGGCATCGCGGAATGATCCCACCATGTTCTCGGGTAGAATGGATCTGTAATATAAATGCCTCCTTGTGGAGTGATCCACAAGTCATTAGGTCCGTTAAATGGTTTCCCTGAAAATTCACCCAAAACGACGGTTACTTTTTTATCAGGAGATATTTGCCACAACTCATTTTTTTCATCAGCACAAGACCAGAGATATCCCTTGTGGTCAAAGTACATTCCATTTGATCTGCCACAGGGCTGCATAAAGGTGATAAGTTCTCCTTTTGTAGTCCAGATCATTATTCTGTTATTTGGCTGATCAGTAAAATAGACATTGCCTTTGGCATCGGAGGCCGGACCTTCTGTGAATAGAAAGCCTCCGGCAAGTTTTTCGAGAGAGGCCCCAGGTTTGATTGGGTTATCCTGATCCGGTTGTGAAATTAAAGATGAACCTTGAAGGGCAAACAATATTATAATTATTAAGGTCCTGATTTTTTGTTTCATAATAAATGGGTTTAAAGTAAGTACATTATTCCTGTTTCATTGCTTGAAGAGCACGATTAACTCTCCCAGCATAGTTTTCAATTTGTTCGGGTAATTCAAATCCGATAATTATCATATCAACTGTTCCCAGCCCAAGGACATATTTAAGTGAGGCATCAATTTTTTCGGAATCATTTCGGAATTTTCCGTTTCCAATAAGCTTCATTCCGATAACGCCCTTTCCCGATTTATGAAGTTTCTCAATTACAGGGATCACTTGAGCCGGCTCTTTTCTGTCCATTGCTTCTCCATATGGGTTGATCCGAACATGAACAACATCCACCCACGGACTTTCAACTGCAGTTTCCATTGCTTCAAGGCTATGAACCGAAACGCCATGCGCACGAATAATCTTTTTTGCCTTCAGATCTTCGAGAATATCCATCTGTCGTTTATACTGGGTTGTCCAATCTGGTGCTGTCATGCAATGAATCTGTACCAGGTCGAGGTAATCTGTATTAAGCTCTTTCCGGAATCTGTCGATTACAATATTAGCATCAGGGCGTTCTGTTTCTGGAATTCCTCCCTGCCCGACCCATATTTTGGTTCCGATAGTATATGATTCCCTTGGGAGACTTTTAAGAGCTTCTTTTGTATAAGGATGTGTTCCATATGTATCTGCACAATCGAAATATCTTATGCCCTTATCATAAGCATTACGTATAACTGTCTCGGCGACGTTTTTTCCTGCCCTTGTTATAGCCGATGAACGATTGTAGCCATTAAATCCAGTTCCCATTCCTATAAGCGTGGTTTTTAAACCTGAATTGCCAAGAGTTACTATCCGAAAAGGATCTGTAGAAGCATCGGGTCGAACGGACGAAATCAGCAAAGAATGTTTCCTAAGAAATAGTGTTCCTACCCCGGCAGCAGTAATAGTCGTCAGGAACTCTCTTCGATTTAAGGATTTTGTTTTCATTTTGATTTAATTATTGGAGTACATTAACCACGAGGAGTGAAGAATACCTGGCATCATGGTAAATCCTCTGCGTCGCTTTCTGGAAATCACTCTCAGAACATTTATAAATATCGACAAATTTCTGAGGATTCCTATCGACAAGGGGAAACCATGAATTCTGAATCTGGATCATGATTTTATGTCCTTTTTTAAATGTATGGGCGATGTCCGGCAAAGTATATTTTACTTCGGTCACCTTCCCGGGAACAAAAGCCTCAGGCTTTTCAAAGCTATTACGGTATTTGCCCCTGAAAACTTCTCCGCGAACAAGCATTTCATAGCTACCAAGGGGAACTTTTATATCAAGATCCGGGTTTGCTTTGGCATCAGGAGGAAACACATCAATAAGTTTTACAATATAATCTGCATCTGTCCCGGTAGTTGAGACGAACAGATCAGCCGTGAGCGGACCAGTAAGGGTTATATCATCTGAAAGAATATCTGACTGATAGACCATAACATCAGGTCTTCGGGCAGCAAAGCGCTGATCATCAGTCATGTATTGTGCTGTTCTGTTAGTATGAACGTCTGCAGTATATGGAACAGGCTTCATGGGATCTGACACATATTCATCAAAACTGCTTTTTACAACAGGCATCAAAAATGAAAGATTTCCTGAAGGTTGCAAATAGATATTTTTTTCCAAGATATTCTTTGGCGGCCAGGACTCGAAAGCCCTCCATTCATTTGTACCAGTAACAAAAATTTCTGCTTCCGGAAGATTCTCTTCCACTTCTCCTTTCAGATAATAGTTAAAGAAGTGAACTTCCTGCTCAATAAATTTTTTATTTGCATCCAATCCCCAGTAAATGTTACCAAGATTTTTTGCTTCACCGTATGCCCATTGCCCGTGCGACCATGGACCCATGACCAGAAAATTTTTAACGGTTTGTGGATTTTGCTTTTCGATTGCTTCATAGGTATGAAGCGCACCGAAAAGATCTTCCGCATCGAACCAGCCACCGACGGTCATTACCGCAGGTGTAATATTTTTAAGAAAAGGACGGGGATCGCGAGCTTTCCAGAAATCGTCATAATCAGGATGAGCAAATGCATCATTCCAGAATTTTATGCTGTCTCCGAAATATTTTGGTGCAATATTCTTAACTGCACCAAGAGACAGTAGAAAATCATAATTATCCGGAGTCGGCCATCTGAAAGATGGAAACCCGCTTCTTGTCAAAGCCCTGTGAGGCTGCCCATTGCTATAAAAAAAACTGAAACAATCGAGCAAAAAAAATGCTCCATTATGATGAAAATCATCTCCCAGGAACCATGCAGCAACTGGCGCTTGAGGAGAAACAGCTTTAACTGCCGGATGTGCATTTATGATGCCCATTGTTGAATAAAATCCGGGATAAGAAATACCGAATATTCCAATTTTACCATTGTTGTTTTTGACATTTTTAATGAGCCAATCTACTGTATCCCAGGTATCGGTTGTCTCATCTATATCTTTTTCGCTCTTTTTAACAGGAATAACGGGACGAATATCTTCATACTGGCCTTCGCTCATATATTTTCCCCGAACATCCTGAAAAACCATAATGTATTCTTCTTGCACATATCGTCCATAAACCTGCATGAAAAAATTAAAATTACCAGGGCCCCCGGGCTCTATATCATAGGGAGTTCTGTTAAGAAGAACCGGATGAACAACTGATGTATTCTTGGGAGTATAAATTGATGTAAACAATCTGATACCATCTCTCATTGTAATATACACCTCCTGCTTATCATATTTCTGTTTTATTGTTTCCAAACTGTTCTGAGCAGGGGCAATGGGAGTTCTTCCAAAAGATATTGCAAATTTACGACCACCCTGTTCAAGATTTCCGGCAATCTCAGTATAAGCATCGTTCACCTTTCCAGCGTATTTGAAACCTGCACCTGCGTGGGTGAAAGAAAATTCAGGGAATTTAAATATTGTAGTAGTCGATGGGATACCCATTGCATTCTGATCTGGGCTATCCCATGTTGAGGTAAATCCTTGGTCAGCAGCCTTGACATGAAGAGAAAGACGGAGTTCAATTCCATCGATACTAATTTTTCCGAACCAGTCGCCTTCTATTGATTGTGCGATGGAAACGGAAGAAATTGCCAGCATTAAAAAAAGAATGCTTAAAAAACTAAGTAACGGGCGTTTTGGATTCATTTTCAGTAGATATTTAGTTAATGACTTATTATGGAAATCTTAAATTAAAAGTGATAATATTATTTGAGAAAATTAACCCTGTATTTTTCTTGCTGTCAGAGGACACATCAGTTAC
>Ga0182027_10001857_pt1 | contig 34503 bp, 25 predicted proteins | sample 712E1DmetaG_FD_121300 | JGI IMG/M metagenome (GOLD analysis project Ga0182027, IMG submission 121300) | Permafrost microbial communities from Stordalen Mire, Sweden - 712E1D metaG (Illumina Assembly) | ecosystem: Environmental > Terrestrial > Soil > Wetlands > Permafrost | place: Sweden...
CCCACGCAGGAGATGGCGAACAATTCTGTCAGGCCTAAACTGGAATTTCAGGAATCGTGCGAAGGGTCGCTGAGGCCGTATAGGCTGGTGACCCTGCTTGCTCCCGATTACTTTGGGAAGCCGAACCAGTCCACCTACTGGGGAATCGCGGAAAATGATTTTAACAGCGGCGCGCACTACTATTGGGAAACGGCCATTTACACGGGGATCGCGCCGCTTATTTTAGCGGTACTAACTCTGGTTTTTGCTCGCACTCCGCTTATGATATTCCTCGGCATCATGGGGTCGCTTTCGCTTTTTCTGGCAATGGGCAACTCGTTTTTCATGTATGGAATTTTTTATAATCTGCTGCCCGGTTTTAAAAGCTTCCGCGTTCCCGGCCGCTTTGCCTTTATGTTCACCGTGTCAATTGCGCTGCTGGCCGGCTTCGGCATGCAGTGGCTGCAAGGCGGTTTAATGGCCGCCGCCCCCGAAAAACGGAAACGGCTTGCCTCCCGCATTATCGGCGGTGCCGCGTTAGCCTGCGTCCTGTGGGGACTTCTGGCGGTCGCGGGTGTTTTAAAGGGAGGTATCATGGATTTCCTCATGAGTTCCCCGCGTTTCGCCGCTCAGGCATCGGGCCTGCCAAGGCTTATCGACGAGCGCCTGTATCCTCAGGCGCTCAAGGCAATCTGGATATGCGTTTTATTTTTTACTGCCGTAAGCGCCACTGTTCTGCTCCGGTTCCGCAAGAAACTATCAGGCAGACAAACAGGAATCATCATCCTGGGTCTGGTCATGGTTGATCTCCTGGTTTTCGGATACGGGTTTGCGGCGGCCGACACCGACCCCCGATCGCTCTATGCCAAAAGCCGGACCATCGAAGAACTTCAGGCGCAGCAAGCAACCGAATATTTCAGGACCAATTCCCGCGATTCACATCCGGGCACCGACGATCTGGGCGGCCCCGACATGGTTTTTTTCAAGAACCAGGGGAGCGTCAACCGGATTTTTCTGATGGAAGGCTATAATCCGCTGCGCCTTAAAAGGGAACTTGTCGACCGCAAGGAAAAGACCCTCGATATCCTTAATGTAAAGTATACCGTCAGGGTCGACGAGCGGAGCCGTTCCATGGGCCTGTTTTTAAGGCCCGCGTATTTTCCCCGCTGCCGCATGGTGCATGATTTTGTGGTCGAGCCGCAGGAAGACAATATCCTGCCGAGGCTGTATGCCCCGTCGTTCGACCATCGAAAAACCATAGTTCTCGAAGAAAAACCAGCTGTCCAAATACAACCGGCCGACACATCTTCGCGGGTGGCCGATAGTTGCCGCATTACTTCATATTCGCTTAACAAAATCGACATGGACGTGGCGGCCGGTGGCAACGGCCTGCTGGTATTAAGCGAAATATATTACCCCGAATGGAAGACGCTTGTTGACGGAAAAGAAACCCCGCTATACCGCGCCGATTATGCGCTTCGGGCAATCCCGGTTGCAAAGGGACAGCACCGGGTGACCTGCTATTACGATGCGCAGGCATATCGGAAAGGCCTTCATATTTCTCTGGGGGCCTTGGGACTGACGCTGTGTTTGGGCGGGGTAGGGCTGGCGCGGAGAAAGAAAAGGTAAAAATTGCAATCCACCTGTTGCCTGATAATCGTCAACCGTTTTTTAGCAGCTCCATCAACCCATCCTCCGCCATGTCGACTGTCAAGTCCGACATGCATTTGAAATTGATGTTTGCTATGCACCTGAGCGGCTTCGGGCTGTAATAAAAGCACGGCGAGCATGCTATTCCCGTGCGCACGATTTTGTGGCGCACTTTCCAGGGATAAATATACGCCGGGTTCGTGGGGCCCAGAAAAACGAGGGTCGGCACGTTCATTGCGGCGGCAATGTGCATGAGCCCCGAATCGTTGGTCACGAACGCGTCACACATCCCGATCGTCGCGATTGCCTCGCGCAGGGGCCGGTTGTCAAGGACGGTCACCCGCTCCCTGTCGGCCACCGTTGAGGCAATGTACCCGTTGGTTTCCGCTTCTTCTTTCGTGCCGAAAAGAACAAAGCGACAATCGGGAAAACGTTTGATTAGTTCCGCGAAATGTTCCCGGGGCCAGCGGCGCTTGTCCTGCCCTTTGAAGGTGCTCGTTCCGGCGTGCACGCCGATAATTTCAGCGCCGCCGGGCCGTTTACGAAAATCCACGGCCTTTTCTCGTTCCTCGGGGGTGAGGAATATTTCCATTCTGGGAATGGCTTCCTTTTCGCAGGAAATGCCTAGAAAAGAAAGTATCCGGATATTTTCTTCAACGCAATGCAGCGCAGGGTTTTCACGGACCGTATAATTCTTGAGCCAGTTGCCTTGTGAAAAATTATTATGAAGATACCTGTGGCCGATACGTTTGGGCGCGCCGCTAATGAGCGCAAAAAGGTTGTATGCCATTCTGTTTGCCGGGTAAAAAGTAAGGCTTATTGAGTATTTCCCGAAAAAATTTTTTGCTATATGCGCGGGGCCTTTTAAAAAACCGACGGTTTTCGCGGGATAAAACCAGAGCGAATCTATATAAGGATTGTTCTTAAGCAGTTCATAATTAGATGTGCTCAAGGTGAAATAGGTGATGTGCCAGTCGGGATGATGCGATTTTATGAGCCTCAGCGCCGGGGTGGTCATGAGTGTGTCGCCCATCCCGACGAGGGGCGTGACGAGTATTTTTTCCATGGCTTGATAAAATAATTTGGGCCTTGGCTTCAAACCTAAACTGCCGGTGCTAAACGCCCCCACAGCGCATTTTTGCGTGATATATTTTAAACCGGACGCATTATGAAAAAAACCGTATCCACCACGATCAAGCTGCTTGTTACAGCGGCCGTCATCTGGTATATTATTGACAAATTAGGATGGAACGCGATCGTCGTGACCGTCACGCATGCCCGCCTGAAGTGGCTCATCGCGACCGGGGCGGTGTTTTTGATCAGCAATTGCGTCGGCGCGTTTCAATGGATGATCCTTCTTAAAAACAAAGGCATCGACCTTTCGTACGGCAAAAGCTCGCGGCTCTATTTTATCGGAATGTTTTTCAGCAATTTCATATTCGGGATGGCCGCCGCCGACGCGATACGCATAACCTATTTGAAACTCGACAAAAGCAGCGGAAAGGCCGGTTTCGCCGCCACGTTCCTTGACCGCTTCGCGGGGCTTATCGCGATGCTTGCATTCGCCGTCGCGGGCAGCGTCCTGCTGCTCAAACAGAAGGCCATCGAAAGCCGCAGTCTCGATATCGCGCTTATCGCCTTGCTCGTGACCTTCGGGCTACTGGTCGGGCTTTTTGTTCTTATTGTTTCCTCGCGTTTCCAGAAGATGTTCTTCGCGCTTGTTTCCGGAAGTTTCCTGCCGGTAACAATGAAACAAGGCATCGCCACGCTTGCGTCGGAGGTGATCCTGGAAGCGCACGATCGCCATGTCATCCTGCCGGTCGCCGCCTTGTCTACCGTTATCCAACTTTTGCGCATCGGCGGCAATATAACCTGCGCCGCTGCGCTCGGCTTATTGACATTGGCAAACGTGCATTATTTTTTTATTTTCGTCCCCATGCTCGCAATGCTTATGATCATTCCGCTGCCCTTCGGCGTGCGCGAAGGCATCGGCGGCACGCTGTTCATGCTGGCCGGGTTCGCGCCCCACGCGGCGTTTATCATGGGGTTTTTGACCTCGATCGTCGGCATCATCGTTTCGATACCAGGAGGATTTTTCTTCATCGTGAAACCAAGGAGCACGGCCTCTCATGAAATTATCAATAGTCGTTCCATTGCTTAACGAAAAAGAAAGCGTCCGGCTTTTAATGGAAGCAATTGCCGGGACGCTGGAGGGAAAAGCGGTTTCATACGAAGTCGTTTTTGTCGATGACGGCAGCACCGACGGCTCATTTGAGGTACTCAAAGAACTCTATGAAAAGTACGCGCCGCGCGTCCGTATTTTCCGCTTCAGCCGTAATTACGGGAAATCGGCCGCGCTCAGCGTCGGAATTGACAGGGCCAAGGGAGACGTCATTGTCACGATGGACGCGGACCTGCAGGACGACCCTTCCGTCATCCCCGATATGCTTTCCATGATCGATCAAGGGTGGGATCTCGTTACGGGATGGAAGAAAAAGCGCTATGACCCTGTATTTTTCACCGCGCCCTCAAAACTCTGGAACGCGTGCATGTCCTGTATCACCGGCGTCAAGCTGCACGATTTAAACTGCGGTTTCAAGGCCTATCGGGCGGTTGTCGCCAAAGGCCTGGATATTTACGGGGAGCGGCATCGTTATCTGCCCGCGCTTGCGCACTGGGACGGTTATAAGGTCACCGAAATGCCCGTCCCGCACCATCCGCGGAAATTCGGCAGATCAAAGTACGGGTTCAGCAAGTTTTTCAAGGGGAGCTTTGATTTGCTTACCATCCTTTTTCTGCGGAAGTATTTAAAAAACCCCATGCATTTTTTCGGGATGATCGGAATTCTCCTGGCAATCGCGGGGTGCGCGGTGCTGGCCTATTTTGGCGTGGGATGGCTTGTCACGCGGCACATGCACCTCAGGCCTCTTATTCTATTGTCAATCGGCGCCGTCATCATGGGCATCCAGTTCGTTTCCATCGGCCTGATTGGGGAGCTCATCGCCAACGTGACGCACCATGACACGTACACAATTCGAGAAACGCTCGAACGGCCATGAAAATCCTCTGCGTCTGCCCCATAGGCATAGGCAATTATCTGTTATGTTATCCCGCGTTTTCCGCGCTTAAACGGTCAATGCCCGGCGCCTCGGTCCAGATGCTTGCTTTGCGGGAAGGCGTTGCCTCGCTTGCCCGAGGCGACGCATTGTGGGAAAAGGTGCATGCGTTCGATCCCACGAAATTACCGAAAAACATGTGGGGCGTCATAAAGAGCTTCTTTAGCCTGCTCGGGCAAAAATACGACGTTTGTTTAAATTATTTTCCCTCAAATACCTGGCAGTACAACCTGCTTCCCCTCATTTTAGGGATACCCAGACGATACGGTTTTAAATATCATGTTTCTCCTCTTTCGAAATTGTCGTTTCTTTGCAACAAAAAACTGCCCGTGGCTCCGCATCTTCACGATGTGCGCCAGAACCTTGCCTTAACGCAATATTTTGTAAGGAAAGATCTATCGATGGCGGACCGTGAAATACGTTTCCCGGCGCTTTTTGACGAGCAGGACCGTGCCTGGGCGCGGGACCACGCGGCGTCCCTTTCGATGAACAAACGGTTCGTCGGGTTGCACCCGGGATCAAGCGCGGAACACGGCATGGCGGCCAAACGATGGGAGCCCGAGAAATTTGCGAAGCTCGCGGACAGAACATGCGCGGCCCTGGGCGCGGAAGCGCTGGTTTTTGGCGGCCCTGACGAGGCCGACGTCGTGAAAAAATGCGCCGCATCCATGGGCGCTCAGGCGCATGTCGTGGCCCCCGTTTCGCTGCAACGTACGGCGGCATTGATGTCGTTGTGTTACGTATGCATCTGCAACGATTCGGGGCTCATGCATATTGCAGCATGTCAAGGAACGCCGACCGTGGGGATTTTCGGCCCGACGGACGAAAAACGAAACGGGCCCTTTGGCGGCCATTGTCTGGTCATCAGGAAGAAAATAGACGGGTTTCCCGTATGGACTGCCATGAATGTGGGGGACCGGTCATTTCCGAAAAATACCGATCCGCAGGCAAGCCTTGGGGCGCTTTCAGTGGAGGACGCGTGGGAACAATTGCGGCCGTGGCTTGAAGGCATTGATACATAACAATATATTGAATAATGCGGACCGGAATGTTATCGTAAATGGAGTTAGAAACCCTAACCCACAAGGTGGATAAGTCTCTGTACACAGGAATTATATAGGCCAGCCGCCTGCCTGGCGAAGTGGCAGCGCAGGCAGGCGTATATAATTCAGCTACAGAGACTAATGAGGAGGACCGTATGCAGGTAAGGCTTTTCTTGGTGGTGTTGAGCCTCGTGGTTTGTATTCAGAGCGGTTGGGCAGCTTCATTCCAGGTAAAGGCGGACACGGGAGTGGTATTGCTCTGGCAGGCCAAAACAAATTACTGGGCAGCAATTAAAGACAGCGCGGCCGTGGGGCTTTCCGATTCCTTATACGTTGACGATAAATATTGCGCGACGCTTTTAATGGGAAAGGGGTGCGCGTTGCTCATCCGGGGGGAGAGCCGTCTTTGCTTAAAAGGCACGGACACGAGCGCGGGGATTTATTTCGATCAGGGACAGATCTTTCTCAAAAGGGAAGCGCCGAGTGAAGTAACGGCCGTCAAAATCGTGACGCGCGGGTGCACGATAACGCCTATCGGAACGGCAGCGGCGATTAAATTGACAAAAGCGGGTGAACCCAGCGTCGCCGTTTTAAGGGGCAGGGTACAGATGGAATCTTCAAAGGGGGAATCCATTGTCATAGAACCGGGAAGATTCGGGACCTGCAGCCCTGATGCCGGGACCTTCAAACAAGGGACCATTCCGGCCGATGCCATAGCCGGTCTTGAAAACTGGTCGGGCGTTATGATTGAGGTCGCCTCCGTGCCGTCCCAACCGGCCGCCGCGGCGCCGGCGTCAATGTCCGGACCCGGCCCCGCGTCCGCGGCGCCAATGGGAAAAATGACTTCGGAAGCCTCGGTAGCTTCCACCCCGGAAACGGGTAAACAAACCGCTTCCGGGCAAGGTCCGGCGCTCACAGCCTCGGCGCCTGTTTCCCCCGGCACTGCCGGAAAAGGAGAAGAGAAACCGGTTGTGGCCGGAAAAGCGGACAACAATGAACCCGCTGCCAAACCAGCCGGCGCTCCTGGAATATCCTGGGAAGTCTCTGCCGGCAGTTTCACGGTGGGCGGCCAGCAATGGACGCGCCTGGCGATTTCCCCAGACATTCCAATCTGGAAATTCGGCGTCGGCCTGGACCTTGAACTGTTCCTTGACCAGAACGGCAATTTTTCCAGGAAAAGCTGGGACTTCGATAAAGACAACTGGGAGGAGTCCGTATTCCGAAAGGTCAAATACCTGAGGTTCGGCCAGGAAAACGATCCCTTGTTTGTCAAGGTTGGCGGCCTGAGCAACGTGACCCTGGGCTATGGTTTTATCGTCGACCGGTTCACCAACATGCTCAACTATCCCGACCAGAAGCTCCTGGGCGTCCAGTTATACCTCAATGACATAAGCCCTCTGGGCGTTACGCTGCAGACCATGACGCCCGATGTCCAGGAGTTTCAAAACAAAGGAGGGATTCTTGCGGCGAGGCTCGCGCTCATGCCCCTTAAAATTACCGGTATTCCGCTGCTTAAAAACCTCTCCGTCGGCGGCACGTACGCCACGGACCTGAACGAGTTCGCGCCGGCACGCGATTGGTCGTATGGAGGTAATATCTGGGACAAAAACAACAACGGAAAAGTCGATTATGACTGGGCATTGCAGCAGGCGCAAAACTTCTACGACTCGAGCGTTGTCAGGCGCGCCTCCCAGATGGGCATCATTGACTCATCCACGACCAGGTATTCCGGAATCGACACGACCTATCGGGACTCGGTGCGCAGGTATGCGCTTCTGGGCGTTGACGCGGGCGTTCCTATTATAAAAACCAGTATGCTTGGTCTTGAGGTCTACGGTCAGGCGGGCGCGGTGGCCGACAGCAACCTCTTTCATCACATGACTGGTTGGGGTTTCGGCGCGCCGGGCGCTCGCTTGACAATCGGGCCGCTTCTGGCCCAGGTGGAATACCGCCATATACGTGGCAGGTTCTCGCCCGAGTTCTTCGGGCCGTATTATCTTGACGAACGGTTACAACGGTATCCGCAGCCGCCGGGACCGATCGCTAAATCGGATTCCATCGGGAACAATAACCTCGACGGCATTTTCGGGAAACTGGGCTTTAATGTCGTTAATATGGTCATGATAACGGGAAGCTATCAATATATGGGCGGCACAAACAACGCGCTGGACCAGCGTTTTGAGGCGAAGGGAGAGATAGGCGACGCCATTTTGAAGAGGATACCCAAAATCACCAAAGCTGAATGTTATTTTTTCAAAACCAACATAAACAGGACCATCGTCGTGTATGATTCCGGCACCGGCCTGCCATATATTCAGAACGGGAAGGTCATATACGACGATTTCCTGGAAATGACCCCGGACCTTTTCTGGGGGTATCGCGTAGGATTTGAAATTACGAAAGGCGCATCGATCATCTGGGACATGCGCTATGGCTATATGTGGAATTCGGCGTACAAACTGGTCCCGAACAACCAGATGATCATTCAGACGGCGGTGACTTTCTGACATTGAACAATGATTCACCAATGGTCAGGCGTTTTCGCAAGGGCATATCCAGGGCAGGTCTGGCGCCTGGGCAGCGGGGCGTTCGATCGCATCTCCCTCGAAAAGGACGGATCAGGTTTTTCCTGGCACTCCTGGTGTTGGCACTGGCGTTCAAATTATTCAGCGGCAGATCGCCGCAAAAACCTCCGCCTCTTTCAAAAATCCAACAAGCTCCGACCGTTGTCAGTCAACCTGTTGCGGGGCCTGCCCCTCCCGTGGCAGTGATACATCGGCCGAATTTGTTCAAACGCATCGAAATGTCGCTGGGTGCGGAAAAAATCCGCGCTTTTTCCCATGACGATGTCGTCAATCTGTTAAGGAAATACCCGCCCCGGTTTCTGTCTGGCTGTGATACGGTCCTGGAAAACGATAACCGTTATATCATCCATTACAGCATTAACTTCACGGTCCAGGACTGCGGCGAAACACTGCTTAGGCGCTATCATCCGAAGTACGGCGCCCTGGTGGCCATGGAACCCGGAACCGGCCGGGTGATTGCGGCGGTTTCCTATACGCGCGAGGGGGAACCGCCGCTCGGCGACAGGCTCTATTGCCGGAGCCTTTTTCCCTCAGCGTCAACATTCAAGACCGTGATTGCCGCGGGCGCCATCGAAAAGGCGCATGTGGGGACCGACAGCACGTTTCCCCTGGTTGGACGGCGCTATACGCTTTACAAATTCCAGTTGGCGCCGAACGTGCAGTCCGGACAGGACGTGTCGCTTGAAGAAGCGTACAGCCTTTCGATCAATCCGATATTCGGAAGGATCGGCATTTATGCGCTCGGCATTGCGGGGATCGAGGAATATATGGAAAAATTCGGGTTCAACAGCCGGATCCCTTTTGATCTCGACAACGACAACCCGGTCGCGCAACCGGTCATTCAGGAGACGCTGATGCACATCGCGGAAGTGGCGTCCGGGTTCAACCGCGAAACGAGGATGTCGCCGCTTTTCGGCGCGCTTCTGGCCTCGTCGGTCTGCGAAAAGGGGCAAATGCACGTGCCGTACTGCGTCGACAGCGTCACGGTCATGGACACGACCACGATCTACCGGGCCACGCAGCAGCCCTGGCGCGCTCCCATGAAGGAAAGCACCGCCTCGCAGATCAAGTACCTCATGACGCGCGTCGTGGAATACGGCACCGCGCGCCATGCATTTACCTATGCGCGGCATTCCAGTTGTTTTGATGATGTTGACTACGGGGGAAAAACGGGGTCCATTGACGATGAGCATATGGGCAAGATCGACTGGTTCATCGGCTTCGCCTGCCATGTGGCCGATCCGCTTCAGCGCATTACCGTGGGCGTTGTCACCGTCCATGACCAATACTGGACCGTGCATTCCGGTTATATCGGCGAGGAACTTTTCAGGACCTACATCCACGCGGTTCAGCTGGCAAAAAAGGCAAAACGCCCGCAGGAAACCGGCCGGAATGACGTGAGTCTTAAGAATTAACATGACCGAAGAAAAATCCAAGTCAGGTTTTGTGGCGCTCGTGGGCCGGCCCAATTGCGGCAAATCCACGCTCATGAATACGGTTTTAGGCGAAGACCTGGCCGTTGTCACGCCGCTGCCCCAGACGACCCGTCAAAACCTTAAGGGCATTTACACCAGTGACTTCGTGCAGATAGTTTTCGTTGACACGCCGGGGATCCATCGGGGAAGCTATTCATTCAACAAGAGCATGGTACGGGAAAGCGCGAAGCTTTTAAAACGTCGCGACGTCGATATAATCTGTTACCTCGTCGACCTTTCCCGTTCTTTCGGAACCGAAGAGGACTTTGTCGCGCAAAGCGTGATCGCTTCGGGCATCCCTGTTGTGGTAATTTTCAATAAGAAGGACTTGTGCCAGTCGCCCGGACATACAATTGAGGCCTTTTTTAAGCGCTACCCTTCTTTGCAATCAAGAACCAGCATCATCGTTTCGGCATATAAAAAAGAAGCAAAAGAACAATTCCTCAATGTACTCGTCCCGATGCTATCCGAAGGCCCAAGATTTTTTCCGGAAGACGACCTTACGGATGCCGATATGCGTTTTTTTGCCGCGGAATACATCCGTAAGCAGATCATTTTAAATACTTCGGATGAAGTGCCTCATGCCGCATTCGTGGAAATTCTCCAGTATCAGGAATCCAAAACACTGCATCGCGTTGAAGCGGAAATCCATGTGGAAACCGACGGCCAGAAGGCCATCATCATCGGTTCCAAAGGCGCCCTCATCAAAAAAATCCAGAAGGAATCCGCGTTTGAATTGCAAAGGCTTACGGGAACGCCTGTTTCCATGGTCTGCCACGTAAAAATTTCACCCAAATGGCGCAATGACGAAAGGTTTCTACGGGACAAGGGATTTTTTGTCGATTGACCCCGTTGCCGTGTTAAAAATCAAGAAACTGTTTGATCGCGCTTGACATTGTTCCTTATTGATCGGTAGAATTACAGTATGTCGGGAAGGAAATAAAATGCTTAAAGATTATTTGTTCTCCGGTTTTTGCGCACTGGCCATTGCCTTGCCGGGTATTGCAGGGGCGCAGGAAGACGAAATAGTAGGGGATGGTGAAAAAGTGCGTGCCGCCCCGGAAAAGTCCGCTACGCAAATTGTGCGGGATCACCGTGCCTTGTCCATAACCCTTGCCACGCCGTGGAACGGGCTTGTTGGCGTCGGCCCGATCCTTTCATATTATCCTGACGCGCATGTGGGCATTGATGGAGGAATTGGAATTGGAGGCACGGGGGTAAAATATGGTCTGCGTTTACGGTACCTTTTTATCACAAAAATCGTAACGCCATTTGTGGGCGCCGGTTTCATGTCGGGCGGGGGAACGGGTGATGCGAGCGTGCAAATGAATTCTGATAATAATCCCATCACCATTAAGCTTGCGCGGACCAATTTTGTGCAGTTTTTAGCGGGCATGGACCTTATTACGAGCGGCGGGTTCATGTTTTTAGGCGGACTAGGGTATGCGGATTGTCTAAACAGGAACAATGTTACCGTTGTCGATGGCGTCCCCACCGACGTGCAAAACCAAGCCATTAATTTGGCCTATCGAGGCGGCCTGGTCATCGAGCTTGACGTTGGGTATGCGTTCAGGATTAAGTGAGAAGGGCGCATGTATTCAGCGTTTTATGGCAATTGCAGCAATCATTTAACATTTTAAGAATAGAATATCGGGCGATTGATTTTTCCGCGAATACAGGTTCATTGAGAAAACTCATTTGCCATTTGAAGCGCGGCCGAGCTTAAATTTTCAACTTTGCCCATAACTTGTTTGGATAGATTAGATACTATTTCTCCCGTCCTTATATCTATAATTCTGATATTAATAAACCAGCTTTTACCAAGTTTGCCGATGCTGCCGATAAACATTTTGTCAATGCTTAACAATCGGCCGATTTCAACGGCGCATTCGGTTGAGTTGCACGCGCCGCTGCTTTGAAATCCCTGTTCGCTTAATATTTTGTTCATTTGGGATCTTTCCATTACCCGATATTTTCCATTTGCCTGGATCTGATTGGTGAAAATATCCGTAATGACCATCGAAACGCCGCTATCGATACTCATTGATTCAAATCGCATGACCGCCGCATAACCCGAAGCTTTTTCCTTCTTTTGCATTAGAGCTTTGGATACGGGGATTATTTTTGCCGCAGCATCCGTATTTCCGGCAATTGGGCTTGTGTTTTCCGAACAAACATACGCTTTTCCGGTAACTGAAGCGCCAAAAAAACCTTTTTTCATGGTTATCCATAAAACACGCGTTGCGCCTTTGGTATTGGCCTGTTCCAATGCTCTTTTTTTGGCTATTTCCAGACTCAATTTTTGGCCGGAAAATCCGCCCCAATACGAGTTCCCGGTAATAAGTCCTAATTTGCCGCAACCTTGGACGTCCGTTTCATCGGTTGTTTCCATGATGCTATTACCGGAATAAGTGGAGGCGCATCCTATAAATGAACCGGACAAGAATGCCAACAGCATTAAAGACCACATCGGATAAACGTTTAATTTCATTTCTTCTCCCGTATTAGAACATTGCTTCTTCACCTTCCAAAACATCGTGACCGAAAAAATTAGCAGACATTCATTGATTTTCGGATAATTTTTCCGCGTCCGCGGAAGTCTTTTTAGAGGCAAACCCAAACTTTGAAAGCGCTTTTTGTAATTTCCGGATATTTATTGGGGGACATTATAAAAATATGATATGTAGTAAGATAAGTCAATTGATATTATGCGTCCCATCATCTGTTTGCAAGCTAAACGACATACTCATTAATTAAATTAGATATTTCCTTCTTCCCCTGTTAAAGTGTATTTTTCAGCTATGTTAATTGCCTTGGAAGTTGCCTCGTTTGCCGTCCAGGCCGACACCAATGTTCCCCTGGTTATTCTCAAGGAAACCGGGGGCGACAGGACCATCGCCGTACCCATCGGCTCATGCGAGGCAAACGCCATTGCCATCAAATCGCTCAATGTCGTTTCCGAAAAGCCCTTGACCATCGATTTGGTCAAATCCATGCTGGAAACTTTTCAGGGGAAAATCGACAAGGTCGTCATTAACGGGCCACCGTCGGACCTTTCTGCGCACCTCTATGTAATTATTGGGAACCAGATGCGGGTAATTGAAGGCCGTCCGGGAGATGGAATTGCCCTGGCCATGCGCTCTGGCGCAGGGCTTTTTGCGGATGAAAATGTTTTTGGGAAAAATCCGGGGATTGTGGCGTTTTCGGGAACGGAACAGCTTAAAAACAGCATTTCCAGCATCAATACGCTTGATTTTGGAAAGTATTACATACAATAAATAGAAGGCTTTGCCATGAAATCCATTTGCATGCTCTGCGCCATCCTTGTGCTGTGGCGCGTATCGTTTTCTTTTCCCGTCGATGACGCGGCCGGGGTTTTGGCCAGGGCCCAGGCGTACTACAAAGTTTCAAAGTTCGATTCGACCATATACGTGGTGCGGGCCTACCTGAAAAGCCACGGCGGCGACAGTTCAACGCAGGAGCTGGTCCCGCTTCTCATGGAGGCGCTCGTACGAAAAGGGGATTTCCAGTTTTCCTTGCGTCTCTTCCAGATCTATGCCAAAAAATTCCCGTCATCGCCCTTCATGCCGAGGCTCTGGTATCTGGAAGGCGTTTCCCAGATCAAGGAAAAAAATTATGACATTGCCCTTACTGCGTTTACCAATGCGCTTAACGGGGGTATCAACGGCGCGGTCGATTCGCTCATCCAGGCGGATGTCCAGCGGCTGTGCGAAAAAGTGTTCACCGGTGACGAGCTGTCAGCGCTGTCGGAAAGGACCGATTTTCATCCGCGCATCGAAGAGTCGTTGAAATACTACGATATGCTGAAGCTGTTTCAGGCGGGGATGACGAAGGCAACGCGGCAGAAATCCTCGGACTTTTTGAAAAAATATCCGCACTCCCAGCGTTCTTCAATGGTCAAGGACATGTATGACAAATCGAACGGCCAGCAGAAAGGCGTTCTTTTGGTCGGCGTGCTCGCCCCGCTTTCGGGCAATGTGTCGGACGTGGGCAAGCAGGTCGTCCAGGGCATTCAACTGGCGATCGACCGCGCCGTTGCCGCGTCGGACCTGAAAATAAAGCTTATACTATGCGATACCCGCGGAAACATGCTGGAAACGGCCCGCCAGACCCAGGAATTGATCAATGAACACCATGTGTCGGTCATCATCGGCCCGGTCCTCAGCCAGGACGCCATCGTCGCTGCCTCGATGCTTGTCGGAAAGGACATCGTCATGATCACTCCCACCGCGACCGACGACGGTATTGCGGCGTTAGGACCGAATATTTTCCAGATGAATATTCCCCTGGGCGTTTTAGGGGCCAAAATAGCGAAATACGCAATGGATAACCTGAACATCCATGATTTTGCCATTATTTCTCCTGCAACTGAATATGGCATGGAGCTTTCGAAGATTTTCCGGGCCGAGGTGGAAAAAAAAGGGTTTGAAATAGTCGATGAACAAACGTACGACGAAAATACGCACGACTTCAAGGGCCAGCTTGAGAAACTGAGGGAAGACCTGAAACTCCGCAACAAGCAACGGACGCTTCTGGAAAAAAGCCTCGAGGGAGAGGAACAGCCGGAGGTCAAAAAAGAAAAACATGGTGATGCGAAGGCCGACAAACATGCGGTGTTGCCCGTGGATTCCACGCTTCAGGTAGGCGGGCTGTTCATTCCGGCGGAATCTGAAGACGTCACCATGATCGCCCCGCAGGTGCTGTTCCACAGGATACACACACAGCTGTTAGGATCCACGGGATGGCAAAACCCCAAAACGATCCTTGACGGAAAAGAGTATGTAAACGATGCGCTGTTCTCGACCAACTTCCAGCCGGGCGGGGATGACGACAAGGCGTGGCTTGACTTTAAAAACGCCTACAAGGCCCGATACTCCATCGAGCCCGAGCGTATCGCGGCCCTGGGCTTTGACGCCGCGGAGCTGATTTTGCAAGTGATAAAAGACCACGGTTCAAACAACGCATCCGCGGCGCAAATATCACAGGTCCTGGCCGCTGTCAAGAATTACAAGGGCGCTTCGGGCCCCATAACTTTTGACCCGACAGCGAGGGTCAATACCGAGGCGGAGATAATAAAAATCGAGGACAAACATTTCATCAGGGTCCAGTAAAATGGTCAGAAACACCCTGTATTTTTTTAAAGAGGCACTGCGCGGATTCTACCAGGCAAAGCTGATGACGTTCGTGTCCGTCGTGACCATCGGCTTCGCCCTGTTTTTCATGGGCACATTTGCCGTTGCCTATTTTAACATCAAGACCTGGCTTAAAGAGGCGTCCAACCGGGTGGAAGTTGTCGCCTTTGTGAATGACGCGGTCACCACTGATTCCGCGGGGATATCGGAGATTGTTTCAAGGGTCAAGGCCTGTTCTCAAGTGGCGCAGGTAACGTTCATCGATAAAAAAGAGGCGTGGAAACGGTTCCAGGACGCCTATGGCACCCGTATGCTCGATGCGGTCGAGGGTAACCCGTTTCCGGCCTCCATTGAAATCTCGCTTGCTTCTCACGCACAATCGATAAGCGCGACCGCCGAATTGCAAAAGGAACTCGAGGAGATCCCGGGGATTGAAGACATTCAGGTTTCGCAGCAATGGCTCAGGCTTCTCCAGCGGTTCAAGGCCTATTTCTTCGTGGTGAGCATCTGCCTCGTGCTGGTGCTGGTATTTGCCTTGCATTTCATGATCGCCAATACCATAAAACTGACGATCTATGCGCGCAAAGAACTGGTCCATAACATGCATTTTGTCGGTGCGACGGACCTCTATATTAAAATGCCTTTTATTCTGGAAGGGGTTGTGCAGGGGCTCGTGGGGGCAATGCTTGCCGCGTGCGCTTTGTATCTGGTCAGAGTTTCCCTTTTCCCTAATTTCCATATTTATTGGGGACAATGGTATTCGATTCTCATCATTTTTCCCGTAGGGGCACTGTTCGGTTGTATAGGAAGCATGAGCGCGGTCCGCAAATTTCTGGTTTAGTGTTCGTCGTATGCCTGGCAGGCTGTTTTTCTTTGCTTTTTGCCAGGAACGCCGTCAAACCGGCGTCCGATGAGTACGAAAAGAAAATTGAAGAGAAGCACCTTGCGCTCGATTCGATCAAATTGGAATTGATAAAAGGGAAAGAGAAACTGAAGCAGCTGCAGCAGGAAGAAGGCTCCTATGTGTCGCAACTGGAGCAACTGGAAAAAAACATCGGCATTTCGAAGAGCTATATACAACGGCTGGACGTAAAAATTGATTCAACGTCCCGCACGATAAGCGACCTGGAGGCCTCGCTCGCCGCGGAAAATATGAAGCTCAGGGACCGGCAGGAGGAAATGAAAACCAGGCTGCGGTACATTTACAAAACAGGGGAATTGACGCTGCCCCAGGCGGTCTTGTCGTCGCGGGACGTTTCGGACATGTTGCACCGTGTACGGTACTTTGAAGTGCTTAATCATTACGACAGGAAACTCCTGGCCCAGATCGACAGCGCGCGGTCCCGCATACAGGCGAGTAAAACGTCCCTGGAAATGGAACATCGGCGCCAGTCGATTTTAAAACAGGAAAAAGAAAAAGAATACGGCGAGCTGGTGGAAGAACAGGGTTCGCGGCAGAAATTGCTGGAAAGTGTGCGTTCGCAAAAGGCGGTTTATGTATCGATGATACGGGAGTTGGAGGCCGCCCAGACGGAACTTAAAAATATCGTCGCCATGCTTGAAAGTAAACGGAAAAAAACGCGCACCGCGAAAGAACAGGGTATGCTGAGCGGCTTCGAGAAGCGAAAAGGTTCGCTGCCCTGGCCGGTCGAAGGCTTGATAGTGACGGAGTTTGGCAAAGTCGTGCATTCCGTTTACAAAACAGTCGTCATGAACACCGGCATCGACATCAGCGCTCGAAAAGGGGAAAAGGTAAGCTGCATCGCGTCGGGAAAGGTCGCGTACATAGGCTGGATGCGGGGTTTCGGCAAATTCGCCATTGTCGATCACGGCGGTTACTACACGACCTACGCGCACATGGACGAGGTCATGGTTGAAAAGGACGACGAGGTGAAGAGCGGTTCGGTCATCGGGACGGTCGGGGGCGACGGCGGCATTCTAGGGGAGACCAAACTCCATTTTGAAATCCGAAAGTCGACCGAGGCGCTGGACCCTGTTGAATGGCTTGAAAAGAAAATACAATGACGAAAACCATAACCTGGAAGAACTTGGTGGGACAGGAGCGGGTAAAAGAAGCCCTGTCCACTGCATTCGCGCATGAAACGCTCGGGCATGCGTACCTTTTCTGCGGCGATGACGGGACGGGCAAGTTTCTGGCGGCTTTGGAGTTGTCGATGGCGTTGTTATGCACGGGCGCTTCAAAGGTTCCCTGCTATGAATGCGACGCGTGCGCCAAGGTGCTGCGCTATGCCCATCCTGATTTTCACGTCATCATGCCTGTTTCCCTGGAAAAGGAGCACAGGGGAAAAGACGGAAAGCTCAGCGCCGAAGGCTGGAACTATTTGACTTCGTGCGTGCAGGAAAGAATAGCGCGGCCCTACGGTCCGGAGAAATTTCGAGGGGTCCCGTCGATTCCGGTTGAATGGGTCAAAGAGGTGAACCACACCATTGTACGAGGCGCCCTTTCGGCTCGTAAAAATATCACGCTCATCGATGGAGTTGACAGTATGAATAAGGAATCGGCCAACGCGATGCTCAAGACCCTCGAAGAACCTCCAGCCGACACGCTTATGCTGCTTATGACCGCGCGTCCGCAATCGGTGTTGCCGACCATTATTTCGCGATGCCAGATCCTGAGGTTCGGCGCCGTGCCGGCACCCGCGATCAAAGCGGCGATGACGGAACGCTTCGGCGCCGAAGGGGTTTCGGAGCAGATTATCGACGAGGCGGTGCGTTTCAGCATGGGGTCGCCGGGCCGGGCGCTGTATATGTGCGAAAACCCGTCGGGCGAACTTGCCGGGAAAGCCCAAGGCCTGATTGATTTATGCGTGGGGGCTGACTGGCAGGGAATCGCGGCCTGTGTGGATGATTTAGCGCACCAGGGTGACTTGGACAGTCATGAAAGGCTGTTTATGCACATGGCCTATTGCCTCCGCGGCCGGTTTTTACGGAACATGCCCGTTTCTGAAACATATATTGATACTCAAGATATGTCGGCGGCCGCGGAAAAACCTGATCTTCCGCCGCTTTTAGATACGTATTCGTTCCAACGGATATTAAATGCGTGTCAGGACGCCGTAGCCGCATTGCGGAGCTATGGGAATATTTCGCTTGTTCTGGTAAATTACTTAATAACCCTTATGGAGATCATGCATGGGAAACAACAGCAAATTAGTCGAAGTCGTTTTTAAAGGCGAGCGCCGGGCAATTTACAGGAACCGGAATGAACTGGATATCGACGCGGGTGACAGCGTGATAGTCGAAGCCGAGCGCGGCGAGGACCTGGGCCGTATTTCGCTGGTCGGCGCGCTTGTCAAGTTGAAACGGGGAAAGGGGGAGACGAAGGGCGTCATTCGAAAGGCGCTCGACAAGGACCTCGAGACCTTGAAGGCCAACGAGGCCAAGGAGGAGGAAGCCTACAAGGTCTGCAAACAGAAAATCAAGGACTATAACCTCGAAATGAAACTTATCGACGTGGAGATACAGTTCGACGGCAGCAAAATCACCTTTTTCTTCACCGCCGCCCAGCGGGTTGATTTCAGGGAATTGGTCAAGGACCTGGCGGCCGTGTACCGCACGCGCATCGAGCTTCGCCAGATAGGCGTGCGCGACGAGGCGAAGAGGATCAGCGGGTTCGGCATCTGCGGGTGCAAGCAGTGCTGCAGCGCGTTCCTTAACGAATTCGAACAGATCACGACGCAGATGGCCAAGGACCAGCAGATATCGCTCAATCCCACGAAAATATCGGGCAACTGCGGCAGGCTTTTGTGCTGCCTGCGGTACGAAGAAACCACTTACGCGGAGGTCTTCAAGGACTTTCCCGCGCCGGGGTGCGCGTGCACGATAAATGACAAGCCCGGCGTCCTCTCGTTTATCAATATTTTTAAATGTCAAGGGCAGGTGCGTTTCCAGGACGGCACCGAAGCATGGCTGACCGCCGATGAAATCAGGAAAGGAAAATCGATTAATGACAAACCACCCGCTCAAGAGTGATGGCACGAAAAAAACAATCTGCGTCACCTGCGCGTTACCTTACGCAAACGGCGATATCCATTTGGGACACATTGTTGAGGCCGTGCAGACCGATATTTATGTCCGTTACCAGAAAATGCTGGGCAACAGGGCCCTGTTCGTATGCGCCGACGACACGCACGGCACGCCCATTCAGCTCAACGCCCTTAAAAAGGGCATTACTCCGGAGCAGCTCGTGGAAGAGGTGTGGCACCGGCACGTAAAGGATTATTCCGGGTTTTCCATAGGATTCGATATTTTCTATACTACAAATTCTCCTGAGAACAAGCGCTACGCCGAGCTTATTTACTCAAAGCTCCGCGAGCAGGGGCTTATCGAAGACCGGGAAATCATGCAGTATTATTGCGAGCATGACAAACGCTTCCTGCCGGACCGGTTCATCGTCGGAACTTGTCCTACATGCGGGACGGAGAACCAATACGGCGACGTGTGCGAATCCTGCGGGTCGACGTACGATCCCACGGACCTCAAATCGCCGTCGTGCATTATCTGCAAGAAAACGCCGGTGCTCAGGCCGTCCACGCACATGTTCGTCCGGCTCGAAAAATGCGAGCAGTTCCTGCGCGAATTCGTCATCGGTTCAAACGTTCTTCACCAGGAAATGAAGAATTTCGTCAAAACGTGGATCGACCAGGGCCTGCGGCAATGGTGTATTTCTCGCGACGGTCCCTATTTCGGTTTCCCTATTCCGGGGACTGAAAATAAATATTTTTACGTCTGGCTCGACGCGCCCATTGGCTACCTTTCGTCAACCGACAAGTGGTGCGCGGACCATGGCGAAAACGTCGAGACCTTCTGGGGAAAGCAAAGTCCCGGCGAGCTGGTGCATTTCATCGGTAAGGACATCGTCTACTTTCACGCGCTTTTCTGGCCGGTGATGCTGAATACCGCCGGGTTCAAGCTTCCGACAAAAATATTCGTTCATGGGTTCCTGACGGTTGCCGGGGAAAAAATGTCGAAGTCCCGGGGGACGTTTATTCTGGCGAGCGACTACTTAAGCGCAATCGCGCATCCGCAGGCCCCTGAATACCTTCGTTTTTATTTCGGGGCCAAACTTTCGAGCAATGCGGCTGACATCGACCTTAACGCCCAAGAATTCTGCAACCGCGTCAATACCACGCTTGTCAATAATATCGGCAATCTTCATCACCGGACGTTTATTTTCTGCGACCGCAATTTCAATTCGATGGTCCCCGACGCTCCGTGGGACGAATCCATCGCGCAGGCGGTTGCAGAGGCTGGCAAGGCGATCGCGCAGGATTACGGCGAAACTGAATATAAATCCGCGATTGAGCGCATCCATGCGCTTGGAAACATGGGCAATAAATATTACCAGGACTCCAAACCGTGGGAACTGATTAAAACCGATCCTGCGGCGGCGGCCAAAGTAATGGTCACGTGTCTTAACCTCATAAAGGCGCTTGCGGTTTTTTTAAAGCCGGTCGTTCCCGCTATTGCAAAAAACCTGGAAGGGCAGCTTTGCATGGAGCTTAGGTGGAACGACCATGTTTTTTCATTACGAAATTGCAAGCTTGGCGCCACGAAGAAAATCGTGACGCCGATCGAGTTGGCGGAATTCGAAAAGCTCTTCGGTTCCGTAGCGCACGGACAATCGCCGGCCTTGGCCGTTGCGGCGGCGCCTTCCGCGTCCGCCACGCCGGCAGCTCCCGCAATTCTCCCAAAAGAAGACAAAACCGACAATCAGATTGAATATGCCACGTTCCAGCAGGTTGATTTACAGACGGCAACGATCCTGACGGCCGAGAAAGTTGAAAAATCGGAAAAATTGATCAAGCTCAAGGTGCAGGTGGGCAGCCAGACCCGGCAAATTGTGGCGGGCATCGCCAAGTTCTATACGCCCGAATCGCTCGTGGGCAGGCAGATCGTGGTAGTGGCCAATCTTAAGCCCGCAAAGCTCATGGGGCAGACTTCGGAGGGAATGCTTCTGGCCGCGAAAGACGGCGACACCCTGGCGCTTTTGCAGCCCGACAAACCCGTTAATTCCGGGGTGAGAGTGTCGTAAATAAATTAATTGCTTTAAGGAGTGCAAAAATGCTCCTAAAATATATTGATATGTCTCCTCCGGAGGGTACGCCCCGCAATGGACTCAAAATCCATCGTACGTAAGTACATGGCGGTTCGATTCCGCCCCTGGGCACTCTCTTTCGCAAAGCTTGATCACCTTGACTATTGGATAATCATCATATTGCAAAGATCAAGCCAATACCGGCAGGTGTGGATATCGACAATAAAGACCCACATAAACCTTTGGAGGGCACTATGACGGTCATTAAAAGCGCCAGTGTTGTTCTATTGTTGTTTACGTTAAATATGGCTTCGATGGATAATATTAACAGATTAAAATCGGGAGTGGAAAATTGGAATAAATGGAGAAGGGAAAACAAAACCATTCTGCCCGATCTCTCGAGGGCCAACTTTCAAGGAGAAAACCTTCAGGGAGCCGACCTTGAGGGCGCCAACCTTTGGGGAGATACGCTTCTGGGGGCTGATCTTCGAGGGGCCATCCTTCAAGGCGCCGATCTTCGAGGGGCCAATCTTCACGGGGCCAACCTGCAGGGAGACAACCTGGCGGGGGCCCGACTTGAGGGCGCCAACTTTCAGGAAGCCCACCTTGAAAAAACTAATCTTAGAGGAAGTGTCCTTCGAGGGGCAAATTTCAGGGGCGCTTTCCTTCAGGGAGCCAATCTTCTGGAAGTCAATCTTCTGGGAGTCCATCTTGAGAGAGTTAATCTTGAGGATTCCCAGCTTGAAGGGGCCGACTTTTCGGGAGACACTCTTCAGGAAGCTGACCTTCAGAGGGCATTCCTTGAAGGGGCCGATCTTCGGAGAGGCAACCTTCAGGAAGTTGACTTTAGAGGGGCTTTCCTTGTTCGAGCCGATCTTCGAGGATCCGACCTTCAGGGGGCCTTTCTTACGAAAGCCAACCTTCGAGGAGCCATTCTACAGGGAGTCAAGCTTCAGGAAGCTGACCTTGGAGGCGACACCCTTTTAGGAGCGAAACTTGAGGAGGCCAACCTGTCGAGGGCCGACCTTCAAGGGACCGACCTTCGAGGAGCCGATCTTCGAGGAGCCGATCTTAAAGAAGCCAACCTTCGGGAAGACACTCTTCGAGGGGCCAAGCTTGAGGGTTCCGATTTAGAGAAAGCCGACCTTCGAAAAGTAAACTTTGAGAAAACAGATTTAAGCACTGTTAAATCATTTTACATGACAAAACTTGAACCGGAAATTCTGTCGAGAATTAAGGCCAGCTGGCCTGAAAAGCTTGCGACCGTCTGGAATTATCCATTAGATGCCTGGGTCATCGACAAAACTCTTCTTGAGCAGATCATGAAACCCGACTGGAAAGGGTGGCCGGGGGAAAAAGGTCAAGGAAAATAGGTACTATGCATAGCTGCAAAAGCATAATTGTCATTCTGATGTTGCTTCCAATAAATATTGGGTGTGCTAGCCATCTTGAACTAAAAATATTGAAATCCGGCATAAAAAATTGGAATAAATGGAGGGAAGAAAATAAATTAGTCAGACCTTACCTTCGGGGAGCGCAGCTTGATAGCGCCGACCTTCGGGGAGCTTTCCTCGCTAGGACCGATCTTGATAGCGCCGATCTTCGGGGAGCCATCCTTGAGAAAGCTAACCTTACGTACGCCGACCTTCGGGGGGCGCGCCTTGATAGCGCCAACTTTCAGGAAGCCAACCTTGACAGCGCCGACCTTCGGAGGGCCGTTCTTCGGGGAACCGACCTTGACAGCGCTAGCCTTCGTGGAGCGCGCCTCGATAGCGCCGACTTTCGGGGGGCCTTCCTTTGGGGAGCAGACCTTGAGGGAGCCGATCTTCGGAGAGCCTGGATTGAGAAAGCTACTCTTATAGGCGTTGACCTTCGGGGAGCCAGCTTGACGAATGCAGACCTTCGGGAAACTTACCTTAAGGGAGCCGACCTTCGAGAAGCCGACCTTCGGGAAGCTTGCCTTGAGGGGGCGCGCCTTGATAGCGCCAACCTTCAGGAAGCCAACCTTAGCGGCGCCGATTTTCGGGAAGCCAACCTTCGGGGCGCCAACCTCGATGGAGCCAGCCTTAACGAAGTCAGATCATTTTACAAGACAAAACTTGACCCGGACATTTTGTCCGAAATAAAAGCCTATTGGCCCGAGAAACTAGCAACTTTCTGGGATTACGGAAAAAAAAATTGGGGCATTAATGATACTCTGCTTGCGCGGATCAAAAAACCGGACTGGTATGGATGGCCAGAGGAAAAAGATCAAGGAAAATGACCGTTTTTCATCTGAATTTACCGTTTTCCTCCACCTAAATACGGCTTCAAATACTCGCCCGTGATCGATTTCGGATTTGCGGCAAGCTCTTCGGGCGTGCCCGTCGCGATGATTTCTCCTCCCTTGTCGCCGCCTTCCGGACCCAGGTCGATGATATAGTCGGCGCACTTGACGACGTCGAAATTATGCTCGATGATGATCACGGTATTGCCTTTGTCAACCAATTCGTCGATCACGCTCATGAGCAGCAGGATGTCTTCGAAGTGCAGGCCTGTGGTGGGTTCGTCGAGTATATAGACCGTTTGTCCGGTCGACCTGCGGGCGAGCTCGGCGGCGAGCTTTATGCGCTGCGCCTCGCCGCCCGAAAGCGTGGTGGCCTGCTGGCCGAGGTGGATATAGCCGAGCCCCACGCGTGAAAGCACGGCGAGCCTGGGTTTGATCGCGGGGATATGTTCGAAAAAAACGCAGGCCTCGTCCACGGTCATGTCGAGGACGTCGGCGATGTTCTTGCCTTTAAAGGTTATTTCGAGCGTCTCACGGTTATAGCGTTTCCCGTGACACGCTTCGCACTCAACGTACACGTCGGGCAGGAAATGCATCTCTATTTTAATGAGGCCGTCGCCCTGGCAGGTTTCGCATCTGCCGCCCTTGAGGTTGAAGCTGAACCGGCCGGGGGTGTAGCCGCGGATCTTGCTTTCGGGGAGAAGGGAGAACAGGTTGCGGATCTGGTCGAATGTTTTGGTGTAGGTGGCCGGGTTGGAGCGCGGCGTGCGGCCGATGGGCGATTGGTCGATGTCGATGACTTTGTCGATGAACATCATGCCTTTGATCGTTTTGTGCGGCAGCGGAACGATTTTGGAATTATAGAGTTTTTTCGAAAGCGCGGGATACAGCGTTTCGTTGATGAGCGTGCTTTTGCCGGACCCCGAAACTCCCGTTATGCAAATGAGCGTGCCTAATGGAAACAGCGCGGTAACGTTTTTAAGGTTGTGCCCGGTGGCTCCGGCGAGTTCGAGGAAATGGCCATTTCCTTTCCTGCGCTTTTTCGGCACGGGGATCGTCTTCTTGCCGGAAAGGTATTCGCCGGTCAGCGATGCGGGGTCTTTCATCACCTGGGCGGGCGTGCCGCATGAAACGAGGTATCCGCCCAGCTTCCCGGCCCCCGGGCCAATATCAATGAGGTGGTCGGCGGCAAGCATGGTGTCTTTGTCGTGCTCGATCACCACGACGGTGTTGCCAAGGTCGCGCAGGGAGTGCAGGGTGTTTAAAAGCTTCGAATTGTCGCACGGATGCAGGCCGATGCTGGGTTCGTCGAGAATGTAAATGACACCGGTCAGTTTCGAGCCTATCTGGGTCGCAAGCCTTATGCGTTGCGCCTCCCCGCCGGAAAGACTCGAAGAAGCGCGGTCCAGCGATAAATACGAGAGGCCTACGTTAAGCAGAAATTCCAGACGCTGGTCGATCTCCTTGAGGACCTGCCTGGCGATCTGCTCGTTTCGTTTGGAAAGCGAAAGTTTCTTGAAAAAATCCCTCAATGCGTCGATTGAATAACGTGACATTTGCGCAAGATTCCTGCCGTCGATGAGGATGGCAAGGCTTTCTTTCCGCAGCCGGGCCCCCTTGCAGGCCGGGCAGGTGCGTTGCGACATGTAGTCTTCGATCCAGCGCCTGATTTCCTCGGAACTCGATTCATGGTACCTCCGCAGCAGGTTGGGAATGACGCCTTCGAACCTCTTCTTAAATTGACCGAACCCCTCGCCCGAGCGGCCCTGCCATTTCATAAGGACTTTTTCCGACCCCGTGCCGTTGAGAAGAATATTTTTCTGCGCTTCGGTGAGTTTGTTGTATGGTTTGTCAACTGGGATATTGAAATGCTTGCATACCGAAAGCATGATTTGCTGGTTCCAGCTTCCCATGGTGGACGAGCCGTTCCAGGGGACTATTGCTCCGTCAAGCAGGCTGAGCGTGGGGTCGGGCACGAGCAAATCCGGGTCGATTTCCAGCAGATAGCCCAGGCCCGTGCAGGTTTCGCAGGCGCCGAAGGGGCTGTTGAACGAAAACATCCTCGGGGAAAGCTCGTCGTAGCTCACCCCGCAATCCGGGCACGACAGCAGTTCCGAAAACACCACGGGCTTCCCGTCCATGCAGTCGATGATGACCGTCCCGTTGGCGCTCAGTTTGAGCGACGTTTCAACGGAGTCAGTCAATCTGCCCCGGATTGCGGGGCCGGACACGAGGCGGTCGACGACGACCTCGATGGTGTGTTTTTTGTTCTTGTCAAGCTTGATGTCGTCGTCGAGGGAATAATTGACGGAGTCGACCCTAACGCGCACGAACCCGTCTTTGCTCAATTTCTCGAACATTTCCCTGTACTCGCCTTTTCTGGCCGAAACAACGGGGGCGAGTATCTGGAACTTTGTTCCCGCGGGAAATTCCATGATTTTGTCCGTTATTTCCTGGACCGTCTGCCGGGTTATCGGTTTGCCGCATTTGTAACAGGTGGGATCGCCGATCCGCGCGAACAGGAGCCTGAGGTAGTCGTGTATTTCGGTGATCGTGCCCACGGTCGACCGGGGATTATGCCCGGTCGATTTCTGCTCGATTGAAATGGCCGGGGAGAGGCCTTCTATGGAATCGACATCCGGTTTTTCCATGAGACCGAGGAATTGCCGTGCGTACGCCGAGAGCGATTCGACGTACCGTCGCTGTCCTTCGGAATAGAGCGTGTCGAAAGCGAGGGATGATTTTCCCGAACCGGAAAGTCCCGTAATAACGGTAAGGCTGTTACGGGGAATTGTCACGTCTATGTTTTTTAAATTGTGCTCGCGCGCGCCTTTAATGACGATGTCTTTGATCTGCATAGGGACATTAAAATACTATATCGCACCGGACGCACATAATGGCCCGGGAAGATCATTACTGAGGTTGTACTGTTAAGAGGTTTGGAGAAGATTATTATATTTACAAGGTATATATTTGCGTTCTCTGAGCGAAGCCGAAGCACGTATATTTTCGCGCATGCTCACTTCGGCTTCGCTCAGTGAGCGGTTCAGTTATCGCACCACAACACGGTTCCTGCCGGTTTCTTTCGCGCTGTAAAGCGCCCCGTCAACCCGCTTGATGAAGCCCTCCGGCGTTTCCGCAATGGTGACCTCGCCGACCCCGAGACTGATTGTGATGACCAGCCCTTTGACCGAACGGTCCGCTCCAATTTGCTGCCTCAGCCTTTCGGCGAGGCGCGCCCCGTTTTCGGCGGTAGTTTCCGGAAGGATCACCGAGAATTCCTCGCCGCCGTAGCGAAACGCCCTGTCGGTCGATCTGACCAGGGATTTTATGGCGCGTGCGACCATTGCAATGACTTTGTCCCCCACGGGATGTCCATAGGCATCGTTGAATTTTTTGAAATGGTCGATATCGAGCATGATAAGCGATACATGGTTGCCGTATCGTTTTACACGGTCATATTCCGCGCGGATGGTTTCCTGGAACATCCGGTGGTTAAGCAGGCCGGTAAGCCCGTCGCACCGCGCAAGATCTTCCTGTTGCGAAAAATAGGACGCGCGTTCAAGGGTCATCGACGTCTGGGCGGCGACAATGCCCAGAAGATTGCCATGAGTATTGGTATACGTTTCGCCGGCCGGACCGACCGCTACGATGATGCCCTGGACTTCATCGCGCATTTGGACAGGGGCCATGCACAGCGAACGTACTTTGGGATCGGGCCACGACCAGCGACGGTCATCGCCATGGATATTAGGGATTATGCAATTGCCCGCAGGAAAACGCTCCAGAAGGTTACGTAGGTAAATGGCCCCGGAAGTCTGGTTGCCGGTAAGCACGAAATTCTCGGGCCAGGAGAACGCCGCTTTAGGGGCCCCGTCCGGACCGCGCATGGCGATCACGCTGCCCATGCAATTGAACAGCCGGTGCACCTGCGGGCATACCTGCTTGATGATTTCCTTCTTGTTAAGCGTGTTTTCGAGCAGCCGGGCTATGGAAAAACTGGCGTCGAGGCTGCGCAGGGTCGATTCGTTCTGCTGCTGGAGCTTGAGCCGCTCCAAGCTTGAACATAGGAGCTGGGTGACGGTCTGCATAATTTCTTTAGCTTTTTTGGCCATGGCCGGGTCGATATTCGCCAGGCGCATGACGCCCGCGTCATTGCCCATAAGCACAATGGGCGAGCATAGCACGTTATATTCGCCGGGGTCCTGGTTGAGCGGGACATAGTCCGTCCGTGAGTTGAATCGCGGCTCCCACAGCACTGTCCTTTTGTAAAGGCTGTCGCCCATCATGCTGCCGTAATAGGGAATTTCGGCCATAAGCCTGGGGTCATACCCCTTACCGAGGCGGTATATGAACAATTCGCTCCTGTCGTCGATCCAGAAAATGCCGTAATAGGTAGCCTTTAAATGCTGAGAAACCGCTTCGAGGGTCTTTTTAAATAGGTCGTCAAAATTAACGGCTCGTGCGAAAACAGTTGACAATTCCGAATATAGGTCCCGCTCCGATTTATAGTCCGAAAGGTTTTTCAACTGCACCCGGTAAGCGTCGATGGCCTGGTTTTGCCGTCCTATCTTTTCTTCGAGTTCTTCGATCCGGGTGATGGCTTTTTTGTTCAGCAAGCGATAGTTTCCCTGTTAAATGGCGGTTATTTTCAGTATAGCATTTATGATGAACAAAGGCCAGCATGATAATAATGCGGCGATTTATTTTTTGAAATATGAACAAAAAAGCCTCATATTATAAAGAAAAAAACGCTGAGGTTCTCCAATGCGAATTGTGCCCGCACCACTGCGTTCTTGGCGAAGGCAAACGGGGAATCTGCCTGACGCGCCGAAACATCGGTCATGAACTGATTTCGCTCAATTATTGCAGACCGGTGTCCATGAACATCGATCCCATCGAAAAGAAACCGCTCTATCATTTTTTTCCGGGCGCAAGCATTTTTTCGAGCGGCCCGAACGGGTGCACCTTTAAATGCCGGTTCTGCCAGAATTGCGAGATATCTCAGGAAATTCTTCCTGTGCGGGAAGTCACTGCGAAGGATTTTGCGGATGAAATCATTAACAGTGAAACAATCGGCATCGCGTATACCTATTCCGAACCGTACATTTGGTTCGAAACCATAATGGAAATCGGGCCCGTCATTAAAAACCGCGGTTTGAAAAACGTCATGGTCACCAATGGCTATATGGAACCCGCGCCGCTTGCCGACCTGCTGACGATTGTTGACGCCATGAACATCGACATCAAATCCATCCGTCCGGCGTTTTACAAAAAACTGTGCAAGGCCGAACTGGGGCCGGTGCTGCGGACTTGCGAAGCCGTAAAGAAACACTGTCACCTGGAAATTACGAATCTTTTAATACCTGGGGAAAACGATTCCGTTGAGGACATTCGGGACCTTGTTACCTATGTTGCTGAAAACCTCGGCAGGGACACGCCTTTACATTTTTCCCGCTACTTTCCGCGCTATAAAATGACTTCTCCGCCCACCTCTGAAAAATCGCTCTTTGATGCATTGGAAATCGCACGGAACACGTTGCGCTATGTGTACGTAGGCAACATTCAAAGCCCTTCGGCGTCCAATACGCACTGCCCGTCCTGTCATGATGTGCTTGTCAAGAGATCGGGATATTCCATAGAAATGGCCCCCGGCCTAAAAGCGAACGGCACCGGCAAAACAGCCCAGTGCCCTAAGTGCGGGTTTGAAACAAACATTATAGTAAAGTAATCACAATGGGTAATTATCTACGCTAAACGCGTATACAATTCGCCTACAGAACCTAATTATCTCTTGCCCCAACTATTTCCTTATAGCTATATTAATCAACTTATATGTCCATGAAATTGCAGACGTTTTTACCCTATGAAAGGAGAGACTATGCACGGTCAAATTCAGGTAGGCGCCATTGACTATAGTATAATGGTAATCTACATTGCGTTCGTTCTCGGCATCGGTTTCGTACTTAAGAGATACATGAAATCGAGCAAGGACTTTCTTGAATCGGGACGGTCGATCCCGGCCTGGATCACGGGGCTCGCTTTCATTTCCACCAACCTCGGCGCTTTGGAAGTCATGGGAATGGGCGCGTCGGGCGCGAAATACGGCATCGCCACCTGTCATTTCTACTGGGTCGGCGCGATTCCCGCCATGGTTTTTCTGGGCGTGTTCATGATGCCGTTTTACTACGGGTCCAAGGCCCGTTCGGTGCCGGAATACCTCAAGCTGCGTTTCAATGAAAAAACACGCGGATTCAACGCCTTCTCCTTTGCGATCATGACCATTTTTGCGTCGGGAATTTCGATGTATGCCATGGCCACGCTCATGCAGGTCCTTCTCGGATGGGACTTTAATTTCAGTATCGTGATGTCGGCCATTATCGTGCTTGCCTACACGTTCCTCGGCGGCCTGACCTCGGCAATTTACAATGAAGTACTCCAATTTTTCCTGATTGTGGCCGGTTTCGTCCCACTGGTTTTCCTCGGCCTCAAGGACGCGGGCGGATGGGGCGGAGTGCAAAACCGTTTGCATGCCGTTGCCACGGCGCAGGGGTTTGCCCCCGACGCGTGGACCAGAAGCTGGTCCTACATGGGAAGCGCCCATGCGAACCCGATGGGAATAGAATGGTTCGGACTGGTATTCGGGCTGGGGTTCGTGCTTTCTTTCGGGTATTGGTGCACGAACTTCCTTGTTGTGCAAAGGGCCATGGCCGCGAATTCGATGTCGGCTGCGCGGCGCACGCCGCTTATCGGCGCGATTCCTAAAATGTTCATGCCCATCCTGGTCATTCTTCCCGGAATGATCGCCGTTGCCCTTACCTATCAGAGCGGTGTCACCGGTTTCAGCCTTAAAGGAGCCAATGGCGTGATCAATTACAATAATACGATTCCGCTCATGCTCGGCCATTACCTGCCCTCCGGAGTATTGGGCCTCGGTCTTACCGCGCTCATGGCGTCATTCATGTCGGGAATGGCAGGCAATGTCACGGCATTCAATACCGTGTGGACGTACGATATTTACCAGAGTTACATAAGGCCCGGCCAGTCCGATAAACATTACCTTCACATGGGCCAGATCGCGACCATTTTCGGAACCGTGGTAAGCATGGGAGCTGCGTATGTCGCTGCGTCCTTTAATAATCTTATGGACTTCCTCCAGCTCATCTTTGCATTCGTAAATGCCCCGCTTTTTGCCACATTCTTACTCGGCATGTTCTGGAAAAAGGCAAGCGGCAACGCCGCTTTCGTGGGCCTTCTTTCGGGAACGCTCGGGGCCGCCGTGCATCATGGGCTGACAAGACCGGAAGGCGCCGCGACGCTGATCAAAGGCGGCTGGCTCGGTTCGATCGTGCATACCTATCCCAGTGAAATGGCCCAGAACTTCTGGACTGCCTCCTTTGCGTTCACGATCTGCTTTGTGGTCACCATACTTATTTCGCTGGTCAGCAAGGCAAATAAGACCGACGAGGAACTCAAAGGGCTCGTATATTCGCTTACTCCCCGGATCAAAGAAACGAACGTGCCCTGGTATTCGCAGCCGGCCACAATCGGCATCATCGTGTGCGCAGGCGCTGTCGTCCTCAACCTGTTTTTCTGGTAATAGAAGGAGATTTACTTATGCAAATGGACATTCGTTTACCGATCGGACTGCTGTTTTCGATCCTTGGCCTGGTAATAACCATTTTCGGTTTCATGACCAGACACGCGGAAATGTACCGGCAGCACTCCCTGAACATCAATGTCAATATTTATACGGGCATATGTCTGGGGATTTTCGGGTTGTTTATGCTGATCATGGCCGTTCGTGCCGAGTCAAAGAAAAAGAAAGCGGCGGCAAAATAATCGAGATTACAGCGGTTTAATAATCACCCCTTGGCGTAGAAATTATGCCTTGGGGTTTTTAATTTTTGAATAGGGTTATCCTGCCTGTCTTCACACCTCTCAAACTCTTAATGTCCTTCTTCTTCGATCCATACGTTGCATATTGAAATGATATTAGTACTGAAATAAAACATCTTTAAATCCATACATAGAACAAACGTCATTTTTGTCAAAGAAACGCAACCTAAGCTGCACTAAAATCATGGCATATGGATTGCATCTCTTATTTGCAGAAAAACTATAAACTATTGTGTTACAAAAAGGAGACCGATATGAGCTCGAAAAAAATTATTGGAATCGATTTGGGAACTACTTATTCCTGTGTTTCGGTTATGGAGGGCGGCAAGCCAGTAGTCATAACCAATGCCGACGGCGCGCGCACAACGCCTTCGGTCGTTGCTTTTACAAAGGACGGCCAGAGGCTTGTCGGCAGCATTGCAAAACGCCAGGCCGTGACCAACCCTGAGAACACGATTTATTCAATCAAACGGTTTATGGGACGGCGCGCCAGCGAAGTGGAACAGGAAGAAAAGCTGGTGCCGTATAGAGTCGCGGGCAAGGGAAACGATCCCGTCAAGGTCATCAGCATGGGCTCGTTATATACTCCGCCTGAAATTTCCGCGATGATTTTAGGATATTTGAAAAAAGCCGCCGAAGATTATCTCGGGCAAGAGGTTGCTGAGGCTGTTATTACCGTGCCCGCGTATTTCAACGATGCCCAGCGCCAGGCCACCAAGGACGCCGGCAGGATAGCGGGGCTGGATGTGAAGAGAATAATAAATGAGCCAACAGCCGCCGCGCTTGCCTACGGTCTTGATAAAAAGAAAAATGAAAAAATCGCGGTCTACGACCTGGGCGGCGGAACATTTGATATTTCCATCCTCGAAATCGGGGACGGGGTTTTTGAAGTCCGCAGCACGAACGGCGACACTCATCTGGGCGGTGATGATTTCGATAAGGTGCTCATTGACTACATTGCCGAGGAATTCAAAAAACAATACGGCATCGACCTGCGCGGCGACAAAATGGCCCTGCAGCGGCTCAAGGAGGCCGCGGAAAAGGCAAAGTGCGAACTTTCATCATCCATGCAGGCAACCGTCAACCTGCCATTCATCACGGCGGACGCTTCCGGGCCGAAGCACCTGGATATCACATTAACGCGCGCCAAATTCGAATCGCTGGTGGGCCATTTGATCGAACGGACCGTGGACCCCTGCCGCAAGGCTTTGGCGGACGCCAAAATGACCGCCAAGGACATTGATGAGGTCATCCTTGTTGGCGGGTCGACGCGCATTCCGGCTGCGATTAAGAAAGTGGAGGAGTTTTTCGGCAGGGTCCCGAACCGCAGCGTTAATCCCGATGAAGCCGTGGCAATAGGCGCGGGTATCCAGGCGGCGGTTCTTGGAGGGGACACGACCGTAAAAGACCTCCTGCTGCTTGACGTTACGCCGCTTTCGCTGGGTATCGAAACTCTCGGCGGCGTCATGACAAAACTCATCGAGCGCAATACCACGATCCCGACGAAAAAGAGCCAGGTTTTTTCAACCGCCGAGGACAACCAGACGGCCGTTAGCGTGCTCGTGTATCAGGGAGAGCGGGAGATGGCCGCGCATAACCGGCTTCTGGGCAAATTCGACCTCATCGGCATCCCGGCCGCGCCGCGCGGAATACCGCAGGTAGAGGTAGCGTTCGATATCGACGCCAACGGCATCCTCAATGTAAAGGCAAAAGACCTGGGGACCGGAAAAGAACAGCAGGTGCGCATCGAATCGTCAAGCGGCCTTTCGGAAGGCGACATACAGAAAATGGTCAAAGAAGCCGAGGCCAATGCCGAAAGCGACCGGGCGGAAAAAGAAAAGGTGGAGATTAAAAACCAGGCCGAACAGCTCGTGTTTCAGACGGAAAAAACGCTGGCTGACGTGGGTGATAAGATAAGCTCTGCCGACCGGAAAAACATTGAAGCGGCAATTGCGGACGTAAAGAATAAAATCAAATCCAATGATGCCGGTTCCATTAAAAAGGCCATGGAGGATTTGTCCAGGGCCTCAAACAAGATGGCCGAGGAACTATACCGGAACGTTAAGCCTGGGAAGGCCGGAGGTCAGGGCCAATGGAACGCGAAAGACGCTCACTCCGGTCCCACAAACGAACATGGTGGCGGCAATAATGGGAAAGGGCCGGTCGACGCTGATTTTGAGGTGGTTGCTTAGTCGCTCTTAGCTTTAAGCGACAATCTTATTGTTGATTGAAAGCTTAGAGCGACTTACCTGCTGACCTTTGGTCAGCAGGTAAGTCAAATTCCGGTATCAGTCTGCAAAGCCCTGCGGCCGCCGTCAACATATATGATTTCGCCGGTTATGAATTTATTTGTCGCCAGAAGCGCAACCGCGGCCGCGACGTCCTGTGGGCTGCCGCATGTACGGAGAGGAACTTTGTCTTTCAATTTTTCAAGATAGTCGAAGTCTTTTCCGGCAGGCGGCAGAATGAGCCCCGGTGAAACGCCGTTGACCCTGATACGCGGCGCGAATTCCTGCGCGCAAATGCGGGTCATGACCATGAGCATGTGTTTCGAGAAAATATAGGCGATGTGCCGGGGATCATGGCCGGGAACGCGCGCGTCGAGGACATTGACGATGGCGCCCGATTTTACGGTTGCCGCAAAAGAGCGCGAAAGGACAAAGGGCGACCATGCGTTGACAAACATGGCATTGTTGAAATCCTCCAAAGTCACGGTATTGATTGCGCTATCGGGAAAGATCGAGGCATTATTGACAAGAAGCGTCAGCTCTTTGCTGCATTCAAAGGCCCGTTGTATCAGGTTATTGTTTTCCCGCTGGTCCTCAAGGTCGGCCTGAAGCGTCCATGATTTCACGTTCTTGCTTTTAAGCTCCCTGCACAGTTTTTCCGCTTCAATTTTTGACGAACGGTAATGGACGATGACATTGTAACCGCTGTCCGCGAGCGATAGCGCTATTGCACGGCCCAAACGCTTGGCCGCGCCCGTAATGAGGGCGGTTTTTCCTCGCATGGCTTTTATGCTTGTCCTCTGTTAAAAATATGAATTTAATATATCTTTAAAAAACAAACAATGTCAATAAGTTCATGATGACAATTGACTGACCAGCGGGTAAAGAATTAATTTATTAGTCGCTCTTAGGTTTTGAGTGACAGTTTTCTGTCGTTCGAAAGCTTAGAGAGACTTACCTGCCTTCAGGCAGGTTATGATCAAATTAGTGGGGCTGTAGCTCAATTGGGAGAGCATCAGGCTGGCAGTCTGGGGGTCGTCGGTTCGATCCC
>Ga0182027_10001858_pt1 | contig 34500 bp, 33 predicted proteins | sample 712E1DmetaG_FD_121300 | JGI IMG/M metagenome (GOLD analysis project Ga0182027, IMG submission 121300) | Permafrost microbial communities from Stordalen Mire, Sweden - 712E1D metaG (Illumina Assembly) | ecosystem: Environmental > Terrestrial > Soil > Wetlands > Permafrost | place: Sweden...
TGCGGGGAGCCACCCTCAAGGAATCGTCGCAGAATTGAAATCGAAAAATGACCGGACTGCGGTTTTATCCAGTTGTTACAATGGTGAAATTGCTGTCAGCAAAAACTAAACCGGACAGCAGTGTTTTGTTTTCATTGTTTTGTTTGTTTGTTTTTTGTTTTTGTCAGGATAAATATGGTAATCATGGCAATTGCCACCACTTGGACAAGTGCCAGCAACGCCCATGCCAACACAAGTCGGTTCTCTTGCCCAAGCTTAAGAAGGTCGCTCGGAAGACCATAATCTCCATATTTGGGGCCGTGCTTCAAATAATCATCCCTTTGAGCTAAAAGCTCCGGATCATTCCCTGATTTCCAGGCGCCGGACTGCGTGTATGCAGCAAATGGGAAAATTCGACTTTCGCTTCTGCGGGTATAGCGAAAGTCCCGTACATAAGTCGCCCCGACCAAGGCAGGAACTTTGATTGTGTCTTCGTCTATGGATATTTGGTCTAACTTTAACACGGTATCATTCCATCGAAACGTGTTGGTTGAGCCTGCATAGATGATATATCCCTCAAACTCAACGGACGCCGGCACTGCCAGGTTATTCGTTTTATACCACTCATTAACAGTGTAAACAGCTTCCACATTGCCATTCGGAGATGCCTTTCTCCACTCCAACGTCCGTTGCGCCATGTCGAACTCCTGCATAGTCCCAGGGTATCTAAAAGTGGGACGCAAAAATTCGTCTTTGTAGACCAAATCGAGCGACGTGTCCCTAACCACCTTAAAAGCTTCTATAAATCTTTCATCTGCTGAAGGAGTAACATTCCAGCGCCAGCCATAATCACGAAGACTTACATCATAGTTGCCCCATGGCAGCGGCATGCCTGAACTCACATCCCGTGGAGGCAGACCGTACACAATCCACGGAAAAAACATCTCGACATAACTCGTGCCGGGCGCGCTGTAACGGTTCCCTGCGTTGACTGTTCCAAATGAAATTGCCCCACTTTTAGGTGCCCAAAAATTCGTATTGGGTCTCGGATCAACACGGCCTTTAAAAGACGTCAAGAGGTAGGTGTTTGTGCCGTCGTAAGTCAGAGTCTCCCATTCGTTTGCCTGATTTGTGGCACAAATTCTCCACGTGTTTTTGCCAAGTGTGGCAACAAAACTAACATTCAGAAAGCCAGCCATGTTCTCCTCCCCGCCATCAGCAACACTGCCAACACCAACAGGAATCATGCTCGGCTTACCAGCAAGATTATAATTGGTCTCTGCGTAATGCCCTTGAACGGTGATGACTTGCTCGGAATGAGAAAGCTGAATTGCAAGGATCAAGAAGGTTATGATCCCCAAAATCTTCGTTTTTTCTAAATCGGTGCTCATTCTGCGCCTCTAATTCTGCTTTCGCATTATCAAATCAACTCTTTATCTTTTAGAAGCTATCGCTTTATGAGGTAATTTATCACCAAGGTTATGTAAAATCCAGTTATTAAGTCAAAACTATCAGACCAAATCACGACATTTACGTCCGTTTCCCGCAGGAACTACATTGTTTGCAATGTCATGGTCATTCTCCGTGGGAGCATGACCCCAGTGCTTTTTGAATTCCCGCGAGAAATGGGTGGCGTGTTTGTAGCCAAGAAGCGTTGCCGTCTTCGTGACGTTGCAACCATCCCGTAACAATTCAATCGCCTGCTGTTGGCGCTGTTAACAAAGCCAGGTCTGCGGGCGCCTGCCCATCGCCTTGAGAAAATGCCTTTCCAATGTCCGCAGCGAAACGCCGCATTTCTTCGCCAGCGCGGCAGCGGACCACTTCGCCTCGTGCGCCAGTTCCGACCAGTTTTGGATTTGATGCAAGCGACCATTCATCGCTTGGAACTCAAGCAAAATCCATGCCAGCCTTGACGTCGCAAGCGACTGACCATCAAACTCTTTCTTCCTTTGGTGTGTCGTCGGGTCTTTGCAGTGTAACCGTTGCCCCACAATGGGGGCACGCAATCTTCTGTCCGATTCCTTGAGCGGGAAATTCGATGTGTTTGCCGCAATGGACACAAGCAATTTTTAAGTAACCTCCGGTGTTGTCCATCCAGATGCATAACAATGAGGCCAGTCCCCCTATCAATAAGTAAAGGAACACGAGTCCCAGAATCAAATATGCCGTGTGGGATGTCATGCCAAACGCTTCCGCCAAACTGTTTAAATAGACGCTGAAGCCGGCATGGCTTCCCTTCCAGAAAAAACCAATCTGATATGCAAACAGATTCACTGCCAGCCACAAGATGAGGGTTATCTTCAACCAAGCCTGCTCACCAAACAGGCAAATCATCGCCACGACCAATGCAATTGCACCGACAATCCAAAACAGGTTTCGCATTGAGATCATGAGGAGTGGATCGTGCGGCTGCGTCAGGCCGGCGCTGGCCCAGTTGGCAATAAACATGGCCAGAGCTACAGCGAGTAATAACGCTCCTGCTAAATTCGTAAAAAAACGAGTTGCTTTTGCTTGCATGATTAAAAAGGTAAAAACGTGCTTGGATTAGTTTTCAACAAGAAATCTGGCGAATTGCACCGTTCGTTCCCGCTCTGTGGCCACAGAGCGCGGAATATGCCCCGAGCCTTTTTGCAAAACGAGCTTTACAGGAACGCCAAGCTTGGCAGCAGTGTCCTGATATTTTGTCAACCGGTCAATCTCACCAGCTTGATCTTTCCCGGCCACGATGAATAGCCTTGGATTATGCAGTAATGACGACAAATCCGGCAGCGCCGCCGGGTTGATCAGAATTGCGCCTTTCCACAAATCAGGTTCCTCGGACATGAGCTGGCTCAAAAAATCCGCACTCCAACTGAATCCAAAAAGGAAAACACGGTTGGTGTCAACATTTGGATTTTTTGCCATCATCGAATAAAGTGCCATTACATCCGCGCTCCAATGATAAATGGTTTTGTCACTCCAATAGGGGCGGTCAACAATTGCAAAGTAATATCCTTCCTGGGCGGCGACTTGTTGATATTGGGGCCAGCCATAGGGCGCTTGGGTAATAATCAGAGGGTACTTTTTACCCGCTTGAACATTGACAGGCTCCCATACGTGGTAACTCATTTGTTTCCCCAACGTATTGGTGACCGCGCCGCCTTGAGGATTGACAATTCTGGCGTGGACAAGGGGGCGCTTCAAACCGGATACAAGACAACGCGACATTCCGTCCTGAATGTTGTACCGCCAAAGACCGACGGGCTGGCCGGGTAAATCGCCGGTAAAAAACAAATAATTACCATACAGGTATTTGCCGCTTGATTTATAATCTTCAATCGGACCTATATTGTCCTCCACCGCACCTTGCCAGAACACGCGGGTTGGCTGCACATCGGTTTTGGTTTTGATATAAAACACATTTGTTCCCGCTTCATCTCTTGAATAGGCATATTCCCCCCGATTTTCGGCCCGAGTCACATCCAAGGCGGAGCCTTGTGGATCCAAGTCAATAAAAAACCAACCGATGTCATCGCGGCAAATGAGATGATATCCTTTAGTCTCCCTCGAATAGGTAAAACCTTCCAATTGATAGGTGACGTCAGATTCCCAGATTTTTTTGAGAGTACTGGTGGAAAAATCAAGCGTCCAAATCTCATCCCCTTTCTGCCAGGCAACAGAACTTTCGGAGGTTGCAGTAAAAGAGTTTTGGATTGTTTCCACCCTGCCGCTGGCGATGTTTGTATAAGCAAGTGATTGGGCCCACTCGCCGCTGCGCTTCTTTTTCTTCCATACCGTCACATGCTGGTCGTACGTCAAACAGGCGAATTCTTGGGGTGACAACCAGGCGATCTCGGTGAGGTCCGGATCCTCTGGTATTTTGGCTGCCGCTTCACCAGACAGGCTGTCACAGAGAACAATTTGTTCTTCCCGCTGCCCCGGATTAAGCCGGTGGTCTAGTGGAACGGCATAGGCAAAAAGTTTGTCGTCCGGTGACCAGCCCAGCATCCCAAAACGCTGCCAGCTATAGCCATCTTCTTTCTGCTCACACAGCAGTTTGGTTTTCCCACTATCCGTATCACAAAAAAAGATACCCACTCCCTTTTCTGTCTCCTGCAAAAACCCTATGCGTGTCCCATCTTGGTTCGGATACACAGGATAGTAATCCTCCCTGAATTGCGCAACGGATCCAATTTCGCCAGCGATTGCACGCCAATGAGAGGGTGTATGGCTGCAAGCGATGACCAAAAGCCGACAGCCAACAATAAATAAAATGACAATTATGGCCAACCCCAAACCGACACGATTGGAAATTGCTCGTTTTAAATAATGACTGATCATAAATTCACCCAGACCGTTCTTAAAACAGCGAAAACCCGCCACCAGTCATCATTCGCATGACAACTATTGCCACCCGTGCATGGAATCGTAGCGGAAGGTCATCTCGTTGGTGTTATAACCTTGATACCATTTCGCGTGACCATCATCAAACAGGATATTTTGTCCTTGGTTGTGAATCCGCCACTCTTCCGCCGGTGTCCCGTTTATGGGACCGCCCACGCAGTTGTTCACATAATCATCCTTGTCAGCGTCAGACCTTGACGAGAGGTTCGTCCAGATAGTGTCGCCCGACAATACATAAGCGACAGGAAATCGAATCTTTTTTGTATTAACCGGAACAGGGTTGCTGCTCACATCCACACATGCAGCTCGTGCGCCATTGAAATAGCTGTAGGGGGACAACAGGTCTTTCGGGCAATGGTAAACATTGATGTTTTGTATATAATCAAATATTTGCTCCATCCAGCTGGTCGTATGAGTCACGGGGTCAACGTTAACCGGATCCCATTGGATTTCGGCACCAGACTCCGGATATAATCCATCGCTCTCATCAGCAAACATCTCCATCCCATACCCGATTTGACGCTCATTGGATAGGCACTGCGTTGCCTTCGCCCGCTCTTTGGCCGCTGCCAATACCGGCATCAGTAACGCCGCCAGAATGCTGATAATCGCAATGACGACCAGCAATTCGACCAAGGTGAAAGAATTTGATCGTCTTTTTGTAGCGGAATAATTCATTTCATTCACTAATTACACCTATCCCCCGTGGGCTGGCTTTGTCGAGGTTTACGCCCGCAAAAGCCTTTTGCAACAACCATTATGCTGGAACAACAACTTTTTCCGGGATTGATTCTGACGCTCCCAATTCCAGCAAAATCCAGAACATGGATGCCGTGGACAGGTTGAACAGCCCGCCATCAAACCAAAAGCCAATGATCAGAACAACAGTTCCCGCGCGGCAAACGGTCCTTGACCAGTCCGAAGCCCAACTTGCCGCGACGAAGCGAAGCGAAGGCGGGAGCCCAAAGTCCAAAGTCGGGCTAGCACCCTGCCCGCCTCCGACTTCTGGCATCTGAATTCCGACTCCTGACTTCTGATTTAGCGACAGCCAAATGTAAGTGACAAAACAAAGCAACGCCGGGATTCCGATTGTTGCGCCAAGCGTTAAATAATCATTAAGTTGAACGGCGGCGCTTTCGTTCACTTTCGGCGGAAGATAATAATTCTCATACAATGATTCCGGTTGGTGCCAGCCCGCGCCAAGCCACGGATGCTCCGCCATGATTTGCAATGTGCCTTTCCAGGCAGCAATACGATTGCGCCAGGAAAAATCATTCATGTTGGCCGAGGAAAACACGCGCCGCGCCGGATGCCACTCTGTATGCCGGAATTGCCAAAAAGACAGCGCGAAGGCGGAGGCCAGAATGACAGAAAATGGAAGCCAGTTTTTTTTCAACCAATAAATCCAGCGACTTTGGACTTCAGATTTCTTGCCTCGGCGAAGCGCAGCGAAGACGGGTGGACATTGGACACTCGACCAGAACAGATACGCCAGCCCGCAAAGTGTGGCCAGCCATGCACCGCGGCTGTAACTGTGCAGCAAACCGCGCCCCATTAGCGTGGCCGCAAAAAGGCACAAAACCACGAAAATAACTTTCCACCATTTTCTGTATCCTTTCCAACTTCCAGTATTTGATTTACTGAAAACTAAAAACTCGAAATTCAAAACTGCGCTGCCTATGGCCAGCACGATTCCCGTTCCTATGAGCAACCCATATATGTTGGGATTATCCCATGGACCAGACCAGCGCGCGTGACCGCGATATTCAAAAGGCGAACCCAAATTGGGGTGCCATAGTGAAGCCACAGTCAGCAGAATCACCAGAATGGAAATTACTAATACCAAAAAGCCATTTCTGACTTCTGGCTTCTGGCTTCTGGCTTCAAAACAAGCCCACACCGCTGCTCCCGAGCCAAGCGCTGCACCGGCCAGCAACATTAGTGACTGGGTTGATTGCGCGGCGGCAGGATAGTTGAACGCGTAGACGAGCGCCCCGAGAAATAACAGGCCCGCCAGCCACAAACTCGGATTGGCTGTGCGCCAGAAGTTTGATCCACTGACACGGTATTGGAGCAGAAGAAATGTCAGAAGGTTCACAGCCACGCATAGAAACACCATCCATTGCATTTCCGAATCACGGAAGGTGGCCGCGAATGCAGACAGGATGGAACCGATTGCACCGGTGGTTTCAAAAACATGGCTGTCTGCGAAAAGGCAGAGGAACAGCGCCAAAGCGGTCACTGCAATTTTCAACGCTCCGCTAAACAATCTGAATTTGGCGTTCGCCATGTCAACAGTATGTGACATGCGCGCCCCCAATCAAGAAGTGCGGCATAAAAAACGCGGATATCATAAGGCGGCCATCCCGCAACATGCTCAACCGCGCGTGGGGGCAACAAGATCAAGGACCGCCAGTAAAAAGCCTCCAAAGATAATCTCGATGCCCAATGACATACAGGTTACGGCGGGAATTATCAGGCGGAGAGTGTCTGGATAACTCAAATTCCCGTAATCGATGCTCCTCCATCTCAGGAATGCTATGAACAGGCAAAACAGCCCTCCACAAAACATGATCCCCCCGGCCAAAAGTCCTTTTTCAAACGGTCCAACGCGAAGAATTTTCCCGGACAACTCGCTCGGCGGCAACAGGCCAAAGCGGCGGGAAAATACTTCCGAAAAAAGCCCCAGCAGCATGATCTCAAATCCCACGAGAATTCCAACGGTCGCCATCAGGAGAGTGTTTGTGTCGAAACGCACCTTTCCAACTTCGACAGGTCCGAAAAGCAGGGCAATGAAGACAACCATTGAGAAAGCTGTCATTGCAAGTCCCGGGTAAAGAAACAACCACCTCGGAGCGTGCAGCAACATAAACCTGAGATGCCGCCAGCCATCATGCCATGTTCGAAGATGCGGCGGTCCTTTTCGTGCATCGGGTCGAAGTGTCACCGGAACCTGTCCAATTCTGAGTTTGGCCAGACTTGCCTTGACAATCATTTCCGAGGCAAATTCCATTCCGGTCGTCTGCAATCCCAGCCTCAAAATGCAGTCCCGTCTAAAGGCCCGGATGCCACAGTGAAAGTCAATGATGTTGACCCGGAAGAAAACCCGGCCCAGCAGGGACAAGAGCGGGTTGCCAAGCCAGCGGTGGAGGAAGGGCATCGCACCGGGCTGGATGGTGCCGCCGCCGCGCGGCACCCGGCAACCAACAACCACGTCATTGCCGCGCTCCAGTTCCTGCAGGAAACGCGGCATTTGGGAAAAATCGTAGCTCATGTCGCTGTCGCCAATGAGAACATATTTTCCCCTGGCCGCCCGGATGCCGGCCATCAACGCGCTGCCATAACCCCGGGTGGAAACCTGAACGACTCGCGCTCCGGTTCGGGTGGCGATTTCCCGCGACCCGTCCGTGCTTCCATTATCGGCCACAACCACTTCTCCCCGCACGCCGGAAGAGCGTATGGCGATCAAACACTCTTTGACGCACGGTCCGATCGTGGGTGCTTCATCAAGGCAGGGCAAAACGAAACTGATTTCCATCGCAATGTCCGAACCGCCGGCTGAATCAATCTGTTGAGCCATCAGGGTTTTCCGGTTAAGAGAGTCTCCTTTTCGCCACAATGCCCATGAGAATGCACAGCATGACGATCGTCACAACAACAATTTGCCGGCATACACGGTTTAGATGTCCAGTTTGCAGCGCTTCCGAAAAGCGAAGGTGGTGCTGGCCCAGGAACGCATCGTATTCATCCGCCAGTTCCGCCATCGAAACAACCTTCCATGGCCCCCCGTTTGTAACCACTCTGGCTGGGTGAAATCGCGGGTCCCGATCCATCCAGCGCAAATCGGTCACGAGTGTCATCTGCGGCAATGCCGGCCTGAATTCCGCAATCTGGCAATCCGGGATAATACGGGAAATCTGCAAAGAATAACTCTCCTCTTTTAAAAGCGTTCCGGTGCCACTGTCGGCAACCAGGTCCGGAACAAAGGTTGTGAGAGTCGCAGCCAATGGGATGAGCGTGCCGTACACATTGGTGAGCGTGGCTGTATAAACTGCATTGGTATATTCCTTGTTGTAGGGCGGTGGCCATGGTTTCTCCATGAGTTTAAGATTTTCAGCCTCAAACCGTATCTTGCCGTCATTGAGCCACACCACGGTTTTCTCGAACAGCGGCTGGATCGGGTGGATTTGAGTCATGACATCGAGCTTCACGTGGTGCTTGCTCAGAACCGGGTCGTACCAAATGCAGTCCCCTTTGTCGCCGGTGAGAATGGCATCACGGATATTTGGAACAAACGTGAAGCAGATAAAGGTCGCACCGATGCGTGCGGGGAGCGACCGCGACAAATTCAGACTCACGTAGCCGGCCGACATTTGAGAATCTCCCTCCCATTCGACAGGCGGTTGATCCTCAATGGCGCTTCCGCTGGAAACAACGTAAATCGCCTCACCATCCTGACCTGCGGCATAGCTGGAAACGGGACCATTTGTGCCGTTGCCATCCAAAGCCTCGACTCGGACCAGCCACTGTGGAGATTTGACATGCACCGTGACCTTATACCGGGTTTCCTCACCGGGAGTGCCTTGGATATAAGAACGATGGCTGAGTATCCCTTCCGCGCTGAACGACTGTGCCGCCGCGCTTGAGTGCAACAGCGCCAGCCCCGCCACGCCGGACATGAAGCAATTGATGGTCGAAATATTCATACACGCTTGTATTGTGCGCGGTTTTTACTCAACCGTGATCATTTTACGACTTTGAAACATTAATAGATGCTCCCGGTAAATCGGCGGCGAATCCTCACCGGATAACGCACGATTTTCAATTTGAACCGCCTGTTCAAATTTTCCGCATGCCGCAAGGGTGGTGGCAAAAAGATCCAGATTGGCAGCCGATGGTTCAATGGCCAACGCCTGGCGCGCCAGCCTCAATGCTTCTTCCGGATTCCTCACTTTCGGGTTTGTGGACAACAACCATGCCAGCGGGGTTAAATTGTCAGGCGATTGGCAAATATCACACGCGCTTTGATAATACCGCACAGCCCGGACGGGTTCCCCTGCCCTCAAGCACGACTCCGCGGCTATTTTATCTTCCATAAAACCGTGGGGATCAAGTTCACGCGCGGCTGTCACGTTCTCAATGGCCTGCTTGTAATCTTTATCGAGGCTGCAACCGACAGCCAGATTCATGTGGGCCAGAGGATTGTTTGGATCCACTGCCACCGCGCGACTGAACACAGTTACCGTGTTCTTCCATGTGGCCAACTGGCGCACGCTGACGCACATCAGCAAGGCGACACCAACAACGGCAGCCAGCGTAACCGACACCCTGCTCGCCGGTCCCCGTATGAACAGCCCCAGCCCGCTGGCAACCATTATGAACAGCCAGATATACGGGACGTAAACATAACGGTCAGCCATGTAGATGTGTCCCGCCGGAATGAATTGGATCACCGGCGCCATCAAAACAAGAAAAATGACCCAGCACACAACGAATCCCTTTTCACGGCGCCACATCAACCATGAAATCAAGCTGATCGCGACCAATAAACAAGCGGATATGAAAACCAAAAACTCCGGCCACGAGCCTGTGTAGTAATTGACAGGATGAAAGTAACAGATATTCAAGTCTATGGGATAAACCAGATTTGCGACATAGCGCGCAAGCCCGATGACGGTGGTTTGCACGTTGGCCGCGAATGAAAATGAAGCAATCCCGCCCGAATTTCTTTGCCCAAGATACTCCACAACCCCGTTGGCCAATGCCAGCATCAGAAGAGGGACCTTCTCGAGTAAAACGCGCTTGAAAGCCTTGCGCCCACCAGCGAATCGCGCCAGCGGCCACACATCAAGCAACAGAAGCGCCAATGGCACTGTAAGCACGGATGGCTTCGCAGCCAGGCTCAAGGCATACCAGATGAAAACACGCCAATAACCCTTTCTGGAAGGCGCTTTCACATATTTCAAATAACTCAACAACATCAGGAGCAGGAAAAGGGTGCTCAAGACCCCTTTCCGTTCCGCAACAGATGCAACGGCCTGAACATTCATGGGATGAATGGCGAAGAGAAGCGTCACCAACACTGCGCGCCAGTTTTTACCGATAAGCAGCAACATGAAACGGAACAAAAGCAGGACATTTGCAAGGTGAAGAAGAAAGCTGACAAGATGGCTTACCGCCGGCCGGACTCCAAAAAACTGGCATTCCAGTATGAATGAGAGGTTGGTTAACGGGCACCACGTGTCATTGACAAGTCCCGTCATGGCCCAATGCAACGATTTCCATGACAGCCCTCCCATGACAATCGGGTTTCCAAAAATCCATCCGGGATCGTCATAGTAGATATACTGAAATGACACAACCGGCCAGTATAAGACCATCGAGAGAACGACAAATAGCTCCACCAGAAGCACCGTATCCGGCTTGATCTTGCCGGCGAGAAATTCATTTATGATTCTCATGATGAACCGCGGACGCCATGCCGTCGGCCATGTATTATGGCAAGCAAACCCAAAAAAAACAACACCGCCATTATACTACGACAGTGTTGCAATTTTACTTCCAAAAAGCCGCCAAGCTGCGCCGGCCTGCGTCTTATTCAGCATTCAACGCGCGGTACACGCCAATCACGAGCCTGTGGCGATTCAAATCCGGGCCACATCGGCGCAGAAGCAACAGAATGGGTTTGTTTCAACATGGTTGAACCCGGTGAATTGGATGCCGTGCGACCATATTTTCGCGGTGTGGATCGTGTGGCGGAATTGCCACGCGGGAGTTTCATTGCTTACAACCGGGAGAACGGTGGGGAATTGGCCGGGAAATTGTTCTAACCGGACAATTCATCCAACAGTAATTCAGCAAAGGTTTCGTAAATGGTGTTTCGTGGTCCGGCAGCCGTGCATTTTATAACCCGGTTTCCATCTTCAAATGCCTGCCGGAAGATAATTCGGTCACGATCAACACGTAGCCGGGAATAACCCGTCCATTCATCTTCCAAATGTCGGATGCGTGGTGAATTTTCCCGCCCGTCCCAATTCGCCAGGCTTTTGATTTCCCGCCACAATGCACGGCGTGGTTCAGGAGCTTTGCTGCTGACGTATCTTTGCACCTGTGCGGACCAGACGATTTTAGATTTCATCCGGGACCTTGGTGAATTTGAGTTTGCCCGCTTTGTCTTGCCGCAACAGTTCCATGAATTCAGCGTTTTTTTGCAGTTCCATCGTCTCTAAAATGGCCGCCATTTTATCCCGAGAAACCATGAAGGCGACGGTCCGCCCGTTCCGGGAGATGGGCACCACGCCTTCAGCCTCGGCTTGTTTGACCACGCCAGCGGCTTCAGCCTGTAATGTGCTTATAGAAGCTATATTTTTCACGACAAAAGTATGTATCTCTAAACACCTAAAGTCAAGTAATTGCCGAACATCTTTGCACAGCCTTTTCCCGGCCGGTTGTGTAATCAGCCGCACAGACCCTGACCTGACCCCATTTCGCGGTGTGGATCGTGTGGCCGAACTTCCAGTTGGAAGTTTCATTGCCTATAACCGTGATAGTGGGGCGGAGTTGGCTGGAAAATTATTTTAACCGTTATTTTTGATGTAAGCTGAAACCCCGTCATGTGTGCCGACAATGATCAGGTGCATGTCTCCCCCTTCAAGCAGAAAAAGACAACGCAAATGCAGCCCCACCCGGAACTCCTTATATCGGCCAAAAGGACGAAGTCCCAAACCCGCGTGAAGGTGTGGATGGCCAATAATTTCCGCCGCCTTCCTTGCACGCTGTCGGACTAATTCCTGTTCGCGGGTTGGCAGCTTTTTTAATGCGCGAATGAATGCGGGCCGTTGGTAGATGGTCATAGCGGAACAAGTTTGCCGGTTTCCCGGTCTTTTTTGATGGCCAGCAAATCTGCCTCCACGCTTTTTTCAACCTGTTCCGGCGTCACGCCATATTCGGCGAACGGACTGGGTGCGCCGATGAAGTAATTCCAGGCGGCATCATTTAACGCGGAGGAAATATCCTTGTAGCGGCCTGCCGAAATTTCGGCTTGAATTACATCTGCCACCGGATCGGTGAGGGTGATATGTTTCGCGGTCATGCTCCACAATCCGCCATAATATGGCTTTGGTCAAGTCAAAGAATACAGCAATAGTCACACATCTTTGCACAGCCTTTTCCCGGCCGGTTGTGTAATTAGAGCGTTTCAACAAAAACTGCGGCCATTATTTGAAAGCCCACTTGGAAAATTCCGTAAGGTTTTGGACTGCGGCAGCCCACTGCCGCTTTCATGCGCGCCCATGGCTTTCCATAGCGCCAGAAGACTGGCGCGCGGTTTGGCCACACCCTGCCCGCGAGCGGCTGTAGAATTTTTGAAACCGCTCCAACTGGAAAGAAATTGCTGTTACCGCCGGGATCGCGCTGGTCGTGACCATTGCCTATAACCCGTTCCTGAAGCCCATCCTTCAGAAGTTGCCCATCGTGGGCACTTGGTTTCTAAATTCAAATCCCCTCTCCCCGGCCATCCTCCCCGCTCAAGCGGGGAGAGGGAGTTTATGGTTGCGTCAAGTTGCGCCCGCAGCGTTGCAATTTTATTTTCAAAAGCCGCCAAGCTGCGCCGGCCCGCGACTCATTCAACGCTCAAACATCATCCACAACCCTGCACCAATCCGAACCTGCGCTGCATTTAGCAGCGCGTCTGTCGTCAGTGGTTAATTTTCAGGATAACATTCCAAGCCTCCAGAGAGAAATGTATAGCCTTTAGGGACGGTTGTCGTGCCCGTTACGTAGAAAGTATCAGTCATATTGCACCAGCAGGCACATTGACCATTGATGATGCCACAATTTTGGCTACTGCTACAGGTACCAATACATATCGAATAACCGGTTTGTACCGTTTCGTCTTCACTCAAGGTTTGACAGGATGCGTATCCGTATCCGTTGCTATCTGGACCTGAAACGCAAAAATATGTGTCCCCTGGTTCCGGTCCTATCGACACATACCAAGGTATTACTGCGTAACAAGAGCCGCAGCAGTTAAACATACTATATGGACTAATACGATTTTCAAGTGAACCTATATGCCAGCATTGGCCGTTGCCATACCACTCCCAAGCATACGATTTTGCTGTTGCGACAGCCAGAATGGCCGTCATCAACAAAACCAACAGCCCGCCTGCCAATCGGATTTTATTTTTGTTTATTAATGTTTTCATGATGTTTTGTTTTTGTGCGCCCGTCATCACAACAGTCAATTACTGTTCAGGAACACACATCAGAGGCCCAGAAAGAAATGACAAATCAGTGCTTCCTGTTGTGCTTCCTGTTGAGACACATATCTCGGCGAATATTTGGCATCCCTGGGGTTGTGCGCATACAATGGCCTGCTGGGGGTTATTTGTACCGGTACACATCCCAGGAAATTGACCAGAATACACAATAGTCGTACATTGTACTGCCGCGTTTGAAGTACACTGTTGACAGTTTGCGAACCCGTATCCGGCTGGATCCGGACCCCCAACACAGTTTTTTCCAGCACCAGTGTACAAATTCTCACAACACATCGAAGCGTATCCCAAACAACTAGTACAACAGGTTGGTAATACCGAACAAGTCCAACCACTTGGTGTCCCTGTGAATATGGGAGGCAGCTTCAGATGCCAGCATTGGCCGCCATAATACTCCCAAGCATACGATTTTACTGTTGCGACAGCCAGAATGGCCGTCATCAACAGAACCAACAACCCGCCTGCCAATCGGATTTTATTTTTGTTCATTAATGTTTTCATGATGTTTTGTTTTTATCGGAGTTTTTTGTTCTTTTGCTTAAAATCAAAGCCGCCACGGGACCCAAGGTCAGAATCACCATCAAGATAATCACCGCCAGCCGTTTATGGGTTGTTGTGCCGGAAGTGTCGCGAATGCTGGCTTTCATGACGGTGTTGTAATTGGCGGCGAATTTGGCCAGCGCCGCATTCGTTGCCGCAACCCATTGATCGTTTGTGACCGTATATTTTATGGGCGGCAGCTCCGGCAAATGCGGCAGGCGATTGTCACGCGCAATAAGCTTTGAACCGGTCAGGTTGACATAAGGACTCTCGATGCCGGCGTGGATGGAATTTACGTCCAGCCGCGTCACCACTGTGGCGAACAAATCATTCCGGTTGGTCGCGTTCGGCAGCGGATAATACCTTTGAAGAGTTGAACGCAAAGGAAATGCAACACCGTTCCAGTTGGTGGTTTCGAGAACCTTGTATTCGAATTCGAGGTATCCCTTGTCAAAGGGAGGAGACTGTTTTTTCAGGATCCCGTTGGATAGCAGAATGGTTCCATCGTTTGTAATGCATAATTCTGAAAGGAAAATATTATCGGGGCTGGTGTATCGAAGAGCGTATTCCCCCTGGTTTTTCGGGTCCTTGAGGAAATCGGCTGAAAGCAAGCGCCGCATTTTATTGCCGTCAATCAGCGGCAACTTCGGGCTCGGAGACAGGGCCAGCCAGCAAATAAACACGTTGGCCATGTCCGGCGGCGGGAATGGCGTCGGCTCGACAAATGCGTATCTCCACACATTGCTCACGGCGGCTATGTTCTGCACGCTGCGGGTGGTGGAAACATAACGAACCCCGTCGGAAATGTTCCTGCAGTTAATAATACTTTCAGCCTCGCTCCCGGCGGAAACATCCTTGGGAAGGGGCATCGTTGTATGAAAGCCACCGGGCCTGCCTTTAAGTTCGACCTGCCACAACCCATTGCTGTAAGTAAAGAAAACGTCTTCCTCGGTTTTCAATATGGCGGCTGCGCCCGGATGCTGGAAGACTTCCATCGAAACGACGCCCTTGGCCGTGAAAGGAGGAACGCGGCCACTCCCCGCCGCCGCGCTTGATGCCGATGCAATCAGACTTGCGAGCAGCATCAAAAGAACTACGCGGGCGGGCTTTAAAAAGATTGGAGCGAAGCGGAGACCGTTGGAACAGCGGACAGGATTCGCAATGTTCTCCGCGACCCATTGCAAGGCGCGGCAGTGTTCAGACAGGAATATATGAACTGTTTTTTTTGCCTTTGTCATATATCCCTTTTTCATATTCAGATGGATTTGCGGTTCAGTTTCCAAAGACAGAGCAGGCCGCCATAACTGCCAACCAGTAAATAAGCCAGAACGATTTTCATCGCCACATCAGCAACATGCGGCGAGATATGCAGCGTATCCGTCAGGTTTCCCAGACAACTGCACGGCCGTTGCCAGCCCAGATACCACAGGCCCCCACGATAAGCCAGGAAGCAGGTCGACAGCCAGGCCGTCAAGCCCAGTCCCAAACTTTGCTTCCTCGTGAGCAGACAAACACCCGAAACGGCCAATTCCAAAATACCGACTGACAACATGAGATAGGCAAATGAAATTCCAAAGACGGGATCGGTATTTTGCAAAACCTTCGCTTTCCCAAAGGCGCTCACTATTTTGGCCAGACCGGTAATCAGTAAAATGCCGCCTGCGGAAAGGACAAACCATCTTGACCACTTTCCGGCTCCACTGCCGGGAAGCTTCTGAGAAACAACCTGTTGAACAACGGCACTCATTAAGATCCGTTTTGTTTTTACGGCTCCTCAAAACATAGTCGGTTATCCACAAGAATCAACCTGTATAACGCTGCACAATGCACAATTTAAAGACCAAAACGCGACATTTCAGACCAAAACGCGACATTTACGTCTGTTTCTCGCAGGAACCACATTATTTGCGACGTCAGAGCCACTCTCCGTGGGAGCATGTCCCCAGTGCTTTTTAAACTCCCGAGAGAAATGGGTGGCGTGCTTATAGCCAAGAAGCGTTGCCGTCTTCGTAACGTTGCACCCATCCCGCAACAATTCAATCGCCTGCTGTTGACGCTGTTCACAAAGCCAGGCCTGCGGGCACTTGCCTGTTTTCCCGATAAAATATCTCTCCAGTGTCCGCAGCGAAACATCGCATTTTTCCGCCAGCGCGGCGGCGGACCAATTGGCCTGCCGTGCCAGCTCTTCCCATTTTTTAATCCATTGCAAGCGACCATTCATCGCTTGAGATTGAGCAAAACCCATGCCAGATTTGACGTCGCAAGTGACTGATTATCAAACCTTTTCTTCCTTCGGAGGGTCGTCGGGCTTTTGCAATGTAACCATTGCCCCGCAATGGGGGCACGCGATCTTCTGTCCGACGCCGTGCGCCGGAAAAGCGATGTGCCCGCCACAATGCGGACATGAAATCTTTATGCAGCCACCGGCATTGTCCGGTGGTTTGGGGATGACAGGCTTTTGTCGGGGACTGTCCTGGTCGCGCGTTTTCAGCCAATGCCTGACCCACGCTTCGTTCTTCAATTGTTTCGACTGCCATAACTTCAGAAGCATGAGCGCGGAACCTCCAATTACAAGATACGCGATGAAGAGCTTCCAGCAGAGATCCACTGTCTGTGGCTTGACTCTGATTCTCCATGCCACAAAGTTCTCCATCGGGAATGGAGTTGTTATCTCCATCGCCCAAACCATCGCCACACGATAAACAAGGTAGTTCAAACCCACGCACAACGCTGCTATCACCCGGTTTACCAAATCTCGCGTCGCGAAAAGCCAGCCGCTGAACGCCAGGTGCAAAACTCCCGCCAACAACAGCACCGTCCGGTTGGAAAGCTCAAACAAAGGGTCATGACTATTTAACCACGGTTGAATTTCGCGCCGTTTGCAATGCCACGTGATTAGAATAAGCATTACCCCGATCGAGCCGAGCAAGGCCGCTGTAGAATAGATGTATCCCTTGAAAAGCGGAGTCACCCGCTCTGTCTTCGTCCGTCCATCGTTTTCTGTTTTTGCCGTCATAAACGGAAAACTACTCAACCGTCATCAAGAAGCGCACTGATGGCTTGGGTGCGGCCTGCCATTCCTTTCCCGTCCATAATTCAGCCTGCTTCTGTTCATTGAGCCGGGCGGCAATGCCCACGGAGCGCAAAGCAGCCACGTAAACCCGCCCGAAACCGGCTTCGTCTGTCATTTGTTCAGTCCAGATTGTTTCCACACCCACGCGATAATGATAGCCCGGATCAATTCCCACCCGCCCGCGCAGGAATTGGACGACGATTTGCGCGGCCGCAACCGGATCGCTTTCATGTCGCACCCGCGGATAAAAGTTTTCCCACAAGTTACGTCGCCAATCTATTTCATTCAAAGGCAAATCATCCACGTCGGGGGACAAAATAAACTGGCGAAAAGTTGGCTCATCCAAATCCGGGTAAAACTGTTTCCGTTGCAGGTCCGCCAGTTCCACGTGAGCCAATATGGCCCCCAGCCGCTTGTCATGATAAGCAGAGTTGGAAATGAGGTATTCAAAATCCCCTTCAAGACGGGGTTGTACCAGAAACATTTCCGCCAAAGAAACGGTGGTGTCGTTAACCCGCATTTGTGGCAACCCCAGATGAATTGCGGTCAACCCAAGAGCCACGGTCGCGGTCACGACCGCCAGACTTTCCAAAATCAGGCTGCTCCAAGTGGCCTTCTTTTTTGCTGCATCGGATTTTAAAAAGGAAAACCTGGATCCAAACAGACTCCACCAGTGTTTCAGGAGCACCAGATTTCCAATAATAAGAACGACCGGCATCCAAAACGTCCACACATACCAATAGGATTCCCAAGGCCACTTTTCCACGGGCGGTCTGAATTCGTGGTAGTGCAATCTTTGGAGGGATTCCAGAATACTGGGAATCACGTAAAAAAATGCGTCCCCCACACAGAGCAGAAGGGTTGTCACGAAGAGGACCCGGGAGACCTTTAATTTACCAAGCGAGACGATTTTCCACCCGAACCAAAGTGCCGGCGGCAAAGCGGCATACCAGATTAAATCCGTCCAAAAAGCCGGTTCCTTCCAGAGTTTAAGCTCCCGGTGAAAGGTCCACTCGCCGAAGGCGTAATGGACGACTATCAGCACGACAGCCCATGCCAAAGAAGCCCTGGCAAATCGGGACGATGATTGCTCCAGCCTGTTTGACGAGGCCGTTGTCTCTTGCAATGCATCCGCTCGCGAAATGTCGTTCATTGGTTCAACGAGTTCGTGTAAATCAGCGGCGGTGGCGCCATTGACGGATCAAAGGAACGTTTCTTTTCCAAGTTCAGAACGACGTTATAGGTTTGATTGGGATGCACTTCCAACCATTGCCAGTCGGTTTCGCCGGATTGATCAATAAAGAAGCGATACGGATATTTGGCGCTCTCTCCCAAAACAACGTTCAGCTCCCCTTTATCATCCGTGCGTGAACGCGTGATCAAGACGGGACCAATCACCGAGGGAAGTTGAATCCCCACCGGCTGATGGGCCGCAGGAACGCCATGATCCAGCACCTTGACCAGCACTTTTCCGCTGGGATAGGCGAAACCAATCGTGTTGAGGAAGGCATCCAAACGGTTTTCCGCCGTGGCATTCCAACCGCCCCGTTCACCGGTTGGCGTCAGGATCATCGCTTTGGGGACCCGCAAAGTCCAATTGGCGCCATAAGCACGGGTCTCCGCGGTGCTGTCAAGCTCGCGCCACCGCTTTTCCTGCACGCTCCATACCTCGGTGCAATAGTGAGTGCCCAGGGAATTTTGCCAGATCAACATGGTGGTCCTTTCAGGCAGGCCGACGGATCGGCATAAGGCGGTGTAGAGCACGGCCATGCCCTCGCAATTACTTGCAGCCGCGGCAAAAATTTCCCTGGGTGTTTTTCCTTTGCCCGGCACACCGTGTTGTTCGTCCCAAATAATCAGTTGATGCATCCATTTCCAGACCGCATCACTGGCGTCCTCGGTGGTCCGGCAATATTTAACTTCGCGGCGTAAACGTTGGCTGAAATAGGGCTGAAATCTCTCAATCGGCTCTTCGTAAAATCGGGGATTGGCGGTGAATTTTTCGAAGATGTCCAGCGGTGTGTCCCGGCACCAAGGGTAGTTTCTCCTCGCATCCCAGGCGATATGGACCACTTCCTTCAAATGCGCCGCGGTCATGTGCGCCAGATCGTAATCCTCCAATCCGCCAATGACCATCATCACAGTGCGTCGCTCGGGTTCATGGGTGGAACTGACCGCTTTCCATAATTCCCGCCGATTTTGGCCCGCCCGCTGCATGGCCACGTTGAACCGTTGGCGTTCATTTTGATTCAACAGACATCCGGGCAGCACTGCCGCATAATCCGTCAATGGCAGGTGCGCCCGGCAATATTCCGCCACGGCGCGGATAATCACACCCCGATCAGTTCCAAAGTCATGATCCGCATCAGGAAGAATCCGAAGGTTTACCGGAGTTCCAGCGGCACGGAGAAGGCTTGCCAGTCGCTTTACATCTTCAATGGGGAAAATCCCGTCTTTTTCACCGCTGACCAGGAGGACGGGACAATGGATGGGCAATCTACCGGGTTGATTGGTAAATGAATCCAATCCCGACGTCCAGCCACCGGAAAGACGCACCAGCAGTTGCGGCTGAATGTCCGGATGGTTCAATATAAACCGCAGTGTTTGTTGGGCTCCCAAGCTGGCGCCGACCCATGCGATCGCGTTGCTCTCTGCCCAGGGTTGTTGTTGAAGGTAATTGTGAAGAGCAGAAAATTGCTCATCGAACACAGCCTGGTTCGTATGGTTGTATTCGATGTCAACGGCAGCCACACCAAGTTCGGCGATTTGCCGCAATGTTGTTCCAATGGTCAGCAAACTCTCCCCGGCCCCATGGGTGTAAATGACGACGGGATATTTTGCAACGGGTCTGGGCAGGATCGCGATGCCTTCTGTCTTTTCACCTGTGGTTATTTTCAGCGAAAACACGACGCGCGTAAATGGGTCATCATGTCTGGCCCAGATCATGGCCAGAAAGAAACCAATCACTGCCAGAATTGGGAGACAATATCTGAAGTTGAACCAGCGGGAAATATGGAATCTGTCAATGCCCATCAGGACTGTCCGGGTAACACCACAAGCGGTTCTTTTGCTGGGCGCTGGGATCTTGATCTGACAACCCGTGCCAAGCGTCAAACTTCCAATATTCCACTGAACCATCAAATGAGGCTGCTACTCCTCCGCTACTATGCCGCGCGGTCACTCCCTCATTGGGTGGGTTGGCACCATCGTTGAACAACCAGTAATACCTTTCATCCGTTTCCCAAAAAACAACCCCGTCAGGGGGCATTTGAGACAGTCGCAGGCATGGGGAAGTGGCCCGATTATATCCGGAAACCGCAGCATTCATCATGTAGCTCGAAAACATTATCAGACGATTGGTGTCGTGGGGATTGTCCATGGGGCACAGATACACTTTAGGATCGTGCACCGTAGGCCACAAAAGCCCATTTTGCTGGAGATACTTATCGTGAATATCCGGGCCTGGGGGTCCATAACCATAGAGCCAGCCGGTGTGATCGTTGCTGCCCCAATTCGACCATGGCATCACATCGTCGTTCTCATCGCAATACAGGTGCAAGGCAACAGATATCTGCTTGAGGTTGTTGATATCCACCGTGGATTCGGCCTTGTTCTTCGCACCGGTCAACGCCGATAACAGCAGTGCCGATAAAATACCAATAATCGCAATGACGACCAGCAGTTCGATCAATGTGAACGAATTCGGCCGTGTCTTTATGCCGGGGCGATCCATTTTGTCCACCCTACTCCCGCTGAATTGGTTTTGTCAAATCTTTCACCCTGCATAACGGCTTTTTGTCCAACTATTTGGAAAAGCCCGGCCTGAATGGTGACACACGACCCACAGGAAACAAGTAAGTGATGAAATGGAAAGCCATTGAAGACGGTCAGGCTTTCAAAATGGCTCCAGAGGCAGGGCTCGAACCTGCAACATCACGGTTAACAGCCGCGCGCTCTACCATTGAGCTACTCTGGAACAGAAGGGAGGTCAGTCTATAAATCGCTTCACACGGCGTCAAACGGATTCATTAGCGCGCGCGTCCCGCAACAAGGCAATAACTTCCTCGTCGCTTGTTTGCGAGAATTCGTCGTAATATTGGCCAACCGCTGCAAAATCAGGGTCCACAACCAGCGCCAGAACATCGTCTGCAACACGACGAAGCCGTTCGACCGCATTCGTCGAAGCGACCGGCACGGCGATGATGGTCCGGCGAACGCCTTGTTTCCTGGCGGAAAGCGCCGCCGCCTCGGCCGTCGCACCCGTTGCCAGGCCATCGTCCACAAGCAACACGATTTTATCGCGAAGCACCGGTTCATGGGAACTGTGAAACCGCTGGCGATACTCCCGCAAACGAGTGATTTCCTCCGCCACCACCTTGTCCAATCGGGAACGCGCCACGGGAATTTTAGACAAAGACGCCTCATCAAAAATGACTACGTCAGGCTCGGCCAGCGCCCCGACGGCAAATTCACGATGCATGGGATGCCCAATCTTGCGGACGACCAGCACGTCGAGCGGGCATTGCAAGAGCCGCGCCACCTCGGCAGCGACCACCACACCACCGCGCGGCAACCCCAGAACCAGATCAACATCCACCCTCTGCTTCTTCAGAAGTTGTCCAAGCTGGCGTCCCGCATCCTGGCGCGATGCAAACCTCATGATACACGAATCCGCCCGTTTGATAAAAAGTCAACCGGTGACAAGCGTGCCCACTTTTTCGCCCATGACGACACGTCGCAGGTTGTGCGGGCGGAATAAATCGAAAACAATGATCGGCATCTTGTTGTCCATGCAAAGCGAGAATGCGGTCGAATCCATCACCTTGAGCCGCTTCTGCAACGCATCCAGATACGTGATCTGCGTGAAGCGTTTCGCCTTCGAATTTTTCTTCGGGTCACTGTCGTAAATACCGTCAACCTTTGTCGCCTTTAAAATCACTTCCGCGCCGATTTCATTGGCGCGCAGGGCCGCCGCCGTGTCGGTCGAAAAATACGGATTGCCCGTGCCGCCGCCGAAGATGACCACCCTGCCCTTTTCCAGATGCCGCACGGCGCGCCGGCGGATGAACGGCTCGGCGACCTGCGACATAGCAATGGCGCTTTGCACGCGCGTGGGCGCACCGAGCTTCTCCAGCGCATCCTGCAATGCCAAAGCGTTGATGACCGTGGCGAGCATTCCCATGTAATCGCCCGTGGCGCGCTCGATGCCGTGTTCGCTGCCGGATATGCCGCGAAAAATATTCCCGCCGCCAACCACCACGACCACCTGCACCCCGAGTTCGCGCACTTCGCGAATTTGCCCGGCCATGTGATGCACCGCTGCGGGACGAATGCCGACGCCATGTTCGTCGCCGAGCGCCTCACCGCTCAACTTGAGCAGGATACGGTAAAATTGAGGTCGTTTGGCGGTGGTCATACAGGTTGGAGCGCGTGAAACTTCACGCAAAACTTCTAACAATTGCCCGGTGAAACGTCAAATCAAAGCCAACTCTCAAAGATACAGACGACCGCCCAACACTGCGCTACAGCCAATCCCGACAAACATCATCGGGACTTGTCAGTAAGTCACCGCCAGTGTGCCTATTTATAAGTCAGCGCTAAAAGTGGCTCTTGATTTTGTCGAGAATCTGCCGTGACAGACTTTCGTCGCCGAACGTGCCCACGCGGACGCGGATTTCCGTGACGGTGGCGGATTGTTTGTCCAGCATTACTTGAATTCTCTTGTCGCCGATCGTGCGCGCGACAATTTTTATCGTAAGCAAGTTCCTTGATTTGTCCACGACGGTATATTGCAAGTCGCTCATTGCGGCCAGCGCCGCATTATAGGCTGTTTCATAAGCCACGTCTTCGGTTTCTTCCAATTCACCGTTCACGTAGGCCACCGTGCCCGCGCCCGCCGCCGCGGCGCCGCCGACCAAAAACAACGCGCAACCGCTGCCAAAGGGCAAGGCCGCCGCCATTAATACCGCCAGTAACACCTTTGTTTTCATAAACGCCTTTCTTTATTTTCCAATTCCCATCAAAAGAGCGGGGTTTTAAAAAAACTGCAAGCAGAATTTTTTCCAAAAAGGCGTCCTCACGGACGCCTTTCGCGCAATGGATTCGCAGGTTCTAAGCAGCGCTTTCGCCGACTTGGAAACGCACAAACCGGCGGATGGTGATTTCGTCGCCGAGTTGTTTGGCGATTTGCGCCACGTGTTCTTTCACGCTCACCTCGGAATTCTGTTTAACGAAGCCTTGATCCACGAGGCAGTAGGTCTGGTAAAACTTTTCCAGAACGCCTTGCAGAATTTTCCCCATTGCCTGCGCCGGCTTGCCTTTGAGACGGTCGGACTGCGCGGCGATTTCCCGCTCCTTCGCGATGACCTCGACCGGCACTTGCTCACGCGAAACAGCGTGGGGATGTCCCGCCGCAATTTGCAGCGTGATGTCCTTGACCAATTGCTTGAATTCGTCCCTGCCGGTGGTTTCCGCCCTGCCCGCGCCAACTTCAACGAGCACGCCGACTTTTGCGCCGGTGTGAATGTAACCGGCAATCAGCCCGTTGCCGTTGACTTCCATGCGCGCGTGGCGGGCAATTTTGATGTTCTCACGAATCTTGGCAACCAGCGCCTGACGTCCGGCTTCCAAATCCGGATTGGGTTCAGCGGCATAGCGCTTCGCCGCGTCGTCACAAAACGCGCAGAAGGTTTCGTTGCGCGCCGCAAAGTCGGTCTCGCTGTTCACTTCCACGAGAACCCCGATCCTTCCACCCGGTGCGATGTATTGGGTGATGGCACCCTCCTTTGCTTCGCGTGCGGATTTCACGGCGGCAGTGGCCTGGCCTTTTTTGCGCAGGATGTCCACGGCGGCCCCGAGATCGCCCTTCGCCCCGGTCAGCGCCTTTTTGCAATCCATCATGCCCACGCCGGTCATTTCCCGGAGTTTGGCAACGTTAGCAGCAGTAATTTCAGCCATATAAAATTGTCATTCGTTGAGAGTTAAGGTTGAGGAAAAAGCCATTTGCACTTTCCTGAAAAAATCGCAAAAGGCTTCAAGCGGGCGCCTGTGGAGAGGCCCCGGCAACAACCGGGGCGATTTCTGTTGGCGCGGTTTCAGCGGTTTGCGCTTCAGCCGGAGCAGCCTCTTCTGCCGCCGGACGGCGCGAATGTTTGGACTCGAACTCCGCCTGCGCCAGCGTGATGGTCTGGCCGACGGTGGCCAGAATCATGCGCACAGACCGGATGGCGTCGTCATTTGCAGCAATGGGAAAATTCACGAGATCAGGATCGCAATTGGTGTCCACGAGCGCAACGAGCGGCACCTTGAGTTTGCGCGCCTCGGCGACGGCGTTGTGCTCGCGTTTGATGTCCACAACGAACATCGCGGCGGGAATCCTGTCCATCGTGCGGATGCCGTCGAAATACTTATGGAGCCGGCTGGCTTCGCGGTGAATGGAGGATTGCTCTTGTTTCCCGTAATTGGCCAGTGCGCCGTCGGTGTCCATCTTCTCAATTTCCTTCAGCCGTTTGATGGACGATTTAATCGTGTTGTAATTTGTCAATGTGCCGCCGAGCCAACGTTCGGTGACATAAAACTGGCCGGTTTCCTTCGCGGTTTCCTTGACACATTGCTGCGCCTGTTTTTTGGTGCCGACGAACAAAACTTTCCCGCCTTTGCGAACCGTTTCAGACAAAAAGTCGCACGCAGTTTCGAGCTGCGCGAGCGTCTTGCCGAGGTCAATGATGTGAACGCCGTTGCGCGCGTCGAAGATGAACGGCTTCATCTTGGGGTTCCAACGCTTCGTTTGGTGTCCGAAATGGACACCCGATTCCAACAATTCCTTGATGCCAATGCTTAACACGATTTTCCTTTGGTTGAGACCCCGAAATTTTTTCAGGGCATCCCGCGGAACACGGGATTAATTTTAATGTTGTTGTGGCCTTTCGCATCCACTCGAATACGAAAATTTAAGGCCGTTTTCCTTTACAACCCGGCTGATTCAGCGTCTTGCAAAGGGTGGGAAAATAGCAAAGAAACATGCGATGGCAATCATTATTTTGGAGCCTGCTTCCAGTCAGCACGTGTTGGTTCTTGCGTTACAGGCGTGACGTGGCTCGGGTTTAGGGCATATTTTCCCCACGTCCGACCATGTATTATTATGCCGCCATTGAGCGATTTGACCGCAACAACGGTCAGCGGTGGGTGGAGTATATCCGACGCATGGACCGCACTGACCTGATGCGCATCGTCACGCTCGACAGCATGCTCTGCCCTCCGGTCGTCCATGTTGAGTCCAGTGATGACTGGCAGTTCGTCGCGAAAGAGGAGTTCATGCTCGATTTCTTTACCGACCTCGACTTTGTCCTGCGGCGCGCTGTGGGACATCGTCCCTCGGTGGTGGTCGCAGTCGCCCGTGATCCTTCGGTAGCCGACATCTCCGGTTTCTCGCACCCCGATTTCGAGTTTGCGGGCTTTGATGTTGTAGATATTCAGTTCGTCAACAGTGCGCTCTTCAACAGCAGTCGTTTTCCCGGACTATTCGATGTCTCGGAGCTTTCACCGGAGTCAGGACTTATTATGTCGCGGGAACGAGCCTTTGAAATTCGCGACACCTTGCGCCAACACTACCCGGACCGCGACGAAGCCAGATGTTATGTTTGGGCCATTTGGCGTTACACCGGAATCACCGACAATAGCGTCTGACCCACGCTGGATTTTCCACCCGCGCACGGCTTGTAAAAAGCTCCTTGCTTCGTTATGATCTGACAATGTCGTTGAAGAAATATTTTGTATTGCCGGTCCTGCTTTTCTGCGGTTTGTGTCTCGCGTCCGCCGATGTGATTCAATTGAAGGATCACGCCGCTGTCACCGGCAAAATCCTTGCCGAAAAGCCCGATTCCGTCATCGTGGACGTGGGCTACACCGCGCTCGTCGTGCCGCGCAGCGCCATCGCCAACATTTCCAGAGCAAGCAACGCAGTAACTCAAATGGCGTCAGCCACAAGTTCGCTTCTCAATGTCAATGCGCCGGCGCAATTCTATTACACTGACGGGCGCGCGGCGGGGGCGCGCGATGTGCAGGACCTTGTCAAACAAATCGGCGAGGCCGTCGTGCAGGTGCGCACGCCCGGCGGTCTGGGTTCGGGATTTTTCATCAATGCGGACGGTTATTTGATTACAAATTTTCATGTCATCCAGGGCGAGACGGAAATTTCCGTCGAGGTTTATCATCGCCATGACGGCCAGCTCGACCGTGAGACCTACAAGCAGGTGCAGATCGTTGCCATCAACAAATTTCAAGACCTCGCGCTGCTGAAAATCAAGGACAAGGACGCGCTGAAGTTTAAATACGTCACCCTCGGCAATTCGGATGTGTTGAGCGTCGGGGACCCGGTGTTCGCCATCGGCAGTCCGATGGGACTGGAGCGCACGATGACTTCGGGCATTTTGAGCACCAAGACGCGCGAACTGGAGGGCGAGCTTTATTTGCAGACAACCGCACAGATCAATCCCGGCAACAGCGGCGGCCCGCTGTTCAACATGGCCGGGGAAGTCATCGGCGTCACGAACATGAAAATCATGTTCGGCGAGGGACTGGGCTTTGCAATCCCCGTCGAACTGGTGAAAAACTTTCTCGACCACCGCGACGCATTCGCCTACTCCACCGACAATCCGAATAATCCGTATCGCTATCTCGAACCACCCAGCCGCACCCAGCACGAACCGGCGGAGCAATAGTTTCGGCGCAAATTTTTATCGCCGGCGAACTTTGATCCATCATGATCCCGCGAATTATTCGTCTGATTCCCCAACACACGGCTGGAATTTTTTTTGCAACGCTCGCCGCGGTTTTGCTGTGCACATCGTGTCGCACGATTCCACAAACACCGCCCATTCACACCGCGATTCCACCCGCTGAAAACCTGCTGCCGTCGGACACGCTTCTGCTCATCAGTGTGCCCGATTTTTCAACGCTGTGCGCCGCCGGCAGGCAATCGCCGCAATGGCTTTTCTGGAATGACCCGGCGATGAAACCGTTCCACGACAAGTTCATGGCCAGGTGGAATGAAAAATTCATTGCTCCGCTGGAACACGATCTCGGCGTCAAGTTCGGCGATTTCACCAATTTACCGCAAGGCCAGTTAACCTTCGCCGTCACGCAAAACGGATGGACGGGCGGTGACGACCCGGTGCCCGGCGTGCTGTTGCTGCTTGATGCCAAAGATAAAAGCGATCTGCTTAAAACCAACCTGACCACCCTTCGCAAAAAATGGACGGACACGGGCAGGCCGATGCACAACGAAACCATATGCGGCATCTCGTTTTCCATCATGCCCCTTCCCGGCAATGACATTCCGGCGACGCTTGCCGGTATATTCTCCAAACGCAGGCCTGCCCGGGAACCGGGCAGGAAAACCAAAACACCGCCCTACGGCGAAATCGTCGTCGGGCAGTTTGAATCGCTGCTGATTGTCGGCAGCTCAATCAAAGTCGTCGAGCCGGTCGCCATACGGCTGACCGGCGGTGCGTTGCCGCCATTGAGCGACAATCCGCTTTTTGCCGCCGACCGGCTCGCGCAATTTCGCGACGCGCCGTTGTATTACGGATGGCTCAACGCAAAAACCCTTTTTGACGTGCTTGTTCACATCCCGCAGCCGCAGCCGGATTCCGAAGCGCCCGGCCCGATGCCGCAAACTCCATGGGATAAAGTCATCGGCGCATCAGGACTCACCAGTCTGAAAAGCGTCAGTTTTTCATTCCGCCAGTCCCGTGACGGCGCACAGGCTGATTTCTTCATTTCCGCCCCGGATACGAGCCGGGAGGGGATTCTAAAAATGATCGCCTCCGTGCCGAAGGACGCGAACCCGCCCGCGTTTGTGCCCGCCGACGCGGTGAAATTCTGGCGCTGGCGCGTGGACGGCAGGAGATCGTGGGCCGCACTTGAAAAAATGCTCGGCAACACCTCTCCCGCCTGGCTCAACAGCCTCAACTCGTTTCTCGACATCGCCAACAGCGCCGCGCAGCAGCAAGACCCCAACTTTGACGTCCGTAAAAATCTCATCGGCAATCTTGGCGATGATTGGATCAGTTACCAAAAAAAAGCCGGCGGGACGGCACCGGCCGATTTGGACAACGCGCCGTCCATTCTCATTTTTGCCGCGTCCAATCCCGACCAGACCGCCCTTGCGATCAAAATTGCGGTCAAAAACATCCTGGCGCTCTCCGGTTCACGGGAAAACCCGCCACAGACGCGCAATTTCCTTGGCCGAAAAATTTATACGATTCCCCTGCCATCCCGGCGCGCGCCGGGAACAAATGCAGTCACATCACATTCGCTCTACTGCACGGTCAGCGGCGGTTACGTCGCCCTGACCCCGGATGTTTCCATGATTGAAGAATATCTGCGGAGCGCCAACGGCGGGACCAAGTCGTTGCGCGAAACCACCGGTTTGGCCGACGCCACCCGGCGTGTCGGTGGCGCTGGCAACGGTTTGTTTGGTTATGAAAATCAGCGTGAACTCATGCGTGTGTTTTTTACCGCCCTGAAAAATGACCCGGACGCCACGCCTGTCGGCCCCTTTGGGGATCTTTGGGGAAAAGACCTTCATGATTGGCTGGATTTCCCGCTTCTGCCGGACTACGACAAAGTCGCCAAATACTTTTACTTTACCGTGTATGGCGGCAGCATCACCTCCGATGGTCTGACTTTCAGATTCTTCGCGCCGCGTCCGCCGCAGTTGACACAATAAATCATTCGTGCGGATAAACCAGGAGCCGGTCGTGCACCACCACAATCAGATCGTTTTTCCCGTCACCGGTCACATCCGTCACCAGTGCCTCGCGCGGTTCCGGCAATGTATCCGGGTTTCCGCGAAACGTGTGTTGCTCAAAAACCTGCCAGCGAGTGGCTGGCACAAGTTTGTGGTGTGAGTTGAAGCTGACAATATCGAGATAATTTTTGGCTGCCTCCAAAAACACGAGCTCCTTGCGCCCGTCATTGTTCAAATCGCCAGTCGTCACGTCATTTAAATTGCCGTCTTTAACCGGCGTGTCGTAGCCATCGAGCGCGTCAAGCCGCCACGTTTCACCCGCCAACGGCAACCAGGCAACTGCATTCTGACCCAGAAACGCAATGTTGGGTGTGTTCGTGTCACCGAGCGTAACCGTTTGCAAACCGCTGAAATCGGATACCGGCAATTCCACGTTGCGCGTCACATTCCAAACGCCCGTCGCATCGCGCTCGCACAACGTCAATTGTTTGTGCTCCGCATCGAGCAGGAAAATCGCCGGTGTGCCCCCACTTTGCAGGACGCCGTTTCGCACCATCGTTGCGCCGACAATGCGCGAATCGCCCTCCGCGCCGTTGATTTGATCCTTCACGCGAAAAACCCAATCTGCCTGATTGGTGGAACCCGATATTTTGGCCTCCTGTTCGAGCACGACGGCTCGCACGAAATTTTTCTGCGGCAGCAACAATTCCGGTCTGCCATTACCTTCCACATCCACCGATGCCAGCCACGGCTGTTCAATCGCACCGCCGGGCGGGTCCACATCTTCCTCATCAAAATCACCCTTGGCTTTTTGCAACAGGACTTTGATTTTTTCGTAGGGAATCAACACCACCAAATCCGGCAGGCCGTCCTGGTTCACATCCTGAACGGCCATCGCGGTCGGATTGGATGTGAATTTTTCGCTGAGCTTTTGCGTCCGGGTTTTGCCGTCGGCCGTCCGCGTCACGAGAAAACGCTGTCCATTCCGGTCGACAATGATCGCAAGGGTCGGCTTGGCGCCGGGACGCAATGCACCGACCGCCATCACAAGAGGCTTGCCGTCAATGGGAAGGAGCGTGGGAAACGGCAGCCGGCCGTTTTTATCAAACTGTGTCACTCCCACCGCGTTTTCACCCTGGCTCAACAAGAAAATGTCCGGTTTGCCATCAGCGTTCCAATCCGCTGATTCCAGCTGGCTCACGCCGGCCAATGTCGGAAACGTATGCGGCTCGGCCAACGAACCATCCGGCTGTTGCAAATAAACGGAGATTTGGCCGCTGTCCGGTTGAGCGACGAGCAAATCCGGCCGGCCGTCGCCATTCACATCGGCCCAAAGCAAACCGCGTTGTGCGCCTTCCGCTTTTCTTAATGGCAAAATTTGAAATTGTCCCTGCCGAAATGCGCCGGACAAAACTTCCGCGGGCTTGCGGACGAATTGCGAAACTTCCGCACGCCCGGAATTTTGCGCGAGGGTCACGACATAAGTCTTTGCGTCGCCCTCCAAATTGTCCGCGCAATACGAACGAATGGGTTGTGTTTTGAAATAAATCTCCGGGCCGAGCTGGCCGGTCCCGTTCTGCAACCGGAAACGAAACGGCGTCGGACTGTCCCAATCCACCAGCAGCAGATCCTTTCGTCCATCGCCGTTTACATCAATAATTTGCGCCGCTTTCGGGGTGCCCGAGTATGGAATTTTTTGCGGCTCGCCCAGCGTGTGATCCGGCAATTGCGGCAAAAAATAAAGCGAGCCGTTGTCGCCAAGCAAAACCAGATCCGTGCGGCCATCACCGTTCAAATCGCCTTCGGCCAGCGCGTTTGCGTTCATTTGTCCGTCACCGATGTGCCAGCGTTTTGGATCACTCCAGCCATTGGTGCCCTGATTGTAGAGCACTTCGAGGTCTTTGCCGTCACCATAAAAAGCAATATCAGGGCGGCCATCGCCATTGAGGTCCGTCACCACCATTGAGCTGATGTGTTCGTCAACGGGAAGTGAATCAATGCGAAAGCGCGAGTCGGGCGGCAGTTGATTGATGTCCAAGGGCTGTGGCGGGTTCGCGGCGGCAGCAAGGTTTGTTTTGCCCGTCTGATTGTATAGCAAATTGATTTTGGAGTGGAGATTATTGACAACGATGAGGTCGTTCAACCCGTCACCATCCAAATCCGCCGCGTGCAACTGGCTGATTTGATCATCGATGGGATAAGATTCGTGAGTGGCAAAATTGAAACCGTTTGTCGCGTTTGCGCCATGAAGAATGAAATGGAAACTGAAAAACAACGCCGATAAAATAGCGTAACGTGAAAACTTCATGCCCTGCATAAATCGCCCGCAAACTGCCATTCGCAGGGGTATTTGGCGAGTTTATTCACCGCTGAAATACGGCAAATGCATCCATGGGTGCAATGTTTTTATTGAAGTTCGCAAAAATGAGCAACCGTTTGGCTTATTTCATTAACACCCGGCTTCAGCCGGGTGTGGAAAGCGGCACGAAGGACGAGCCGTTTCAACGGCTTGTCTGCAGCGGAAAACCGTTAAAACGGTTTCTCTCCTTCCGACGGCTGCACCGGGCTGAAGCCCGGTGTTAATGAGAACATATTACTCATTTTCGCGAGTTTCAATAGATGTGAATTTCCACTACGTTCCTATTGCGAATCTGCCGGCGCGCTCTTTTCGTCCAGCAACTTTTCCAAATCCGGGTTGCGTGCCTGGCCTGCGGCGAGCGCCCTTTGATAATGCCAGCGCGCCAGTTCGACCAGCGGCGGCTGATGGCTGATGTAAACCACCGCCAGATTGTTGTGTGCCGCGCCATAATTGGGATCAATCTGAATCGCCTTGCGCAACGCCGTTTCCGCCTGTGCGCGCAGACCCCTTTGGGCCAGCGCCACTCCGAGGTAATTTTCAATGTCCGGATTTTGCGGATCGAGTTTTACCGCGCGGCTCAACGCATCAAGCGCTTCATCGTATTTTTTCTGACTGAATTTGACGCGGCCAAAAACCATAAGGTCGTAAGCGTCATTCGGACTTTGCGCGAGCGCCTGTTGGATGTGCTTCTCCGCGTCGTCGAGTTTGTTTTGTTCCAGCTCAATCACGGCAAGATTGGCCAGCACCGGCGGGTTGTTTTCATCGCGCCGTAAAATTTCCCGATAATCATCCCCGGCCTTGTCATATTGTTTCGCGGAAAAATAATTCTGCGCCTCTGCCACCAGCGAAGCCGAGCCGTTGGGCAATTCGCGAATGGATTTGTTACCGGCGACAGGATTTGACGGCAATTCCGGCGCCGATTGCTTGAACAAAGCCAGTTCGTCCGGCGTGTAAGGAATCGCCAGCGCTTCGTCCACCGTCAGGCGCGCACGCAACGTGTCCACCTGCCGCGCCAGCGCTTCAATCTGCGCCGCGGTGTCCTTGTTGTCTTTGCGTTCGTTAAGCTTTTTTTCGGTCTTGCCCAGCTTCGCCAGCAAATCATCGCGCTCCTGCTCCAACTCGCGAATGCGCGCCCCGTTTTCATTCCGGCCCGGCACGGCTACAGCCCGCAATCGCTGGATGCGATTCTCCAACGCCATTTTTTCCAGCGAATTCATCTCCGCGTCCGACTGCAACCCGGCTATCTGCGCCCGCGCCTTTGCCAATTCAGAATTTGCATCGCCGCTTTCAAGCGAAGCCGGCGGCGTGGCTTTCAAAGCAGCCACCTCTTTCTTCAATAATTCGTTTTCCTCGCGCAATGCCCCGCTGGCGTCCGCGCTTGCCAGCAGCGATTGCATGCGTGTTTGGAACACCTGGTTTTCCAGCGCCAGTTTGTCGGCGCGCGCCGTTTGGCCAGCCAGTTTTTGTTTCGCTCCGGCCAGGGCCTGCTGCAATTCCTCGAAAGATTTTGCGTCAACACCCACCAGCGTTCCGCCATGCCCCTGCGCCAGACTTACCTTCAGCAAATCATTTTCCTTCATCAAGTACCGGAGTTGCTCCTGTATCCGGGCCATTTCACGCGGATCCACCGCCGTCGGTTGCACCGCCAGCGCTTCCTTGAGCTTGGCCTGGAGCGTCCCATTGTCCGTCTGCAGTTGCCTGATTTGGTCGCGCAACGCGCCAAGCTGTGATTCAACAAGCCCGGCAGTGGCCGAGGCCGCCGCAACAGGCGGAACGGTGGCTGGCGCCGCCGCTGACAAAGGCGTCTCGCTTTGCGGGGCCGCCGGCAGCCTGGCGGTCACCGCGGCGATTTGTTCGGCAAGGTAATCAAGCCGGAAGTTGACGATTTTCGGATTCCAATCGGGAAAAACCTTCTGGAATTTTTCCAATCCATTTCGGGCTTCGGCATAATCAGCCAATGCCTGATGCAAGTCGCCGGAATTTTCGAGCGTGTCCGCCTGTTGCATCAGGGCGTAAATGATGATGTATTGGTCGTCGGGATTCTGATCTGCGCGCGCCTGCAACAACGACAGCGCCAAAACAAAACTCATAAACACAACAAGGCGTTTCATGCCCGCACGATACCCCAACAGCATATGGTTTGGCAATGCCGACTCGCGCGTTGACCCGGCCAAACGCTTCTGCTACCGTCCGGCAACCTGAAATGCGCCATGAATACCACGTTAAATCAGCACGTGCTGGTGTTGAACCGGTTGTGGCAGGCAGTCAACGTCTGCACCGCCCGGCGTGCCCTTGCGCTGTTGTTTCAAGGCCAGGCGCAGGTCGTTGTCAACGCCGACGACGGGTCGTTCCACACGTTTAATTTCGATGAATGGCGCGACCTTTCGGAAAACGCGCCGCGCGAGGAGTCGGTCCACACCATTTCGTTTCGCATCCGCGTGCCACGAATCATTTTGTTGTTCATCTACGACCGGTTGCCAAAAAAGGAAGTCAAGTTCACCCGTCACAACATTTTTGAGCGCGACAAAAACACCTGCCAATACTGCGGACGCGTGTTCGACCGGAAGGATTTGAATCTGGATCATGTCCTGCCGCGCGACCGCGGCGGCCCGACGACGTGGGAAAACATTGTCTGCTCGTGTGTAGAGTGCAATACCCAGAAAGCCAACCGCACGCCGCAGGAGGCCGGTCTGCACCTCATTCGCAAGCCGAAACGGCCGAAATGGCGGCCGTTCGTGCAGGTCAACTTCAGCCTGCACCGGCACGACAGCTGGAAACACTTTATTGATCTTGCCTACTGGAACGTCGAATTGGGTGAGGACGTCGAGTGACAGTCGTTCCAAAACTCGTTTCTTTGTAGGAGCCGAGGTAACGAGGCTCAAATATTCCCGGAAACCAGCAGATGTTTAGAGCCTCCTCACGTCGGCTCCTGCCTCTTTAACGGCTTGCCAACAGGGGTTGAGTCCGTACCGGCATTGACACGCCGTCAGCGGCAAATGTAGCATGGTTTCACTGGCGTGTTCGTCTATCGGTTAGGACGCTGGATTCTCAATCCGGAAAGACGGGTTCGATTCCCGTACGCGCTACCAACCTGAAGCTTGACTTTCAACGTTCAACTTTCAACTCTCAACTGAAA